>Ga0209382_10012803_pt1 | contig 10340 bp, 8 predicted proteins | sample SoiMetdeltSBSDD5_FD_187599 | JGI IMG/M metagenome (GOLD analysis project Ga0209382, IMG submission 187599) | Bulk soil microbial communities from a Populus tree surrounding site in Tennessee, USA - Soil MetaG P. deltoides SBSDD5 (SPAdes) (version 2) | ecosystem: Environmental > Terrestrial >...
GATCTTCGCCAGCACCTCGCCGATGACGGCGCTCCCGGTGGAGCCGGCGCCGGGGACGTTGCGGGGCAGCGTGTACGAGACGCGGGCGCCGCGCTCGGTGGCGATGCCGATGAACTCCGGCTGGGAGGAGCTCATGTACCAGGGGTTGGGGAGCCCGGAGGTGCTCCACCGGCCGAGGATCTCGTCGGCGAAGGTGGTCGCGTCCAGCGTCCGCTCGGGTTCGAACTTCACGTCGAAGTGGAGGAGGAGGTCGGGGTGGCCCTCGACCGCGGCGATCAGCTCGTCCAGGGTGAGGTGCATGTCGGCCACCACCTGGGCGGAGGGGTGGTCCGGGTGGGGCACGCCGCCGCACCGGTAGCCGGCGTGCAGCTCCTGGAGGGTGAGGTCCTTGATGTAGACCGGGTCCGTCCCCAGCGCCGTGCCGTCCGCCCGCGTGCACAGCTGCGGGTTCAGCGCCGCGTCGTGGGAGAGCACCGGGACGCGGTCGCTGGTGAGCACCAGGTCGAACTCGATCCCCGGGTACCCGGCGGCCACCGCGCCGAGCACCGCGGTGCGCGAGTTCTCCGGCCAGTTGCCGGTGCCGGACCGGTGGGCCACCACCAGCGGGGGGAAACCGGCCGGCGGCAGCGCTCCACAGCCGGCCGCCGCCAGGAGCGCCGCGGCGATCGGGGTCAACGAGAATGGATGTCTCATCGGAGCTCGCGGATCTTCTTGTCCAGCGCCGCCACCTGCTGCTGCTCGGCCAGCCAGAACTCGGGGGACTCCTGGGCGCGGAGCTGGTCCACGGTCTTGCCCTGCTGCTCCACCCAGGTGAAGTACTTCTGGTGGTGCCAGCGCCGGCGCACGTCGCGGGTGCCGTCCAGGACGTGGTCGCAGCGGGCTCCCCGGAAGATGCGCTCCAGGCGCCGCAGGGCGACGTCCCGCGTCTGCGCGCCCTTCTCCTGGGTGAGGCGGCGCATGACGGACGGGTACCGGTCGAACGAATCCGTGGCCATCGTCACCACCAGGTCCTTGGGGCCGAACCCGTAGTGGCGGGCGGTCTTGATCGCCCCCAGCACGTTGCAGACGCCGGAGATGCCGAAGAGCGTCGACAGCGCGCGCGCCTCCTTGACGCCCTCCGCCTCCAGCAGGTCCGCGCTCTCGTTGATGACCTGGAGCCCCTCCAGGCAATCCTGGTCGTCGATGCAGATCAGCGCGTCCATGTTGAGGACGTTGTGGATCCAGGTGACGTGCTTGTCGCCGATGCCCTCGATGGCGTGCGAGCCGAAGCCGACGTTGAACAGCGTGGGGCACTGGACCGGCTCCAGGCCGACGATCCGGGTGTCGAACAGCTGCTTGAGCCGGTCGCCCGCGGCGATGGTCCCGGCGGAGCCCATGGCGGAGACGAAGGCCGCCACCCGCCCGTGGCCGAGCGCCTTCGCCAGCTCGGCGACGGCGTTGCCGGTGACCTCGTAGTGGAAGCGGTAGTTGCCGAACTCGCTGAACTGCTCCAGGACGCGGTTGTTCTGGTCTCGCCGGAGCTCGTGGACCTTGTCGAAGATCTCCTTCACGTTCGACTCGGTGCCGGGGGTGGCGACCACCTCGGCGCCGTAGCTGCGGATGCGCTCGAAGCGCTCGGCGCTCATCCCCTCGGGGAGCACCACCAGGGAGCGGTACCCCATCCGCGGCCCCACCCAGGCGCCGCCGATGCCGTAGTTGCCCGTCGACGGCCAGACCGCGGTGTGCGCGCCGGGCTGCATCTGCCCCAGCAGCTGCTTCTCGATCAAGCACGAGTACGCTGCCCCGACCTTGTGCGACCCGGTGGGGAAGTGGCGCCCGGACATCACCGCGATCGGCGCGTCGATGCCGGTGAGCGCCTTCGGGAGCACCACGTGCGCGACGCCGCCGCCGTCCGGCTTCCAGGTGAGGTTGAACAGGTTCACCGGGTCCAGCGGCTGCTCGGTCCTGGCGGCCCGGGCGCGCTCTCGGGTGCGCGCGTCCACCTGCTGGGGGTCGCGCATCTCGGTGAAGGTGGGGCCGAACACGTACGTTGGGGGGCTCATGGGCCCCCCACCATACCGAGCCCCCGGGCCGCCCGTCAGCGCTCGAACGACTCCAGCGCCTCCAGCACCTCGGCCGGGCGGGAGAGCTGGGGGGAGTGGCTGGCGTCGAGCGTCGCGGTGCCGGCGAAGGTGATGCCCTGGGTCATCCGCTGCTGGAGCGGGTACGACACCGCGTGGTCCTGGGTCGTGTAGACGTAGTACTTGCGGACCCGGCCCCAGCCCTCGCCGGTGGTGGAGAGCGGGGTCCCCAGCGGCGCCAGCGGCTCGTCCCGGTAGTTCGACTGGAGGGCGGAGAGCCGGAGGCCCGGGCAGTCGGCGCAGAAGACGTCCTGGAGGGACTCCTGGGGGATGGCGCCCGTGCCCTCCTCTCCGTTGATCTGCAGCACCGCCCCCGCGTGCGAGTCGCCGTCGGTCATCGCCAGGTCCAGCAGGCTCTGCCCGTTCGCAGGCACGTAGGCGGCGAGGTACACCAGGCCGGAGATCTTCTCCGGCACCCGCTCCGCCACCTGGGTGATCACCGCGCCGCCCATGGAGTGGCCGACCAGGATCACCGGCTTTGACTGCGCGTCAATGGCGGCGACCGTGGCGTTGACGTACGCGTCCAGCGTCGCGCCGCTCACCGGCGTCTGGTCCTGGCCGTGCGCCGGCAGCTCCACCGTGGAGACCTGCGAGCCGCGCGCCCGGAGCGACTGCGCGACGGTGTCCCAGGACCAGGCGCCCATCCAGGCGCCGTGCACGAGGACGTAGGGACCGTCCGCGCCGCACCCGGAGAGCGCGGCGAGGACGAGGAGGGATTTGAAGAGCTTCATGGCGTGTTTCTCCCGGCTCGCGGGGGTTGGTGTCGCTTGCGAGCGGGGCGTTGAGTAGCGGCGGGACCGGCGGCGCCGCACGGATGCGGGCGAACAGCACCTGTGACATTCTGTCACGAATCGCGGAGCGATCATCCGCATGCGGAAGCGGACGAGGAGGAGGAGGCGATCGTGCGGAGCATGCTGGGGATGGACGTGTTCCTGCAGGTGGCGCGCGAGGGGAGCTTCAGCGCGGCGGCGAAGGCGCTGGGGCTGACGCCGTCGGGGGTGTCGCGGATCATCGCCCGGCTGGAGGCCCACCTGGGGGTGCGGCTCCTCCAGCGGACCACGCGCGCGGTCGCGCTCACCGAGGAGGGCGCGGCGTTCCTCCAGCGGTCGGAGCGGATCCTGGAGGAGCTGCGCGACGCGGAGGAGGCGATCCGCGGCGTCCGACAGGCGGCGCGCGGGCGGGTGCGGGTGGACGCGGCGATGGTGCTGGCGGAGCTGGTGGTGGGGCCCGCCCTCCCCCGTTTCCTCCGGGCGAACCCGGAGATCCGGGTGGAGCTGAGCATCCGGGACGAGCCGGTGGACCCGGTCCGCGAACGGATCGACCTGGTGCTCCGGATGGCCGGCACCGCTCCGCCCGCGGCGATCTCGAAGCGGCTGGGGGGCTTCCGGCTGGTGACTGCCGCCTCGCCGGCGTACCTCGCCGCGCACGGGAAGCCGTCATCGCCGGAGGAGCTCCACCGGCACACGTGCCTGAGCTTCCTGCTCGACGGACGGCAGATCCCGTGGACCTTCGCGGGGCCGCAGGGACCGGTGAGCCTGGAGCTCAAGGGCCGCCTGGACGCCGGCAGCGGGTTCGTGCTCCGGCGGGCGGCGCTCGACGGGGTCGGGATCGTCCACCTCTACGAGCCGTTCCTCGCCGCGGACCTCGCCTCCGGCGCGCTGGTGCCGCTCCTGGAGGCGTACGAGACCATCCGGGTACCGGTGTTCGCGATCTACCCGGACCGGCGCCTGCCGGCGCGGGCGCGGCTCCTGCTGGAGTTCCTCCGCGCCGAGCTGGGCGGGTAGGCGGACCGCCGCGGCCCGCCCTACCAGTGGGCCTGGGCGGAGATCATCTGCGGCTGCTGCGGCGGCGGCGGCGGCGCGATCTGAAACGGCTTGGGGGGCAGGAGCGGTCCTCCTCCGGTCCGCTCCACCTTCACGTTCAGCCGCGCGATCTCCGCGCACTTGGTGGCATAGGGCACGTCCTTCTCCTCGCCCCGCCCCTCCTCGCTGACCAGGCGGAGGACCTGCTGGGAGGCGCCGTCGTCCCGCCCGAGGGCGAAGAAGGTCCGGCGGAGCGTGTGCAGGTTCCCCTTGCGCAGGCCGATCACCTGCAGGTCGCGCTGGAGGTGGGCCAGCGTCGTCCCCGCCTGCTGCGGGGCGCCCTCCGGAGCGGGGAAGAGGAGATCGTCCGGGGTGACGGCGCGGCCCAGCACGGCGGGGAGGACCTCGCGGATGTGCTCGGCCAGCATCGCCGCCAGCGTCTTGTGCACCGGGACCTCGCGCGGCAGGCCCGACCGCGGCGGGTCGATCCGGCGCTTCTTGCTGTCCCAGCGCCCGGTCACCAGCAACCGCGACAGCGGCTGCCGGTGGAGGTCGAGGTGCCGCACCCGCAGGCAGAGCACCTCGCCCACGCGCGCGCCGGTGAGCCCCAGCACCGCCCACTGGCACCGCCGCAGCCGGTCCACGCGCTGGTCGGTGATCAACCGCTCCAGCTCGGACCGGGTGAAGTGGTTGGAGAGGCGCCGGTCCACGTCCGCCACCGGCGCGCTCGACTCCGACTCCTTGCCCGCGCGGCACGGGTTGCCGGGGATCAACCCCTCCGTCACCGCGTCGTCGAACAGCCGGTACAGGTTCATGTAGAGGGCGCGCGCGGGCGGCGCGTCCACCAGCTGCCGGCCCGACAGCTCCCACATCCATTCCACCAGGTGGTACTGGCGCACGTCGCACAAGGGGAGGCCGCCCAGCGGGCCGCGGAGGTTCTCCAGCAGCGCCGCCATCTCGTCCCGCGCCCGGGTCTCGCCCTGCCTGGCGTAGATCTCCATCTGCGCGCGGGCGTGGTCCGCCACCGTCCGCATCGCGGCTTGCGCCGCCTTCCGCCTGGCCGCCTCCCGGCGCTCCACGTCCTCCAGCACCCGGCGGGCCTCCTCCAGGTCCGTCAGCCCGGTGCTCTCCCGGCGGCGTTCGCCGTTCATGTCGCTCCAGCAGATCCACCACAGCCGGCTGTCACGGCGCCTGTACAGAAAACCCATGTGTCATTCCCCTCGGTGCGCCCGGGCGGGCGCGGTTTCACTTCCTGGTCTTCGACTTCACGCTCTTCTTCGGGCGGGGCTGCGCGCGGAGCGGGAGCTCGATCGGGTCGCCCGCGTACCAGGCGCGCACCTTGGCGGGCGGGAACTCCCATCCGCGCCCCACCTTGATCGCCGGCAGCCTCCCCCGCCGAGCCATCCGCTTCACGGTCAGCTCCGCCAGGTCGAGGAGGTCCGCCACGTGCCGGGCGCTCCAGTTCCGCCCGGCCGCCTCCAGCTCCGCGCGCTCCGCCGCCAGCCTGCTCGAGGCGGGGCGCCCGCGCAGCGCCACATCCATCATGTCGTCCAACCTGTCTTTGGCCATGTGTCGACGCGCTCCGGCCTGAAACGCCCTGAAACGCGTCCTAAGGTACGCAGGCGGACCCCGCCTCTCATCGGCGGCGGTGTGGCGGCGGATCGCTGGGTCCGGACGGCACCTGACGGCGACTTCCGTCAGGCCTCCGTCAGGCCCGGACCCGGCTCAGGGCCGGCGGGAGCGCCGCGCTTTTGACGCCCCTGACGACTCGTCCGCCGCGCCCGACGTGCCGCCCTGCAGCCGGCCGATCTCTGCGGCCAGCTTCTCGATCCGCGCGTCGCCGATGGACTCCAGCCGCGCGGTGTCGATGCCGGCGATCTCGATGTTGACGTGCAGCCGGTAGCTGCCGCTCTTGTCGTTGTCGATGATCGCCGCCCTGGGAGGCAGGTGGGGGGCCAGCTCCTCCTTGAGCCGGGAGATCCCCTTCCACCCCTGCTCCGCCTTCGCGCCGAGGTCGTTCTTGTGGACCCACCCCTCGGGGGTGCGCAGCCGGCCGGCCAGCAGGGTCATCAGCATCAGGAAGGACGCGTTGGTGAGGAGGATGGGCTTGTCGCCCACCTTGACCTCGATCCGCTTCCCCTCCTGGACCCCGGTGATGGTGAGGCGGGCCGTCCCCTCCGCGCTCGCGGCCGGCGCCCCGGCGCCCCCGGCCGCCGCCCGGGCCTCGCCGCCGATCGCGGCGCACGATTCGTGCTTCTCCCGGCCGCTCCTGCGCAGCGCGTCCTGGATCTTGTCCTTGAACGGCGGCTTGCTCTCGCCCACCGGCTTGATGATGAAGTCGTCGGCGCCGTCCTGGAGCGCCTTCACCACGTAGTAGTGCTCCTTGGCGTGCCCACTCATCACCAGGATCTGGAGCCGGTGCTTGCCGTCCTCGTTCCGGCGCGGGTAGCGCTCGCGGATCAGCTCCAGCAGGCTCTGGCCGGCCTCGACGTGCGCCTTGATGGAGTCCGCGTTCGCCTTGATCTGGAGGTCGAGGAGCACGTAGCAGAACTCCCCCTCGCGCTCCTCCATCAGGCGCACCGCGTCCTCCTTGGTCGCCGCGTGGATGTGCTCGTGGCCGAGCGACTCCAGCAGCTCGCCCAGCTCCGACGCCATCTGGGGCTCGTCCTCCACCAGCAGTACGGTGTGGCGTTCTCCCATCGAGGTCACTCCTGCCGCTCTTCCTGCTCCATGGGCAGGACCACCGTCACGGTGGTCCCCTTCCCCTTGGTGCTGGCCAGCATGATCGAGCCGCCGTGCTCCATCTCCACGATCTTCTTCGCCAGCGGCAGCCCGAAGCCCGTCCCATCCGGCTTCTTGCTGCTGTAGAGCTGGAACGCGTCGCGCAGCGCCTCCTCGCTCATCCCGCACCCGTCGTCGGCGAAGGAGATGATGACGTGCTGCTCGCTGTCCTGCCGGGCGCCGATCTGGATCTTCCCCGGTGAGGTGATGCCGTCGTAGGCCTCGAACGCGTTCTGGACGATGTTGGTGAACGCCTGCAGCAGGCGGTGGCGGTGGGCGTCCACCCGCACGTCGCGGCCCACGGTGACCTCCACCGCGATCCGGCCGCCCTTCCCCTGCATCCGGTCCTTCACCAGCGCCACCGCCTCCTCGACCATCTCGCCCAGGTCCTCGCCGTGGAAGTCCGGGGTGACCTCGGTGGTGAGGTCGCGGAGCGAGTCGACAATCGCGGTCAGGAGCCGGAGCCGCCCGCGCACCCGGTCGATCTGCTTCTGGTACGCCCCGCGGTCCAGGCCAGCCCGCTCCAGGTTGTTCTCCAGGTTCAGCAGCGACAGGTCGATCGGCGCGATGACCTTGACGATCTCGTGGCGCGCCTCGCGCACCAGCAACTCGGCGTACTTCTCGGCCACGCGCAGCGCGCCCTGCCTGGCGCGCGGGCCGTGCCGTGCCTCGAGGTCGGTCAGCCAGCGCAGCAGGAGGTCGCCGTGCTGCTCCTTGAGGATGTCGGCGCGCGTCAGCTCGCTCCTTCGCGCCAGGGTGCGCTGGGCGGCGTCCCGCACGTAGGCGTTGTCGTCCTTGAGCAGCTGGGCCAGCGCGGCGTGGAACGTCTCGTGCCGGAGGTGCTGGACGGTGCCGGCGAGGGCCTTCCTCACCTCCCACTTCGGGTGGACGGCCAGCTTCACGAAGCGGCTGCCGATCTGCGCGACCTTGCGCTCGGAGGCCGCGCCGTGGCGGAGCAGGTCGCCGGCCCGCTCGACGGCGTCGCGGACGATCGTCCACCTGGGCGAGACCAGCCCCGCCAGGATCTCGTCGAGCGCCTTGTTCGCGGCCGTCCTCTTCAATGCCCGTAACGCTCCTTGCGCAGCAGGAACGCCTCGCGGCCCCCCTCCAGGAGCAGCTCGATCTCCTGTTTCAGCTCGTCCACCGTGCCCACCCTGGACAGCTTGCCGTGCTTGCCGTCCGACGTCAGCACGAAGACCCGCTCGGCGTCGCCGAGGACGGGGATGTTGGGGTTGTGGGTCACGAAGATCAGCTGCCGCCGGCCCTTGGCGCCGGTGAGGCTCTTCACCACCGTCTCGTAGATGAAGCGGTTGTCGAGGTTGTCCTCCGGCTGATCGATGAGCAGCGGGCGTTCGCTCTCCAGCAGGAGGATGGGGAGGATGGTGGTGCAGCGCTGGCCGGTGGAGAGGCCGGCGGAGTCCTTGTAATCGCGCCCGTCCAGCAGCTCGATCTTCGGCAGGTCCTCCAGCTCCACGGTCTCCACCCGGTAGAGCAGCTCCGACTCCTTGAGCGCGTCGATGACCTTCCGGGAGCGGTCCTCGTCGACGCCGGTGCGCTCGGCCAGCCGCGCCGCGTCTCCGCGCTGCACCAGCACCGAGAGCTCCTCGGGGGTGGCGCTCTGGACGATCCGGTCCACCACCGCCGTGTACTTCATGCTCTGGCCCTTGAGGGCCTCGGCCAGGAGCGCGCGGTAGGCCTCGCGGTTGCCGGCCTGGGCGATCGTCACCCGGATGGTGGGCTGCAGCGGCGCGAGGTATTGCTCGGTGACCTTCTTCCGCAGCTGGTAGCGCTCGTCGCGCAGCCCGGAGAGCTTGGCGCTCAGCTCCCGGCGATGGGCCTCGCGGTCGCGGCGCTCCTTCTGCCTCAGCTCCAGCTCCTTCCGCGCGGTGGTGACGTCCGCGTAGCGCTGCTGGAGCTGGGTGCGCTCGGTGGCGCGGCCGGTCTCCTCCTGCGACCGGGCGACCAGCTCGCGGTACTCGGCGTCCTGCTTCGCGTGCCGGCCGGCGAGCGTGCGCTCCTGCTCGGCAACCAGGGCGTCGGCGCCGTCGGTCTGCCGGCCGATGTCGCTGGCGGTGCGCTCCAGGAGCGCGGTCAGGTCCTGGAGCTGCCGGGCGATGGCGGTGAAGACGTCCTTGTTCGGCCCCGCGGCCACGTCGGCGTCGATGCGGGACTCCAGCCGGCGGACCAGCCCGGAGAAGGACGAGTCGACCTCGGTGCGGACCTTGCGGAAGTCCTCGCGCAGGGCCTCGATGGTCTTGCGCTCCTTCTCCCTCAGGGTCCTCTGGGTGTGCGCCGCGTTGACGATCTTGGCGTCCGACCCGGTGGCCTGCTGGAGCCCCTTGAGCTTCTCCTCCAGGACGGGCACCTCGGAGGCGCTGTCCCGCAGGTCGCGCATCTCGAGGTCGAGGCGGAGCAGCTCGGCGGCGTTCTGGTCGAGGTCGCGGTGGAGCTTGCGCAGCTCGGCGTCGATGCGGCGGACGTCCTCCTCGATGAACTTGTCCAGCAGGGCGAGCTGGAAGCTGAAGTTGGTGGCGATCTCCTCGATCTCGTTCTGGCTGTAGATGTCGGCCTTGAAGATGAGGTCGCGGTCGAAGGAGATGGCGGTGGCCTCGCCCTGCTCGTTGAGCACCTGGGGGCTGTCGTTCCACGGGCGCTCCGCCAGGTAGCCCATGCCGTGCTTGGTGCGCACGCCGAGGCGGATCCGCCCGGTGCCCAGGTTGCTCTGGACGAGGCCCTTGATCGCCTTGGCGCGCGCGGGCGCGACCTTCTCGTCCGGCATCAGCGAGAGCACGTAGCGGATCAGCTCCAGGATGGTCGTCTTGCCGGTGCCGCGGCCGCCGATGACGCAGTTGAGCCCGTCGGCGAACTCCAGCTTGGCGCCCTTGAAGAAGCCGCCGGTCACCTCGAGCGAGAGGATGGTGTGGTGCGCCTTGCTGTCGGAGCGCGATTCCGGTTTCAGGTCGGATCGAGTCGTCTTCGCCATTGGCCCGTCCCCTACATCGTCGCCGCCGACCGGTCAAAGGGAGAACGGCGGCTGGAGCGGCCACGCTCCACCAGGGATGAAGCATCCGCGAGCGTCCACTTCCACGGCTCCGCAACGAGTCGAAACAACAACCATGAATCCGCTTTTGTAAACCGCGTGTCGTTTTCTCGGCACACGAAACTTCGCGGCGTGTAGGCGCGAGGATTCTGGTGTGAGGCCAACGCGCCCGGCACGCGCGAGGGCAGCTCAAACAAACCACGCAGCACTCAAATGGAGAGAGTCATGAGCGGACCGACTGGAGCGGTCAAGAGCTGTAGTGTTCCTGGTTTCACCCTGACGCCGGACATGCCGTCCATGGGCGAGGCCCCGGAGGCGGAGAAGGCGACCGCCAGGACCGCGGACGACGGCTTCGAGGCCTCCGGCGTGGGCACGGTCACGGTCAACGTCAGCGACGCCCCGCTGATCGCGCTCGACTTCGTGCAGCGCAACCCGCGCCTCGCCGCCGGCGACCACGCCGCGCTCGAGCTGGTGGGCGACTTCGCCGACGAGGCGGACGTGGTGCTGCCCGCCTCGTACCTGACCTTTGCGTCGACGGACGAGGGCGTGGCCACCGTGTCCCCGGGTGGGCTCGTCACCGCGGTAGGCGACGGGACC
>Ga0209382_10012804_pt1 | contig 10339 bp, 10 predicted proteins | sample SoiMetdeltSBSDD5_FD_187599 | JGI IMG/M metagenome (GOLD analysis project Ga0209382, IMG submission 187599) | Bulk soil microbial communities from a Populus tree surrounding site in Tennessee, USA - Soil MetaG P. deltoides SBSDD5 (SPAdes) (version 2) | ecosystem: Environmental > Terrestrial >...
TCCTCATGAACATCAGCATCCGAGGGGGGCGGGAAGTCTCCGGCGGCGTCATGTGCTCGCGAACTCAGGGACCGCTCGTGCACTGCCACCAGCGCGGCCATGTGCACGGTCAGCACCTGCTGAAAGCCGTCACCGGCCAGTGCCGCCGGTGGGGGGATCTGTTCAGCGTGCGGCACCTCCAACACGGCGGCGAAAGCGTCCCGGGCGTCGACGAAAACCGCCTGCCGGTCCGCCACCTCCACCGCCAAGGCCGGCAACGCCAATGTCTGCGCTGGGATCGCGGTGGTGTGCAGGTGGTGCGCCAACGCCGACCACCACAGCCCCGCTGGGCGGGCCACCAGCAACAGCCGCACCGGCACCCCGATCCCCACCAGGTCCTCGATCAAAGCCAGCAAGTCCACGGCCGGCCAACGCTCCGCGTAGTCGACCACCACAAGCAGCCCTCGCGCGTCTCCCGCCACCTCGAAGCCACGGCCGGGCTGAGAGCCAGGCGGAGCAAGCCGACGTGCGCTCACACCGTGCTGTGCGGCCATCACCTGCCAGCCCTCGCGAGCCGACTCTTCAGCCACATGGACGGCTAGACGGGTCTTGCCCTGCCCACCCGAACCGTGCAACAAAAACACCGACATCTCAGCGCTACCGCAATCGACCGCCTCCCGCCAAGCGGTCATCGACTCAATCTGGACGCGGCGCCGCTCGGCGTCGAAGGGCACCACCGCGTACCGCACCGCAAGCAACAGGCTGGGCCGCTCGCGTGCTCTGATCACACCCTCAGGCCGAGGCCACGTCACCAGCCGATATGTCTCCCGATCCGCCGCCGACTCGTGGACATGAATCTCATTCACATGGGTTTGGGGGTTAATGACGTCGCGGCCAGCGGCAATCGACCCAGCGCCGGACGCGTGTACCTGCCCGGCACCGTCTCGTTGCCACTCACTGCGACGCCACCTCACGGTGCAGCCGGTCCTTCCCCGGCCACCCCGGTGTGTGATCCCTCGACATTCGAGTCTGCGGCAATCGCTCCCGGCCCCGAAGCGAGCGCCCAGTCACCTGGACCGGGCCGTGTTCGCTCCGCAGAACCAGACCAGCGAAACGATACGTTGGTCGTCGCGCCGTGCACCGATTCACTGGCGGCTATTGACCCTGCCCCTGACGCCGAAACCCAGGGCGGTGGAGCGGGCATTTCAGTGATCGTTAACCACCATTGCAGACCGCCCCCAACCACAAGCAGCACTGCGGTCGCCGCCCACCACGCCGCCGCCCAATGCTGGGTCAACATCCCCGTTGTCACATTCACCGCCGCCGCCACCACCGCGGTCCCGGCAGCGGCGATCCCCCGCCTGACCCCACTTCCCATAATCGCCTCCCGCTGCACCACAGGTGCACCGGATTATTTCATCCGTCGACAACCTCGGGACGTCCCACATTCTTGGGTGCACGTCCAGCTGCAAGTTACTAACGGTCGGCAGACGTAGGGCACCATTGATCCGCGGCCGATCAGCTAATCGACTTCAAGATCATGTGTACGGACACCGGTACGACCGTGCATCGACGTGATCGAGTGCCGTCGCGCTACGCGACGCTCGATCGGCGGCAGAACAGGACGCCAATCGATCAAGACCGCACCGGATAGCAAGAGCGCGAGCGAAGCGAGCGCGCACTTGCCGTTCGTCACGCCCGGTCGGCGGCTACTTGTACTTGACCTTGGCCGACGCCAACTCCGCACGCAGCGCAAGCGGGTCTGTGATCGGCAAGCGGCTTGGCAATCCCAAGGGTCGGCAACCACGCGGAAGGCGCTCTACAGCGGCTGCCTGCCAGACCTGGCACGATGTCCCAGTGATCTATCGCGACCAGGTGCCGTTGCTGGAGTTCGACAGCCAGACGTCCGCTGTCGTCGAGCCAACGAGTACTCAGCAGGAGATCGTTGCCCCCCGGGCCGCAGTCGCGCGCTTCTTTCCGGAAATTGTCTCCGAGTGGAGCGACGACGCCAAGCCGATACTTGATCTTCCCGCCCGGGAACGGCTGTGGGAGATTGAGCGTGGCGGGGCAAGACTTGCGTTGTTTTATCCAGGGATGGGAGCGCCTCTCGCTGCGAGCCGCCTGGAGCGGGTCATCGCTGCCGGCTGCCGAAGCATCGTAGCGTGTGGCGCGGCTGGGGCATTGGTGCCGGGTCTGGAAATGGGGCACGAGATTATCTCGGTGTCCGCGGCCCTACGTGACGAAGGTACTTCATATCACTACGTGCCGCCATCTCGAATCATTCGCGCTCGCCCGGACATCGTTGCCGCTCTCGCGGCAATGGCCGAACGCCGTGGGGAGCCCCACCGTATAGGTATGACGTGGACGACCGACGGGTATTTCCGTGAGACTCAGGATCGTGTCGCCCGCCGCCGGGCGGAAGGTTGTATCACAGTTGAGATGGAGGCCGCCGCGCTATTGGCGGTTGCCGCGTTTCGTGATGTTCAGTTCGGACAGTATCTGTACGCGGGTGATGATCTTGCCGGCGAAATATGGGACCATCGAAACTGGTGGGATTCGCCACGCAGACATGACCTCGCCGAACTTGCGGTCGACGCGTCGCTTGCACTCGCTCAGAACACCCTGTACCAAGGGTTGTCGGAGCAGGAGTCCTGCCGAACGACGTGACCCCCTTACGTTTGCTCCTGAGCGGTCCTCAATGCGACCCGTCTCCCATCAGGTCCTGCCGGTACCGTGGACCGAGCTTGTCGGTCGCATCGATGACCCGGAATAGCACGTCTCGTTCGTGCTCCCAGTATCCAAGGAAGTACACGTCATCGAACGTGGTGTCCTCGGTCGCCTCGAGGTAACTCACGGCCGCGCTTATAAGGGCGTGGACGGTTGGCTCCAGGGGCCCCCTGCCGACCCCGACGCCGAGAATCGGGAATAGGATCGACGTCGCTGTTACGCCCTCGCGGGCGCGAAGATCACCCAAGGTGAGTGCGTTGGTAACGCAGCGCCCGATGTCCCGAATCTGTCGGTAACCCTCCCCGGGCTCGCCTTGCACAGCCGCCACGTGGATCAGGTAGCGCACGTTATGGCTTCTCTTCAGCGCTCCAGACGTTGTGGAGAAGGCCGTCCCCGGCGCAACTGGCGTCTTTCCGTCAACGACTCGCTCCAGGTCGTGAAGAATGGTGTCTACCTCGACGTTGCCGGCCTCGTCGAGTTTCGAGCCAAGAAGCCGGATCATTGCCGAAGTCGATCCTTCTTTGATCCGAGGCATCTGCATGTCTGTGTTCTCAGAATTGACCCACACATGGACCCGTTTAACGAGTTTCATATCTCCAGTAATGACGCCAATCCGTCGCGTCTTCGGCCCAGCGCTCTTGAGCTCTGCCGCCCACACCTGAGGATCGGCGACTATGGGTTCAGATTGGGATTGTCCGCCGATGCCCGGTACAGGCAGAACGTGCGGCGTGTGAGTTGTCGGGACGGACGAGGAGCGCCGCTGCCTCAAGATCATTACAACGCCGGTTGCGAGCGCGAGACTCCCGACGATAATGCCCACGACAGCGACAAAGGCATCGATGTTATTCGCCATCGCGCTGGCCCATGTCCGTGAACAAGATTATCAGGGTGCCCCAAGCAGCTGAGATTACGGCGAGAGTGATCGACCAAGTGAGCACGTCGTCGGCGTCGGACTTTCCCGCCTTCGCCAGACCGAATAGAGAGGCAGGGCAGAGCGCGAACATCATCGTTGACACTGCCAAGGTAATCTGCCATGCGCCTGCGGCGGCCATGCGGGTCCGCTCATAAAGCAGCTCGCCCGCAGCGCTGAAGAGCATGCCGACCGACGCCATGTAGAGTTCCCCCTTGCCTAGGACGGCCGCCGCGGGTCGAGACTCACCAGCTAGGACGAGACCCGCCAGAACATCGGAGATCAGCCCGAACAGCGCAAGACCGGCACTAAAGACAAGCCATTTCTGCAAACGAGTCGAACTCGGATGCGATGGATCCTTGGCGAGAACTCTTGTCAACCCCAGGCCTCACCTGCTCGATGATTGCTCCTCAACATCTCGATAGCATCTTCGACGGACTGCCACCTATGCGCAAGGCCTCCCGGCGACGTCGCTCGAGCACAGCTTGACCACGGCGAGCGTCGATTGGCGGCCCGCTGGCCGGCGCGGTCGATGTGGGCCATCTACCCGCTCGTGCCCGAGGTGGCCGCCAGCCTCGCCGCCGACACGATGTCGACCATGGTGTGTATGTAACCGGAAGCGATCATCAACGAGCTATCCGATGCCGGCGTACGTACGGACTGGACACAGCCGCTTAACGGCTTCGAGGACTGGACGAAGCCGTCGCTGCGCGTCGCAGCCCGAGCGGGGACCGCCTGCGTTCGCCTTGCTGAACCAGCAAGCCATCGCGGGTCTAATGCTTGAGTCTATTAGCCCGCGCGTGGTGCGAAAAGTGTCGACGAGCACCCCGACGAAACCCGATGGGAGCCGCGTCGGTGCACCCTCGCCGACTAGCGCCAACTGCGGTTGCGCTACATGACGAGCTTGTTGCGGCAATCCGGTCGTTGTCTCGACATTGGGCGTAGGGCGGCTACCCGAACAAGGAGAGCAGCTGACGCTGTTGCGTGGTCAAGGTCAGCACAGCATCGGCGCCGGTCGTGGGATAGATCTCTGCCCGCGACAGATCTGTGGCCCGCACACTGGTCGCGATCCCGATCCGCGCCGGCGGGGCGTCGACCTGACCGGCCGTGGTGACGCTGCGTGGCACACGCGTCGCGGCAGATGTGCGCGTCGGCTGCGGTCACCATCGAAGGTCCACTCCCGGGCCGTTCATGTTGATCAACATGCCGGTGTGGGTGTAGTAGTTGAGCCCGCTGAAGGTGGTAAACGCCGCGCCGGCGATGGTCCAGGCCCAGTACAGGAGCAGCCAGGCGCCGCGGTGGCCGGCAAGCGCCGCGGGGAACAGCAGGCATCCGAGCGCGGAGAGTGCGTAGAGGATGGCGAAGAAGGTGTTCTCTACCGCCGGGTGGTTGTGCAGCAGGCCGGTGACCGGTTCGGCGGCGGGTGCGGCGCCGATGGCGGTGAATCGGACGATCGCCGCGGCGCAGAACGCCAGTACCAGGCCGAGACCGGCGACGACCCAGCCGGCGGGGGCCAGGGCGGTGCGGGCCCGGTCGGCGTCGAGGCCATCGCTGTGGCGGGCCAGGTACCAGGCGGTCGCGAGCAGCAGCACGCCGAGCAGCAGAGAGGGTTCACCGAAGAGGGTGTCGACGTGCGCGGCTGCGGCGGCGAGTGGATGGGTGAGGGTCATCGCGCCGCCGAGCACGGTGAGCACCGCACCCAGCACGGCGAGGGTGGCCGCCCAGCCGGCCGGGTCGAACCGGTGCCCTCCGGTGCCTTGCAGCGGCATCCGCAGGCCGGCCAGCTGGGCCCAGGCCCGGGGAACGAGCAGCAGGGCCAGCCCGGCCGTCACGCCGATGAGGGTGTTGTACATCAGCAGTCTCACGTCGGCCGCCTCCACCCGTTGGGTGTGGCGGACGGGTAGGTCAGCCGGTTGAGGCCGGCGATGACCGACCGGCAGATCTCGACCAGGGCGCCGACGAGCTGCTGTGGGTTGTTCAGCACGGTGTTCGGCACGTACTGCACCAGCACGTGCAGGTTGGCGTGGTAGGCGACCACGACCGGGCGACCGCCGGCGTCCACATAGGAGTACGCGTCCGTGCCCAGGCCGGTGACCGGTGCGACGTTGTCCTCGGCGTCGCGTAGCTGTTCGAACGCGGCCGTGGCGGGCCGGTCGGTGAACACCTCGGCCACCGCGATGACCGCGCCGGCGTTGCCGTAGCTGCCAGCCGGGATGGTGCACGCCATCACGGTGCTCACCGGGGTGCGGTTGATCCGGGCGGCCGGCTGGGGTTGCGCCGGGCCGGTCAGCCGCCGCAACGGCGAGACGTCCACGATCGGGCACAGATTGCCGACCGCCCGGTACACCGGCGTCGGGCTTGCCGACCCGGCCGGCACCGGGCTCGCCGACGCGATCGGGGTGCCTGCCGAGGTTGGCGAGACGGTCGGGTCGGGGCCGGGTGCCTGGGCGGTCCGGCCGCCACAGCCAGCCATCCCGACCACCACCGCGGTCACCGCGACCACAGCGAGAACGCACACGGCGACCCGGGCCAGCGCGGCGACCGCTGGGCTGCTCCTGAAGGCACTGCTCATGTTGCCGCTGCTCATGTTGCCGCGGTCCTTGTCGACGCTGTTGCTGTCGGCGTCCCGGCCGCAGCCAGCGGGTGGGCCGGCCAGGGCTGGCGAATGATGCGGGGTAGCCGGCCGGCCCGCTGCAGGATCTGCACGGCCAGGTCGTCAGCGGCGGCCTCGACAGAGGCCCCGACGTCGGCCCCGAGGTGGGTCTGGACATGTGCGCCGGCGTTGGCCTCGATGTGAGCTCCGGCGCGGGCTTCGGTGTGGGGTGGGGTGTGTGGTTCGGCGATGTAGGCGGGGCCGAGCAGTGGGCGCAGCCGCTGCCAGTCCAACGCCGGCATCCGGTCGGCGATCAGCGCGTGTCCGTCGACCGGTCGGCCCGGGTGCGCCAGCAGCAGGTGCGCGACGGTGTGCAGGGTCAGCAGTTCGCGGTGCACGGCGGTGGTGTGCTGCTCGGCGAGCACGTAGTCGCCGTGGTCGGCGGCGAACCATGGCAGGCAGGTGGTTTGGGGTAAGCGGCCGAACACGGGCAGCAGCACGATGGGTCGGCGGCGAAGCCGGCCCAGGCGGGCACACAGATCGGCCAGGGCGAACGGATCGGGATGGGTGGCCGCGGCGAGAACGTCGCTGCGGTTGCGGTGTGGTGTCGGTGGGCGCGAGTCGGTGCTTGTGTGCATGACGGGATATCCCCCGGACGGTGAGTTGACGGGTGATCGGATGGCCTGGAACATGCCTGGAGACCTGTCTGGAGACACTGTGGACAGTCGGTGGTTGGGCGGGCAGCCGGGCGCAGCGAACCCCACAACGCAGCCCCCTGCGCGTGTGTGTTGGAATGTCGCTGCTGCCGCGCCGGTTGGGGCGTGGCGCCCGGCTGCCCTGTTCCCCCGGGTGAGGTCAGCGCCGGCCCGCGGTGTGGCGGTCGACGGGGGGCGACGGCCAGATGATGCGGTTGCGGCGCTGCCCGCCCGACGCGGCGATCGGGCCGCCCGGGGAGCTGGCCGACAACGCCGGCCGGGCAGTCACCGCCTGCGGCGTCTGCGCCGTGGTTGCCGCCGTCGGCGACGGCGTCGTCGGTGTTGCGGTTGGTCTGGCACGGGTGACGAGGTCCACCGGCGAGGTGGCGGCCGCCAGCCCGTACCCGGCCGCCGTGCCGGCGTCGCGCCTGCCGGCCTCTACAGTGGACCAGTCACCCATCGCGGCCTCCTTCCCTTGTCAGGTACGGCTCTTGACTCTTCGGGTCCGCGGTAGCGGTGGTGGGAATGCCGTACCTGTAGAAGACTGCACGCCACCAGGAGGCAGATCCAGCACACTTTCACTAGTACTACTGGCCACTGGCACCTGTTTGGCGCTCGCCACCGAGAAACGTGTGCACATAGTGAAAAGGCCGCCGGCGTGGGGGGTGTCCGCCCTCACTCAACAAAGGGGGTTGATCCAACCGCGCCGACCGTCGACGATGGACGTTTTGGGAGGTGCCTGGAGAACGCCCAATGCTCATGGGGGGAAGTAACCATGCGTTCACCGGCCAACTGCATACAGCCGAACTCTGCCTCGACGCCCGCCGCGGTTGCCGACATTCGCACCGACGACGCCACGGGGGCCGGGCGGGCAGGCGCGTCGTGACCGGCCGCCCGCCCCACCGCAGCCCAGACTCTCCTGACCTGACCGCCAGCGGCGAACTGCGGTGGCTGATGCGTGCCTGGCGGGACCGGCTGGACCGGCGAGCCAGCCGGATGCGTTCCGGCCTGCCGCGCCGACCGGCCAAAGTGACCCAGTACGCGGTGGCCAGGCGGGTCGGGTTCTCCCCGGCCTGGTACCGCAATCTGGAGTACGGGGTGCGCGCCGGCTACTCCGACGCCTTCCTCGACAAGGTCGCCCGCGTCCTCGGCTTGGACTCCGACGAACGGCAGGTGCTCTACCTGCTGGCCACCGGGCGCTCCCCCGCCCCCCGGGCCGGCGCACCCGGCGTGGTCACCGACCTCGTCGCCGAGATCGTCCAGGCGGTACCGTGGCCTGCCTACATCGTCGACGCCGCCTGGGACGTGCAGGTGCACAACCCGGTCATGGACCAGTGGTTCCCCGACCTTCGCCCGGTCGGCAACATCATGCGGCTGGCGTTTTGCACCGACGCCCACCGCCAGCTCGTCGACTTCGAACACGACTGGGCTCCGGCGCTGGTGGGTCAGATGCGGGCCGCGCTTGCCCGCTGGCAAAACCACCCCAGCCTGCCCCAGCTCATCGCCGACATCCTCGCTACCAACCCGCTAGCCAGACGCCTGTGGGACCAGCCCGTCATGCGCATCCACACCGACGGTGAACGCCGCCGCCTGCACCAGCCCGGCAGGGCCCATCCCCAGCACATCGAGGTCGTCGGCTTCAGCCTCCTCCGCGCCGAGAACCTCCGCATGATCATCCTCGTGCCGGCTCCGGCACCGCCCGCACCCGCAGCTCCCGCCACCCCGGTACCCGAGCCGACCTAACGAAAGGCCAGCCCAGGTGATCGCGGCGTGGCCCGCTACCCGGCGCGACGCCGGCCTCCCACACGGCCTCCCCGGCGGCCACCGGCCCTGACGCGGACCCGTCGTGGGCGCCGACACGCGGAGCCCGAACCCCGCAAATGCACCACGGTAGGGTTGCCGGCCGCACTCCGGCCGTTCAGGTGAGGTCTTGTCCTGTCCGGGTGGAGGTTGCAGTGGTTCACTGCGATGGTTTGGACGGTTGCAAAGTTAGGCTGAACGCCGGTAGGCCGACTCGTGCGGACTTGCCTTGCACTTTGATGAGGCGCGGGTCGCGAGCGTCTTCGCGGGCGCGGACGGGGTTGCAGGTCCGGCGCTGTGAAGCTGAAAGCGCTTGGCTCGGCCAGCCGCTGGCCTCGGCGTGCACATGACGGCGGCGCAGGTGGGTGATCCGTGGTTCGATCAATATGAATGGACGATGCCTCGGACCGCTGGGCGTGCGACAGTGATGACCGTGGGTCCGGGGACGGCCGGAGGGTGGGGCGACGGTGGCGAATGAGATGAAGGCCGTCGCTGCAACCGACGAGGACGGGATCCTCTCCAGCACCGAGATCCTGGACCTGGGTGCCCCGCCGGGTTATCACTACGAGCCGGGCCTCGACAAGTACATCCCCGACGGCTACTCGTATGACGCCGCCAGCGGTGTCGTGACCGGCCCGGAAGAGAAGACTATGATCGTCTTCGAGTCCAGAAAAGACGAGGGCGGCAATGCCGTTTGGGACGGCGGTCCGTCGATCCTGCCGCAGTACGCGACCCTGTCCAGCCTCTCGGCGCACCCGGACAGGCAGGTCGCCACCGCCGCGGGCGACACCGCTCCCGAGACGCGGCCGGACGACGGGTCGGCCCCCGCAGCCGAGCAGCCCACGGCCGGCAACGCCTCGGCACGGGCCACGGAACATTCGGCGCCGGCTACACGGACAACGTCGTCGCCGACGCACGCCCCTGCTTCGCCAGCACATCCAGCGGCACCGGACCCGGCCAAGACCGGGCGGGCGATCGGCACCACACCACCGGTCACCGCCGCTGATAAGGCACTGATGCCCCGTGTCGCGAACGGCACCTCAACGCCGAAAGAGGCGCTCGGGTACTTCCAGCGCAATGGGCACTCGGAGCTCACGACGCTTCCCACGTTCAGCGAGTTCCTGCACCGCTGGGTGTTTCCGGATGTCCGGTCCGTGCCGCCGCCGATCCTGCCGTCCGGGGAGGTCGGCCCGGGCTGGCCGGCGGGCCGGCGCCCGTCGCGCGATGAGCTGCCGCAGTTGCCCGAGCCCGTCACCGAGGCGCCCCGCTACGTCAGTACCTTCTTCACTGAGACCGTCACCGGCGGCTGGCGCGACGCAGCGGACGAGGACACCCCGGCGTTGCTGCGGTACGTGCTGCTGGGCCTGCTCCCGCTTGGGGAGATCGGCGCGCTCGTCGAGCGGCACTTCATCAACCCGTTGCTGGCGGCCCCGGCGAACTTCGTCGACGCGGTGAACCTGACTGCCGCCGGCAACGAGGCGATGGCCCGCGGCGACCTGGCCCAGGCCGCGGAGGACAAGCTCAAAGCCACTGGCAAGCTGTTGGAGGCGGCCGCGTGAGAGAAAGAACTCGGTAGCAGCGCCAGGGCTGGGGTCGCCCAGCTTGATGTGGCGAATGGCATCATGGGTAATGCCG
>Ga0209382_10012807_pt1 | contig 10337 bp, 7 predicted proteins | sample SoiMetdeltSBSDD5_FD_187599 | JGI IMG/M metagenome (GOLD analysis project Ga0209382, IMG submission 187599) | Bulk soil microbial communities from a Populus tree surrounding site in Tennessee, USA - Soil MetaG P. deltoides SBSDD5 (SPAdes) (version 2) | ecosystem: Environmental > Terrestrial >...
GCGCAGCCGGGTGCCGCTCACGACCTCCGACGAGGACTCCGCGCCGCTCCTGGTGGCGCCGCCGTCGCCGCCGGAGCGCGCGCGGCCGTCGGCGAGCCCGGCGCCGGCGGCGCCGACCGCCACCGGCTCGGCGCCGACCGTGCGCCCGGCGCTGGCGCCGCGCCCGGGCACCGCCCCCGCCGACGCCGCCCGCGATCAGGAGACGGCGTCGAGCCGCCTGGTCGATCTGCTGCGCGGCCTCGACCAGGCGCACAGCCGCGACGCGGTCATCAACCTCCTGGTCGGCCACATCGCCGACTCCCACAGCCGCGCCGCCTTCTTCGCGCTGCGCGGCGGCGAGCTCCACGCCTTCGTGACCCGGCCGCCGGCGCCGGGCGCCGGCAGCGCCTATCTGCGCCTGGCGGGCCCGTCGACCTTCCAGGACGTCGTCGGCACCCGCCTGCCCTACCGCGGCCCGCTCGTCGACGACGCCAGCCGCGCCCTCGTCATCAACACCTTCGGCACCGCGCCGGCGGAGATGCTGGCGGTGCCGGTGGCGGTGCGCGATCGCGTCGTCGGCGTCCTCTACGGCGACGGCCGGACCCGCCACACCTTCGACGAGCACCTCGCCCTCGCCTGCCGCGCGGCCGGCGACGCGCTCGAGCGGATCCTGTTGTCGAAGCGGATCCCGACCAGCAGCTGAGCGCGCGGCGCGTTGCCGCAGTTTTCCGATCCTCCCGTGTCCGCCTCCGCCAAGGTGGATTCCATGCGGCGCGCCCTGCCCTTGCTGCTCGTCCTCGGTGCCTGCGGTCCTCGCGCGGTCGTCCTGGTACCGGACAACGTCGTGCACTTCCACCTCGGCGCGGCCGAGGCCAGCGGGCAGATCTGCGCCAACGACGCCCGGCCGCAGGTGCGCGGCGTGGTCGTCCTCGACGACGGCACCCAGCTGTCGACCGCCGAGGACGATCGCCGCAGCTGGGTGCGCGACGGAGAGATCGCGTGGAAGACCGATCTCGGGTCGATCTCCGCCGAGGGGGCGCTGACGCTGCCGCCGGACCGGCGCAGCTGGTTCGGCAAGAAGGTGACGGTGTCGGCGGTGCTGCGCAAGCGGCCCGACCTCCACGATCACATCACGCTCGAGCCGGTGTACGCGTGCGGCCGCGTCGACCTGCGCGGCGACGCCGGCGGCGACGGCTACGCGTCCAGCACCGGGGGCGCCGGCGACGCCGCGCCGCCGGTCGACGTCGCGCTGTCGTACGTCGAGCTGCCGCAGCGGATGGTCCTCGCCGAGGTGCGGGTGCAAGGGCGCGAGCTCGGCCCGTTCCTCCTGGATCCGGCGGCGCCCGGCCGCTTCGTGATCGACGCCCGCGGCGGGCGCGGCGGCCATGGCGGCAAGGGCTCGGACGGCCTGGACGGCCGCGACGGCTCCGACGGCTCGTCGGGCTGGGATGGCAGCGAGGGGCCGCCGTGCTCGAGCGGCAGCGACGGCGGCAACGGCGAGGACGGCCGCAACGGCGGCAGTGGCAGCAACGGCGGCGATGGCGGCGATGGCGGCGACGGCGCCACCGTCACGGTCCGCCACGACGCGCGCTCGCCGGAGCTCGCGCGGATGCTGCAGATCGACGTCGCCGGCGGCGATGGCGGCCACGGCGGCCAGGGCGGCGATGGCGGCCACGGCGGCGACGGCGGCAAGGGTGGTGCCGGCGGCAAGGACGGCTGCAGCGGCTACCCCAACGCCGACGGCCACGGCGGCAGCCGCGGCCAGGACGGCTTCGACGGCAGCCCGGGCCGCGCCGGCCGCGCTGGCCGCGCCGGCCAGGTGGTGATGCGCCCGATCGAGGCGCCGTAGCGACTCACGCGTCGCGACGGGCGAGCGCGAGCAGCGCCCAGGCCACGGCGGTGATCGCGATCCCGGCGGGGAGCGCCAGCCACCAGCCCAGATCGTGGGCGGTGGCCTGGGCGAGGAGCTCGCCCCAGGACGGCGTCGGCGGCGCCGCGCCGACGCCGAGGAAGGTGAGCGCGGCCTCGGCGAGGACGGCGGTGGCGGCGGTGACCGCGGCGGCGGTCGCGAGCGCGGGCGCCGCGTGCGGCAGGGCGTGGCGGACGAGCAGGCGGCCGCGGCCGGCGCCGGCGGCGCGCGCCGCCTCGGTCCACGGCGCCGCCAGCGCGGCGCGCAGGCCGGCGCGGGCGAGGCGTGCGGTGTCGGCGCCGCGCGGGATGGCGAGGAGCGCGATCACCGGCACGAGGCCGCGGGCGCCGACGAGGCCCTGGACCGCGATGACGGTGAGGAGCGGCGGCGCGGCGGCCACCACGTCGCAGGCGACGCGCACGGCGGCGTCGACGGCGCCGCCGGCGCGGACGGCGAGCAGCGCGAGGCCGAGGGCGAGCGCGGTCGCGGCGGCGGCGGCGCCGGCGGCGATCGCCAGGCTGGTGCGGGCGCCGTGGACGAGGCGAGCGGCGACGTCGCGGCCGCGATCGTCGGTGCCGAGGAGGTGGCCGCGCGATGGCGGCGCCAGCGGCGCGACCGCGCCAGCGGCGCGCACGGCGGTCGGATCGCGCGCGATCGGCGGCCACAGCGCCCAGTCGTCGGCGGTGAGCACGGCGCGCAGGGCGTCGCCGCGGGGGCCGTCGGGCCAGACGTCGGTCGCGCCGCCGCGGTGGAGGACGAGCGGGCGATCGCCGGCGACCAGGTCGGCGCAGAGCGCGACCCCCGCCGCCACCGCGAGGACGGCGACCGCGGCGCGGCGCCTCACGCGGCCTCGCGCAGGCGCGGATCGGCGAGCCGGGCCGCGACGTCGGCGGCGCCGGTGAAGAGCGCGACCGCGCCGCCGGCGATGGCCGCCACCGCGGCCAGGACCGGCACGTCGCCGGCGGCCGCGGCGTCGAGGGCGACCCGGCCGAGGCCGGGCAGCGCGAAGGCGCGCTCGACGACGGCGACGGTGCCGAGCAGGTAGGCCGCCGTCGACGCCGCCAGCGGCGCCAGCCCGGGCAAGGCCAGGCGCAGGCCGTGGACGGCGAGGACGCGGCCGCCGCCGGCGCCGCGGGCGCGCGCGGCCAGCGCCGCCGGCGAGGCCAGGAAATCGGCCAGGGCGGCGCGCACGTGGACCGCGATCACCGCCGCCGGCGCCGCCGCCAGGACCAGCGCGGCGGCGAGCCGGCCGTCGCCGCCGGCATCGGCGCCGAGGATGGCGAGCCATGCCGGCGGCGTCGCCACCGCGAGGGCGGCCACGGCGTCGACGGCGCGCGCCCGGCGACCGCGCGGGGCGGCGGTCGCGCCGAGGCCGGCACCGACGAGGAGCGCGAGGACCAGCGCCGGGACCGCGATCGCGGCGCTGGCCGCGACGGCCGGGCCGAGCCGCGCCGCGACGTCCTCGCCGTCGCGCCACGACGCGCCGAGATCGAGGCGCGCGGCGCGAGCCCCGGCGCGGGCGATGCGGGCGGCGGCGCCGCCGCCGAGGTCGAAGCGCGCCTCGGCGCGCGCGATCAGCGCGGCGCGGACCGGCGCGGTGCCGGCGTCGTCGGGGGGCAGGACACCGCCGGCGCGTGCGGCGCGCTCGGCCGCCGGGCCGGGCGCCGCCTCGGCGAGCGCCCACGCCAGCACGTACGCGGCCCAGGCGGCGAGCGCCGCCGCCGCCAGCCGGGTCAGGATCGTCCGCGTCATCGCTTGCGCCACAGGTCGCGCGCCCGCGGCGGACCGGCGTCGCCCGCGCCGAGGCCGCCGACGCCGGCGGCGGCGAGGCCCTGGCGGGCATCGGCGGCGATGAACGCCATCGGCACCAGCTCGGCGATCCGGCGGTGCACGGCGCGGCGCAGGAACGCCCGCCGCGCCGGATCGAGCGCGGCGCGCAGCTCGTCGAGCCGGCGATCGAGCGCCGGGTCGCGCAGGCCGCTCCACGCCTCGTCGGGCGGCGCCCTCGAGTGGAAGCGGGGCCAGAGATCCAGCTCGGGGCCGGTCGTGAGCGACGTGATCGCGATCTCGAAGCGGCCCTCGCGCAGGCGCGCCACCAGGTCGGCGAACGGGACCTCCTCGACGACCAGGGTCGCGACCTCCTTCGCGTCGGCGGCCCAGATGTCGGCGATGCGCGCCGACGCGCGCGAGCCCTGCGGCACCAGCACGGTCAGCCTCGGCTTGCCCGGCACCAGCCGCCGCGCCAGCGCCGGATCGAACGGCACCTCGAAGACCTCGGGATCGATGCCGGGATCGCCGGGCGGGAACGGGCCGGTGATCGCCGCCGCGCCGCCGAGGACGACGTCGCGCACGGTGGCGCGGTCGAGGACCGCGGTGAGGCCGCGGCGGACGTCGGCCGCCGCCAGCGCCGGCCGACGCGCGTTGTAGACCGCGGCCAGGTACGCCGGCAGGAGGTAGCGGAACCGCACCACGCCGGGGTGCTCGTCCGAGAACCGGACGGCGTCGTCGGCGCCGACCTGGTAGACGACGTCGAGGGCGCCGGCGCCGAGCCGGCGCAGCGCCTCGGCGCGGTCGGCGACGACGCGGTAGACGACCCGGGCGGCCGCCGCCGGCGCGCCCCAGTAGCCGTCCCACCGGATCAGCTCGATCCCCTCGCCGCGCCGCCACGTGACGAAGCGGAGTGGCCCGGTGCCGACCGGGGCGCGGCCGAGCGCCGCCTCCTCGAGCGCCCCTGCCCTGGCGACGTCGACGCTGGCGAAGGCGCGCCGCGGCACCACCGGCACCTGCGCGATCGCCTCGGCGCGCACCGGCCGGGCGGCGGCGAAGGTGAGCACGACGTCGTCGCCGTCGGCGGTGGCCGAGCGCAGGTCGTCGAGCTCGGCGGCCAGGTAGCTGCGCGCCGGGCCGACCAGGAGCGAGAAGCTGAAGGCGGCGTCGGCGGCCGTGACCGGCGCGCCGTCGTGGAAACGGACGCCGGGCCGCAGCGCGAAGCGCCAGACCCGGCCGTCGGCGGAGACCGTCCAGCGCGCGGCCAGGCAGGCGATCGGCGGATCCGCCGGTCGCGCCCCCGGGCAGAGCAGCCCCTCGTAGACGTCGCGGAGCAGACGCCGGCTGACGTCGTCGGCGGCGACGAACGGGTTGAGCGTGGCCGGCTCGGCCTCGAGCGCGATCCGGATCGTGGCGTCCGGATCCGGCGCGCCCGCCAGCGCCGGCGCCGCCTCGGGCGCCTTCTCCGCAGGCGGCGGCGCCGCGGCCTCCGCGTGGTCCGACGGCGACGGGCCGCCGCGCTCGTAGCAGCCGACCGCCGCCACGGCGACGAGCGCGGAGAGCGCGCTGCGCACCATGCCGCGCAGCGTACCGCAGGCTAGCCGCCGGCGAGAGACAGGGCGCGCAGGTCGATCCAGCCGTCCCACACGACGACGCCGCGCACGCGGCGGTGGACCAGGCCCTGCGGCTCGGCGGCGACCACGCCGGCGATCGGCCAGGTCTCGGCGATCGCCGCCGCCAGCTCGCCGGTGAGCGGCACGCGGGAGCCCGGCTCCCACACCTCGCGCAGGTCGGCGAGCGCGCGATCGATGCGCTTCGACGAGCAGCGACCGACGTTCCAGGCGCCGTCGGTCTCGACCAGCGGCGACAGATCACCGTCGACCATGCCGCTCCACTCGAGCAGCGCGACGTCGAAGTCGCCGGCGCGCAGGCGGTTCAGCACCACCGCCTCGCTGCCGAACCGAAGATCGACGGCGATGCCGGCGCGCCGCAGCGGCGCCAGGATCTGCTCGCGGTCCGGCTCGAGCTTCTTGCCGGGCGCGGCGCCCTCGGTCTCGACCAGGACGACGTCGAGGCGCAGGCGCTGGCCGTCGCGATCGCGCAGGCCGTCGCCGTCGCTGTCGCGCCAGCCGGCGTCGTCGAGGAGGCGGCCGGCGGCGGCCGGATCGAGCGCCGGCGGGGGCGGCGACGCGCCGTCGCCCGGCCCGCCCGGCCACACCGGTCCGGCGACCGGACGCGCCAGGCCGTCGAGGGCGTCCTTCGCCAGCCCCTTGCGATCGACCAGGAGCGAGATCGCCTGGCGGACGCGGACGTCGTCGGTGGGCGCGCCGCTGCAGTCGAAGGCGAGGTAGCGGAAGCGCGGCGGCTTGAGCGCCAGCGGCGCGAAGCTCGACGCGATGCCCGGCGCCGACGCCTGCTCCGGCCAGTGCGCCGGGATCAGCGCCGGCACGACGTCGAGCTCGCCGCGCTTGGCCGCGGTCAGCGCCTCGGCGGCGTCGGGCTGGTAGACGAACTCGACGTCGGCGATGTCGGGGGCCTTGCCCCAGTACTTGCCCCAGCGGGTCAGGTGGACGACGCCGTTCTTGAACGACGCCAGCTGCCACGGCCCGCTGCCGACGACGCGGCCGCCGGCGGCGAGGCTGCCGTCGTAGATCGCCATCGGCACGATCGGCACCTCGGCGAGGGCGCGCAGCACCCAGCCGTCGGGGCGGTACAGGCGGAGGCGCAGGCTGCGCGCCGTGATCAGCTCGACCGACTCGATGTCGGCCAAGAGCGGGCGCAGGTGATCGACGTTGCGGCGCGGGTCGCGCACGGCGTCGAGGGAGAACTGGACGTCGAGGGAGGTCAGCGGCCGCCCGTCGTGGAAGGTCACGCCCGGCTCGAGCTCGAGGACGATCTCCCGGCCGCTGGGGGCGATCCGCCAGCTCCGGGCCAGGCCGGGCGCGTAGCGGCCGGGGCCGGCGCCGGCGCCGCCCTCCGGAGGCAGGTACCGGATCAGGGTCTCGAATACCGGCCCCAGGGTGATGCGTCGGGTCCACAGCGACGGCGACACCAGCGGGTTGAGCGCGCGCACCTCGGCGTCGACGTGGACGCGCAGGGTGTGGGCGCGCTCGCCGCGGATGGCGACCCCGGCCTCGTCGTGCGCCAGCGCCGCCGAGCGCGGCGCGCGCGACGCCTCGTCGGCGGGGTCCGGGGCGTGGCGCCACGGCTTGACCCGCGCCGGCGAGTCGCATGCGCCGTACGCGACGGCGACGGCGGCGGCCGCGGCGATAGCGGCCGTCAGCCCGGGGCGGATCCGGCCTTCTTGTTGGCCCGCAGGGCTCATGTTATGACGCCGGTCATGAACTTGCCGCGTGGGGACAAGAGCGCAAGCCTGTTCGCGATTTCAGCTTTCGCCTGCCTCGGGCTCGGGCTCGGCTGCCAGAGCCCGGAGCTCAAGGGCGCCGAGGCCGAGGTCAAGCCCCACAACGTGAAGCTGAACCTGCCGGCGGTGCCGAAGTTCGAGCTTCCGCCGCCGAACCCGGACGGCTCGCATTCGGTCAAGGAGATGCGGGTCAAGGGGAAGAAGTTCCTCGACACCGAGGTCTCGATCAAGGGCTTCGTGACGTGGGCGTACGATTGCGCCGCCGCGATCCGGACGCCGGACATGGACGACAAGGCGGTCCAGAAGCTGATCGAGGAAGACCCGACCAAGTGCCGGCGTCCGGTCTTCTACATCGGCGACACCGCCGACACCCCGGGCGAGCGCAGCGCCTGGATCGTCGAGGTGCCGCGGCCGATGCGCGAGTACGAGAAGAAGAACCTGACCAAGGAAGAGAAGGCGATGTGGCCGGCGGTGCCGCCGTACAAGGTCGGCGACGAGGTCATCGTGACCGGCGACTGGAAGCTGTCGTCGCCGCACGGCGAGAAGAACTCCGAGGGCCTCCTCATCTACAAGTCGATGAAGAACGTCACCCAGAACTGGGAGTCGCCGCCGCCGGTGCCGGGCGCCGAGGGCGCGACGCCCCCGCCGGGCGGCGCGGCGGCGAAGCCGATCCCGGGCATGGAAGGCGCCCCGGTCGCGCCCGGCAAGTGAGCGGCGCGCGGCCTAGCAGCCGCAGTCGTTGAACGGGAACTTGATCTGCGACGCCGGGGCGAGGACGCCCTTGCCCGACGGCGCCAGGTAGGTCTGGTAGACGCCCCAGCCGTCGGCGTCGGCGATGACCTCGACGCGGCCGTCGCCGTCGCTGTCGAAGACGGCGGTCGGCGTGAAGGTGCCGGCCTGCGGGTCGCTGACGAGGCGCACGGCGCCGCCCTGCCCCTCTTCGAAGAACGCCCACAGCGAGCCGGAGAAGTCGCCGCAGCCGTCGCCCTCGGACGCGTTGACGGCGACGAAGCGGGTGCCGCCCTGGACGAAGTAGGTGATCGTCGGCTGCACGCTCCACTCGCCGTCGCCCTTGTAGGTGCCGGTCCAGTCGGCCTGGATCGCCTTGTACGCCGGCAGGGCGCGGAAGGCGGCCATGGCGGCGATCTCGAGCTTGTCGGGGGCGACCATCGGGCCCCTGCGCTCGAACACGACTGGCGTCCCGCGCTCGACGTGGAAGACCGGCGTGCAGCCGGCCGGCACGGTCAGGGCGCCGACGAGGTACGGCTCGGAGGTGTCGTAGATCGCCTGGGCGCGCTGCTCCGGGGTCCACTTGCCGCCCGGCATGTCGGGATCGTCGTCCCAGCGCGCCACCTCGCCGAAGTGCGGCGTGCCGCCGCCGACGAGCGCGAGCGACTCGACGGTGGCGTCGCAGCGCTTGCCGTCGGCGCCGTACAGGGCGACGGTGCGCCCCTTCCATTTCGCGGCGTCGGGGGCGGCGTCGGCCGGGCGGGTCGCGAGGTAGGGAGCACTGGCCTTGTCGACCAGGCGCGGCGGGCCGCTGGCCCACGCGTTGTCGCCGCGGCCCATCACGAGGTACGGCGCGTCGCCGATGTCGATGACGAAGTGGACGCCGGCGTTGCCCGAGGAGCCACCGCCGGAGACGACGTGCGACTCGAGCATCTCCTCGCGGGCGATGCGCAGCGCCGTGCCCTCGCGGGCGACGACCAGGCGCTTGGGGCCCTCGTCGTGGAACTTGCCCTGCTGGAACGACTGCCGGAGGTCGACGGTGGCCGACGCGGTCGACGTGTGGATGACGACGTCCCCGACCTCGACCTTCATCGGCTGCTTGAACATGCGCTGGCGATCGGCGAGCCAGCGCTTGCGGTCGAAGCGCCAGGTCCGGTAGCCGACCCGCTTCACGCCCTCCATCTTCTGGGCGTAGAGCGCCTCGTAGGCGGCGAAGTTGCCGCCGTTCTGGGCGGCGAGCCAGGCGTCGACGAGGGCCCGGACCTCCTTCTCGTCGACGTGGGGCACCTTGATCGCCGCCGGCGCGAGGGAGCCGGTGGTCGGCGGCGCGGCGGGCGGCGCCGCCGCGGGCTGCGGCTTGCTCTCGCCGCCGCGGCAGCCGGCGGCGGCCGCGAGCGCGAGAACGGGGATCCATCGAGACAGGTCGCGCATGTCGCGACTGTAACGAAGAGCCGGAGCGATTATTCGATCTGGGCCACCGCGAGGAGCACCTGACACGCATTCGCGGTGAGCGCGACCACGGCGCCGTCGACCCGCGCCGCGCAGCCCCCACCGGGAAGGGCGGCGCCAATCTCCACGTCGTGATGGCCCGGGGCGGCGCCGGCGACCGGCGGCGCGTCGAAGGTGGCGGCGAGGCGGGCGCGCACGGCGCCGAGCGCGGGGTCGCGCAGGAAGCGGTCCGCGCGCAGGCCGGCGAGCGCGGCCGCGGCGGCGTCGACCGCGGCGGCGTCGACGGGGCCCGCCGACGACCGCCACTCGCCGACGACCGCGCCGCGCTCGAGGATCCGCGTCCGCGCGCCGCGGGCGATCTCGAGCCGCGCCAGGCCGCTCGGCTCCTCGCCGATCAGGCCGCGATCGCGGAGGTCGCCGGCGGCGAGATCGAGCGCGTCGAGGCCGGGCGCGCCGACCAGGGCGAACGGCTCGCGGTTGCGGCGCAGGCCGGGACCGTCCGGGGTCCGGACGAGGTCGATGGTGTCGGCGCCGCCGTCGCGGCGGCGCAGGTCGAGGACCGGCGCCCCGGCGCCGGCGTACGGGACCACCTTCGGCGCCGGCGCGGCCAGCTTGGCGAGGGCGGCGCGGACCGCGTCGTCGTCGGCGGGGCGCTCGAGCGGGTCGGGGCCGGCGACCGCGAAGCCGCCGCCCTTGACGCGGAGGGTGGTGCCGGTGCGGCGCCATGCGATCTCGGCGACGGCGGCCGGATCGAGCGGGCGCGGATCGACCCAGCGCGCGGGCTCCTTCGTCGCCTCGGCCGCCGGCGCCGCGATCGCCGCCCACGCGGCGGCGTCGACGCAGACCGCGCCGGCGCTGCCCTCGAGCCGCACCGCGCCGCCGTCGCAGGTGCCGCGCTCGATCAACTCGACCGGCGCGGCGCCGCCGAGGACGCGGACGCTCATGCCGTCGGGCGCCTGGGCCACGGCACCGGCCACGCCGATCGCGCGCAGACCGACCAAGGCGTCGAGCAGCGTGGCGGCGCGCGTCGGATTCACCCGCACCGACGTGCCCGCTCCGCGCAGCTCGAGGGGCGCCCCCGCCAGCACGAGATCGGCGCCGCGGCCGTGGATCTCGACGCCGTTGACCTGCTCCGGCGCG
>Ga0209382_10012809_pt1 | contig 10335 bp, 3 predicted proteins | sample SoiMetdeltSBSDD5_FD_187599 | JGI IMG/M metagenome (GOLD analysis project Ga0209382, IMG submission 187599) | Bulk soil microbial communities from a Populus tree surrounding site in Tennessee, USA - Soil MetaG P. deltoides SBSDD5 (SPAdes) (version 2) | ecosystem: Environmental > Terrestrial >...
CAGAACCGCGCCCATCAGCGCCAACAACGCCAGCTTAAAATCGCCCACGATCTGCTCCTGCAGTGGAATGAGCCTCACGGCCTGACCCGTATTGGAGTCCGGATGTTGTGTGGCCAGCGAGCCGGCGATGCGATCCAAGTCTGCTTGAGCCTGCTCGCGCGTCACGCCTTGCTTCAGGCGCGCCATCACTTGATAGCCGTGGCCGTCGCGATTATCGAAACCGCTGCCGTGAGAGATGGGAATCCATATGTCTGTGTCATTCGGCAGGAAGGCCATATCCGAAATGTTCGGGACGACGCCGACGACGGTAAAGCTCTCGAATCCGAGGCTGATCGTCCTGCCGATGATCTGAGGGTCGGAGTTGAAGCGCCGCCGCCACAAACGCTCGCTCATCACCACCGAAAAAACTTTGTTCGGATGATCTTCTTCCGGCGCCAACACACGGCCCAGCATCGGCTTGACGCCGAGCAGGGGGAAAAATGCGGGCGCCACAATAGCGCCTTGAATCCGCTCAGGCTCGGCGGCGCCGGCCAGGTTGTATGTCCTGCCTGAGTAAATGGCGATCTGTTCGAAGACCTGATTTTGATCACGCCAATCAGCAAAATTCGGATACGAAGCGTCCATCTCGTTGTAACCGAGCTTGACGTTCGACTCCCATACCTGAAAGATTTTGTCAGGCTCCCTGAATGGCAATGGCCGCAGCATCAGCGCGTCGATCACGCTGAAGATCGCCGTATTCGCCCCGACGCCAAGGGCCAGCGTGATGACGGCGATCAACGTGAAGCCGGGACTCTTCCACAACATTCGCGCGCCGTAGCGCAGGTCCTGCAACAGGGTTTGCATACATTCCTCCGAGAGGAGATGTCAGATGTCAGATGTCAGATGCCAGTGAAGAGGTCTCTTACATCACTCAACTTTTAACTAACATCTGACATCTGACATCTGACATCTATTCACATCTGAGCGCGATCATCGGGTCCACTTTCGTCGCCCGCCGCGCCGGAATCCAGCAAGCCGCGAGCGCCACCGCGGCCAACAATAACGAGATCACGATGAACGTCAGCGGGTCTGTCGCGCTCACATCATAAAGTTGGCTCTTCAAGACGCGCAGCGACGCCCACGACGCCAACACGCCCAGCGCCAGCCCGGCGCCGGTCAGCGTCATGCCGTCGCGCAAAACCAGTCGCAGCACGGCGACGGGTTGCGCGCCCAGCGCGATCCGAACGCCCATCTCGCGTTCACGCGCCGAGACGCTGTAGGCCATCACGCCGTAAACGCCTATCGCCGCGAGAAGCAGCGCCAGGCCGGCGAACATCCCCAGCAGCAGCGTGATGAAGCGCGTGCGCGAAGTCACTTCGGCCATGCGCTCGGTCATCGTCTTGGTCTGTACTAGGGGAACGTTCTTATCGAGCGCCAGGAGTTCGCGCCGCGTCGCCGCGACGACGGCCGCAGGATCGGCGCTCGACCGCACGATCAGCGTCTGCGCGTCGTCAATCGGTTGCAGCGAGCAGAGATAAACATCCGGCTCGACGGCCTCTTCCAGCCGTTCGTATTTCGCGTCCTCCACCACGCCGACAACCTCGACAAACTTTTCATCGGTTTCATAAACGGGACGAACATAAGGATTGACGCGTTTGCCGAGCGGCTCTTCGCCGGGGAAGATTCGTTCGGCGGCGGCGCGATTGATGAGCGCCACGCGCGGCGCGCCGATGCGATCCCCTTCGGTGAAGACACGGCCTTTGAGCAGATTGATGCGCAGCGTTTTGAAGAATTCCGGCGAGACGCTGTGAATGCCGACGACGGACTGAGCGTTTTCAGCGCGGCCTGCGATGTCCATTATGGTAATGCTGGCGTGACCCAACAGCGGCGCCGTGCTGCCAATCGCGGCGCCTTCGACGCCGGGCAAGCTTCGGACGCGCGAGAGCAGTCGGTCATAAAGCTCCGGCTTCGTGTTGCGCGATGGCGCTGCCATGGTGATCACATTCTCCGGCGAAAAGCCCAGGTTGACGGACTGCAATCGCAGGAGGGTCCTGATCATCAACCCCGCCCCGATGAGCAGCGTGAGCGACAGCGCAATCTCTCCAATGACCAATAGGTTGCGCGCCCCCGCTCTGCGCAGGCTGCGAAAGCCCGTGGCCGAGCCGCCCGCCCCTTCCTTCAACGATTCGTTGACGTTCACTAAGGAGGATTGAATGGCTGGAATCAATCCGAAAAGGACGCCGGTCAGTAGCGCCAGCGCGAAGTTGAAGGCAAGCGCGCGCCAATCCATCTCGATCCTGAAGAAGTCGAAGGTTCTGGCGTAGGAAGACCAGAATTGCGCGTCATCGCTGGGCCGGAAATTTTTTAGCAGCGTCAGCGCCCAGGGCGCGAAAATGGCGCCGAGCGCGCCGCCGATCATCGCCACCGCCACGCTTTCGGTAAGTGATTGACGAATCAAACGCAGCCCGCTTGCGCCGAGCGCGGCTCGCAGCGCGAATTCTTTCCGCCTGGCCATGGCGCGGGCAAGCAACAGGTTGGCGATATTCGCGCAGGCGATTAACAAAACAAGCGCGACCGCCACGAGCAGGATCAGGAAGGACTTTTTGATCGCCGGATCGAGCCTGGCGGATTGCAGCGGCGCTATCGTGACGATCTTCGCGCTTCCCGACAGCGTCTGCGCCGGAGCCGGATATTTCTGATTGATTTGCTCAGTGATCGTCCGCATCTCGGATTGCGCCTGCGCGGCGCTGACTCCGTCTTTCAACCGGGCGATGACTTGAAACCAGTAGTTGTTTGGAATGACGAGCGTTCTGCTCGACCGCAACAGTGGCGCGGCCATCATCGTCGTCCACGCGTCCGCCGTTCCGTTCTGACCGTGAAATCCCGGCGGCGCCACGCCGACAATCGTGAACGAATATTTGTCCAATTCGATAGTCTTTCCGATCGCCTGAACGTCGCCGCCAAAACGCCGCTGCCACAGACTGAAACTGAGCATGGCGGCGAGGTTCGCGCCGGGCGTTCTGTCTTCTTCCGCCGTGAATGCGCGTCCGGCGACGGCTTCGACGCCGAGCATCGGAAAGTAGCTTGCCGAAACCATCTCTACCTTCAGACGCTCCGGCTCGTTCGCGCCCGTCAGGTTGTTTTGTAGCTGCGCGACGGCGGACACGGCGGTGAAGCTCTGACTCTGGTCGCGCAACACCTCGAAACGCGGATAGGACCAGATTGATGGCAACATTCCTTTAGCAGGATCAGGTTCGGCCTGGTAAACCTTCACCAGGCGATCCGGCTCGCGGTAAGGCAACGGCCGCAGCATCAGCGAATTGATCACGCTGAATATCGCCGTGTTCGCGCCGACGCCCAGAGCGAGCGTGAGAACGGCGATCAACGTGAATCCTGGTTTCTTCAACAACATTCGCGCGCCGTAGCGCAAGTCTTGCAGTAGGGTTTGCATAATTCCTCCGCAGCCAGGTGTCAGGTGTCAGGTGTCAGGTGTCAGTAAAAGAATGACTACGCAGTTTCCTACCTGAAACCTGAAATCTGAAACCTGAAACCTATTCGGTTCTGAGCGCCACCATCGGGTCCACTTTCATCGCCCGACGCGCCGGCAAATAACAAGCGAGCAACGCCGCCGCAGCCAACACGACTACCACCGCCGAGAGTGTGAGCGGGTCGGTCGCGCTCACCTTGTACAACAGGCCGGTCATCAACCGCGTAAACGCTATCGCGCCGCCCAGTCCGATCAGCGCGCCGCCCAGCGCCAGCGCCATGCCGCGTTTGACTATCAGCCCAAGCACGTCGCGCCGCTGCGCCCCTAAAGCGACGCGGATGCCGATCTCGCGCGTGCGCTCCGCCACCGAGTAAGACATCACGCCGTAGACGCCTACGACCGCCAGCGTCAGCGCGACGGCGGCGAAGATCGTGAGCAGCAGAGTGTTGAAGCGCGCTCGTAAAAGCGAATCGGCGCGGCGCTCACCCATTGTCCTGACATCGGCGACGGGTTGCTCTTTGTCCAGCTCTTGCGCCTGCCGGCGGACGGCGGCGGTGAGCGCGGTCGGGTCGATTGAGGCTCGCACGGCCAGATACATCGTGCGCGTCGCGCCGTCATTGGCCATGCTCTGTTGCGGCAGCGTGTAGATTTCCGGACCGCTAGGCTGGCCCAGTCCGTCGTGTTTGACATCCTTCACCACGCCGACCACCGTCCAGCGAATGAAGCGATATCCGGGAGGTAATATGCCTGCCGGAACCATCTCTTCTGGCGGGCCTAGCTTGAAGACTTTGCCGATGGGATTTTCGCCAGGCCAGAAGCGATTGGCCGCCGTCTCGTTGATGATGGCGACGGGCAGCCCGTTTGGCGCGTCGCGTTCGCTCAGGAAACGCCCATTCACGAGCCGCATGCCCAGCGTGTCGAAGTAGTCAGCGCTGACATGGCGGTATTGCGTAACGGGTATTTCATTCGCCGACTTCGGCGCGGGCCGGTCTTCGCGCGTGAAGAGTTTGCCCCACCCGCCTTCAGTGAGAGGCAACGCCGTGGTCGCGCCCGCGTTCCGCACGCCTGGCAGAGCTTTCACACGCTCGACCAGTTGGCGGTAAAAACCGACGGCCTGCTCGGGTTGGCTGTCCGGATACTTGGCTCTCGGCAGCGCAAGTTGCATCGTCAGTATGTTTTCGGTCTTGTAACCCGGCTCGACACGCTGCAAGCGGAGCAGGCTGTTGATCATCAATCCCGCGCCGGCCAGCAAGACCACGGCAATGGCGATCTCCGCCACCACCAATCCGCCGAGCAGACGATGATTGCGCGTCCCGCCTCTGCCGCCGCCCTTGATCGCCGCGCTCAGATCGGCGCCGGATGAACGCAACGCCGGAACCAGACCGAAGAGCAGGCTTGCCCCCAACGCCAATCCCAACGTGAATCCCAGCGCGCGTCCGTCCACCTGCACAGTGTCGAAGCGCGGCAGATCAGGTTCGAGCCTGACCAGCGCATCCACGCCCCACCAGGCCAACAACAGCCCCGCGACGGCGCCGAGCAGGCCGATCAGCAAACTTTCGGTCAACAATTGGCGAGCCAGCCGGAAACGCCCTGCGCCGAGCGTCGCGCGAACGGCGATCTCCGGCGCGCGCGCCGAAGCTCGCGCCAGCAGCAGGTTTGCGATGTTGACGCAGGCGATCAGCAGCACGCTGCCGACCGCGCTTAGCAATACCAGCAGCGTGCGGCGGAAATCGCCGACGGTCGCCTCGGTGAGCGTCTCAACGCGCGCGCTGAAACCGGACGTGATCTTCTCCAGATCCAATTGGCGGTGGATGTTGACCAGATCGCTTTGCGCCTGCGCGGGAGTGACGCCCGGTTTGAGACGGCCAATGACGTTCAGCCAGTAATTGCCTCGCGTGTTGAGACTGTCGTTGTCGGCCAGCGCCAGCGGCGTCCACAGCGCGGCGCCGTTCGACGGAAACCTGAAGCCGCGCGGCATTACGCCGATGACCGAGAAGGATTCACCGTTGAGCCGGATCGTCTGCCCATTCAATCGCGCCCCGTCGCCGAAGCGCCGCCGCCACAACGCGTCGCTCAACACCACCACTCGATGCTTGCCGTAAACGCCCTCCTCGCCCGAGAACCCGCGCCCTTGCGCCGGATTGACGCCGAGCAAGGTGAAGAAATCCGTATCCACCCTTGCGCCGATCACCCGCTCCGGCTCTTCATCGCCGGAGATGTTGTAATCATTCGTGGAGTAAGCCGCGAGATGCGCGAAGCTCTGATTGCGCCCCCGCCATTCGCGATAATCCGGCATCGAGGCGGTTATATCGTATCCGCCGCGCGCCAGGTCCGTCTCCCACACCTGCATCAACTGCGCGGAGTCGGTATACGGCAGCGGACGCAATAACACAGCATTGACCACACTGAAAATCGCCGTGTTCGCGCCGACGCCGAGCGCCAGAGTGATCACGGCTACCAACGTGAAGCCGGGGTTCTTCAACAACATTCGCGAGCCGTAACGCAGGTCCTGCCAGAGCGTTTGCATAAATTTCCTCCTGAGCGATCCGTGACACACGTCCGATTAACCGGCTGATAACCAATCGCCGTGCCAATGCGTTTCGCAAAAGAATGGATTGAGAATAAACGGGTTGCGTGAGGAGGTCGGCGGCCTGTTAATAAACGACCGTCCGCATTCGGGAATCGCCATTCCCGAATGCGGACATAGCAGATTGATTTGGCGGAAGATGACCACAAAAAGCACAAAGCAGAACACAAAGAGCGCAAATACGCTTTGCGGCTTCGATCACTCCTTTTCTATCTACTTTGTACTTTTTGTGATCCTCTTTGCGCTTTTGTGGCGGCGCCCTGGGTAGATCCGAATTATTCACGTCGGAGCGCAATCATCGGGTCTACTTTCGCCGCCCTGCGCGCCGGGATGTAACACGCCAGAAGCGCCACTGCGATCAGCAGCAGCGCGATGCCGGCAAAGGTAGCCGGATCGGTCGCGCTCACGCCAAAGAGCAGGCCCGCCATCAAACGCGTCAAGGCGGCTGCTGCCGCCAGGCCCAGCGCCAACCCGATTACCACCGGCAGCATGCCCTGCCCGATGACCAGCTTGAACACATCGGCGGCCCGCGCGCCTAGCGCCACACGAATGCCGAGTTCGTGTGTGCGCTGGGTGACCGAATACGAGATCACGCCATAAATCCCCAACGCCGCCAGGGTCAACGCGAGTAGCGAGAATCCGCCGAGCAAGAGAGTCTCCAGCCGTTTGGGCGAAGCGGCCTGGTCAACCAACTGCCCCAGCATTTGAAATTCACTGGTCGGCAGACGCGGATCGACCTTGTTGAGCGCGGCGCGCACGCTGGGGGCGAGAGCTTCGGGCGACAACTTCGCCCGCACAACCAACTCAACCGAACCGGAGCCGGATTGTGTGATTGGCAGATACATCTCCAAACCCGCCTCCTGTTCCAACGCGCTGTGGCGCACGTTGCCGGCAACGCCGACGACGCGCCATTCACTTCCCAGCAGCGCGATCTGCCCGATTGCGTCTTTACCGGGCCAGAGCCGCCGGGCCATCGTCTCATTGACGATCAGCGCTTTCTCGCTCTCCGCCGTGTCGTGCTCGGTGAAGTCGCGGCCCGCGCGCAGCGGGATGCGCATCGTTTTGAGATAGCCATGATCAATGATGCGCGGGAACGCGATAGGGGCTTGTCCGTCCGGATAGGTCTCGCCCTTGGCGAGCACGCCCCAACTGCGATTGCGCCCCAGAGGCAGCGTGTCCGTCAGACCGACCGATTCGACGCCCGGAATGGCTTCGACGGAGCGAACCAGTTCGTTGAAAAAGGCTACTCGCTGCGCGTTGTTCTGGAAGCGCTGGCCCGTCTCGATGCGCCACGCGGCGGCCTGTTCGGGCCGGAACCCCAGGTCGACTTCCAGCAGTCGTTTGAAGCTGCGAATAAGGAGGCCGGCGCCCACTAGCAGCACGCACGCGAGCGCCACTTCCGACACGACCAACGCCTTACGCGCCCGGGCCCGTCGCCTCCCCTCGCTGGAGCCGCGGCCGGCGTCCTTCAAGTCTTCGTGCGCGTCCGCGGCGGACATTTGCAGAGCAGGCGCAGCGCCGAATAGCAGCCCGGCGCCGAAGGCGACGAGCAGCGTGAAGGCGAGCGCCACCACGTCAACCTTAACTGTCTGCAACAGCGGGACGCTGAACGTCTTTAATCCGGCCAATACGCGCGTCGCGGCGAAAGCGAGCGGCAGCCCGATCGCCGCGCCGCAGAAAGCGAGCAAGAGGCTTTCGGTCAACATCTGGCGCGTCAATCGCGCCCTGCTCGCTCCCAACGCGAGGCGCACCGCCATTTCTTTGCGCCGCGTCGCCGCTCGCGCCAGCAACAGATTCGACAGATTGGCGCAGGCGATCAGCAGCACGCAGCCGACCGCGCCAAACAGCACCAGGAACGCCCGGCGAAATCGCCCGCTGATCTGCTCTTGTAGGCCCGTCATTCTGGCCCCCAATCCCCAGCGTTCGGGATGCGCCTGCTTCAACTGCCGGTTGAGCAGATCGAATTCCGACTGCGCCTGCGCAATCGTCACTCCCGGCTTCAATCGCCCGATCACCGCCAACGTATTGCCCCAACGGTCGGTCTCCTGCGTCAGCGGGAATGGCGTCAAGATGTCGACTCTGGAACCCGGCGAGAAGGCGGAGGCAAAATCGAAAGTCGGCGGCATCACACCCACCACAGTCGTTGACTTGTCGTTGAGCGTAAGCGAGCGCCCAATCACAGCAGGGTCTGCCGCGAAGCGACTTACCCAGTAGGCGTGGCTCAAAATCACAGCAGCGCTGCCGTTCCAGCGGCACTCTTCTTCGTTGAAACCGCGTCCGAGCAGCGGCGGAACGCCCAGCAGCGCAAAGAAGTTCTGCGACACACCGACGCCTATTAAGCGTTCCGGTTCGCCCACGCCTATCAGGTTGTAACTGCCGTAATCGAAGAAGGCGAAGTAGGCCGCCAAGTCCTCGAACGATTTATTCTGCGCGCGCCAGTCATTAAAGTTGGCCACGCGTATCGTTACCGAGGAGAGGCCGCCTGTCGTCCCTGTATTGGCGATCCAGACCAATCGTTCCGGGTCGCGAAAAGGCAACGGGCGAAAAAGCAGCGCGTTGACGACGCTGAAAATCGCCGTGTTCGCGCCGATGCCCAACGCCAGCGTGAGCGCGGCGATCAAGGTGAATCCGGGATTCTTCAACAACGTGCGCGCGCCGTAGCGCAGGTCTTGCCAAAGTGTTTGCATAATTCCTCCACAGCAAGGTTTCAGGTTTCAGGTTTCAGGTTTCAGGTAGGAATCTGCGGAGTCATCCTTTTACTGACACCTGACACCTGACACCTGACACCTATTCGGTTCGGAGCGCCGCCATCGGGTCCACTTGAGCGGCGCGGCGGGCGGGGAGTAGGGACGCCAGCAGCGCCACCACGATGAGGATCAAGGCGACAGAGCCGTAGGTCAGCGAATCGGCGGGCGAGAGGCCGAAGAGCATTGACTCGATGAATCGGCTGCTGCCATATGCTGCCGGGAGGCCGAGCGCAACCCCAAGGCCGACGAGCGCGAGCGATTCGCGCAAGATCATCCGCAGCGCCTGCGCCGGCAGCGCGCCGACCGCCATGCGCAGGCCGATTTCGCCCGTGCGGTGGAGCACAAGGAAGGACATCAGGCCGTAGAGTCCGACGCACGCGAGGGCCAACGCGACAAATCCGAAAAAGCCTGAGAGCCGCGCAAATAGCAATTCCTCCGAGTTGATGCGAGCTATCTGCTCGTCCTGCGTGCGGAGGTTGATGACGGGCAGTGTGGAATCAAGCTCACTCACGGCGGCGCGGATTGCGGGAAATATCGCGGCGGGATCGCCGGCTGTGCGCACGCAGTAATTGGCGACTCCCTCCGGCATCTGGGTCGCGGGCACATAAATGGTCGGGGGCGGGGCCTCGCGCAGCCCGGTGTACTTCGCGTCGCGGGCGACGCCGACGATTTCTATCTCGGCAGCGCTGGCGGTGGGGGTGGCGCCGAAGATGAAGCGGCGGCCAATGGGGTTTTCGTCGCCGAAAATTTGTCGAGCGAATGCTTGATTGACAATCGCGACTTTTAGCCCGCCGGCGGTGTCATGGTCGGTGAAGCCGCGACCAAGCAGCAGCGGAATTTCCAGCGCGGCAAGAAAGTTGGGCGCGAGGCCATTGAGGTTGAAACCCATCGAAGCGCCCGGCGGCGGCGTGTAGCCTGGCACGGTAACCCTGCGGTTGCTCCGTGTGCCAGCCAGCAGCGCGACGCGCGAGAAGGTGACGGCGCGCACGCCAGGGATGCTTTCGAGCCGCGTTTGCAGGCGCGCTTGCAGCGCGGCGAATTGCTCTTGACTGTAGCCGGCGGAGACGGCGTCTATGCGGAAGAGGGCGAGTTGGTGAGAATTGAAGCCGGGATCAACGTTTTGCAGGTTGCGCAACGTGCGGACGAAAAGTCCTGTGCTGACGAGCAGCACGAGCGAGAGCGCGATCTGGACGACCATGAGGGCCTGGCTGAGCCGCGAGCGGGCGCCGGCCCCGAGCTGTCGAGCGCCACCTTGAAACTCGGTGGTCAGGTTGATGCGTGTGGCGCGAAGCGCGGGCGCCAGGCCGAATAGCAGCGCGGCGCCGACAGTCACGGCGATGGTGAAGCCGAAGACGCGTCCGTCGAGCGGCAGATTGAGGACGGCCGGGGAGCCGCCGAACTGGCGCAGTCCGACGAGCAGGCCATGGCTCCATTTCGCGAACAACGCGCCGAGCGTGGCGCCGAGGAAGGCCAGCAGCAGGCTTTCGGCCAGAAGCTGGCGGACGATGCGGGCGCGGCTGGCGCCGAGGGCGAGG
>Ga0209382_10012812_pt1 | contig 10334 bp, 8 predicted proteins | sample SoiMetdeltSBSDD5_FD_187599 | JGI IMG/M metagenome (GOLD analysis project Ga0209382, IMG submission 187599) | Bulk soil microbial communities from a Populus tree surrounding site in Tennessee, USA - Soil MetaG P. deltoides SBSDD5 (SPAdes) (version 2) | ecosystem: Environmental > Terrestrial >...
CGCGACGTCGTTGCCGCTCGCGTCCTTCACTTGAATCACCGACACCGTGTTGGCCTCACGGTTGACGACGACGAGACGCGTTTCGTCGGACGTCAGCGCAATGGTCGTCGAGCGGGTCGGCGCCGCCTCACCGCTGCGAATCGAGCCGAGCGTGGGAAAGCCAACGATCAGGACGAGCAAAGCGGGAAACCATAACTTGGAGAGGATCGAATTCATACCTACACCCTCATCTCGCGGCTTCGGCATCCACGTGGATAACTGCGAGCGACCGTGGGTGACGGGTGTTTCCGAAGACGAGGGCGGGACGGGCGGGCCGCGAGCGGCAACGCGGCGATCGGGCGACCGGAGGCCGCCGCGCTCGAGAACCATCGTATCGCTCTCCTGTTGCTGCTGAAGACTGAATCCGAGCGCGCCTAGCGTAGGGACGGTCACGAAGGGCCGTCAATCCGTGAAAAGATTTTCCCCTTTAGGTGAAGGCGTCCGCTGCGCTTGCTCGCCTGACGTTTCGGGACTAGCATCGCGCCAGCCAAAGAACCGGCACGCGATGAGCCGTCGTGCTCCTCGTAACACGCCCCTGGATGCTCGATGACGAGAAGGAGGCCCGCGATGATCCCACTCGAGGTCAACGGTAAACGGCAGAACGTCGATTTGCCTGGCGAGACGCCCCTCTTGTGGACGCTGCGAGACGAGCTCGGCCTCACCGGGACCAAGTTCGGCTGCGGCATGGCGCTGTGTGGCGCCTGCACCGTCCACCTCGATGGCCAGGCCGTGCGCTCGTGCGTCACTCCGATCTCCGCCGCGGCGAACAAGAAGATCGTCACCATCGAAGGGGTGGGCAGCGGCGCCGTCGGCCGCGCATTGCAAGCCGCGTGGGTCGACGCGGGCGTGCCGCAGTGCGGATATTGCCAGGCCGGTCAGATCATGTCGGCGGCCGCACTGCTTCAACGCACACCGAAGCCGACCGACACACAGATCGATGAGGCGATGAACGGCAACATCTGCCGTTGCGGGACGTATACGCGGATCCGTACCGCCGTGAAGCAGGCGGCGGCCAAGCAGGGAGGCACGCAATGAACCCGTTGATCGTCGCCAACGTGAGCCGACGCCGGTTCGTTCAAGGCCTCTCGCTGGGCGGGCTCGTGCTCGCCGTCGGGTATCCGTCCGCGGGCCGCGCTCAGGAGCAGAAGAAGTTCGGCGCCGATGGGATGCCGAACGGCTGGGTCGACAACCCGCTGGCGTTCGTGTCGATCGCCGACAACGGCACGGTCACGATCGTCTGTCATCGATCCGAGATGGGGCAGGGCGTGAGGACCGGCATGCCGATGATCGTCGCCGATGAGATGGAGGCCGATTGGAAGCGCGTGCGCGTGGCGCAGGCGCCCGGCGACGAGAAAAAGTTCGGCAATCAGGACACCGACGGGTCACGAAGCACGCGCCACTTCTTCGAGCCGATGCGCCGCTGCGGCGCCGCGGCGCGCACCATGCTGGAGGCGGCGGCCGCCGAGCGCTGGAAGGTGCCCGCGAGCGAGGTCGAGGCCAAGAACCACGAGGTCGTGCATCGCCCGACCGGCCGGCGGCTCAGCTACGGCGAGCTCGCCAAGGCCGCCGCGAGTCAGCCCGTCCCGGCGCGCGAGACGCTGCGTCTCAAGGATCCGAAGCAGTTCCGGTACATCGGCAAGGGTCAGATCAAGCTCGTCGACGGCTGGGACATCGCGACCGGCAAGGCGCAATACGGAATCGACACGCGGCTGCCCGGGATGCTCTACGCGGTCGTGGCGCGTCCGCCGGTCTACGGCGGCAAGGTCGCGAACTTCGATCCCGCTGAAGCGTTGAAGGTGCCCGGCGTCGAGCGCGTCGTGCAGATCGCGGACAGTGAGCCTCCCGCTATGTTCAATCCGGTGGGCGGTGTCGCGGTGCTGGCGCGCAACACCTACGCGGCCATCCAGGGGCGCCGAGCGCTCAAGATCAAGTGGGACGATGGCCCGAACGCCAGCTACGATTCAAAGGCCTACAAGGCGTCACTCGAGGAGTCGGCGCGCAAGCCCGGCACCGTGGTCCGCAACGACGGCGACTTCACCGCCGCCGCGGCGGGCGCGGCGCGTCGCCACGAGGCCGAGTACTACGTTCCCCACCTCGCGCACGCGACGATGGAGCCGCCCGCCGCAACCGCGCGCATCGAGAAAGGCAAGTGCGAGGTATGGGCGTGCGTTCAGTCGCCGCAGGCCACGCGTGACCTCGTCGCGAAGCGGGTGGGCATGTCGGCGGACGACGTCACCGTCCACGTCACGCTGCTCGGCGGCGGCTTTGGTCGCAAGTCCAAGCCGGACTACGCCGTCGAGGCGGCCGCGCTGTCCAAGGCGGTCGAGGGCAAGCCGGTCAAGGTCACGTGGACGCGCGAGGACGACCTGCACAATTCCTACTACCACACGGTGTCGGTCGAGCATCTCGAGGCCGGCGTCGACGCGCAGGGCAAGCCGGTCGCCTGGCTGCATCGTAGCGTGGCGCCGACGATCATCTCGACGTTCAAGGCCGACGCGAAGAACGAGGCGCCCTTCGAGCTGGGCATGGGCGTGATCAACGTGCCCTTCGCCATTCCCAACGTTCGCATCGAGAATCCCGAGGCCGTTGCCCACACGCGGATCGGCTGGTTCAGATCGGTGTCGAACATTCCTCACGCGTTCGCCGTCCAGTCGTTCGTCGCCGAGCTGGCGGCGGCGGCCGGCCGCGATCCGAAGGACTACCTGCTGGACGTGATCGGTCCGGCCCGTCAGGTGAGCCCGGAGACACTGGGTGACACGTGGAACCATGGCGAGTCGCCTGAGCGGTATCCGGTCGACACCGGGCGGCTGCGCCGCGTCGTCGAGACGGTGGCCCGCGAAGCTGGCTGGGGCCGTAAGCTGCCCAAGGGGCACGGACTCGGCATCGCCGCGCACTACAGCTTCGTGAGCTACATCGCCGCGGTCGTCGAGGTCGCCGTCGACGACAAGGGCGGCCTCACGGTCCCGCGCGTCGACATGGCGGTGGACTGTGGGGCCACCGTCAACCCCGACCGCGTGCGCTCGCAGATGGAGGGCGCCTGCGTGATGGGCCTCGGCATCGCGACGCTCGGAGAGATCAGCTTCAAGGACGGGCGTGTGGAGCAGGACAACTTCAACGCGTACGAAGTCACCCGCATGAGCGGCGCGCCGCGGCTGATCCGCGTGCACATCATCCCCGGTGACTACAGCAAGCCGATGGGCGGCGTCGGCGAGCCCGGCGTGCCGCCGATCCCGCCGGCGTTGTGCAACGCGATTTTCGCGGCGACGGGCAAGCGCATCCGCCGCCTGCCGATCCGCGATCAGCTCAAAGCGTAAGGTCGAGCGAGGGGCGCCGCCTCGTGGCGGCGCCCCGTCGTCCACCGCCGCTCGTTGCTTCTGCGTTGAAAGCGCTGGTACGCTGACGCGCTCGCGCGCTAACTTATGAGAGTGAGACGCCCCACCCACATCAAGCTGACGTCGCACCCCACCAGCCACGGCCCAAAGCCCCTGGCGATCCAGTGGGGCGCGCCGGATGCGCTCACGCGCGGTCCCGTCATCGCGACGACGACCGGCCCCGCGCAGCGCAACGTGATCGGCAGCCACGCCGGAGGCTACGCGATCTATCGGGCGTTGGCCGTCGCGGCCGGCGCGCTGGACCCCGGCCGTCGACCGGACCTCACGGACACGGCGCCCGCCGAGACGATCGGTCCGCATCCGCAGTGGGCCGATCCCGGGCGGATCGTGTCGCTCGATCCCTTCGGCGCGCTCGTGGCCGATGTATTCCGGGATTATCTGCGCGACGGCTACGACATCAGACCGACGATCGCGATCTCGAAGGCGAACATCGAGATCCCGGAAGTCCGGCACGCCGTCCACGCGGGGCGCCTCACCGTGGATGGAACCATCATGAAGGCCGCCGGCACCGCGGTGGTGACGAAGGCGGCGATCGAGCCGGTCTGGCATCTGCCCGGCGTCGCCCGTAGATTCGGGTGCTCCGAGGCCGATCTGCGGCGAACTCTGTTCGAGGAAACCGGCGGCATGTTCCCCGAGCTCGTGACCCGCAGCGATCTCGAAGTCTTCCTGCCGCCGATCGGCGGTCAAACGGTCTACGTCTTCGGCAGCGCCGCGGCGCTCGCGACGCCCGACGTCCCGCTGACGGCTCGCGTCCACGACGAGTGCAACGGCTCGGACGTCTTCGGCTCCGATATCTGCACGTGCCGCCCGTATCTCGCGCACGCGATCGAAGAGTGCATCCGCGGCGCGCAGAGCGGCGGCGTTGGTCTCATCGTCTACTTCCGCAAGGAGGGCCGCGGGCTCGGCGAGGTGACGAAGTTCCTCGTCTACAACGCCCGCAAGCGTCAGCAGGGCGGCGACCGCGCCGAGCAATACTTCGCCAGGACGGAGTGCGTCGCGGGGGTGCAGGACATGCGCTTCCAGGAGCTGATGCCCGACGTCCTGCACTGGCTCGGCGTGCGAAAGATCCATCGCCTCGTCTCGATGAGCAACGCGAAATACGACGCGATCGTGCAGTCAGGCATCGAGGTGGAGCAGCGCGTGCGCATCCCCGAGCAGCTCGTCCCGCCCGATGCGCACGTGGAGATGGACGCGAAGATCGCGGCCGGCTACTTCCGCGGGCTGGAGTGAGCGCCGAGGCCCCGTCCTCCAGCGCGATCGCCGAGCTGCGCCGCCCGGCCACCATTCGCGAGCGATGCGCGAACATCCTCGAAGCCGGCCTGGCCGGTGGGCTGGCGCACTTTCGAATCGAGCCGGGTCGGCTGCCGGACGTCGCTGATTTCGTGGCGTCGGTCACACGCCGCCGATACCCCAGCCGCGTCATTCCGTATCACAGCCGCTGGCGCCATCTGGACGCCGGCGGTGTCGGCCGCACCGTGGAGCTTCGGGCCGCGCTCCGCGACGCGTCCGACGACGAGCGCGCGCGCGCCAGCATCGACCTGATCGTCACGAGCGTGCTGCTCGACGCCGGCGCCGGAGAACGGTGGCGCTTTCGGGAGGCGCAGACCGGCCGGACGTTCGCACGCTCCGAGGGCCTCGCGGTGGCGAGCTTCCGTATGTTCGAGGCCGGGCTCTTCTCGAGCGATCCGTCGCGGCCGTGGCGCGCGGATGCCCGTGCGCTCATGGCGCTCGACCCGAGCCGCATGGCCCGCGCCTTTCAGGTGTCGTCGACGAATCCTCTGGCCGCGCTCGACGGCCGGGTGCAGCTGCTGAGGCGGCTCGGCCGCGCGATGGAACGCGCGTCGCGATTTTTTGGAGCGGAACATCCGAGAATCGGCAACGTCGTGGACGCGCTGCGCGCGCGCGGGCGACGCGGTCGTCTGGAAGCCGCCGTCATCCTGGACGTCGTTCTGGAGGCGCTGGAAGACATCTGGCCCCGGCGGCTCGCGCTCGACGGCATGAACCTGGGTGATACGTGGCGTCATCCGGCGGCGGCCGGCCGCGGGCCCTCGGCCGGGCTCGTTCCGCTTCACAAGCTGTCGCAGTGGCTGAGCTACTCGCTGGTGGAGCCGCTCGAGGACGCCGGGATGTGCGTCTCGGACCTCGATGAGCTCACGGGACTCGCCGAATACCGCAACGGTGGTCTGTTCGTCGATCTGGGGGTGCTCGTGCCGCGGCACACGGACGTGACGGCCGCGACGCACGCGCCCGATTCCGAAGTCGTCGTGGAATGGCGGGCGCTGACGGTCGCGCTCCTCGATCGCCTCGCCCCGCTGGTGGCCACACGTCTGGGGCTGACGCCGACCGCGCTCGGCCTGATCAAGGTTCTCGAAGGTGGCACGTGGGCGGCGGGCCGCGAGCTGGCGGACGAACGGCGGGCCGGCGCGCCGCCGATCCGGGTCGCGAGCGACGGCACGCTGTTCTGAGCGGAGGGAAACGCATGTCCAGTCGCGTTCACGTCGTCGATCATCCCCTGGTCCAGCACAAGCTCAGCCTGATGCGCATGAAGAGCACCAGCACGTCGGCGTTTCGGAATCTCCTGGCCGAGGTGAGCGTGTTGCTCGCCTACGAAGTCACGCGAGACATGCCGACGCACCGGGTGGCGGTGGAGACGCCGCTGGCCCGCACGTCGGTGCCGATGCTGGACGGCAAGAAGATCGTGCTGATCTCCATCCTGCGTGCCGGCACCGGGATTCTCGACGGCATCCTCGGTCTCATCCCCAGCGCGCGCGTCGGACACATCGGCCTCTACCGCGACCCCAAGACGCTCACCGCCGTCGAGTACTACTTCAAGGTGCCGCGAGAGATGAGCGATCGCGACGCCATCGTCGTGGATCCGATGCTGGCCACCGGGAACTCCGCGGTGGCCGCGGTCGAGCGTCTCAAGGACACGCGGCCCCGCTCCATCAAGTTCCTCTGCCTGCTCACGTGTCCGGAGGGCCTCAAGAATTTCCACTCGCATCATCCGGACGTGCCGGTCTACACCGCGGCCATCGACAGCCACCTCGACGATCACGGCTACATCGTCCCCGGCCTCGGTGATGCCGGGGATCGCCTCTACGGAACGAAGTGATGCGCGCCGCGGCCTGACGATGTTCGATCTGGTCGTCACCGACGCGGTCTTGCCGGACGGTCGCGACCGGATGACGATCGCGTGCGAGGGCGGCCGCATCGCGTCGGTCGCGCGCGACCTGCGGGCCGAGTCGCGGCAGACCATCGACGCGCAGGGCCAGCTCGTCTCCCCGCCGTTCGTCGACGCGCACTTCCACATGGACTCGGCGCTGACCTACGGGATGCCGCGGGTGAACCGCTCCGGCACGCTGCTGGAGGGCATCGAGCTGTGGCGCGAGCTGAAACCGTCGCTGACGCACGCGGCGATCCGCGACCGGGCGCTCGAGCTGTGCCGATGGTCGGTCGCGCGCGGGACGCTCATCGTTCGCAGCCACGTCGACGTCTGCGATCCCGAGCTGCGCGCGGTGAAGGCGTTGCTCGAGGTGCGCGAGCTGGTTCGCAACGAGATCGATCTGCAGCTCGTCGCGTTCCCCCAGGACGGTTATCTGCGGTGGCCCGACGCCGAGCGCACGCTGGCGGCGGCGCTCGACATGGGCGTCGACGTGGTGGGCGGCATTCCGCACTTCGAGCGGACCATGGCGGACGGCGCCGCGTCGATCGAGCGCCTGTGCCGGATCGCCGCCGAGCGGCGTCTGCTCGTGGACATGCACTGTGACGAGAGCGACGATCCGCACTCACGCCACATCGAGACGCTCGCGCGCGAGACCGTCCGCCAGGGACTTCACGGCCGCGTCACGGGCTCGCATCTCACGGCGATGCACTCGATGGACAATTACTACGTGTCCAAGCTCATCCCCCTGATGCGCGAAGCCGGGATCACGGCCGTGGCCAATCCGTTGATCAACATCACGCTGCAGGGCCGGCACGATACGTATCCCAAGCGCCGCGGCATGACGCGCGTCAAGGAGCTGCTCGAGGCGGGCGTGAATGTCGCCTGCGGCCACGATTGCGTGATGGACCCGTGGTATCCGCTCGGCAGCCACGACATGCTCGACGTCGCGCACATGGGTCTGCACGTCGGCCACATGACCGGGCACGCCGAGATGCGGGCGATGTTCGAGTGCGTCACCGTCAACGGCGCCCGCGCGCTGCATCGCGAGGGGTATGGTCTCGAGGCGGGCTGCTGGGCCGACATGGTGCTGTTGCAGGCGCACAGCGCGATCGAGGCGATCCGACTCCGGCCGGCGAGGCTCGCAGTCATCCGACGCGGCCGCGTGATCGCCGAGACGGCCGGCGTGCGGCCCGTCGTCACGCTGGCCGGAACGACGCAGGAGGTGACCTTCCGCCCACGCCCTTGACAACGACGACCGCCGCCGCTATGTAGGCGCCAACGTCACTCGCCTCGTGCGCAAAAGGGAGGCACCTATGACGCCTACCGCCGCCGCCGAGCTTCGAGCCGACCTTCACAGCATCGAGCCCATTCCGGAGAAGGACAAGGATTCCACCGGCCCCCAGCAGATGTGGATCTGGGCCGGCGCCAACATCGCGCCGATCAACTGGGCGCTCGGCGCGCTCGGCATCGTGCTCAAGCTGGGGCTGCTCGAGACGATCGCGGTCATCGTGATCGGCAACATCATCGGCTGCGCGATCTTCGCGGCCTTCACGGTGATGGGCCACAAGACGGGCGTCAATCAGATGGTGCTCTGTCGCTCGGCGTTCGGGCGCCGCGGGGCGTACCTGCCGAGCGCGCTGATGTTCCTCATGACGCTCGGCTGGATCGGCGTGAACACCTACTTCCCCGTCAAGATCGCGGTCGCCATCCTGGGCCAGTTCGGGATCGGCGACACCTGGGTCACCAATCTGGTCGTGTGCACCGTGGTGATGGTGCTTCAGGTGCTCATCGGTCTGTACGGCTTCTATGCGATTCGCACGTTCGAGAAGTACACCGTGCCGATCACCGCCGCGATCATGGTGCTGATGAGCATCCTCGCGTGGAGCCGCCCCGGCGTGGTGAACTGGGGCCACACGACGTCGCTGCCGCCGGGCGCGCATCTGGCGATGCTGAGTCTCCTGATGACCGCGATCGGGGTCGGCTGGGGCATCTCCTGGGTCACCTGGGCCTCCGACTATTCGCGGTTCGTGCCGCGCACCGAGTCGTCGGCCTCGGTGTTCTGGTACAGCTACGTCGGGATGTTGGTGCCGACCGTCTGGCTCGCCATTCTCGGCGCCACCGTCGCGAGCGTGACGCAAGACACGGATCCCGCGAAGATGGTGAGCGCCGTCTTCGGCGGCGTCATGAGCGTGCTCGTGCTGCTCATGGTGCTGCACGGGCCGATTGCGACGAACATCCTCAACGTCTACTCGGCCGCGCTCGCCGCGCTCAGCATGGGCATCCGTCTCTCACGAACCGCGATGGCGTTGATCGCGGGCGTCGTCGGCTATGTCGTCACGATCTATTTCGTCTTCCAGCCCTCGTTCGCGAAGGCCTTCGACAACTGGATGATCAGCCTGCTGCTGTGGATGAGTCCGTGGGCGGGCGTCGTGCTCGCCGACTTCTTCATCAAGCGCCGCGGCCAGATCGACGTCGAGCAGCTCTATCGCGAGCCGGAGCGGAGCGCCTACGGCGACATCAACTGGGCCGGGATCGTGGCCTTCCTCGCGGGTCTGATCGCCGGCTGGTCGGTCGAGGACGGTCTCGTCGGCGCGCTGCAGGGGCCGATCTCCACCAAGCTCCTCGGCGGCGCGGATCTGAGCTGGCTGGTCGGGATCGTCGTCGCCGGCGGCCTCTATCTGCTCCTCAGCCGCCAGACGGTCGTCGCTCCCGTGCCCGGCGCCGCGCGCGGATAGCGAGTCGTTCGCCGAGGAGCGCTACGTCGCCGGCACCACCACCAGCCGGAGGCTACTTCTTCTCCGTCTGCAGATCGTTCGTCACCTGCTTCACGCCGTTCACGCTACGCGTGATTTCTTCGGCACGGGCTCGATCCGCCGCGGTGGGGACGACGCCGGTCAGCGAGACATTGCCATTGACCGTCGTCACGCTCACGCGGGTCAGGGTCGAGGTCGTGTCGGCCGCCAGCTTTCGCTTCACTGTGCCCGTGATGCCGGTATCGTCCCAGTTCTGCCCGAACGACTCTCCGGTCGTCGAGCGGCACCCCGCGCCGAACGCGACGAAGACGGCGAGCATGAGAATCGACAGCCACGTCCGCATTGCACTTCCTCCTGTCACCACCGTGTTTGCGTGGTCTCGAACCCCATGCTGGCGAACGCCGCGCCCCGCCAACAGTGCTGAATGGCGCGGAGGGAGTGGCCTGACGGCTCTGCGGCCGGGACATCGGCGGTGGGAGAGCAAGTTCGGATGCGTTGCCTCCACCTGCTCTTCGGCTGCGCGTCGTTGTGGCTGCTCGCCGGCTGCGCCGTCAAGCCGCTGCTGATGCCGGCTCCGGCCGTCTTCAAAGACGAGCGGCTGAACTTCGCGGCCCGGCTACCCGCCGAGCTCCGCTCCACGCACCTGCCCGTTTTTTATGCCACGACACGCGCTCCCGCCCGCAATGGCGAACCGGGGCATTACGTCAACCGCGCCGGCAAGGAAATGCGGCTCGGGGCCGCCCACGTTCGTCTCGGCGAGTCCGGCTGGACGTGGGACGACCTCGTCGCGTCGAATCGCACGGATAGCGTGACGCGCCCGCGTCCCGGCGCCGTCGAGGGCGTGGCGGAGTACCGCGGCTCTGGCGAAGCCGAGCGTCGGTTCCTGGCTGACATCGATGCTCACCTCGCCCGGACCAGAAACAAGGAGCTCGTCCTGTACGTCCACGGCTATCGCGTGACCTTCGACGAAGTCGCCGTGCAGATGGC
>Ga0209382_10012813_pt1 | contig 10334 bp, 9 predicted proteins | sample SoiMetdeltSBSDD5_FD_187599 | JGI IMG/M metagenome (GOLD analysis project Ga0209382, IMG submission 187599) | Bulk soil microbial communities from a Populus tree surrounding site in Tennessee, USA - Soil MetaG P. deltoides SBSDD5 (SPAdes) (version 2) | ecosystem: Environmental > Terrestrial >...
CTACGATTATTATTATTATTATTATTATTAATTCAATAGTGCTTAATTGGCTAAACCTCTGTTTCCAAGTCAATTTTATTACAAATAAAATTAATAATGTAACAATTGTATTTCTGAAAATTACTATATTAAGATTGATGTAAAAATTAACAATTTTTAGAGATAGAAATAAAGAAAATTGATAATAACAAATTATCGAACAAGTGTAGTAATTTAGATTTTTATGTTATTTTGTCGAAATATTTTATTTGAATAGTGGTGAAATTATCCTTATTATTTTGTTCTTTCTCTTTCAAAGTTTCTGAAAATAAAAATATTCCTTTCTCTGTGGTCTTTGCATTTTCTTATACAACTTTATATTCCTTTGACATGACATTCATAGGGTGTTGTTTATCTAATAAAAAGTCAAAAATTAATTATAAACTGTAATTTCTTATAATATCTAGCAATTGTTATAATATCAAACCAAAATTTAATGATTATTTTTACTGTTTTATTTATTGCGATAGTGTCAACCCCCCATCTACGTAAACTGTTGTACCTGTAATGTAACTTGCATCAGTTGAAGCTAAAAAGAAAGCTACTTTGGCAATCTCTTCAGGTTCTCCTATTCTTCTCATAGGAATTTTTTCTTCTTCTTGTTTTTTCTTTTGTGGATTTTCCATAATATCTTTATTCATAGGTGTATTTATTGCACCGGGTGCAATACCGTTTATTCGTATTCCTTTTTCCGCTACTTCTAACGCTATATTCTTAGTAAGCATTTCCATTCCTCCTTTTGATGCAGAATATGGGGCAGAATATGGCATAGGGATGGATTCGTGTACAGATGAAATATTAATTATAGAAAAATTATTTTTATTATTACCATTTATATGATTAATATTGTTGCTATTACTACTACTACTTGTCATATACTTCAACGCTTCTCTTGTACAAAGAAATGTTCCTCTTAAATTAACTCCCATAACATAATCCCAGTCTTTGGATGTTATGTTATTCGTTCTTTGTGACGGTCCACTGATACCCGCATTATTAACCAAAACGTTAATCCTTCCAAATTTATTTATAGCTTCTTCAATTAAGGAAATGCAAATCTTTTCTTCTAAAATATCTCCAGTTAGATATGCAACTTGACTTGGGTCACTAATTTCATTTTTTATTTCTTGTACCGTTTCTAGTAGTTCTTTTTCATCTCTTGCATTCAACAAAATAGAATAATTATTTTTTGCAAATTCCTTTGCAATCGCTTTTCCTATTCCTCTACTAGATCCTGTAATGACTACTACTCTATTTTGATTATTATTATACATATGTAAATACTATACTACAAGATATTTTACTGTTAGATGTTTATCACTAATTAAATTTTTACTTCATGTGGTAATTAGTATTAGATATAATTCATTAATCACAGACTGTAAGTTAGAATAGAATTAAATTTGTGTTAGTTGTACAGAATATTATTTCTATCTGATTGATATGCTGTTAACATTAATATAAACAAATGGATTAGAAAAAGAAATTTATCATATACTATTTTGATACAATCATCTTAATATCATTTCATTATCAATAACAAAAATTTATTAAATCGAAGAACCATATTATATCTAGGAGATATAAAAATAAACCAAAAAGTTTTAGAAATACAAAACAATAAAATAAAGCTAAATCAACTAGAAGATTTTAAAGAAATATTTGAATTTATAAAAACTTCTATATCTACTGTTTTTAAAATGAACAGAACCGGGCTAAATTTAATATTACAAGGAATGCCAAGTAATCTAGGAGCATATCATGTTTTAGGTTCAAATATCATAGTTGCTAATCGATATATATTAGAATATATAAAAAATACCAAATCGAAGGAGGAATACAATTCTTTTGTTTTTGCAGTTTTGGCTCATGAATACTTACACAGTTTAGGAATAATAGATGAACATACAGTCAGAAAAATGACTTATAAATTATGTTTTGATATGTTTGGAAAAGATCATACAACAACCAAATTTGCATATAATCCATTAGGTGCATTTCCACAATTACAAATGATATCTAATAATAACTTTGAAACGAGTTTTACTCAAATCAAAAAATTTGACGACAAAAACCTTTCATATATAGGATAAATATATAGGAATGTAAACTCTGACATCCACTCTAATATCTTTTTATCTGAATAGTGTAATCACTAATTGGGTACATGAAAACCATACACAATGCATTAAATTGTAAGATTAAATATTTGTTTATTTAGGTTTAAACCTACAAATATGATTAATTATATATGGTAGAATATGTATAGCAAGGGCATAAAAGGGAATCAAGAAATAGATCCAGAGGAATTAAAAAAGAAAATAGATAATAATGAAAATATTTTTCTTTTAGATGTTCGAACCCCTCAAGAATATGAGGCATGGAGAATATCTTATGAAAAACATAATAATCCTAAATTAATTCCTGTTGATCGTTTATTCATGAATGATCCTACTTTATTCAAAGAAATTCCTAAAGAAAAGGAAATCGTTACGGTTTGTGCCCACGGAAATAGATCAATGATTGCTGCAAAGATACTACATCAATTAGGATATAATGTAAAAAGCGTAAAAGGAGGAATGACTGGGTGGAATAAAGTCTCCGATGTTGCAGAGATTCCTGTTCAAAAAGAAGCGCCATTTAAAATATGGCAAATAAGAAGAATATCAAAAGGATGCATTGGCTATATCATATCGTCAAAAAAAGATAAAACAGCAACAGTTATAGATCCAAGTAGTGAAATTTATGAATCTTTTTTAAAAATCACACAAAATAATGAATTACAAATAACACAACTACTTGATACTCATCAACATGCAGACCACGTATCTGGAATTGTAAAACTATTCAAAACTATAACAACAGAAACAAATATGGAAAAAATTCGACTATATTTTAGTTCCTTAGAAGATTATGATACTAGTAAAACAGAACTTAAAAATATAATTTATGTTAAAGATGGAGATAAAATAGATATAGATGATAAAGTTACACTAAGAGCTATTCATACACCAGGTCATACGAATGGTAGTATGTCTTTTATTATTGAGTATAGCCTTAATGATAATAATAGCAATAACGTAAATGATAAAAATTCTACAAATTCTTATTTATTTACTGGAGATACATTATTTGTTGACGGTATAGGAAGACCAGATTTAAGAGACGAAGCTAAAAAATTCGCTGAATTATTATATAATACTTACCATAAAAAAATTCTTGAATTACCAGATGATACAATTGTTCTTCCTGCACATTTTAATGGAACATCCGTTGCTTTGAAACATGGAGTGCCAATATTAGAAACACTTGGTACAATAAAGAAAAAAGTAAAACTTCTTTCTATGACTAAGGATGAATTTATTGATTATATAACAGATACAGTACAACCTAGACCTGGGAACTATAGAACGATAATATCAATTAACAAAAAAATGCTTCCACATAATGAAATAGAAATGGCAGATTTAGAGGCTGGTCCTAATTCTTGTGCAATATCCTCTTCATAACACTATCATATTTGTTTAATTATAAACTGGAATTACTATCAATTTAAAGAGAAAAGTAGGATCTATATTACATTATTACTAATTAGATGTAGATTTGAATCCTATCAACACCACAAATTCTAACATCTAACCATTTCCAATTTAATAATAATAGTAATTGTGATTTTTAATAAATTAATGATTTAAAATGATATACTTTTTTTATTTTAAAGCCCCTATTTCAATAGCCTAGATATTCTAATCTGTTAAAATCGTTTTCCAAATAAATTAAAATAGTAGAATGCTGTAAATATACATGATAGGTAGTGAGTTGTGAGTTATTTACTATAGGAATTGTAGCAGGTTTAACTTTAACAGCAACAGCCTTAGTATTTCAATTCTTCAGTGATAGAAGAAAGGAATTCCAAAACTTAACAAATGAATTGGAAGTAAATAATTAAAAAAGTAAAATAATGATTGCAATAGAACAAGATAGTACACACATCTTTTTATAACGCATACAACAATAAAAAGAAATTGAGTTATTAATAAAAAGATCACAAATACTGATTAACAATATAAGTTATACCATCAATCAAATAGTTAATTTCCTGTAATACTTACTGAATATACTGAAATGTTTTTTATTTAATATCTAGAGTGTAAGATTAGAATATATTTAAAATCTATATTATGCTAAAAGCAAATAATACAGCATGATAAATAAAAAACTTTTTAACAATAATTACATTGATAAAAAACAATTTGCAGTTGCAGATAATGATGTTATTATTAATTGGCTAGCTTTTCAAAAACAAGAAAATGAAGAAAAGATAAACTCTTCAAATACTCAAATTGAAAACAAGTACTATAAAATTTCCATTGACTGTATCAATTTATGTAATAATTTAATCGAAGATCATCAAGATCTTCAAAAAGTTTATGAAGAAATTAGTAAAAAAACTGGGATACTAGAAAAAAAATATAGAAATACAAAAGTGAGATTAGAAAAAGAGATAATATTTTTAAATATAGAAAATTTGAAAACAATCAAAAAGAAAATTAAGTTAGAACTTGATAAATTTAGTTGAATTCAACTATAATATAATAATAATCTAAATTATTTCTTTTTAAGTGAAAATTGTAATAATATAAAAAAATTTTACTATCGTAGTTGCTGAAATGTTATCTAAAATAACAAATGAAACATCTATCCAAGAAGAATATTTTGATATATGCTAAGGAAAACGATATATATAAATGATTTTTCATATCCAATAACTGAGCTTAATATGTCTATTGATAATAGCACATTTTTCAAGATATTGGTAGCAATTGACGGTTCAGAGAACTCTACGAAAGCAACAGAATATGCCATAGAGAATATAGCAATTAATCAAAAAGCAAATGTACAATTGATTATAGTAACAGTCATAGAACTTAATCTATCAATCTTTCTAACAGCACCTACCTTTGGATTAGAAGAACATGAAGGAAAAAGGAAACAAGCGAAGGAGTGGCTAAGCAATATTGAAAAAATGATTCAAAGTAAAGATAAAAATATTAAAGTTAAATCAGACATTCTTGAGGATCCTACATTAAAAGTAAGTTCTATAATCATAAACCATGCTGAAAATGAAAATGTTGATTTAATAGTAGTTGGAAACCGAGGTAGAACAGGTTTTAAAAGACTGTTATTGGGAAGTGTTGCATCAGACATTGTAACTTATGCCCACTGCCCAGTTTTAGTAGTAAAATAATGAAATTGTATGTGTTATTGTTAGGACATTCTGTCTTTTTAAAAGTAAAATAAACAGGATTTCATAGAAAGTTAGATGTATATTCCTTAATATTAAAAGTAGAATTTTCTAATTAAAAGTCACTTTTGACAAATTTTTATAGTAATTTTTTTATAGTCACATATTTTTTAATCTTTTATATTAAAAGCAGAACTTGTTTTTTCAATTTGTTAACTAAAATATACAATAAGAATTTCAAATCGAGATTTTAGAATATAGAGAAAGAATACTAGGTGCATATTAAGACAGGCAATGACTTAACTAAGATAGCATTTTTTAGATTAACAAAGTTCACCGATTTTTAAATATCTAATAAAACTAGTAAATACTAATCTAATCATCAAAACAACACGTAAGGGAAGCCTATTTCGCAAAAGCCATAGTCTGTATATTATCTGCCATGGTCTTCTGCAGGCTATGGCTTTTTTACAAATAAATTATCTCATAATATTAAATAACATATTTTTTGTTGTTGTTTTTTTATTTTTTTGTTCTTCTTTGTTTGTAATCTTACTTTTTTATCATAGGCTTTGATTATCCTTATATACGAAAAAGATACGTGAATATTTTTTTGCAATATCACGGATTATTTTTCCTTGTAAGTGTAATTGAATAACTCTTCATTTCAAATTTGTTTAAAGGGATTTGAGACATTTCTGCTATAATAAACTGCTAAAAAAGGAGTTAATATATACTATCATCATTGTTATCAATTGTTATTTTATGTTATCAACTCATTTCCATTGTTATCATCTCCATTTCATCATTTGTGAAAATTTTGTAAAATAGGTACTACATATAAAAAATTTTTTCAGATGCTATTTAAAGTATGATTTAACTATGCTTTCAATGTTTTGTCAAATCGCTTGGTTTAATTCTAGTAGTGTTACATAAAGGAAATGTAGCAATGAGCAAGAATTCGGAAGTTGCCAAAATTTTTCGGGAAATTGCATTTATTTTACAGACAGTTGAAGAGAAGAAAAGTGAACCTAACATAATCTTTAAAATTAGATCATATAATAGGGCTGCAGATGAAATCCAAAATTTATCTTTCGATATAGATGATATATACAAAAAAGAAAAACTAAAAGGATTGTTAAAAATCCCCTCAATTGGAAAGGCTATTGCTACAAAACTTGAAGAATATATTACAACTGGAAATATACATTATTACGATGAACTAAAAGAGAAGTTGCCAATAGATGTTAGCCAATTTTTCGGTTTAGAAGGTATTGGCCCAAAAACAATAAAGATGCTGTATTTTAATCTCGGAATCAAAAATATCTCTGATTTGGAAAAGGCTGCGTTAGAAGGCAAAATTAGAAGTATTCCTGGATTTTCTCAAAAGAAGGAAGAATTAATTCTAAAAAAAATTCAGTTTTTTAGAAAAGGTGGAGGACGACGACTAATTGGTGAGGTGTATCCTTTGGTAAGGCGAATAGAGGAACGTCTTTCAGGAAATATTGGAGTAAAACAAGCAGTAGCTGTCGGTTCCTTTAGACGAATGAAGGAAACTATAGGTGATATTGATTTTTTGGTGTCAGTTATGTCTGAAAAAGATGGAGATAATATAATTGATTATTTTGTAAATATGCCAGAAGTTAAGGAGGTAAGCGGTAGAGGATTATCTAAAGCATTTGTCAAACTAAATAATGGAATTGATGCAGATTTACTTGTTGTACCTCAAGAGAGTTTTGGTGCAGCGATGCAATACTTTACCGGAAGCAAAGAACATGGAGTAGCTATGAGAAAAATAGCAATATCTAAAGGCCTTCGTCTCAACGAATGGGGAGTTTTTGACAAACAGAACCATAGAGTAGCCGGAGCGACTGAAGAAGAAGTGTACAGGGTATTGGGCCTAGATTGGATTCCTCCAGAAATGCGAGAAAATAGAGGAGAAATAAAGTTAGCAAAAAAGGGAAAAAATGGAATAGAAAAAGAAGAAGAGGAGAAAGTAAGGCTCAGCCAATTAATAGCATATGACGATTTGAAAGGAGACTTACAAGTTCATAGCAATAACACTGATGGCACAATGTCTATAGAAGAAATGGCATTAAATGCAAGAGACAAATTCGGATTAAGTTATATTGCAATCTCCGATCATACGAAAAGCTTGAGGCTTACTAATGGACTAGATGAAAAACAATTGTTAAATCAAGCAAACACAATTGCAGAGCTAAATGACAAAATTAATGTAAATAATAGTAATAAGCATTTTCGTATATTATCTTCTGCAGAAGTAAATATTCTAAAGGATGGATCACTTGATATTTCCAATAACGTCTTGGATAAACTAGACATAGTAGGGGCTGCTATTCATTCTCATTTTTCTTTACCAATAGAGTCACAGACAGCTAGACTCATAAGTGCAGCTCAAAATCCTAGTATTGATATTATATTTCATCCTACGGGCAGAATTATTAATCGAAGAGAAGGATATCCTGTTAATATATCCAAATTGATTGAAGTAGCAAAGGAATCCAATACAATCCTTGAAATTGATGCTCATTATGATCGGTTAGATCTAAAAGATGAATTCATACGAATGGCTGTTGAAAATAACGTTAAATTGGTAATTGATTCTGATGCTCACCATCCTTTACATTATGCTTTTCTAATATTCGGTATAGGACAAGCTAGGAGAGGATGGGCTATGAAGTCTGATATACTTAATACTCTATCAGCTAAGGAATTACTTGATAGCCTCAAATAGCAGACAGAGCATTCATCCTTTATTGGTGAACAAAATAGAAAATTCTATAGTATTTAAGGTTATACCGACTTTATCCTCTACAATATTCCATTTTAGATTAATTCATATTGATTATGTAATTTTATATGATGAAAGTATTAATAGGAGTTTAACAGAGATAAACAAATTTTTTCTAAAAATATTAAATATTTTGAAAGGATACATCATAATTTCTTTTTAAATTTAAATACATTTATTCAAAATGGTATATGAACTAAAAAAAACAAATTTTTTAACAAGTTTATATTATTGATAATTGTTGGATAGAGAAAAAGTTCTTAGAAGTTTATTTACTAACGCCATTGAAGATACGATAGAAACTCTACCTTATACAATTCAAGTATTTCAAGATCCATTATACGATTTAAAAAAAACAGTAACTAACGATTTGGATTTTCTTTTAGGAGCATTCTTTGCACAAGTACTTTTGTTTTATTCTGTTTATTGTTCAAACAACAAAGATATCAAACCAACAATTGAAGAATCACAGCAATTTCATTATGAATTATTTTCGAAAGCAGAAGAATACAAAACCATGATCAGAGAATTAATGGTAACGAATAATACTTAAAGTTATAAGTTCCAAGTATGAATGAGTTTTTAATCTGATATAATTTAGGTAATAAAAAATATACAGTTTCGTTATACAATAATATCAACTAAGTGGAAAAATATATCATCATTCTATTTATCTTAGCAATCTGAGAGATTGAAAGAGATAGAACTTGAAGAGGAGGGACTTTGATTAAATTTTTGGCTAATATGATATGTATAGTTTCTAATCCTCATTTAAATAACCATAGTGATTGTTGTTATACTGCTGAATAAAATTTAACTTTCTGGTTTGAATTTCTCTTTTTCTTGTATAATTAAAGGAATGATTTTTTCAGTTATTATTTTATCAAAATCATATTGATCAAAATCCATAGTTAAAATCAAATAGTAATACGGATTTTTTTCATTATTAGTGATTGGAATCAAACACCTACTCATTCTTGTATACCTTCTAAACGTATAAGTTAATTCGCCCATTTTTGGTTCAAATTTTAATCTCGTTTTATGTCTATTTATTGTATTAATTGCAAATTCGTGATTTTCGTCTATGGTAAGAAAAGGTTTTAGCCCTTTTCTATCTCGTTCATTAATAATAATACCGTTTTGATCCGTTATTCCTACCCATCTTATAGACCCGTCAGAATTTAATACCTTTTGGGTAAAAGCATAAAGGAATTTCGTGGTGTTAATCTTCTCATTATTGTTATCCTCATTATCGTCATCGTTATTATTATTATTATTATTATTTCCACACATATTCTTTCTCTAACTTAAAGTAATTTTGAATTGTAATAAAAAAGTTATTTTAATATAAAATTGCAAATAAATCTTTACCTAATCGTCTTCGATATGACTCTTTATTTTACTAATATGAGGAATACGAGGAACCACTACTGCAAAAGCAATAGCGGCTATAGCTATAATATAATAATTAAACCCAATAGCCATACCTATTGCAGCGGAAAACCAGATACTAGCAGCAGTTGTTAAGTTGGTAATCTTTTTATCTACTTCTCCTTTCAAAATCATTCCCGCTCCTAAAAATCCTATTCCACTTACAATTTGAGCCGCAATTCTTGAAGTAGAGTTTGGGTCCACCGCCGATGAGAGGTAAGTAAATAACATTGCACCACCAATAACTAAAGAATTTGTGCTTATTCCTGCTGGTTTACCTCTTGACTCTCTTTCTGCTCCTATAATAAAACCAGCTGCAAGAGAAAGAAGAATATCTATGAGAAACTCAATTTGTAACCCAATATTCCAAGTTTCCAACACCATGAAGAAATTTAAAAATACATTATTACCTATAAATCATATTATTAACAATAAATGCTTTAGTTATCCTTAGTGTATTTTTCTAGGCCGTATATAAAGTCAATATGTTATTAGAAAACTTGTTATAATTAATTATTTGACTTAAATCTTTTATTTAATTTATTTATTGCATAAATTTGGAAATATATGAATAAATATTTGTAATTGACATAATAGATCTTAGGAATTTTAATTGAAATATCAATGAAGTATCTGAATTGAATTATTGTTTCCTCAGTTTAGCACTAGCTTTTTTGGGACAATTCAAATTTTAATTTTATTTATTGTAATAATTCAATCATCAAAGGTTCCTTATTTGATGTTAATTTCTCTAATTTTTAGCTGTTAAAGGGTTTGGAAACTATAGTAATATTTCATCTATTTATA
>Ga0209382_10012814_pt1 | contig 10333 bp, 9 predicted proteins | sample SoiMetdeltSBSDD5_FD_187599 | JGI IMG/M metagenome (GOLD analysis project Ga0209382, IMG submission 187599) | Bulk soil microbial communities from a Populus tree surrounding site in Tennessee, USA - Soil MetaG P. deltoides SBSDD5 (SPAdes) (version 2) | ecosystem: Environmental > Terrestrial >...
ATCCCGATCACCTCCGAGGAGCTGCGGATGATTACCCGCCGCGCCGTGGTGGTCGACTGCAAGTACGGCCCGTACGGCGGGCAGCCGTGGCAGGAGTACAAGGAGCGCATCAACTCGCTGGGCGGGTTCGAGGAGTGCCGCAAGGAGATGTTCAACTCCCGTTACTTCTCCGCCGTCTATATGACGCAGCAGGCCCAACGCTGGGGCGCCGACTACATGATCGTCGACCAGACGGGCTACTGGCGGATGAAAGACCTTGTGCAGCAAGAGAAGTGGACCGTGCTGCTGTCGCCCAAGCAGCCGTTCGCCGGGGTCGAGCAGTCCCGTTACCTGCGGTACTACCTGCTCAAGGCGCCCTGGGCCTGACAGTTGTTGCGGTCAGGCCTGGACCGTCGTGAGCTTGCTGAACTCGCGCAGCAGGTCGTAGCCGTCCCACACGGAGGCGAAGCTCAGGGCGTCGCCGATCGGCACGAAGCGGTCCACGCCCCTGCCCGCCACCGCCCGCGCGAACCCGGTCAGTTCCTCGGCGGTGAAACCGAAGTGGCTCACCGTCTGATCGCGGCGCTCCACGATGCGGACCAGCTCGGCCAGGGAGTCCACCCGCGCCTGGGGGAAGGTGCCCACGCCCAGCCAGCGCCGCGGGATCAGGCCGGGGTCGGCCAGCTCCACGGTGGCGATGGCGTTGCCGCTGAAGGTGACCCGCTTGGCGGCACCCTCGACGGCCAGGCCGTAGGTGGAGACCCGCTTCTGCACCGCCATCGCCGCGTCGACCTGATGCGCCTTCTCGTCGATCACCGCTGACAGCAGCTCGAACAGCTCCCGCTGGGCGGCGGCGGCCGGCCCGGGATCGCCCACCCAGTAAAGGGTGCGCGGCGACGAGCACGCCGCCTGGTCGAACCAGTACGAGTCGTTGTAGAGCCCGATGGCCACCTCGCGCTTGCGCTGGGGCGTCGCCGCCTGCCACGACTTCGCTGACAGCACGGCAAAGGAGGACCGGTCGGGGAAGGTCAGGTCTCGGGCCCACGGCCGCAACGGATGCCGGCGGATGTCGGTGACCGAACCGTCGCCGCCCCAGATGACACGCAGGTCGCAACCGAGCGACAGCTCCGCGGTGACCGCGTCGTCGCGGCCGTAGGTGACCATCCGCTGCGTCTGGGCGATCGCGGGGTGGGCGGTCTCCAGCGTCGTGTTGAGCGCGTCGAGCACGGCGTCGGCCGCGCCCGCCGACCGCGACGAAATCCTTACCACATTGGCGTTTCCGGCCAGCGCCGACAGCGCCCACGAGTACACGAAGATGGTGTCCACATTGGCCGGTGGGACGTGGAAGACGGTGCCGCGGGGGAAGCGCAGCACCCGCGAGGACTCCTCGCTGACGCCGGCGATCGCCCGGTCAAGTTCGGTGCGGCGCAGGAAGAAGCCGAGCGAGCCCAGCTCCGGGTGCCGCCGGGCCACCGCCGGGGAGAGCAGCCGCTTGGCAAGGGCCACAAGGAAATCCACCACCCGCGGGTCGCCGAGGGTGAGCGGGCCGTCGACCGGTTCGGAGCCGATCTCGTGCAGGAGGCGGCGGGTCTCGATCGGCTCGCCGTGCGGGAAGCGCTGCTGCAGCATCGTCATTGTTGTCGTCACCCTCGCACCGCTTGAAACGTGTCGCTGCACCCGCGGGCCTCCGCCCGGGGCAGGCGGCCAAGGATGGAGAAGCGCTTGCCCGGCCAGTCGCCGTCGTCGACGCCGTGTACCACGCCCAGGTCCTCGGTGAGCAGGACGTGGCCGGGGTACGAGCGGGGCAGGGTGGAGACCACCTCGACGACGCCAGCGACGCCCACCGGCGCCTCCTCCCACGTCTGCGGGTCGCGCACGACGACGTCGGCGAACTCCGGGCAGTAAAGCCCGTCGCCAGACGGCCCTTCCAGGAACGTCGTGCCGATCTGCTCGACCATGCCGTAGAAGTTGTGGATCCGGCTCAGCCCGGTGTCCTGGGCGAAGCGGCGGCGGAACTCGGCGTTGTCGACCGCCTGGTCGGCGAGCTTCTTCCACCCTCCACTGTGGATGAGCAGGCCGTTGGACAGGTCGAACTTCTCGGCCTTGGCCAGCTCGTACAGGTAGAGCCACGCCATGAAGGTGAAGCCGAATATGAGGAACGGCTCGCCGCCGTGCTTGGCGAGGAAGGCGCGCACCGCCTCGATGTCGGGCTGCTCCTGCTCGTCGAGGATGAACACGTGCTCGCGCCCGAAGTTCATCATGCCCAGCACGCCCGCGCCGCGCGCCGAGAACGAGCTGCGGTTCTTGAACAGCGCCTTGGTGTCGGCGATGAGCATCGGCAGCCGCTTGGGCCCGATGACCGTCTTCATCGTCGCCGCGAGCATGCGCTGCTGGACCCCGGCGGCCTCCTTGTCGAGGTAGATCCGGCTCACCTCGGCGCCTGTGGTGCCGCTGGAGGTGAGCACCTTGAAGACCTCATCGTCCGGGATGCTCTTGAGCGCGTGGTGCTTGAACAGGCGTACCGGCAGCCAAGGCAGGTCGGCGACGCTGTTATAGGACCGGCCGGGCTCGTGCCCGGTCGCCTCCAGGATGCGCCTGTACTCCGGGCTGGCCTGCCGGTGGTGGGCGGTCAGCTCGGTCAGCTCCTTGAGCAGGTCCTGTTCCCGCTCGGCGTAGAGCTTGGCGAAGATGCTTGGACTTTCCGTCATCGTCGGCCCCTCACAGCATGGACTCGAGCGCCCGATAGTCGACCTTACCGCTGGACATCTGCGGCAGCGCCTCGATCTCGCGCACCTCGAGACCGGAGCGGTGCAGCTTCAGCCGCTCGGACAGGTGCTTGACCAGGTGGGCGCGGGCGTCGGCGTCGTGGCCCGCGTCGCACCAAAGCGTCACCTTCTCGCCGTTGGCCACCGCGGCCACACCGCCGCCGGCCAGCTTCTCGATGTCGTCGAGGTTGACGCGTACCCCGAAAATCTTCCCGATGCGCTTGAGCCTGCCGGTCACGAACAGGTACCCATCCGGGTCCAGATAGCCGATGTCGCCGGTTTCGAGGCTGCCGCCAAGCTCGTCGCCGAGCGAAAGGTCGGCGGCGGACTCGGCATAGCCCATCATCACGTTGGGCCCCTGGTAGATCACCTCACCGGTGACGCCGGGCTCCTCGGTCAGCGCCCCATCCTCGGTGCGCACCAGCAAACGCCCGCCCCGCAACGGTTTCCCGGCCGAGCCGAGCTTGCCGGGCAGGCCGCCCCGGCCGAGGATCGCGATGCGCGCGGTCGCCTCGGTCTGGCCGTACATCGGGTAGAACCGGCCGCCCACCTTCTCGATCTTGTCGTGGAACTTCTCCACCAGCTCCACGCGCAGCCGCCCGCCGGCCTGGGTCAGCACCTTGAGGCTGGGGTGCTTGGCCGGGTCCCAGCGGATCCGGTCGAGCATCTGGTAGTTGTACGGGACACCCGCAAGCGACGTGGCGCCGAAGCGGTCGACGGCGCGCCAGAAATCCTGCGACAGCACGCCGCCGTCGATCACCAGCACGGTCGCCCCGGCGACCAGGTGGCTGTTGAGCACCGAAAGGCCGTAGCTGTAGAAGAACGGCAGGCTGGTCGGGGCGACCTCGTCCTGGCCGATCTCAAGGGCGTGGCCGATGCCGTCGGCGTTGGACCACACCGCCTTGCGCGACAGGCGGACCAGCTTCGGGTTGCCGGTCGAGCCGGAGGTGGCCAGCAGCACGGCCAGATCCTCGTGCACGGCCGGGGCTTCGATCTCGGGCCCGCGCACGAACGCGCCCTCCCGCTCGAGGTAGCCGGGCGGGCACGAGGGCACGGGCAGCTGCGGCGCGCCCTCGGTCAGGCCGATCACGGCGGCGGGCGCATACAGCCGCACCATCTCGTGCAGCACGTCGCTGTCCAGCGCCGGGTCGAGCAAAGCTATGGCGCGCTTGGCTTCCCAGCACCCCAGATAGCGCACCACCGCGTCGACGCTGGTCCCCATGCGGGCGAAGACGGCGCCGGGTGGCAGACCCTCCACCTTGGACGCCGCCGAGGCGACCGCGGCTCGAAGCGCCTCGCCGGTCAGCGCCTCGCCGGAAACGCCATCGAGGATGGTCGCCGTCGGGGCCACCAGCGAGAAAGTCATAGCACCAGCCCGCCGTCGACGCCCAGCACCTGTCCGGTGATGAAGGCGGACTCGTCGCTGATCAGGAAACGAATCGCCTTGGCGACGTCGGCCGGGGTGCCCAGCCGGCGCAGGGAGGTGTGCGCCACCCTGTCCTCGATCAGCTCCTGCGGCAGGTGCGCGATCATCGCGGTGTCGATCAGGCCGGGGGCCACCGCGTTGACCCGGATGCCGCGCGGCCCAAGCTCTTTGGCGGCCGAACGGGCGACGGTCGCGACCGCCGCCTTGGAGGCGGCGTAGGCGGTCTGCCCGGCGCTGCCGTGCTCGCCGACGATGGAGGCGAGCACCACGATCGAGCCGGAGCGTTTGCGCATCATGACCCGGCCGGCGGCCTGGACTGTGGCGATGGTCCCGGCGACGTTGGTGGACAGCATCCGCTCCACCAGCTCCGGGGTGATCATGCCGACCAGCGCGTCCTCGAGCACGCCCGCGTTGGCCACCAGGCCGTCGATGCGCCCCTGCTCCTTGGCGATGGTCTTGAACGCCTCGCTCACCGCGGCGAAGTCGGCGACGTCGAAGCCGGTGCCCATGGTGGGCACGGCGTGCGCCTCGGCGATCTCGGCCGCGGCTTTGACCGCCGCGCCCTCGTCGCGGCCGGTCACCACCACGGTCGCGCCCGAGGAGGCCAGCAAATCAGCCGTGGCGCGGCCGATGCCGCGGGTGCCGCCGGTGACGACGACGACTCGCCCGGTCAGGCTGGAGTCGACCTCAGTCATTGACACCCATGTCCTTCAGCATGTCGAGGGCGACCTTGAAGCTGCTCATGCCGATCACCTGTTCCGTGTCGAGCTGCACGCCGAACTCGTCCTCGATCGCGGCGACCAGCGACATGTGGCCGAGCGAATCCCACTGCGAGATGTCGCGATATTTCAAGCTCTCGACGTCGACATCCTCGGGTAGCTCGAGCACCTCGACGAACAGGTTCTTGAGCCGATCGTTGACCGCGGTCACTGTCATCACATCTTCCCGTCAGCTAGTTGTTGAAACCAGGCCTTGAGCTCATCGGCGAGTTCGGGGGGCAGGCCGTCGGGCAAATCCGCCTTACCCGCAAGGTGCCGGCCGAACGCCTCGACAATCTCCTCGGAGCAGCCGCGCCGCGACAGGCCGACGGCGTTGACGCCGGTCACGCGGGCCGGGTTGCCGACGGTGATGGTGAACGGCGGCACGTCCTTGCGCACGGCCGACCCCATCCCGATCATCGCCCCGGGACCGATCTGCGAGCGCTGGTGCACCACCGTGCCCATGCCGATGTTGGACCAGCTCCACACGTGGGTGTGCCCGCCGAGCTGCACCGCGTCGGCCAGGGTCACCCCGTCGCGCAGGCGGCAGTCGTGCCCGATGTGGCTGCGGGCAAGCACGTAGCAGTCGTCGTCGACGATCGTCGGGTCGTGGGTGCCCTGGTTGATCGTTACGAACTCGCGGATGATGTTCCGGTCGCCGATGAAGACCCCGACGCCCTCGGCCTCGCCCTCCCAGCCGACGGGGTGGGGGCCGCCGCGGTACTCCGCGGGGGTGCCGATGCTGACTTGCGGGCCGATCCAGTTGTTGTCACCGATGCGGGCCGGGCCAACAATCACCGAGTACGGGCCGATCACGTTGTTGTCGCCGAGCTCGACCTGGGCACCGATGATCGCCGTGGGATGGATGCGATTTGTCATGACTACGGGCGGTTCTCATTGTTCACGTCCATGACGATCGCCGTCAGGACAAGCTGGAAGCCCACGAGCAACGGCAGCACGGAGAGCATCACCGTGCCGCTCGACGGTTGCGAGCCAAGGAAAATTCGCGAATATGCCAGGAACAGCCCGAAGCCGAAGCCGAGGACCGTAAGGATGAGGCCGCTGAACAGGAACAGCGCCAGCGGGTGGAAGTTGAAGATCACGTACTTGTAGTAGATCCTCTTCCAGAACCCCACGAACAGCACGCCGAGCGCGCGCCGCATCACGGGGAAGAACTTGATCGTCGAGACCTCTTCGCCGTAGACGGCCGGGACCGGGATGTCCTTGACCCGCCCGTTGATCACGCCCATCGCCAGCAGCATCGTGTTCTCGTAGTCGTAGCGCTCGCCGATCAGCTCGAAGGGCAGCCGCTGCATCGTGGACCGCTTGAACACGCCGTAGCCGTTCTGCGAGTCGAAGATGCTGTAGTAGCCGGTGGCGAACTTGTTGAGCAGGCTGATCACGATGTTGCCGACCCGGCGGAAGGGCGGCATCGCGCGCAGCGCTTCGAGGTTGTTGAACCGGTTGGCCTTGACGTAGTCCCAGTCCTCGTCGATCAGCTTGTCGCACAGTTTCGACAGGTAGTCCGGGTCGCACTGGGCGTCGCCGGCGAGCGTGCCGATGATGTCGATGTCGCTGCGCTTGAGCGCCTCCTTGTAGCCGCGCACCAGCGAGTAGCCCAGACCCCGGTTGGGATCGTTGGTGAGGACCTCGAGGTTCTTGTGGTCGTCTTTGAGCCCCTGAAGCACTTCGAGGGTGCGATCGCTGCTGCCGTCGTTGACCACCAGGATGAGATCCACGAAGTCCGGCATCGTCTCCACGGTCTTCGTGATGAGCTTCTCTTCGTTGTAGGCCGGAACCACAATGGCCACTTTGCGATCACGGTACACGGGCGACTCGCTCCCTTGGGGGTCAGGACGTGCAGGGACGGTGACCCGCGGGGGACCTGCCCTGGCGGGGACAGAGTACCCGCATGCCCAGCCGCCGCGCTAACCCACCCAGCAGGTACACAAGCTGGGCGGTGCCTGCCAACCTGGTATGGTCGCTGCGCTTGCATACCTCCAACCCCCAAGGTGAACATGGTGATACCCATCTCAACCGTCCGCCTCGATGAAGAGGCCGAAAAGCTTGTTGTCGAGGTCATCCGGTCCGGCATGATCGCGCAGGGGCCGATGGTGAAGCGCTTCGAGGAGGAGTTCGCCGCCCTCGTGGGAGCCCGCCATGCCGTGGCAGTCAACAACGGGACCACAGCGCTGGTCGCGTCGATGCAGGTGCTGGACCTCAAGCCGGGCGATGAGGTGGTGACAAGCCCGTTCACCTTTGTCGCCTCCCTCAACGCGATCCTCGAGGCCGGGGTGACGGCGCGCTTCGCCGACATCTCCGAAGACGACTTCTGCGTTGACCCGGAGGCGATCGAAACGGCGATCACCGAGCGCACCGCCGCGCTGATGCCGGTGCACCTTTACGGGCAGTGCGCCGACATGACCCGGATCGCCGCCACCGCCCAGCGCCACGGGCTGCCGATCGTCGAGGACGCAGCGCAGTCGCACGGCGCAACCGTCGACGGGCGCGGCGCCGGCACCTTCGGGCTCGGCAGCTTCTCGTTCTACGGCACCAAAAACCTCACCACCGGTGAGGGCGGCATGATCACCACCGGTGACGACAGCCTCGCCGACCGCCTGCGCGTCATGCGCAACCAGGGCATGCGCGAGCGCTACCAATACGAGATGGCCGGGCACAACTACCGCCTGACCGACCTGCAGGCCGCGGTCGTCCTCCCCCAGCTGGCCAAGTACGAGGCGAACGTGGCGCGCCGCAAGGAAAACGCGGCCAAGCTCAACGCCGGTCTCGGTGAGGTCGCCGGGCTGCGCGTGCCGCGCGAGATGCCCGGCCGCAGCCACGTGTGGCACCAGTACACGGTGCTGCTGACCGACGAGGCGCCGATCGAGCGCGACGAGTTCATGGCCAAGCTCGCCGAGCGCGGCGTCGGCCACGGCATCTACTACCCGAGGCTGGTCTTCGACTACGACTGCTACCGCAACCGCCCCGATGTGGTCATCGAGCCGATGCCGGTGGCCGAGTCGGTGGTGCGCCGCTGCGTGTCCCTGCCGGTGCACCAGCACCTGACCGGCGACGAGGTCAGCACGGTGATCGAGGTTGTTCGCGAGGTGATGAAGGCATGACGGCACAGGTACGCATGGCCGTCGTGGGCGTCGGGGTGATGGGCGGCTACCACTGCCGGGTCATCGCCAACTCCGAGCGGGCCGACCTGGCGCTGGTGGTCGATCCGGCCGAGGCCCAGGGCAAGCAGGTGGCCGAGCGCTACGGCGCCCAGTGGCGACCGGAGATCGGTGCGCTGCAAGGCATTGACGCAGTCGTGGTGGCCGCGCCGACCGAGTACCACACGCCGATCGTGGCGCAGGCGCTGGAGGCGGGCATCCCGGTGCTGGTGGAAAAGCCGGTCAGCGGCGACCTCACCGAGTCCGAGGCCCTGGTGGCGATGTCGGAGAAGCTTCAGGTGCCGCTGATGTGCGGGTACGTGGAGCGGTTCAACCCTGCCGTGCTGACCGCGCTGCCGATGGTCAACGAGCCGCTGCACATCACTGCTTCGCGGCACTCGCCGTACGCCAACCGCATCCGCACCGGTGTCGCGTGGGACCTGCTGATCCACGACGTCGACGCGTGCCTTCGCTTCGCCGGTGATGAGCCGGTCGAGGTGCGCGGCGGAATGGGCCAGTTCCACCCGTCCTCGGAGGGCGGCGAGGACGTCGCCGAGGCCGTGATCACATTCTCCCGGGGCGGCGTGGCGGCGGTGTCGGCCAGCCGCATCGGCCAGCGGAAGATCCGCACGATCAGCATCGCCGACCTGGACAAGACCATCGAGATCGATCTGCTGCGCCGTGACGTGACCGCATACCGGCACATCGCGCACGACCAGCCGGCGCAGGGCGGCTACCGCCAGCAGACCATCATCGAGATCCCCGAGCTGGTGACCTCCCAGGAGCCGCTTGCGGCGCAGCTCAACCACTTCCTGAACATCGTTTCCGGCGGGGGCGACGCGGAGCGCGAGCGCGCGTCCATCCTGCCCGCGCACCGGGTCATCGCGCAGATGCTGGACGGAGAGACGAGTTGACGGAGGGACAGCGTGCAAGCTGACACGGCCGCGCTCAAGGAGGAGGCCTCCGTCGCCCCGCCGCCGCGCACCGGGGATGAGCCGCAGGAGCCCGCCAAGCAGCGGCGCAATCTGCTGGCCCACCCGGCCGTGGTTGCCGTGCTGGTGTGGCTGATCGCCACGCCGGCAGCGTTCCTGCTGCCACGCATCCCGGAGTACAACGGGTACGGGTTGCGCAGCTTCGGCCTGCCGCTGGCGGCGGGGCTTGCCGCCGGGGCGGTGCTGCTGGTGATCGGCCTGCGCCGCCCGTCGGCGTGGCTGGCCGGGGCGACGGCGGGCGTGGTCTCCGCCTGGATCGTGATGATCCTTTCCACGGCGATGCGGGGCACGCCGTTCCCGTTCTTCGGGCTGCTCGGCGATGCCGGCCGCATCGCCGCCATGGCCACGCGCTACTCGACCACCGCCGCCAGCTCGGACATGATGATTGCGGGGCTGCCCTCGGAGTACCCGCCCCTGTTCCCCTGGCTGGTCGGCCGGACCTCCGTCCTGATCGACGTCGAGGCCTGGCGGCTGCTGGGCGACTTCGAGGTGCTCACCACCGGTCTGGCGATCGTGGTGGGCTTCGTGCTTTGGCAGCGGCTGCTGCCGCCGTGGGTGGCGCTGGCCGTGACCGTGCTCGGGTTCATGACCTTCGCCATCCCCGCCAAGGCCTACGAGCTGGTGACGCTGATGGCGTTCGTGCCGTGGGTGCTGGGCACGTTCCTGCGCCCGCCGCGGGGCCGGCTGCACTGGGCGGTGTCGGGGGTGGTCTTCGGCTTCATCCTGATGACCTACTACGGGTGGGTGGTGTTCGCCTCGTTCGGCATCGCGGCGATCGCCTTCATGACCTGGCGCTCCGAGTCCGACCGCAAGGGCTACATTCTGTACCTGCTCAAGGTGGCCGGCGTCGCGGTCGCCGTGGCGTCGTGGTTCATCGTGCCGCTGGTCTGGGCGAAGCTGACCATCGGCGGGCCGACGATCGCCGACCTTTACGGCACCTCCAACATGCTCGACCAGATGTTCCCGTTCCTCGAGCTCAACCCGCTGGGGATCCTGCAGCTGATCGGCCTGGTCGGGCTGGTCTGGCTGCGGGGCCGGGTGTGGTGGGCCACGCCGATGCTCGCCATCGTCGCGGGCGCGTTCGCCTTCCGCATCTTCGGCGCGATCCTGTTCGTGCTGACCCAGCACACCGGGCTGTCCCAGTACACGCCGCGGGTGTACTCGTGCGTGCTGGTGATGGCCGGGGTGCTGACCCTCGTGCACGGCGTCCCGCGGCTGCTGGAGAAGCTTTCGCTGCAGGCGCCCAAGGGAGGCG
>Ga0209382_10012816_pt1 | contig 10333 bp, 10 predicted proteins | sample SoiMetdeltSBSDD5_FD_187599 | JGI IMG/M metagenome (GOLD analysis project Ga0209382, IMG submission 187599) | Bulk soil microbial communities from a Populus tree surrounding site in Tennessee, USA - Soil MetaG P. deltoides SBSDD5 (SPAdes) (version 2) | ecosystem: Environmental > Terrestrial >...
CGACACCGGCAACGCCGAGATCATCGCCCATTACGGCACCGACGAGCAGAAAGAGAAGTATCTGCGACCACTGCTGGACGGCGAGTTGTTCTCCTGCTACTCGATGACCGAGCCACACGCCGGTGCGGACCCGACGCTGTTCACGACGCGCGCCGTCCGCGACGGCGACGACTGGGTGATCAACGGTTGGAAGTTCTTCTCCTCCAACGCCAAAACCGCGTCGTTTCTAATAGTGATGGTGGTGACCAAACCTGACGTCAGCGCCTACCAGGGCATGTCGATGTTCCTGGTGCCCGCCAACACGCCGGGTGTCAACATCGTCCGCAACGTCGGCCTGCACGGCGAGCCCGACGACGAGGGTTCACACGCGCTGATCCACTACGACAACGTGCGGGTGCCAGCCGAGGCGCTGCTTGGCGGCGAGGGGCAGGCATTCGTGATCGCCCAGACCCGGTTGGGCGGCGGGCGAATTCACCACGCGATGCGCACCATCGGCCTGTCGCACAAGGCGCTGGACATGATGTGCGAACGCGCGTTGAGCCGCCAGACTCAGGGCAGCCTGCTGTCGGACAAGCAGTTCGTGCAGGGCTACATCGCCGACTCGTACGCGCAACTGCTGCAGTTCCGGCTCATGGTGCTCTACACCGCTTGGGAGATCGACAAATACAACGACTACAAGAAGGTGCGCAAGGACATCGCCGCCGTCAAGGTCGTGATGCCGACTGTGCTCCACGACATCGCCTGGCGGGCAATGCAAGTGCACGGTGCGCTCGGCGTCACCAACGAAATGCCCTTCATGGGCATGGTCACCGGCGCCGCGGTGATGGGGCTGGCCGACGGTCCCACCGAGGTGCACAAGACGACGGTCGCCAAGCAGGTGCTTCGCGGCTACCAGGCCACCGACGACACGTGGCCGACCGAGTGGACCCCGCGCAAGCGGGAAGCCGCGCGGGCCAAATACGCCGACTACCTGGAGAACGAAGTGGGGAATCTGTGAGCGATATCGACGTTGCGCGCCTTGCCGATTGGATGGACGGCGAGGCGCTGCCGGGCAAGGGCGAGCCGCTCGACGCGCAGTTCCTCTCCGGCGGCACGCAGAACGTGATCTACAAGGTCAACCGCGGCGAGCACGAGTGCGTGCTTCGCATGCCGCCGCCGGATGCCCCGCCCGACCGCGACAAGGGCATCCTGCGTGAGTGGCGCATCATCGAGGCGCTCGACGGCACCGACGTGCCACACACCAAGGCGGGTGGGGTGTGCTCGGACGCCGCAGTGCTCGGGCGTCCGTTCTACCTCATGGGCTTCGTTGACGGCTGGTCGCCGATGGACACCCACGCCCGCTGGCCCGAGCCGTTCGATAGCGACATGGAGGCGCGCGCCGGACTGTCTTACCAGCTGGCGGAGGGCATCGCGCTGTTGTCCAAGGTGGACTGGAAAGGAAAAGGGCTGCAGGACCTCGGCAGGCCCGACGGCTTCCATGAGCGCCAAGTCGACCGGTGGATCGCCTTCTTCGAGCGGATCAAGGGACGCGAGATCGACGGACTGGATGTCGCCACCGAATGGCTGCGCGCCCATCGGCCGATCGACTTCATCCCTGGTCTGATGCACGGCGACTATCAGTTCGCCAACGTCATGTACAGACACGGCGCGCCCGCGCAGATGGCAGCGATCGTCGACTGGGAGATGGGCACCGTGGGCGATCCGAAGCTCGATCTCGCTTGGATGGTGCAGAGCTGGCCGGAAGACACCGATGCACCATCGGCGATGAGCTATGTCGACATGCGCGGAATGCCTTCGCGCACACAGGTGGTCGACCACTATGCCGAGGTGTCGGGGCGTCAGGTCGATGACCTCGACTACTACCTGGTGCTCGCCAAGTGGAAGCTCGCGATCGTGTTGGAGCAGGGGTTCCAACGGGCGGGCGACAACGAAAAGTTGCTCGCCTACGGTCCCGTCATCACGACACTGATGCGCTCGGCGGCCGACCTCGCCGAGTCCACCGACTACCAGTGAGAGCAGCCGTCTGCCCGGCCTACGGGCCACCCGACGTCGTCCGTATCGAGGAGCAGCCGTCGCCGGCGATCGAGTCTGGTCACGTCCGGGTGAAGGTCGGTGCGGCGGCCGTGAACTTCCCCGACGTGCTGCTGATCGCCAACGAGTACCAGATCAGCGTGCCGCCGCCGTTCGTGCCGGGCAGCGAGTTCGCAGGCGCGATCGTCGAAACCGGCCAAGGTGCAGTGGGATTCGCGGTCGGCGACCGGGTCACCGGGACCGGGTTGTTCGGCGCGTTCGCCGAAGAGGTGGCGGTGCCCGCCGCTGGGCTGTCCCGGATACCGGACGGCGTCGATGATCGCACTGCGGCGGCGTTTGGCGTCGCGTATCGCACGGCGTACCACACGCTGCGGTCGATGGCCCGGGTGCAGGAGGGCGACGAGTTAGTTGTGCTGGGCGCAGGCGGCGGCGTCGGCCTGGCGGCAGTCCAGCTCGGAGTGCAACTCGGTGCTTCGGTGACAGCCGTCGCATCGTCGGCCGAAAAGCTCGATGTGGCAGCGGGTTACGGTGCCAAGCACGTCATCAACCACAAAGCAGCCGACGTACGCGCCGCGTTGAAGGAGGCCGTGCCCGGCGGTGCCGATGTGGTCGTCGATCCCGTCGGCGGTGAGCTGTCAGAACCCGCGTTGCGGTCGCTGGGCCGCGGCGGGCGATTCGTCACCGTCGGCTTCGCCTCCGGCGTCATCCCCCGCATCCCGTTGAACCTGGTGCTGGTGAAGGGCATCCACGTCCTCGGGTTCCAGTTCCAGGACGTCCCGCCGGATGAATTCGCCCGCAACGACAACGAATTACGCGAACTCCTCGTCAGCGGCCGCGTACTGCCACACGTCTGTGCCGTCTACCCGCTGGCCGAAACCGCAGCGGCGCTACGCCATGTCGCCGACGGCCGCGCCATCGGCAAGGTCTTGATCGACCTCACCTAATATGCGAGCGCTAACTTGCCGGGATCAGATCCGCGGCGACCGAGGCCATCCTTCCGCATCGGAACGTTTCGGTCTGACCGACATCCCCCGCCGGACCATTCGCCGCCGCGAGCGCCTGCGCCTTGAAAGCCCGTGCGGCCGCACTCAATCGGTGCTGCACCGAGTCGACACTGTCATCGAGCTCGGCGGGTAGGCTGTCGCCCCACAGCGTCACTTCGGTTGCGCCCTGATCGAGCGCATTCAACACGTGTCCGCGGACACGAGCGTCCACCGCGAACAGATCCCCTGCGACCGCAACGGTCTGCGGATGGGGACGGTCCTCCCACGACTCCAGCACCGACTCCAGGTCGCGCACCTCAGTGCCGAGAATCTCCAACGGCCGCACGTCGTCATCTCCACCGATCAGAACGGTGACGTCCCAACCCGCCATCACGCGGTCGTAGACCCAGCCGCCGGCGAACCGCACCGCGTCGAGCACGGTGGGTGCGACAACGTCAAGCCGATACCTCATGTCGAGCTCCTTGGCTCGATCTCGCGTCCCAGCGACTCCGCGTACCCCTTGAAAACCTCGGTCAGCGGTATTGAAGGATCGAGTAACCATAGGGTCTCCATTCCGGTGATGAAGGCGAGTATTTCCACGGCCTTGCTGGCCGCGTCGAAGTCTGTGCGGTACAGCCCGTCTCGCTGACCCCGCGTGATGATGTCGCTGATGATGTCGATTGCATCGCGGTACCGCTTATGAATGCGGTCGTGCAGCGGGGCGTCCGGCGCGATGTTCTCCACCAACAGCACCGTGAACGTGCCGATCAGCTCCGGGGCGCGTTCGAACCGCTCGGGTACCCGGCTGAGCTCGGTGATGAGGTCGCCGCGGCGGTAGTCGGCATGGGCATCGTCATCCGCGTCACGGGCGTCGAGCACCGCGTTGAGCAGCTGCTCCTTGGACTCGAAGTGGTGCAGCAGTCCGGCGGGCGTCACCCCGGCTTCCTTGGCGATCAGGGCCAGCGACGTGTTGCGCCAGCCGTTGCGGGCAAGCAGCCGTTCGGCCACGGAAAGTATCCGCTGCCTGCGGTCCTCGCCCTTGGCGAGGAGCGTCGCGTAAGGCCTCGAACCCGATGCCGACGTCACTGAACCCCTTCGGTCAACCAACCTAGTGAACACACAGTAGGTAGGTTTGCGGCCTGTGACAAGGGTCTCAGCGAAAAAAGGATTGGACCGTCGTCACACCGCAGGTCAGCGGATTTGTTCGGCCAACAGCACCTAGATCAGTGCGGCCGAGCGACCGTCCTCTTCAGCCGGCTAGTCGTCATCGCGTGCTGTTTCCGCGGGAAGTTTCGCGCTGCCCGGTGGCGGAACGAGCTGCCAGGTGTCGCACGCCATCGCCAACATTCCGTAGGTGCCGACGGCGAAGATGAGTTCCATCGCCTGATGCGTGCCAAGCTCTTCGACGAGGCGTTTCCACATCGCGGGCCGAGCCCGCCCGTCGGCGAGCATCTCGTCCGTCGCCTCGAGCACCAGCCGGTCCGTACCGTCGAACTCAACGTTGCCGCGGGCAAGGCCGGCGATGTCGTCTTCAGACAGCCCGCCCGCCGTCGCGACCCTGACGTGTTCACCCCAGAAGAACGCCGAGCGTCGAACGTGAGCCAGGCGCAGTATCGCCAACTCCCGCAGGCGCAGAGGCAACTCGCCGCGCTGCAACAGAAAGGCGTTGTAGCTCAGAAAAACTCGGGCCAGATCCGGATGACGGGCCAGCACGCCTAGGATGTCGAAGTTGAGCGGGTCCCGCGCCTCCCCCGAGCCGGCCCGAGGGATGGCCTCACCCGGTACGCCGAACAGCGCCCCGACTGCGGCGTACGCGTCATCTGTCCATTCATCCGCGGACAGCGGCGACAGGAGCGGACCCGTCATGTGCACCGCCCTCCGGCAGGATCGTGCATTTCAGCAAGGGCGTGGATCTGCTCGAGGTAGTGCTCGAGCGAATGATGGACGAAGCGGGCGGACAGCGTCGTGGTGCCGCCCGCGGCCATCGTTTCCAACGTCTCCTTGGTCGCCCCTGGTTCGCCCATCGGGTCCAGCGGCTGGTCGGCGGGCATGACCACCTCGAAACCGGGCGGCACGTCAAAGGTTTTCAGCCACTCCGCGGCCGTGTCGATCGAGACGTAGAACGGGCACCAGCCGTCGGCGAGCGTTACCGCCCGCCGCAACGACCGCTTGGTGCGGCCGCCGATCCAGAACGGCATGTGAGGCTGCAAGGCGCACGGATCGACGGTGAGCCCGCCGAACGAATAAAACTCGCCCTCGTAGGTCGGTTTGTTACTCGGCAACGCTGCCCGCAGCGCCCGCAACGCGTCGTCGCCGCGGGCACCACGATCGTCAAACGGCGCGCCGAGAAGGTCGAACTCCTCCTTCAGAGAGCCGACGCCAAGGCCGAGGATCACCCGCCCGTTGCTGACGTGATCCAATGTGCCATAGCGCTTTACGATGGCCAGCGGATGGTGATACCCGAGCACCAGCGTCATCGTGGCGAACCGGATCTGCTTCGTACGAGCCGACGCAAAACCGAACGTGGCCAGCGGATCCCAATACCGGGCACCGCGACGCGCGGTTTCAGACGACGGCAGGCCGATGTGCTCGCTGCACGTCATATGGTGGTAGCCAAGTTGATCCGCGGTCTCGGCGACCCGGCCGATGTCCTCGATCGTCGCGTCCTTCTCCCACGTCAGCGCGGCGCCTCCGACGTTGGTGACGACGGGCGTGGCAATGCCGAGTTTCATTGCAGCGGCTCTTCGCCCGCGAGGATCGTGCGGTGCATAAGACGGCCGCTGTCCACCGGATACTCGAGCACCCGATGCATCGTGCCGGTGTTGTCCCACACGAGCAGGTCGCCGGGTTGCCACTCGTGGCGGTAGACGTACTGCGGCTGGGTGGCCCAATCGCGAAGGCGGGCAAGCAATGCCCGGCTCTCCTCCACCGGTAGCCCCATGACGTAATCGGCCGTCGCGCCGAGGAGCAGTGACTTGCGCCCGGACTGGTGCGTCCACACCATCGGGCATGCCTTCGTCGGTGACTTCTGCCAGAAGGTGATCTCGTCGTAGCTCATCTCAGGACGGACGTAGTACTGCGAGCGCTCAGCACTGTGGACGACTCGAAGGTCCGCGATGAGATCCTTGTCGGCCTGCGGGAGGTCGTCGTATGCCGCATAGGTGTTGCAGAACTCGGTATCGCCGCCGGTTTCGGAAAGCTTGATCGCCCGCAACAGGGTCGCGAGATTCGGGTACGGCTGCAGCGATCCGTCGAAATGCCAGAACATCGAGCCCTTCAGGTACTCGGCGCGCTGGTTGACGTTCTTGTCGAGTGAGATCTTGTAGATGCCGCTGTCGCCCTCGTTCCGCACGATATTGCCGAGGGTTTTGGCGATGGCGACTTGCTGCTCGTCGCTGATGTCCAGCCCGCGGAAGAACACCACGCCCCGCTGTTCGAGCGTCTCGCGGATGTTCGCGGCTTCCCGACCGCTGAGCAGCGTTTCGAGGTCGGTCCTGATCTCGCTGCCGATCCGCGGGGCGCGGTCGACGATGTCGAATTGTGCAGAGGTCAGTGCCATGGCAGATCAGCTCACTCTCGTAAGAATGGTGTTGGCCGAATGCTTTACCCGCGGTTGTTTCCATAGTTCCACCGCTAACGAGACGGTGATCAGCGAGTAGAGCAGGTTGCGCAGGTTGGCGACGTCGTCGGGCAGCGGTTCGGAGTAGTCGAACTTGTCGATGTAGGCGACCGCTTCCTCGGCCACCGGAAACACCTCGTCGTAGAACGCCTGGATCTGTTCCATGGAACTGTTCACGCGCTTCACGTAACGTGCGTGCCCATCCTCGATGGCCCATTCACCGACCAAGTGGTCGAGTTGCGAAAACTCCGGCGGCAGAAGGGCGCTCATCGTGCGGCCTCGCCTGCTTGGACATAGTCGGCCACCGTCTTGTGCAGGTGACGCAGCAGGATCTCCTCGTCGTTCATTGTGAAATGCGTGAGCGCACCGCTGTTCAGCATCGCCTGCAAGCCTTCTGACGGGCTGGCGTCCTCCAGGATGATGTCGTTGAGGAACGTGACCGTCAGCTCCTGTCCGAGACGTTCCTTGTGCGACTTCGGGGGCTGATAGAACATCTCGACTTCGAAGATGTGGGAGTGCGGCCCGGTCGGCCAGTGGACGTGAGTGCTGAAGCCTGACGCGCCGAAGATCAGCACGAAATTGGGGAAGAACTGGTAGGAGTCGAAACCGTATTTCTCTGAGCGCGTGGGATTGAGCCCGGGCGGCATCGGTCCGCGATCGGTGCGCTTGTTCCAGGGTCCGGCAGCGCTGGCCTCCATCACGCACTCGATCGGCTTGGAGTACGGCGTCTTCTGCGACGGCTCTCCGGAGAACGAGAACATCCGATGCGGCCCGTTGAGCTGGTAGGCCAACGCATCGGTGAACGGGTTCGGTTGATCGAAAGCATCTCTGGCCTCTGCAGTGAGAGCGCCGAAGGAGGACGCATGCAGATACGGCCCGTGGTAGCTCTCGGCGAAGCTATCGACGAAAATCTTCCAGTTGCACTGCAATTCGGTGTTGAACCGATAGACCTGATGTGGTCCCTCGAAGGGATAACCCTCGATGCCGTAGGCCAGCTCGCCGAGGAAGGAACGCAGCGGCTCGGTGTTGTGCGGGTTGAGGTTGATGAAAATGAAGCCTTCCCAGACTTCACATTGAATCGCCGGCACCCGGCAGCTGTCGGCATCGAAGTCGAGCAGCAGGTCCTTGCGGGTGGCCGAGTGCAGTGAGCCGTCGAGCTTGTAGCGCCAGCCGTGGAAGCGGCAGTACAGCAACGGTGCGCGGCCGGACACCTCCTGGAAGGGGTCGTCCTCCCAGAGCATCTTGTTGCCGCGGTGCGGGCAGATGTTGTGGAAGGCGCGGATCACGCCGTCCTTGCCCCGCACGATGATGACCGAGGTGTTGAGGAATCTCAGCTCGCGCGTGAAGTAACTTCCGGACTTCGGCACCCGCTCGACCCGCCCGACGTAGAGCCAGGTCTTCTCGAAGACGTGCTCACGTTCCTTCTCGTAGAACTCCGGCGATACGCAGTCCTCGAGCGAGACCGGACCGCGCCCGAGTTCGGGATACGCATCCGACCAGTGTCCACTCGCGGGCTTGGTCACCAGGCTGTTGTGACTCATGGGGCCCTCCTCCGCGCCGACGCTAACAGCGTGAAAATCGTCAAAACAGACGCAAAACCGCAACACGCTGTTGCATATTTGGAACAGAGACCATGGAACAGAACCTGCCCTTCGACGTCGACGCCCTGCTGGTCTTCGGCAAGGTGGTGGAGAGCCGCAGCCTGTCGAAGGCGGCGGCGTTACTCGGAATGCCCAAGTCGACGGTCAGCCGCAAGCTCACGAAGCTCGAAGCCGACCTCGGCATCAAGCTGCTACGCAAGAACACCCATCAGCTCACCGTCACGGACCTCGGTGAGAAGGTGTACGACCACGCCGTGAACATCCTGGCCGAAGCGAACGGTGTTCGCGCGCTGGTGGAAGGCAGCAGGCAGGAACCGCAGGGCGAATTGCGGGTCGCCATTCCGGTCTTCGTCGGTGTCGACTACGCGTCCAGGGTCGGTGCCACGTTTCTGCAGCGTTACCCCCACTCGCGGTTGGACATCCGGCTGGTGGACAACATGGTCGATCCAATCAAGGACGGTTTCGACGTGGTGTTCGGTACCGGGCCGTTGCAGGATTCGACGTTGATCGCTCGCAAAGTGTTCGACCTCGAGCTCTTCCTTTGCGCGTCACCTCATTTCGTCCAGCAGCTGACGGAGCCGATCACCGATCCGGTGCAGTTGAACGGCTTGCCCTTCATCGAATTCGGCTTCCGCGGGCCGCACAAGCTCACGGTGGTCAACCACAAGCGGCGATACGAGCTGGCTCCGCAGATACGGGCACGCGCCAACAACTTTCAGGTGTGCAAGCAGTACATCCTGCAAGGGCTCGGTATCGGCGAGATGCCCACTGAGATCATCTGCACTGACGAGCTGCGTGACGGCAGCATCGTGCCCGTGCTCCCACAATGGAAACCGGATCCGTTGGAGGTGCACATGATCTATCCGTTCGAACTGTCCTTCTCGACCCTGATCAGTGCGTTCTACGAGGCGGCGTGCGATATCATCGTCGAGAACATCGCCCGCGCCTGACGACGAAAGGCATTAAAGGCCCAGCGATTTGGCGATGATCACCTTCATCACCTCACTGGTACCCGCATAGATGCGGGCCACCCGGGCGTCCGTGTACAGCCGGGCGATCGGGTATTCCATCATGTAGCCGTAGCCGCCGAACAGCTGCAGACACCGGTCCACCACGCGCTGCTGCATCTCGGTGCAGAAGAGCTTCACTCGGGCGGCGTCGGCCGCTGACAGCTCACTCTCGACGTGTAGGGCGACGGCGCGGTCCACCATCGCCTGCGCGGCCTCGACCTCCGTCGAACACGCGGCGAGCTCAAACTTGGTGTTCTGGAACGACGCGACCGGCGTGCCAAACGCCTTGCGGTTCTTCGTGTAGTCGATCGCTGCGGCGATCGCCGAGCGGGCCTGCGACACCGACCCGACCGCGACGGTGAGCCGTTCCTGCGGGAGGTTGTGACCGAGGTAGCCGAACGCCTCGCCCTCCTCCCCCAACACGTTGGCTGCGGGGACGCGGACATCGACGAACGACAGCTCGGCGGTGTCCTGCACCTTGCAGCCCATCTTCTCCAGCTCGCGGCCTCGGGTGAAGCCCTCCATGCCGTCTTCGACGACGAACAGGGTGAGGCCCTTGCGGCGGTTGTCCGGATCGGTCGCCGTGCGGGCCACCACGATCACCAGGTCGGCCTGCATGCCGCCGGTGATGAATGTCTTGGCGCCGTTGAGAATCCAGTCGTCGCCGTCGCGCACTGCGGTGGTGCGCATGCCCGCCAGATCAGAGCCGGTGCCCGGCTCGGTCATCGCGATCGCGGTCAGCAGCGTGCCAGCCGCGAGGCCGGGGAACCAGCGCTTGCGCTGCTCCTCGTTGGCGTAGTGCAGGAAGTACGGCAGGATCACTTCGAGTTGGGTGCGCACGGTCGACAGCGTGACGAGCGCCCGCGCCGCCTCCTCCTGCAGCACGACGTTGAAGCGGTAGTCCGGTGCGCCCCCGCCGCCGTACTCCTCTGGAATGGCCATCCCGAGCATGCCGAGCGCGCCCATCTGCTTGAAGACGTCGCGGGGCATCCGTCCGCCCTTCTCCCACTCGGGATAGTGCGGAACCACCTCCTTCTCGACGAAGTCGCGGGCGAGTTCGCGAAACGCTTCGTGGTCCTCGGTGAACAG
>Ga0209382_10012817_pt1 | contig 10332 bp, 9 predicted proteins | sample SoiMetdeltSBSDD5_FD_187599 | JGI IMG/M metagenome (GOLD analysis project Ga0209382, IMG submission 187599) | Bulk soil microbial communities from a Populus tree surrounding site in Tennessee, USA - Soil MetaG P. deltoides SBSDD5 (SPAdes) (version 2) | ecosystem: Environmental > Terrestrial >...
GGGAACTGGAGACGGGATTACGGCGGCTTCTACACGGGCACGAAGGGGGAAACCCTGGCCACAGCCAAGGAGCGGCCTACGGATTACCGCGCCAGTTCCCGACCCTACCGGTCTTGGTCTGAGAAAAAGGGACGCGCCAATGCGTTGATCAAGAAGGCGCTGATCGCTCGACGACGGCGATGATGCGTAGAAGGTCCGTTGGCTATGAGCGCGCTTTGTAGACCGACGAGATCTTCTTCGCTACCTCCACATCGCGGTCGGTGACCATGCCGCCGCGTCAGCTCGAACGTTACTTCACCGTATGCGATCCGAACATCGGGTGATGGTCGATGATCTCGAAATATGCGACGAGGCTGTTCACGAAGCTGAGCGACGCGACGAAACCTTGAAACCCAAAGGTTCGTGTCAACTTATTGCTCGCCTACTCGCGCCCGATGTTGAGGCGCAAGGAGTGGACGTCGCTCAACGGTGAGTGAGCGCGAGATTCAGAGGCTCGTTGTCCGCATAGCGTTGGAGAACTCGGGTAGGGCTACACGCGGATTCAGGGAGCGCTTCGGAACTTGGGCCACCGTGTGGGTCGGAAGATCTTGAGGAACGCAGGCCTTCCGCCGACGCCACACCGACCCACACCGTGGCGGGTGTTCCTGCGCGCGCACTGGCCAGCACTGCGCGCGGCGGACTTCTTCACCACTGAAGTGTGGACCGTGCGTGCGTGGGCTCGTCACCTACCGCACCTTGTCCTATCGGCGAAGGACGGCCCAGGAGCTGATCGATCATCCGCCTTTCAACGAGCGGCAGGCGCCGTCGTCGGCGTCAGCGACTCGGTGGATCCTTAACTAGTACTACCCGTCGGCTGCGTAGTGCGCGGTCCAGTCCGAGAATGGGACAGGGCGGGCCTGAGCGGCTGGATCAACTCGTTGCCGAATGCTTTGGGCCCGCGCTCTTGCGCTGGGCGATGCGACGTGGCTCAGTACGCGATCCGCCCGTTCACCGTGAAGAATCCGCGGTTGGTCACAATCGAGGCGTCACCTTGCAGCGTCGAACTGCCGGTCGCTTGCACGAAGCGACCCGTTCCGCCGTCATAGGTCTCGACGCCGATGAAGGTCACCTCGCCGGTCGTCAGGTCGAGCAGACCGGAGCCGATGAAGCTCGCCCGCAACTGGTCGCCGTTGGCCGCCGTGAGAACGCTCGTGTTCTGGATCAGCAGCGTGACTGTCGCCCCCGACTGGCCGGTTGGCGTCACGAACTGCTCGGCCACCCCTATGGTGCGCCCGAGGTGGGCGAGGGTGCAGTCGGTGTCGATGCGTAACTCCTGTGGCACGACGCCGGGCGGCGTGACCGGCAGGACGACAGTGTTGCAGCTGCCCTTGTAGGGCCGCTCGAGACCGACGGCGCTCGCCGGCGGGGCCTGCGCCAGCATCACAAGCACCAGGCACGCGAGGGTTAGGCGACGCACGGCAGGCAGTTGTTTTGACATGAAATCCTCCTCATCGGAACGTTCGGTCGACACGATCTCGTGAGAGCCGCGGCTCGCCGCCTGCGGGCCTAGAGGCGATTCGGCGCCGGTGTTGTCTGGCGGCACCCGTAAATCCTAGACAGCCGGAGTGCCGACGGCAACCACCCGCCTCGGGAACCGCGCCCGGACAGAAGCGCTATCGCAGGTGAATCGATTGTGTCAGCCATATTGATATGGCATGATCGTATGGATGAAGAAAACCCTGCACATCGACGAGCACCTGCTGCGCGAGGCCAGAACGGCGTCCGGCGCGAAGACGGACACTGATGCGGTTCGCCTCGGGCTCGAGGCGCTTGTTCGGCACGCGGCCTACCAACGTTTGACTGCGCTGCGGGGCTCCGAGCCACGCGCGCGTGATGTGGCACGCCGTCGCGAGCGGATCACGTCGACTCGGCACTCGGTTGCGTGACTGTCCTCGTCGACACGTCGGTCTGGATTCGATTCTTGACGAATCGAGCACCATACGCCGCTGAACTCGAGGAACTCCTGAGCCGCGACGAGGTCTGTGCCCATGACTTCGTTTACGGCGAACTGCTGATCGGCGATGTCGGCGGACGCAAGCAGCTACTCGAAGACTACGAGCAGATGCATCAAGCGCCATTGGTGCCACACGCTGATGTGGTCGCCTTCGTTCGCGGCCGCCGACTACATGGCCGGGGCATCGGATGGATCGATGCACATTTGCTTGCCTCGTCTCTGGTCGGCCGGTTGAAGTTGTGGACCGCCGATCCGCGATTGGCTGCTCTAGCGAGGGGGCTCAGAGTCTCTTACGAGTAGGGCTGGGAGGAGCGATGTGAGCCCGGTGAGCGGGCGACCACAACACCGCCGAGCGGCGAGTCGAGACAGTTCGAGACAGATAACGCCCAAACACCAGAGAAGACCAGCCATCATCCGTGACCAGAGGACAAGACCAGCCAACAAGATCGACAACCTAGTGAAGTCTGCAAAACCTCCATCCCCGGTGTAAATCCGAGCGGCGCTTCCAAATCTACTTAGCAATTGTCGACCTTTCGCTTTCGATCGTCGGCGAAACGGACGCCGCGCAAATGGGTCCAGTGGACTACAAATCGCGCTTGTCCACGGCGCACGTACCGGCGTCTTTAACACCTGGAGCGACATCGCCGAAGGGCCGCGTCCTGGCGCGAAACTGCCATCGCGATCTTTAGCACGAGCGTGAACCGTCGTTCGGACTGAAGGTGTTGCAGCAGGGCGCTGACGATAGTCACAGCTCTCTTTCAGCAAGGCGTCGGAACTCGTCAGGGACGGAGCGCACAACCCGCATCGCTGACCCATAAGCGACCGCTTGTCCTCCGAAACGCTTGCGGATCGCATCGACGGCCCGGTCTGCGCGCGATCGCGCCACGCCCTTTTTTGTGCCAGGGCGGCGTCCTTCGTCGGCAAGCCCAAGCGGCAGCTCCAGTTGCACGATCGCATGCGCTTCGAGATGGGAGACGGCGATCGCCAGCAGCGAGATCGTCCTCTCGTCACGGTGATCCGCAAGGACGCCGCGCACCAAGTCCTCGGCGATCTCAGCGAGCGCCCTCGTTGCCGAAATCGGCGCTGACAGCGTGCGCGCGCGCGTGACTGAGCGCAAATCGGCGAAGCGCACGCGGACCGTGATCGTCCGGCCCGCCAGGGATTTGGCGCGGAGCCGCGCGCCGATGCGGTCGGCGAGATGATGGAGCGTCGGTTTGAAGACGCGCTCGATCGCCGGCCGTCGTCCCAGCGCTGATTGTGCTCCGGCAGAGCGCGCTCGGCGGCGCGTCTGGATGTGCCGCGGATCGCGGTTCCACGCGAGTGCCGTCAATTTTTTTCCCGCCGCGTGCCCAAGCAATCGCTCCACGGACGCAGGAGAGCGCTCAGCCAATTGACCGATGGTGGTGACGCCGATCTGCGCGAGCCGCGCCTCGGTGGCGGGACCCACGCCCCACATGAGCGCCACGGGCAGGTTGTGAAGGAACTCGAGTTCAGTCTTTGGATCGACGACGACCAATCCATCCGGCTTAGCGACCTGCGAAGCGATTTTCGCCAGGTGCTTGGTACGCGCCACGCCGATAGACATCGGCAAGCCCAGCTCGGCGCGCACGCGAGCCCGAACCGTCCGTGCGATTTCTGCCGGCGACCCGAAGAGATGCGTGCACCCGGCAACGTCGGCGAAGGCTTCGTCGATGGAGATGCGCTCGATGGCAGGCGTGAAATCGCTCAGGACTCCGATGGCGGCGTCGCCGAGACGCTGGTATTCGTTGAAATGTCCGCCGACAAACACGAGGTCGGGACAGAGTTGCCGCGCGCGCCGTCCAGGCATGCCACTTCGTACGCCGAAGGCCCGCGCCTCGTAGGAGGCCGCGAGAACGACGCCGCCGCCGACCGCAATCGGCTTGCCGCGCAGGCGAGGGTCAAGCAACTGTTCGACCGACGCATAAAAGGCGTCGAGGTCCGCGTGGAGAATGGTGGCTGTGGAATCACGCATCACACCCACCACAGCGCAGACGCGAGTCGCGGCTCGTCGAGTGCCGGTCCGACGCCCAGGCGCAGCGCCACTGGAGCTCCAGCTGCAGTCAAGCGCTTAAGCTCCGTAGTCAATACCCGTAGGCGATCGAAGGAGCCGAGGGTGAAGGCCTCACGACGTGCAGCCACTGGACGGCGGTAACCCGGTGGAATCGGTGGCGTCGCGTGTGCGTCCACTGCCTCCCGCGACACCACCTCGCCGTTCTCGATCACCATGAGCCGCGCACAACTGTCACCGGGCTCGCGCCACACCACGCTCGAATCGAACAACCGCGTCAACCAGATCGCGCGGCGGCGGGCGAGCGCCGCCCGCAACGCGAGCCACTCCAGCGACACGTGCACGAACTCCCGGGTCCAGACCGTCACACCACGACGCGTGTCGTTGGCATCGTTTTCATCAACCTCGCGGTCTCGTCGACCTTCTCGCCACAGGCGTGTGCCAAGCCGCAACAGCTTCGCGTACTCCGAGAGGTCGACGCGCGACAGCTCAGGATGCGTTGCGTACAGCCGGTCGTAACCAGCGGTGAACGTGCCGTCATCTGGGCCTCGTGAACCGGACGTCAGAGCGGCACGCCCAGCCCGGGCGAGTGCCGCGAATTGATCGAGCGTGTCGGCCGAAGCAAATGGTCCAAGCGGGCAGTGTGGCGACGGCTGTCGGCTACGCGCGCCGAGATCCAGCGACGTGAACCACAACGCGCGACGCTCAGTCGTCAGCGCAACGTTGTACGGCGGTCGGTGCCGCTTGATTTCATCCGGCTCGAGGAGTGCGGCCTCGAGCGGACTGGGTGTGACGTGGAACGAGATCGCGCGTGCCTGCGACAGCATCTCGAGCAACCGCTCGGGCACGCCGGCCTGCTTCCGAAAGTAGCTGTTGACCCGATGATGCAGCGACACGGCTTTGCCGATGTACAGGACGCTGCCGTCCGTCCGAAGCATGCGATAGATCCCAGGCGCAGTCGGCAATGAGAGCCGCAGGTCCCGCGGCATAGGCCAGATGCGGCGTCGGCACCTGATCGGTGTGGCAGGTCCGTCGAGCCAGTCGTGGAGCGCGCCCCAGGTCGACACGCCCTGTCTCTCGAGCAGGCCGACCAACTCGTGCCAGACGAACGCGGTCGCGTCGACGTGATCGGCGCTTCGACGGAGCGCACCAACCGCGCGACCGAAGTATCCAGCGAGGGCGCGCAGGCTGCACCGAGGCAAATGGGGCAGCAGGCGCCTGGCGATATCCCGCGTGCAGACCACGTCGAGCGGACACACGCCGGCGGCCAACGTCCGAAGGAACGGCTGCTCGAATCGAGCGAAGTGGATGACCGTCGGCGCGGGCTGCTGCGTGAGACTCGCGGCCTGGTCTGTCAGTTCGCGCCAGGCGCAGCGTCCGTCGACCGCGGACCGCATCATGTGCTCGGAGATCCCCGTGATCCGCGCAACAGCTGGCGAAATCTGCTCGCCATCCGGCAGCGCGATCAACGACGCATGCGCGTGCGTGATTGTCGTACTTAGGACACGGGCCCAGCCGATCTCGAGGAGATGACCTCGCGGAGCGGCGGCTGTGGCCTGGCAGTCGACCACCAGCACCTCGAGATGCGAGAGCAGCTCGGAAGGACGGGCTAGCACTTCAGCGTCTCGTCAGGCCTGACCGCAAACGCCACCGGGACGGACCGGTAAATCTGACGTGCACGTCCGAAGGCGCCGCGGCGCGTCCAGCCTATCACATTCGCTTTTTGTTCGTCTCATGGCTTGTATTGGCGGTATTCGCTGCGACTAACCGCCAAAGTGTTTCGTCTGGACCGCAGGGCGGCTTTCTCGACGGCCTCGATCCGAAGCCGGCTCCGTTCGGCGTGAGCTTCACCGGGCGGGCGCGCCGCGAGCCCCGTCTCATCACGTTGGCCTATGCGTTCGAGTAGGCCGCCATGCGGCGCGTACCGCCAACGGCTGGATTGAGCGTTTTCAGACCCGCCTTGCAATCGGGCCATCCCCCCGTCAAGATCACGCGCAACCTGTCATGAGGCGATGCGCCGTCACCCTCGTCTTGCTGGCCGCGTCGGTCGTCCAGCTCTCCGCGCAGACGAATCCAGCAGCGATGGCCGCGCGCCGCTGGCGCCAGCAGCACGAGCGGGCGGTGGTCGAGGAGTCCCTGGCGCTGCCAGATGTTACGAACGGTCGGACGATCGCGAGAAATGCCGCGGCGCTCGCTGAGACGATGAGGCGACGCGGGCTAGAGCCGCAGCTCCTCTCCGTCGACGGATCGAATCCGGTCGTGTTCAGCCAGATTCGCACACCGCAGGCGACGCATCTACGCCGGTCGGCCTCCGACGACAAGGCGTCGATCGTGGCGATGACGGCCGCGCTCGATGCGATCACCGCTGCGGGGTTGCGTCCCCGCTCGAACGTCAGGTTCGTCTTCGACGGTGAGGAAGAGAATGGATCGACCAATCTCGAACGCGTGCTCGGCGCCAATAGCGCTCTTCGCCGGCGATCTGTGGCTGATCTGCGATGGCACGGGATGTCCCGGCAATCTGCCGCTCTTGACGATCGGCGCCCGCGCCATCCGTGGCATGCAGGGAACACCAATGACACATCACAATCTCATGGAGGCCAACAATGATTAAGCGAACCCTAGTATGCGTGGTCTTGTACGGCTTCTTGGCCAGTGTCTCCTTGCTGGCCCATCATTCCCTGGCTGGCGTGTACGACATGGACAAAGAAAGTGAATTGACGGGGTCGGTCGACAGCATCAAGTTTGTCAATCCCCATGGGTCGCTCACCATCCTGGTTAACAAGGAAGATGGTACGTCCGTCAAATGGACGTTCACCCTCGGCTCGGCGACACGCCTGGCACAGAGAGGCATAGGACCGACGGGGCAGAATGCTCTTCATCAAGGGGACAAGATCACCGTGAAGTTCATTCCCGCGCGGAATGGCAGTCCGCTGGGATTTTTGACGTCAGTGAAAATGCCGGACGGACGCGTGCTCAACATCTCCTCCGGCAACCCCAACGACTAAGCAAAGAGGGGATCAGCATGACTTCTCAAAAAATCATTCAGACGAGTGTCGCTCTCGCGGCCGCACTCACCATCAGCGTGCCGTCCTTCTCTCATGCACAGGCTCGCGGTGCACAGGAGCCGGCGGCGGGAGGCGGCCAGGGCGGCGGCCGTGGAGGGCGAGGCGGCGGTGAGCTGTACACTCCGGCAGCCGGCGCAAAGGACCTCAAGTCAGTGATGTTCAACTGGGCCTGGTACACGGGCATGCTGCGGAGCAGTGAGGAATACGATCTGCACATGTCCCTCGAATATCAGGGTAAGGCCACTCTGCAGGTGGACGGACAGGCCTGTAATGCGACGAAGTATCGAACCAGCATCAGCTACCAGACGTCGGGTGAGCGGATCCAGATCACCGGCACTCGGCCCAATGGCCAGAGTTGCTCCAATGTGGAAGTCCTCAGTGGCGCCTACGCGTGGAACGAAGACATTCCGGGTGCCGAACTCGTCGCGGGCAAAGGCAAAGCCACTCCGATGCCGGCAACCGTCGAGGAGCGGATGATTCGCCTGTGGGCGAGTCCGCAGGGTGCGTGGAAAGCCGCAATGGCCGGGATTTTCGACCCGCCTCAAATGGCGGCCAGGCCGCAACGGATACCAGCCGATGTCATGACGTCAGGTAAGACGTCTCTCGCATGGGAAGGCAACAAGCCGGTATTGACATTCCCGATCCCGGGCGTCCCCACCGCAACCGCGACCGCCACACTCGATGCCAAATTCATGGCCGAACGCGTCGTGGTGAAGCAGGGCTCGAACACCACCGAGTTCACCTACAGCGGCTACAAAGACTGGAACAATCCGCTGAATCCTGCCGACGCGCTCTACCCGGGCAGGATGACGGAGAAGAAGAACGGCGCCGTCGTCCGCGACATTACGTCGGAGCTGACGGAAACAGGACAGATGTATGTCGTGATGCCTGTTCCGGCAAGCGTCAGGGCGGCGATCAAGCCAACGAATCAGCCTCCCAACTGGACTCTGACCGCCAACTCACCGGCACCGGCGGCGCAGGCTGCGAACGTCGTCACGCCGCGGCTGGCCAATGGGAAGCCGGACCTGACAGGAGTGTGGGGTGCCGCTCCCAATCCAATCACGGGTAGTGGAACCCGCCGATGTGGTCCAACGCAGGCCAATTGCAAAATCGCGCGAGACAACTTCTGGGTGGACTATGAGTGGATCTCGCCCTCGCGGTTTGGGCCGAGTCGTCCCGTTTACAAACCCGAGTTCTGGGACAAGGTTCAGGAACTCGATCAGTGGACGAACAAGTACGATCCGATCATGACCTGCCAGCCGATGGGGATTCCGCGGGCGGGCACGCCCCGCCGCATCTTCCAAACGGCAAACGACATCACCATGCTGTATACGACGAGCGATTACGGAGGCGGAAACAGGGAATTTCGCGTGATTCCAACCGACAACCGCAAGCACGACCCACAGAAGGCGATCGAGGCCACCTATTATGGCTATACCGTGGGGCGCTGGGAGGGCGACACGCTGGTGCTCGACTCCATCTCGTTTGTCGATACGACGTGGTTCGGACGAGGAGGCCTCTTCCATTCCGCCAACCTGCACATCGTGGAGAAGTTCACGCGTAAAGGCGATGAAATCCTTTACGAAATCATCGTCGAAGACCCCGATGTGCTCGTGGAACCGTGGGTGAGGGAGCCACGAACGCTGCGGCTCAACCGAAATGCCGACGCCGGACTAGTGGCGGAGCGTGCGCATTGCGAAATCTACGAAGAGAGCAGCATCACCACGCAGCTTCGACACTAGCGAGGCTGCGCCTCGGACGACGAGCAGGTGGCTCCGCCCCGCTAGTGGCAGCGTCTCTTGCCCGCGCTGCGCGCGGGCGCGCCTTGACTCATTGTCACGAAACCTGGCGGTCAAGCCGGCTAGTGGGGGCGAGGGTTCCAGAAATGACAATTGAACATTGAACACTGAAAAAGCATCCTTTGCTTCGCAACAGCCGAGAGATGCTTGTTCATTGCTCAATTGTCATGCCTTCTTAACTTCTATCATCGCGCCGCGTAAAGTAGGTGGATCGAGTTACCGGACATTACGGGACAGCAACACGAAGTTATGGTTGCTGAACAGCGCCCACTGAAAAAATGCTGCTCGTCGCGAGGTCGACGTAGAGGTCGCCATCTATCAGGCGAAGCTCGTAGGTCCCCGACGCCAGCGTACTCGGCACCGTAAAGGGGCATGAACCCGAAGCGCGTGGACTGCCGGGTGTCTGTGAGCAGCTGCTGACGTAAATCCATGCGAGATGCGAGTAATTGTCGCTGCCCGGACGATAGAGGCCGATCCAGTCATACACCGAAGGTCCAGGGATCCCGCTCCAGGTGGCGGTAAGCGTGCCGCCGCTCGGGATACCGGTCTGATTGACACTGAGAGTGGTCTGGGGTGGGGCCACGTCGTTATCGGTGATGGTGAGCACCGCCGTGCTAGACGTACCGAGCGTAGCCCCGCCTGTCGGCGCGCTCACCGTTACATTCACCGTCTCGTTCCCTTCGACCAGCGCGTCGTCCACGATCGGAATGGAGACCATCTTGTTCGCGGTATCGCCCGCGGCAAAGCTCACCGTCTGGCTCACCGCCGTGTAGTCGGCCGGTGCGGTCGCCGTGCCATTGCTCGTGGCCAGCGTGACGCCTACGGCCCCGGCACTGCCCCCCGCGCGCGTGATGGTGATCGTCGCCGACCCGCCGTTTTCGGCCACGCTGTACGTCGGCGCGCTGAGCTGCAGCGTCCCCGGTGAGGCCACGTCGTTATCGGTGATGGTGAGCATCGCCGTACTCGGTGTACCGAGCGTCGCCCCGCCTGTCGGCGCGCTCACCGTTACATTCACCGTCTCGTTCCCTTCGACCAGCGCGTCGTCCACGATCGGAATGGAGACCGTCTTGTTCGCGGTATCGCCCGCGGCAAAGCTCACCGTCTGGCTCACCGCCGTGTAGTCGGCGGGTGCGGTCGCTGTGCCGTTGCTCGTGGCCAGCGTGACGCCCACGGCGCCGGCGCTGCCCCCCGAGCGGGTGATAGTGATCGTCGCCGAACCGCCGTTTTCGGCCACGCTGTACGTCGGTGCGCTGAGCCGCAGCGTCCCCGGTGAGGCCACGTCGTTATCGGTGATAGTGAGCACCGCCGTAGACGCGCCGAGCGTAGCTCCGCCTGTCGGCGCGCTCACCGTTACATTCACCGTCTCGTTCCCTTCGACCAGCGCGTCGTCCACGATCGGAATGGAGACCGTCTTGTTCGCGGTATCGCCCGCGGCAAAGCTCACCG
>Ga0209382_10012818_pt1 | contig 10332 bp, 10 predicted proteins | sample SoiMetdeltSBSDD5_FD_187599 | JGI IMG/M metagenome (GOLD analysis project Ga0209382, IMG submission 187599) | Bulk soil microbial communities from a Populus tree surrounding site in Tennessee, USA - Soil MetaG P. deltoides SBSDD5 (SPAdes) (version 2) | ecosystem: Environmental > Terrestrial >...
GAGCGCGTCGTCCGCTCGCTCTCCCGACGGGCCAACGATCTCGGCTACCACCTCGTCAAACACGAGCCATCCCACTCCCTCGCCACCTCCGGATAACGAGGAGTACCGCATTTGTCATTGAAAGCGGCCCTTCCATTGGCCATTCCCGCAACACACGGCCGCGAGGGATCTCACACTTCGACACTCGTCAGCATGAGATCCCTCCCTCCGCTCGCAAGCTCGCTCCGGTTCGGGATGACATAGAAAGAGGCACGCTCGCGTAGCCTGCCCTGAGCTTGCCGAACGGGGTTCGGGATGACATGGAATGTTAGTCAGCTTCGTACCTCGATCAGTTCCGGAGCCGGGGCGGAAGCTGGCTGTGTCTGAACCTTGAGTCGTGCGGTGTTCAGCGGCCCGGCGGTCAGCCGTCCTGCTTCCAAGGCGCGGTCGCCAGTCCTTGAAGGTGGCGGATGATGTACCGGCCGCCCGGGTGGCGGTAGCGCTCCACTGCCTCGATTGCGGCGTCGTAATCGTAAGCGACTCGCCGAAATTCAACGTCGTAGCCGGCCTCGGGCGCCGTCAGGATGACGTAGCTCGCCCGTCGGTCTGGCGCCAGCGGGTTGCTGACACTAGAGTCGCTGCACAATAGGTGTTCTGTCTGGTAGTGTAGCGGGCATGATTGCCCGCTACCTTCGTCTCCGGCGGCATCCGGCCGCGTTTCGTGCCCTGACGGGGCTGACCGTGTCGCAGTTTGATGGGCTGTGGGTCGAGGTCGCCCCACGCCTGGCGGAGGCCGAGCGGAAGCGGCTGACCCGTCCTGGTCGCAAGCGACAGAGCGGGGGCGGGCACCCGTTCGCGCTGGCGGAGCGGGACCGGGTGCTGCTGACGGTGGTGTGGCTGCGTCGATATCCGATCTACGACGTGCTGGGGCTGCTGTTCGGGATCAGCCAGGAGACGGCCGTGCGGACCGTGCCGCGGGTGCTGCCGATCCTGGAGGCGGCCGGGCTCGCCAGCATGCGCGGGCGCGACCCGGGCAAGTACCGGCGCCCGGACCTGGACGACCTGCTGCGCGAGACGCCCGAGATCGCGGTGATCGTCGACACGTTCGAGCAGCGGATCGAGCGGCCGACCGAGCCGGCCACGGCCGACACCTACTACAGCGGCAAGAAGCAGCAGCACACCCTCAAGGTCCAGGTGGCCATCGACGAGGGCGGGGGCATCGTCGACATCCCACCGAGCATCCGCGGCCCGACCAACGATCTCGAGCTCTTGCGCACGTCCGGGCTGCCGGACCGGCTTGGGCCGGATGTCGGCATCCTGGGCGACCTCGCCTACGTCGGCATCAAAGCGTTCCATCCGACCGGCGCCACTCCACGGCGCAAACCCCGGTCGAAGCCCCGCCCACCCGAGGACCGCGCCTTCAACACCGCCTTCGCCAGCCGTCGTGTACGCGTCGAGCATGTCATTGGCCGACTCCGCTCGTTCGAGGCGCTCGCCCAGCGTGATCGTCACCACCGTCGCTTCCATACCGCCCGGGTCCGGGCCATCGCCGGCTTCGTCACCCGGCGCCTCGCCGGGTGATCTGCACCCGACGGGGAGGGGGCCACCTGCCCACCTCCCTTATTGCGCAGTCGCTCTACTGCCCACGTTCACCACGCGGACGCCGTCCTGGACCCGCTCGGTCGGCCAGTGAGTGTGGCCCACGACGACGAGATCGGCCGCGCAGCCGTCCAGCATCTTCCGTAGCTCGGCCTCGCCCAGCCGCGGGTGGACGCCCTCGCCGTCGTTCCGGTCGGGCGCCACGTGCACGCCAAGCAGCCGTGTGCCGTCCGGCAGCGTCATTCGCTGCTCGAACGGCAGCGCCGCCAGCCAGTCGAACCAGCCGGCCGCCGTGACGTACCCTTGCGTCCAGGCAAACGTCTGCGCCACCTCCACCAGGCGCGGCAGCAGCTCGGTGTCCGCCGCCACGTCGTCGAGCTGGGGGTACGGGCGCTCGCCGGTCACGACGTACCGATCGGTGGTCCCCTGGAGGAAGCGGACGTTCGAGAGCGCCGTCAGCCGTTCGAGGACGCCGACCGGGTCGTACCCGATCGCGACGACGTCGCCCAGCACCCAGTAACCGTCAACCCCGCCCCGGGCCTCGACGTCTTCCAGAACCGCGTCGACGGCGATCGGGTTGCCGTGCGTGTCCGACAGTAGCGCGAGCCGCATCAGAGCTCCTCTCGGCCGAAGCAAGCTATCGAAGACTGATACGACATGGACGAGGTAGGCGACTCGGCCATCTCCTCCAGGCTGTCAGAGTCGAGTCCCGTTCCGCCCCGCACGGCAAGGTTCGAAACTGACACAGAGCGACCTGGCAGATCGCCCCACCGACCCCTCGACGTAGCCTCACTCAGGAGGGAGGTGAGATATGCCAGATGGCACAGAATCCCGATGCCATCTGTTCTGTCCACGCCGAACGATCTGGGGCGAATATTGGCATAGGGTCGAGCCGCTCGGCGATGTCAGACATGAGGACCGACACGCTGCCGACGGTGGCAGAGAAGTGGAGCGAAACGATGTCAGAGATGACGACCGAACCGACGCCGAAAGAGCCGGACCGAAGGCCCGATTCGATCTTGATGGGGCCGGGGGCGACCGCCGCGGTCGTGCCGACCGCACCGGCTCGCCATCGGCCATTCATGGTCACGATTCTGGCCATTGCCGTCGGTCTTCTCGCGGTGCTCTCCGCCGTGCACCTGCTTCAGGCGTTGGGCATCGTTCCATACGTCATCGGGCGACTCGAGGTCCGGACCTTCAGCCTCCTCTACGCCATCATGTGGGGGGCGTTGGTCTGGGTCTGGATCTGGCTCATCCAGATGCTCTGGAGAGTCGATCCGCAGGCCTGGATCTTCCTGGTCTTCGTCTCGCTGATTAACATGTTCTTCGATTTCATGATGCTCCTGGGTGCCACGACCTGGTCAGACGTGGCCGTCAGCTTCCTGCTCAACGGCCTGGTCCTGCTCTACTGCATGCTGCCGAGCACCAGGCGCACGTTCGAGACGGAGGAGGCCTTGTCGCGAAGAAGATACTGACCGCTGCCATGCGAAGACGCGCTCTAAGCGGTCATGGGCGGGCGGGTCAGTGCGGGGCGCTGCTTCGCGCGCCCCTTGCTGGCTAGCACGGTTGACGTCAGCGGCCTCTGTTTGACCTTCTGTGGGGCGCCGCGCTCGACGAGCACGCGCGCCTTCGGAGCGTGAAGCGCTGCGCCAGCGCCTCGAACGTCACCGCGACGCCGGTTCGGGAGCCAGGACAGCCGCCTGCTCCGCGATCAGGTCGCAGAGCCTCGCCGGCAGCTCAGCGAGCGGGACGCTCTCCACCTCGTGGCTGGCGCGCGGCTTCCACTCGACCGCCCGGTCCGCCAGGCCCCGCCGGCCCACGCCCAGCCGCAGCGGCATCCCCAGCAAATCGGCGTCCTTGAACTTGACCCCGGCCCGAAGGTCGCGGTCGTCGTACAACACGTCCAGGCCAGCCGCCGCCAGGATGCTGACGGCCTCTTCCGCCAGCTCGGCCAGGGCCGGCTCGCCGCCCAGGGTCAGGACGTGCGCCTGGTACGGCGCGATCGTCCACGGCCAGATGATGCCGTCGTCGTCGTGGTGCAGCTCGACCGCCGCCGCCATCACCCGCCCGATCCCGATGCCGTAGCTGCCCATGAAGATCGGCGTCGCCACCCCATCGGCGCTCAGGACGCTCGCTCCAAGCGGTCCTGAATACCTCGTGCCCAGTTTGAAGATGTGGCCCAGCTCCAGCGCCTTGTACAGCTCCAGCCGGCCGTCACAGCGCGAGCACAGGTCGCCCACCTGGACCGTGCGAAGATCGGCGAGGCGCCCGCCGTGCACCAGGATGTCCCGCTCCACGTCGATGCCGCGCAGATGGAAGCCGTCCTCGTTCGCGCCGGTCACCATGTTGCTCCGGCCGAGCAGCACCTGGTCCACCAGCACCGGCGCCCGCGTGAACCCGACTGCCCCCAGCGAGCCGGGGTGCGCCCCCATCAGTGCCACGACGTCCTCGGTCTGAGCCGGTCGCACCGTGCTGGCGCCCACGGCCGTCTGCAGCTTCGCCTCGCTCAAGGTGTGGTCGCCGCGCACCACCGCCACCACCGGCTGGTCGTCCGCGATGTACACCAGCGTCTTGAGCTGACGATCCGGCGGCACGCTGTACGGTGGCTGGGCGAGTGCCTCGATCGTCAGCACGCCGGGCGTCGCGAACCGCCTGCTCCCCGCGCCCTCTCCCCCTCTCCCTCCCCGCTGTGACGCCTCGGCTCCCCCTCTCCCTCGCAAGGGAGAGGGGGCCGGGGGGTGAGGGCTTCTCGACGTCGCCATCTCCGCGTTCGCGGCGTAGCCACACGCGGGACAGCTCACCACCCAGTCCTCGCCGGCGTCCGTGCGCGCCATGAACTCCGCCGAGCCGCTCCCGCCCATCGCTCCCGAGTGCGCCTGGACCATCACCGTCTGCACGCCGCACCGTCCGAAGATCCGCTCGTACGCCTGCCGCTGCTCCTCGAACGACCGGTCCAGCCCCTCCTGGTCCAGGTCGAACGTGTAGGCGTCCTTCATCGGGAATTCGCGCACCCGCAGCAGGCCAGACTTCGGCCGGGGCTCGTCGCGGAACTTCGTCTGGATCTGGTACCAGACCTGGGGCAGATCGCGATAGCTGCGCAGCTCGTCCCGGGCCAACAGCGTGAACAGCTCCTCGTGCGTCATGCCCAGACCGTACTCGCTGCCCCGCCGATCGGTCAGGCGGAACATCTCGTCGCCCATCACCTCCCAGCGTCCGCTCTGGCGCCAGATCTCGGCCGGATGCAGGGCCGGCAGCCGGACCTCCTGGCCGCCGATCTGGTTCATCTCCTCGCGGACGATCGCCTCGATCTTCGCGAGCGAGCGGATCGCCAGCGGCAGATAGCTGTACAGGCCGGCCCCAAGCTGACGGATGAAGCCCCCGCGGACCAGCAACTGGTGCGAGACGGCGACGGCGTCTACCGGCGGGTCCTTGAGGGTTGGGATGAATGCGCGACTCATCCGCGTCACGGTCATCGGCCACCTCCCAGAACAGCTCGCGGTGAGGATGAGCACACTACCTGAACGGCGTTGGGCCTCACCCGCACGGACTGTCCCGACGCCATTGTGGCAGACTTGTCATCTTGAACGGAGGAGGTGCTACGTGGAGGGCGACGAGCGCAGCCGCCTGCATGAGATCGTCGATCGGCTGCCGGAGCACGAGCTGGGGCTCGCCTGCCAGCTGCTGGAGCTGCTCGCCCATGGGCGTGACGCCCTCAGGACCGGCACGCCTGACGGCGCCATAGCGGCGGACGGGCAGGACAACGCCGACGAGGACGAAGCGCCGGACACGTCGCCCGAGACGATCGCCAGACTGGCCAAGCTCACGGACGAGGAGCTGATGCGCCTCGACGACCTGCTCGAATCGGATCGCGAGGGCGCCCGGCAGTTCTGGCGCGAACGGTTCGGCAAGGAGCTGCCGGACGACGAGCTGGGCGACTGACGAGCAGCGAGTAGCGAGCGGCGACCAGCGAGTACCATGCTCTCGGAGCTCATCCCTCCCAACTCGTATCTCCATCTGAGGTCGCTGCGTGGCCGGTCGGCGCTTCCGGGCTCTCCCGCTCCTTCCTACCCCGCTGATTGGCCGCGAGCGAGAGCTCAGCGCGGCCCAGCACGCCCTGCTTTCGCCAGGCACCCGCCTGCTGACCCTGACCGGCCCGCCCGGCGTCGGCAAGACCAGCCTGGCCGTCACCCTGGCCCGCTCGCTGCTCGATCGGTTCCCCCACGGCGCGGTCCTGGTCGATCTCGCCCCGGTGACCGATCCAGAGCGGGTCGCGCCGACGATCGCCGATGCGCTGGAGGTGCGGAGCGGCGGCGATCCAGTTGAGCGCCTGCTCACCTTCCTGCGCGAACAGGCCCAGTTGCTGGTCCTGGACAACTTCGAGCAGGTCGTGGCGGCGGCGGGGCTCGTCGCCAGATTACTGACGGTCTGCCCGTACCTCCGGATCGTCGTCACCAGCCGCGAGCCGCTTGCCGTGCGCTGGGAGCACGAGCTGCCGGTCACGCCGCTGGAGCTGCCGGACGTCTCGCGCGGCACCGGCGCGGCCCTCCTCGAAGCCCCCGCCGCCGCGCTGTTCGTGGAGCGCGCCCGCGCCGTCAGCCCGTCGTTCTCGCCGACCAACGGTGCCGCCCGGCTGGTCGGCGAGATCTGCCACCGCCTGGACGGCCTCCCGCTCGCGATCGAGCTCGCCGCCGTCCGGGTCCGGGTCCTGCCGCTCGAGTCGATTCTCCAGCAGCTTCGGGCCTCCAGCGACACCCGCGCCGGTCACGCCGCCTCACTCGACCTGCTCGCCGGCGGCGTGCGCGACCTCCCAGAGCGGCAGCAGACGCTGCGCCAGGCGATCTCCTGGAGCTACGCGCTGCTCTCCCCGGACGAGCAGGCCCTGTTGCGGCGGCTGGCGGTGTTCGCCGGCGGCTGCACCATCGCCGCCGCCGAGCGCGTCTGCGGCGTCACCCACGAGACGCTGATCTCGCTGATCGAGAAGAACCTGCTGCGCCAGGAGACGCCAGACGAGGGCGAGCCGAGAGTCCGCCTCCTGGTGCCGGTCCGCCATTTTGCCTTCGAGCAGCTTGCAACCGACGACGATCTCGCCACGATTCGGCAGCGCCACGCCGCCCTGTACCTGGAGCTGGCCGAGCAGAGCGAGGAGCAGACCGGTTACATCGGCCAGCAGGAGCGGCTGCGTCGCCTCGACCACGACCACGACAACCTCCGTGCAGCGCTCCGCTTCTCGCTGGAGGCCGGGGACGGCGAGACCGCCCTCCGGCTGGCCGGGGCGCTCTGGCGCTTCTGGTGGATGCGCGGCTACCTGGATGAGGGAGCCGCCTGGCTGGAGTCCGCGCTTCAGTTCGCCGACGAGGCCACGCCGCCCACCAGGGCCGTCGCGCTCCACGGGGCCGGCAAGCTCGCTCGGGAGCGCGGCGAGTTCGAACAGTCGGTCGAGCTGACCGAGGCCAGCCTGCGCCTCTTCCGCGAACTCGACGACGGGGCCGGGATCGCGCTGGCCCTCAACACGCTCGCCAACGTCGCAGGCGACTGTGGCAACTATCCGGAGGCGCTCGAGCTCTACGAGCAGAGCTTGGCGATCAGGCGCCAGATCGGGGACCAGGCCGGCGAGGCGCTGGCGCTCCACAACCTGGCCTCGATCCAGCGGGCATCGGGCAACCTGTCGCTCGCCGAGTCGCTCGCCGAGCAGTCCCGCGCGTTGTACCGCGTACTCGGCGACGACTGGGGCGAGGCGATCTGCCTGCTGATGCTCGCCCACGTCGCCTGCCAGCAGGGCAACCCTGAATCGGCCGAGCCGATGGCCCGTCAGAGCCTGGCGCTGCGCCGCGCGCTCGGCGCCAGGCAGGGTGTCGCCCGCTGCCTGGAGATCCTGGCCGAGGTCGCCGTCGCGCGGGGCGACTTCGAACGTGCCGCACGCCTCTACGGCTCCGTCGATTCGATGCGGCAGGCGATCGGGTTCGCACGGGTGCCGGACGAAATCGAACGGTACCAGCGGGAGCTCGACGAGATCCGCGCGGCGCTTGGCGACGACCTCTTCACGGTTGCCTGGGATGTCGGGCGCGCCCTGGACACCGACGACGCCGTGCGCGAGGGGATCGGCGAACACGCTGCGCCGCCCGAGGAGCCCCACCACGCCACGCCCGAGCGCACCGTCCGGTCGGGCCAGCCTGCCGTCCGGTCGAGCGGGCCAGGCGCCCCCGCCGCGTCGTCGGCCGGCCGCCCTACCGGCCGCCTCCCTGCGCCGCCCATCGAGTCACTCGCCCTGCCGGACGGCCCCTCGGCCGTCTCTGTCCTGACCCGCCGCGAGCGCGACATCGCGATCCTCCTGGCGCGCGGCCTGACCAACCGCCAGATCGCGCAGAGCCTCGTCATCACCGAGGGGACCGCCGCCAACTACGTCCGGCGGGTCTTGCAGCGGCTGGGGTTCCAGAACCGGGCACAGGTCGCCGCCTGGGCCGTCGAGCACGGCCTCCACGAGCGGTAGGGATGCGGCTTGCCCCACCCGCGGCTCGCCCCACCCCAACACCCGAAACCCAAAACCCACAGTAGTGCAGGAATGGTGCATTTCGGGAGCAGACCGGCCTGCACCGCCAGCCGTACGCTGAATCCAGATGACACCACGACAGCCCGAGGCGATCCCTCCCCACGGCGACACCTCGGGCCCGCGCGGCCCTGCTCACCACGCCACACCCTGCATACCCGCAACCGCGAAACCCGACCGGGCGCCTCGTCCGGCCACGGAGGGACTCACGAGATGCTCGCCACAGCCCTTGCCTGCACTGGCTGCCAGACCGCGCTCGGATCGACTGCGCAGCCGGTCCGACTGCTCGACCTGACGTTCCACGATCTCTGCGCGCCGCGCTGCCAGGACTGCGGCCGTCGCATCGGCGGCGCCGACCGGAGCCAGTGGCGGTACTCGACCCAGCCGGTCGGCGGCCAGCGCGATGCCTACGTCGAGCCATCGGCGTTCTGGTGCCCGCCATGCTGGCTCAGCAGCACTCGTGGCCGGTCCAGGGCGAACTAGAGCCCGTTCGACGCCTCGGCAGCAGCATCGTGGCGCGCGTCAGGGGCCGCCCCGGGCGCGGCGCGGCTAGCGTCGAGCAACTGCACGGCCTGCTGACCGAGCTCGGCGAGCAGGCTGAGCTGCCCCGCGAGCTGCTGGAGGCTGTCCGCGAGCGATTCGAGGAGCCGCGCCTGCTCCGCCGTCAGCCTGCCGTCCGCCTGCGCCTTCGCCAGCGCCGACATCGCCCGCCAGAGCTGAAACCGTCGAAGCTGCGCCGCCGAGAGCCCATCTAGGTGCTCTCCATCGACGTCAAAAAGCCGATCGTTCGGAGTCATCCGCTGCTCCGCGTCTCGTCGAGACGGTCACCCCGGCCATCTCGCATTTGCGCAGTACTGTACCGGTTGAACGGACCCTGATGCGCCGTTCCCGGCCGACGAGAACGATTCTCCTCGTCCTGGCACGTCCCGTGCATCCTCACCCTGCCTGACAGTCAGGCCGCCGCACCGGCGGGCGTTCCCGGGTCGGTGCTCATCGGCAGCATCGGAGTTCGCATATGCCCCCCAAGAAGCTTTCCCCGGCAGACGCGCTCGCCCAGAAGGCGAACCAGGCCGAGCACCTCCGCGAGTTCATCGACCGTACCACGTTCTCCGGCGATCAGCGCGAGACGGCCGGCGAGCTCAGCGCCGTCGATCAGCACCCCGCCGACGTCGCCGACGTCGTGATGCAGCGGGAGGTCGACTACACCATTAAGGGGATCGTCCAGGACGAAGTTCACCACATCCAGCAAGCCCTCCGTCGCCAGGCCGAGGGGCGCTACGGGATCTGCGACGACTGCGGCGAGTCAATCGATCCCGAGCGGCTGGAGGTGCGTCCCCAGGCGACGCTCTGCATCAGTTGCCAGCGGAAGGTGGAAGAAGGTCCCCGCTACCGCTAGCCGGGTTGCCCGGCCTGGGTGCGCATCAGCAGGTGGAACTCCCGGACGTGCTGTTCGAGCGCGGCCAGGTCCTTCGAGGCCGCCTGCAACATCTCCCGGAGGTCCGGCGAGAAGTCGCTCCGGTCCATCAGCAGCTCGACCACTCCGACCGGCATCGTCAAGTCGTTGTTCAGCGCGTGGGCCAGCTCGCGGCCCGCCAGCGCCAGCGCCTCGAGCTGCTGATGGAGCGTCGCCTCGCGCGTAGCCTGCCGTCTCGACGCGCGCCGCGCCCCGAGGAGTGCCGCGATCACATCGGCCGCCGAGCGCTCGGCATCGGTGTAGATGCGCGTTGCATCAGACGAGCCGATCGCCAGCAGGCCGTCCGTCATGGCATCCCCGAGCGGCGCGACGATCTCGGCGGCGAGCCCGAGCGGCGCGTCGACCGGCGCCACGCCGATCGGCCGGCCATCCCCCGCGTACAGTGTCACGACATCGCCCAGCGCCGGCACAATCGCCTCGCCGACGATCGCCAACAGCACCGCGTCGTCGGCGTCCGCCGGGGCCGCCGCGAGCGCCCGCGCAGCATCGGCCAGGACGCCGGGCAGAGCAGCGCCGTCGCCGGGCGGATGGGCCGCGGGCGGTTGCGCACCTGGCGCAGGCGAATCAGCTGACGACATGATCCAGGTTCCGACCCGATGGTAGCATGTCTGTGTGTTGCCCCCGGCGTGTCGGAGAACGAGGGCGATGGATCTCGCGGAGCATCCTCACCAGGTGCTGATCGACCTGCTCCCCGAGGCGTTCATCGCCATTGACGCCGCGACACGCTGCTTCGCGC
>Ga0209382_10012819_pt1 | contig 10331 bp, 5 predicted proteins | sample SoiMetdeltSBSDD5_FD_187599 | JGI IMG/M metagenome (GOLD analysis project Ga0209382, IMG submission 187599) | Bulk soil microbial communities from a Populus tree surrounding site in Tennessee, USA - Soil MetaG P. deltoides SBSDD5 (SPAdes) (version 2) | ecosystem: Environmental > Terrestrial >...
ACGGGCGCCTGTCTTGCCGTTCATCGCACCGAGGACTTCAAGCGGAAGGAAGTGCGTGCACAGCACCACGTCCGGGTCGAACTGTTTCACGAGACGCACGAACTTCCGGTTGGTGTGCTCGGCAAACCCGCGGCGGAACTTTCCGAGCTCGCGCAGCCGCTTCGGGTTGTCGGTCTTGTTGAAGAACAGTTCGTAGAGTTCAGGCGCGTGGGCAATCAGCTTCACGTAGCCTTCGGCGTAGAACTTCCGCTGCAGTTTCGGCACCAGGTCCAGCAGATCGACGCGCGTGACCTCGTCGGACGGATGCAGGGAGGTCCAGGCCTCCTCGAGGGCGGCAGCCGCCTGGAGGTGCCCGCCGCCGGCGGTCACGGTGGCAATGAGGACTCGCACGTGTGGGTTGGCTCCGGCGACAGTTATCGGCGAATCTCGACTCCAGCAGGAGCGCGAGGCGATTGCGGGGGGACCGGTCTCGGCGGCGTGTGGCGTGAATCGAGCGGTGTTCCGAAACGCCGCGCTCGGAAGTTTTCCTATAATCACGCCGGCTGTCATCTGATTCACCGCAATGCGCTAGGCAACGACATGGCTCCACACGTGCTGCCTCGTACCCACGTCTTCATCAGTTACAGCAGGCGCGATCGCACGTGGGTCGATCGTTTGCGGGTCCACTTGAAGCCGTTGGAGCGTCAGCTCGGACTCCAGATCTGGGACGATTCGGAACTGGCCGCCGGCTCCCGCTGGCAGGACGAAATCGCACAGAAGCTGGCCAGCACGAAAGTCGCCGTTCTGTTCATCAGCGCGGATTTCCTGGCGTCGGATTTCATCGAGAAGAACGAGCTGCCCCCGCTGCTGGACGCGGCGGCACATGACGGCGTCGTGATCCTTCCGGTGATTCTGAGCGCCTCCAGATACCTGTCTATCCCTGAGTTAGCGGTGTTCAACGCCGTGAACAGTCCTTCGCGTCCGTTGATTGACTTGTCCGAGAACGAGCAGGAAGCCGTGCTGGATCGGGTGAGTCGAGCCATCGAGGCATCCTTCGGTGCGGTCACCGATGACGCGGGGTCACAGACGCCGGGCGCGCCGGCGGCGCTGCGTCAGATGCGTGATCCCGTCCGCGACTTCGTCGGACGAACGGAGGAGATTGACGAGATCGTGGCTGCGCTCAGCCGGTTATCGGCATCCGATGCAGCCGGTGCCATCGTCGTCGTGCGTGGCATGGGTGGGGTCGGCAAGACCGAGCTGGCCTACAAAGTCGCCACACGGCTCGAGGCGCAGTTCCCAGACGGCCAGTTGCTGGTCGAACTCGGCGGCGAAACACCGGCACCCCTCTCGGCAGAGCAGGCGCTCCGCAGCGTTATTCGCAACTTCTTGTCGCCGGAGACCGCCAACAAAGCGGACACGCTTGGCAAGCTGCAGGCGCTTTATGAGAGCGCCCTCGCCGGCAAGCACTACCTCATCGTCGCCGACAATGTGAAGGGTGCGGATCAAATCCGGCCCCTCCTTCCGACACCAGGCTGCGGTCTGCTGGTGACCACGCGGCAACGCTTCGCGCTGCCCGGTATGATTCCGGTCGACCTCGATAGTCTGTCGACCGATGCGGCTGAGCAGCTGTTGCGGCAGATCTGCTCGCGCATCGGCGATGCGGCAGCGAGAATGGCGCAGTTGTGCGGACGTCTTCCGCTGGCGCTGCGCGTCAGCGCATCCATGCTCGCGAGCGACGACTCGATTCGTGTCGAACGCTATCTGGAGCGCCTCGCGGACGAGAAACAGCGATTGAGTCTCCTGCACGATCCGGATGATCCTGCCTTGGACGTCGGCGCGTCCTTGAGACTCAGTTACGACGCGCTCGAGCCGGCTGCGCAAGACGTCCTGTGCCAGCTGAGCGTGTTTCCCGCCAGCTTCGATCTCAACGCGGCACTCGGTGTCGTGCGCGCCTCGGACGCATTCGACGTGGAACAGTCGCTGTCACGGCTACGCCGTCGGAGCCTGATCGACTGGGCAGAGGACGAACAGCGATACAGCCTCCACGACCTCGTCAGGGTCTTTGCGTCAACACGGTCGCAAGCGATCGAAGACGTACGCGCGCGGCACGCCCAGTACTTCGCAGACCTGTTGACGTCCGCGAAGCACGCCGGGGAGGTCGAACCTGGCGCGTCCGAGGCGGACACCGGCGACACTTCACCATCCGAGTCGGTCCCGGATCTGTGGGAGTTGTCCTATTCGGAGTCGGCCAATATCGAGGCCGGCTGGCGCTGGGCGAAGGATCACATGGGCGACACCGCCGCCGATCGGCTCCTGGTCAGTTATGCGCTGGCGCTGGGCGACACACTCGACGCGCCGTTTGACGCCGAGCTCATGGACGCGTCTCTGGCCACGCTGCGTCGTGGCGAGCGGCACCTTGAAGCCATGGCTTTTCTGCGTCAGCTGGGCGGGTTCTATCTCATAACGGACTCCGCTCGCGCGCTTCGTTACTACCAGGAGGGTTGCACGATCGCGCGCGCGCTGCACGATCGCCTCGCCGAAGGTGGATTTCTGATCAACATCGGCATGACACACTGGGCCCTCAAAGATCGTGAACAGGAGCTTGATTCGTACGGCCAGGCACTGGACCTGTCCCGAGAGACCGGATCACGTTGGCTCGAAGCAAGCGCACTCGCCAATATCGGCAGCGTGAAAGGAGGGATCAACCGCCGCGCATTGTATGAGCCGGAGGGTGTCTCGTTTGCCGTATCCGGCAGTGACGCCGTGCCCGTCGTGGATGCGCACGAGGCGATCGAATGTTATGAGCAGGCGTTGAGTATCTGGCGCGCGGAGAATTTTTCCAGCGCGGTGGCGGCCACGTTGGCCCATCTGGGGATGTTGCACGATCGACTCGATGACGTGGCGAAGGCGCTTCAGCACTACGAGTTGGCGCTGGCTGGGCGACCAGATCTCGACTCGAGCCTGCAACGCACGGTGCTGATTGCGATGGTTGATCGGCACTCAGAGCGTCAGGAGTACGACAAGGCGCTTGCCTACGCGGAACAGTTGCTGGAGGTGTCTCGGAGTCGCCACGACCTCCGAGCTCAGTTCAGCGCGCTCACGAGGTTTGGAGACGTCAACTCCTATCTCGAAAACCACCAGGCGGCGTTCGACGCTCACACGCAGGCGCTGGCGTTGGCGAGGGAGCTGGGGGACGTGTCAGCGGAGACTTCGCTGCTGAATGTCCTCGGCGGCATTGCTGGCCGGCTCGGAACGCCGGACCGGGCGCTCTCGTACTACGAGCAAGCTGTCGCGGCGAGCCGAACGCTTGACAATCGCGACTGGCGCGCCGAACTGCTGTGCAACCTCGGAAAGGCCTACGACGACGCCGGACGTCATGACGACGGCATCACAGCTTTCCAGGCAGCGTTGGCGGTGGAGCCAAGTGCGGCGCTCGTCTACACGGCGACGATGGGCCTTGGTGGGGTCTACCTCAGTGCAGACCGATGGAGCGATGCTCGTCGTGAGTATCTTCGTAGCGCACAGCTCGAGCCCTCCCTGTTCGGTCCCCACCTGATGATCGGCCTGACCTATTACTTCCAGAGCCGGTACGACGAAGCCCTCGCAGCGTTTCGGCGGGCGCGCGAACTCGGCGCGGACATGTCCGAGCAGGCGGAGGCCTGCAGCTGGATGGGCCATGCCTTGTTCCTCTGGGGGCGCGACGAGGAAGCACTTGCGGCCTATCAGCAGGCATCCGGACTCGAGCCGGGCAGCGGTGCAGAGGTGGGCCGGATGTACTACGTCCTGGGTCGATTGGATGAGTCGTTGGCCGAGTATCAACGCGCGCACGCGACGAATCCGAGCGACGCGGATGCCGCGCTCGGACTGGCGCGTTTGTATCGGCGCACGGGCGACGTGGCGCGCTTCGAGGAGGCGATCACCGCGTCCCGTCGGGTCATCGAGGACAGCGACGACGATTCTCAGGGGCGTCTTGCGGCGATCGAGGGGCGCGTCGACGAGGCGGTGATGCGACTCGAGGCGGCGCTGGCGTCGAAAGAAACCACGTTGGCGTGGGCGCGCCGCGATCCCGATTTCGATTTCATCCGTGCCGACCCACGATTCCAGGCTGTTGTTGATCGGTGACGGAGAGTGCGCCGTGCGGTCGAGCGGCTACAATCGCACTGCCCGTCCCCCTGGATACGCTGAGGTGATGCGATGAGACACGTGCTTTTCCTCGTTGCCTTCATCGGGGTGAGTTGCGGCGACGACGAGAGTCCGACCTCGCCGTCGGCCTCGTCTCTGAGCTTTTTCGTCACCAGCGTGACGAGCACGACGGGCAATCTGGGAGGGCTCGCCGGCGCGGACGCGACCTGCCAGCGGCTCGCCGCGGCAGCCGGGCAGAGTGGGCGCACCTGGCGCGCGTACCTCAGTGTCGAGCGCGATCCGGCGAACGGGAATCAGCCGGCTCACGCGAGGGATCGGATCGGCACGGGTCCGTGGGTCAACGCGAATCGAGTGGTCGTCGCCAACAACGTCGCCGAACTCCACGCCCGGACCGGTGACGCCAATGTGTTCGTCGACGAGCGCGGGCAGCGCATCAACGGTCAGTGGACCGGCTCGCCGGCGCCGGTCGAACACGACATCCTGACGGGCTCGAATGCGGACGGCACGTTGGCGCCGGGGCTCACCTGCGCGGATTGGACGTCGGCGTCCGCGGACGTGGTCGGGCAAGTCGGTCATTCCGACGGCATGGGTCCCAATCAGAGCACCGCCGGTGCGCTCTCCTCGTGGAACTCGGCGCACGCCAATCAGAACTGCTCGAATACCGCACCACGCGGCGGCGCCGGCCGCTTCTACTGCTTCGCCCGTTAGCCAGCTCGCGCTGCACGCGCAGGTAGCGCCGATGCTTGATTGCCTCCTCGGCATGCCGTAGGCTACCCGCCTCCGCCAACCAGGAGGCGATCGATGCGCACATTGGCCACGGCATCCTTTGTCATAGCCGCACTACTTCTTCTTGCCACACCTGCGTTCTCACAGCCCGCGATCGCCGGCATCGTCAAGGATTCGTCCGGCGCGATCCTGCCCGGCGTCAGCGTCGAAGCGGCGAGTCCGGCGCTCATCGAGAAGTCACGCACCGTCGTGACCGATGGGACCGGCCAGTACCGCATCGTCGATCTGAAGCCGGGCACGTACACCGTGACGTTCACGCTGTCGGGATTCTCGACGTTCAAGCGGGAGGACATCGAACTGACCGGCGCCGGCGTGACGACGATCAACGCCGACCTGCGAGTCGGGGAAGTCGCCGAGACCATCACCGTCTCCGGCGCAACGCCGGTCGTCGACACGCAGACGAGCACGACGCGCCAGGTCGTGCTCACCAACAGCGTGCTCGCCGAGGTCCCTGCGACGCGAACCTACGGCAACGTGCTGGCGATGGTGCCCGGCGTCCAGTCGTTGACGCTCGACGTGAACTCCACGCAGTCGATGACCGGGACGGCCACGAATTTCTTCTTCACCTCGCGCGGTGGCCGCGGCAACGAAGGCACGGTGCAGGTCGACGGCATGAACGTCGGCTCGGCGTTCGGCGGCGGCGGTGTCTCGAGCTTTGCCTACGACTTCGTGAACGCGCAGGAAGTCCAGGTGACCGTTGCCGGTGGCATGGGCGAGAGTGACCGCGGCGGGCCGGCGTTCAACATCATTCCCAAGAGCGGCGGCAACACGTTCAGCGGCACCGCGTTCGGCAGCACCGCGGGAAAGTGGTCGCAGGGCAGCAACCTTGACGATGATCTGCGCCGCGTCGGCATCACGGAGCCTCCGGGGTTGATCAGGAACTGGGACACGAACCTCGCAATCGGCGGTCCGGTCAAGCGCGATCGGCTATGGTTCTTCAACAACCTGCGCAGCTACGGCACGCACCAGGACATTCCAGGTCTCTATGCCAACGCGAACGCGCTCGATGCATCGAGGTGGAACTATGTGAGGGACACGAGTATCAAGGCGCGCTCGGCAGGGGCCAAGAAGATCGAAGCCATCCGCCTCACCAGTCAGCTCACACCGCGGAACAAGGTGGGGTTCTACTGGGAGTACCAGGCGAACTGCACCGGGTCGGCGCTCGTCAACACCGGCGATCAGTGCCGCAAGCGCGGCGATGACTGGATTGCTCTCGGCACGCCGACCACGTCGCCCGAGTCCGCCAACATGTGGCCGGAGCGGGAAAAGATCACGCAGGCGACGTGGACGTCGCCGATGACGAACCGCATCCTGTTCGAGGCTGGCTTCTCGTCGTTCAGCAGCAAGTGGGGCGGATACATCCCGCCCGGGTCGTTGACGAATCTCGTCGCGGTCACCGAGCAGAGCACGGCGGCCGGCGTTCCCGTCCCCAACTTCACGTACCGCGGCTGGTCGTCGGCCGCATCCAACAATCAGCAGCACAACATCTGGCGAGCGTCGATGTCCTACGTGACCGGCGCGCACAGCTTCAAAGTGGGCCTGCAGTCGGCCTACGAGGTGTACCGGCAGGTGCAGAACGTGGACAACCAGTTGGCCTACACGTTCAACAACGGGGTGCCCCTCCAGTTCACGATGCGGATCGGCCCGCACATCCAGAGCAACCGCACGCGCTACGACGGCATCTACGTGCAGGATCAATACACGCGTGGGCGTCTCACGCTGCAGGGGGCGCTGCGCTACGAGCACGCATGGAGCTGGTTCCCCGAGGGTGAGAACGGCATCACCGCCGACAATCGGTTCGGCAGCCGGTTCATCTTCCCGCGGCAGGATGGCGTCACCGGCTTCCACGACCTCACACCGCGCATGGGCGCGGCCTACGACGTGTTCGGAAACGGCAGGACGTCGCTGAAGGTCAACATCAGCAAGTATCTGGAAACGGCGCAGAACGGCGGCCTCTATACGCAGAACAATCCGGCCGTGACGTTCCAGCAGACGACGGCGCGGACATGGAACGACAACGGCAACTTCGTTCCGGACTGCGATCTGATGAATCCGGCCGCGCAGGACAATCGCGCGTCGGGCGGCGACAACTGCGGTGTCTGGAACAATCTCAACTTCGGCATCCCGTTCGGCACCACGCGCGTCAATCCCGAGGTGCAGCACGGATGGGGCGTCCGGAATTACGACTGGCAGTTCGGCGTCGCCGTGCAGCAGGAGATCCTTCCGCGAGTGGCCCTCGACGTCAGCTACAACCGCCGCTGGTGGGGCAACTTCTTCGTCACCGACAACCTCGCGCTGGGCCCGCAGGACTTCGACGAGGTGACGATCACGGCGCCGCAGAACGCCAACCTGCCGAACGGCGGCGGCCATCCCGTGACGTTCCTCACGCGCAACGCGCGAACCGCGCTCGGCGCGACCGACAACTACTTCACCACCATGAGCGATTACGGCGATGTCACCGCCTACTGGCACGGCGTGGACGCGCAGGTGAGCGCCCGGCTGGCGCGTCAGCTGTTCGTGCAGCTCGGGTCGAGCGGCGGCCGCGGTGTGCGCGACTATTGCGCCGTCGCCGTGCAGCTTCCGGAGATTTACACCACCAACCTGGCGCTCCTCAACCAACAGCAAGTGGGGTCGTGCGCAATCAGCGAGGACTGGCTGACCAGCATCCGTGGCCTGGTGTCGTGGACCGTGCCCAAGGTCGACGTCCTGGTGAGCGGATCGTTCCGCTCGACGCCTGGCGTGGCGCCGGCCGGGGGCTCGGTCGCGAGCAATGGCAACTCGCTGTCGGCGAACTACAACGTCTCGAGCGCGTTCCTGCAGGCGCAGACCGGCCGGCCGTTGACGCCAGGGCTGGCGCAACAGACCGTCAATCTCCTGCTGCAGGGGCATACGTTTCCCGACACACTCAACTCGCTCGACGTTCGCTTCGGCAAGAACCTGAGATTCGGCCGGACGCGGACCAACGTTGCGATCGATCTCTACAACGTGTTGAACAGCAACACCGGCACGGCGTACAACCAGACTTACGATCCCGTCACCAATGGCGCGACATGGCTGGCGCCGACGACGGTATTGAACCCCCGGTTTGCGCGATTCAATGTGACCTTCAATTTCTGATCACGACAGGCAGAAGGCGACTCCTCAGCGTCGTTCGAGGAATTGCCTTCTGCCATCCAACCTCTTCGCCGCCTGCTGCGTCTATATTGAGCAACCTCATCAACAAGGAGTCAGCATGCGTCGGAAGCACGGGATCGCGGCACTCGTGTGCGCAGCGATGTGGACCGCCACCGCGGAAGCGCAAGTCGTTTTCAACGTGACCAGTTATGCCGGCCAGGGCACGGCCATCGCCGTTGGCGACGTCAACGAAGATGGATTTCCCGACGTGCTCACCGGCAATCGTTTGAGCGGCCTGGCGGGACAGGTCTATCTCTACGTGAACGACGGGAATGGCGGCCTGCTTCCGCCGGTCAGACCCTCGCAGCAATACGGGTTTCCCGAAGACGTCAAACTCCTGGATATCAATGGCGACGGCCATCTGGACATTGTGGTTGCCGTTGAAGTGTCGTTCCAGTTTCAGTTCGGAGTGGGAGACGGAACGTTCGGACCACTGGACAGCACCAACGTCGAGGGCCACGTCATCGTGCCCAGCACCGACTGTGCGGGACCGTCGCAGCGAGCGGTGCTGGTCGTCAGTCAGAAGCCGTTTCGATGTGCCGTGTGGAACGGAACATCCTTCAACTTTCCCATCATCAGCGCCCAGCCTGAAGGCACGGTGGACGCCGCGGATGCAGGCGACCTCGATGGTGATGGATTCAACGATGTCGTGACGGCGTTTGCCGGCGGCGGGGGCGTGCAGATCTTCAAGAACAACGGTACGGGGATCATGACCCTGCTTCAGAGCTACCTGACCGCCACGTCCGGGCGATCGATTGCGCTCGGCGACCTCAACGGCGATGGCCTCCTCGACATCGCCTCGGGCGGCCGCGAAGGCGTGTTCGTCAAGTTCAACACCGGCGGCGGAACGTTCAACGGTTCACTGCAGGTATTCCCCGCAGGTGGCTACGTCCGCAGCCTCGCGATTCACGACATGAACGGCGACGGCGCGCGCGATGTCGTCGTCGGATTCGAAGATGCACCCGGTGTCAACGTGTTGACCAACGACGGGACGGGTCAGCTCGCCATCAACGGCTCTACGTTCGTGAACTCCGGCGTGACCGTCGTCGGCGTCGGTCTGTTCGATGACGACAACGTGCCCGACGTTGCCACGGTTGGCGTCTTTGGAGACTTCTTCGTCAACGTGCTGCTGCAGCCACCGAGCGGTGAGCCGCCGGTCGCGAACGCCGGCCCGGATCAGGCGATCGTCACGCAGCCGAGTCAGGGTGTCGCGGTGACGCTCGACGGCACTGCATCGACTGGGACGGATCTCACGTACGCGTGGTTTGACGTGACGTGCGCGGCGCCCGTGTCAATCGGCAGTACCGCTCAACTCGCGGTCAACGTCTCCGGGCTTGGCGACCATCGTTTCAGACTGGTGGCGACCAACGAGTTGGGTGAATCGATCGACGAGGTTGTTGTCCGGCTCACACTGGCCAACGGTGTCGTTCCGCCGGGACAGCAACAGCAGTTGTGCGCGCCGTAGCCGGCTAATTGACGACGCCGCGCGGAAGGCCGCGCCAGAAGTCCACGCACTGGTGCAGCGCTCCTGCGACACCTCCGAAGTTCTCTACGACGATGAAGAGATCGCTGCTGTCCGGCATCAGGCAAACGACGTAGACAGGACGGGCTGCCACCGTGACCTGAAGTCCGGCAGCCAGTGCCAGGGCGAGGAGGATGGCCACAAACGAGCGACGATGCATGACGTGTCCTTTGATGGTTTGAATTCGCGAGAGTGTATCGGCAGAACCCGTGCAGCTCGACAGTGAGGCCGGGTGGGCGCTTGGCGTCGCGGGCTGCTTAAGAACGAAGAACTTTAGAAACCAAGAAGGACGCCCGCACGAATCGTCGGTGAGGTAACCACGGGCGTCTTCTCCGTCTGGTTCCCGCCGCCGTTCAGGTTCAGCAGATTGATCGCTTCGGCGATGGCGGCGAGGTCAAGCGTATCGGAGGAGATGAACGCCTTGCGAATACGCAGTTCCGTGTCCCACTGGATGGGCGCGTCCGCGAAGAGAAGCGATGGCTGGCCATGGTCGGCCAACTGAAGATCGCTACCGAGCGGCTGCACCATGGCGAGAGGAAGGCCATAGCCGCGCCGGGCGATCGCGCTGGCGGTGAACTGCACGCCGCCGGGTGCGTCGTAACGGATGCCGACTTTCATCCGCCACGTCGGTCCAAAACTCGTCGTCGTTCTCGCGATGTCGCTCTGGAACACGGCGAGACCCTTGACGTTCCCGAACAGCGGGAACGTGCCTGGCGCGTTGTCGCGT
>Ga0209382_10012820_pt1 | contig 10330 bp, 9 predicted proteins | sample SoiMetdeltSBSDD5_FD_187599 | JGI IMG/M metagenome (GOLD analysis project Ga0209382, IMG submission 187599) | Bulk soil microbial communities from a Populus tree surrounding site in Tennessee, USA - Soil MetaG P. deltoides SBSDD5 (SPAdes) (version 2) | ecosystem: Environmental > Terrestrial >...
CGCCGTACCGCCTGCGCGGGCTCAAGCGCGAAGAGCTCGCGCTGATGGGCTCGGTCGCGCTGCACGAGCTCCATTTCGGCAACCTCGGCGGCTTCCGCCGCGCCGGACCCAACTCGGGTCTCGGTCGGCCCGACTGGCACGAAGTGCCTGACGCCTTCGCCGCGGAGATCGCGGCGGACTTCGGCAACGCCAATGCATGGCGTCGCGAGTTCGTCGGAACGGCGCAGTCGCTGGCGGGCGGCTCGGGATGGGTGCTTCTCACCTATTCGCGCAGGCACAAACGGTTCTGGAACCAGATCGCGACGGATGACACGCAGGCGGCCGTCGACGCCGCGCCCGTGCTCGTGCTGGACATGTACGAGCACGCCTATCAGATGGACTTCGGCACGAAGGCGACCGCGTACATCGATACATTCTTCCGCAACATCAACTGGGAGGCCGTGCTGAAGCGGATCGAGGCCGTGCGGAGCAACCAGCCGCCACCGAACGAAGATCCGTCGTGGACGACCGACCTGCCGTCGCTCTCGGTCGAGGAGCTCGCCGCGCAGATCGCCAACGGTAGCGGCGTGCAGATCGTCGACGCGCGGGCGCGGGAGCACATGTCGCTCAATGTGGACCTGATGGCGCGCGCGACGTGGCGCGATCCGGATCGCGTCGAGGAGTGGATCGCCGAGCTGAGGCCGGACAAGCCGGTGGCCGTGTACTGCGCCTATGGCTTCGACGTCGGGCGTAACGTGACGAAGACGCTGATCGAGCGCGGCTTCGACGCGCGCTTCCTCCGTGGCGGCGTCTCGGCGTGGTACGCCTCGGGCGGCGCACGCGCGATGCGGCCGTCTACCAGTTAGAACCGAGGCCACCGAGGGCAACCGGGTCTGCCGGGCGCTCCGTTACAGCGCGGACGAGATCGCGAGAGCCAAGGCGACCGTTAAAACCTGAGGAGGTTCCGTTGCATCACCAAATTCTCCCTATTCCCCGAAAGCCATACGCCCTGAACTGGCTGCCGGAGCGGCTCATAGTCAGCCACTATGAAAAGGACTACGGTGCCGCCGTGCGGTCACTCAACGCGCTCCGCGATCGGCTGGCTGCCTTGGATCTATCCTCAGTCACGGCGGCCGAGATGCGCGCCCTCAAGCGCGAGGAATTGTCGGTCGTGGGGTCGGTCATCCTCCACGAGCTCTACTTCATGAATCTCGGCGGCGACGGCAAGGTCCCGGCTGTCGTTGCAACCGCGCTCGAACGGGATTTTGGTGGTGTCCGCGAGTGGCGGCGTCAGTTCATCGCCGCCGCCCAGTCGCTGGCTGGAGGGCCGGGCTGGGTCGTGCTGACTTATTCGCCGTACGACGGTCGGCTCTACAACCAGATCGCCATCGATCACTCCCATGCGATGGTCGGCGCGGCGCCGATCCTCGTGTTCGACATGTACGAGCACGCGTACCACCTCGAGTTCGGCGCCAACGCGGCCGCCTACGTCGACGTCTTCATGCGCATCATTGACTGGACAGTCGTCGCCGAGCGGTTCGTGAGATCTACCGGCGACGGCCAACGACACGAAGCGCAGCCTAATAAAGAGACGCTGCCGTCCATTTCGGTAGAGGAACTCGGCACCGTCATGCAAAGTGAACAACAGTTTCAGGTGGTGGACGCGCGCCCGAGGAACTACGTGTCCAAGGATCCCGATACGATGCCGAACGCCGTATGGCGCGATCCCGAACGAGTAGACGAGTGGTGCGTTCAGCTCTCGCCCGATGCGCCGGTCTTCGTCTATTGCGCCTACGGCTTCGAGGTTGGTCGCAGCGTTACGACGACGCTGCGGGAGCGCGGCTTCGACGCGCGCTACATCCGCGGCGGACTGGCGGCGTGGTATGGGGCTGGCGGCGCGCGTGCTGTCCGTAAGAGGGAGTGAGGTTCCAGTTCGAACGACAGAGGCGAACGGTGAGTCGGGTTCGAATCCCGTTGGGGCCACCAAGTTGTTTTCGTTGATGTTTAACGTCTTCGTGTTTGAGGAAGTTTGAAAACTTCCTAAAACACGCGACGCGTTTTCTGGTTTAACTCAGCAACTCGAGCGCTTTCGCTTCGTAGAAGTTCACCGCTTGTTTCAGCTGGCGCGGCTGGATCTGCGTGTAGACCTGTGTCGTCTCGATGCGTGTGTGGCCGAGCAACGCGCGCACCTGTTCGAGGTTGTGATGCTGTCCGTAGACTTCCATCGCAACGTCGGCGACGCTTCCAGTTCAGACCGGAGGCGGAATTGCCCGCAAGACGTCCCTGAAAATGCCGTACTGCACTTGAAAAGCTCGGGGGCTGTAGTCCTGGTAGTATCCCGCCGTCACCACGACAACGAGATCGAGCTCCGGTACGATGCGAATCGACTGCCCGCCTCGACCAAGCGCGCCAGCCCAGTGGACCTCACGTCCATTGAGCAGGGATCGGCCGAGCCACCAGAGATACCCATAGGATAGACCGTCCGTGGCCCCGATCTTCCGCGTCGTCGAGGCCTCGATCCAGCCTTTAGAGACGATCTGACGGTCGTTCCAGCGCCCGCCCGCAAGGACCAGCTGGCCGATTTTCGCCATGTCGCGCGGTCGCAAGCGCAATCCCCCTCCGGCATCGGTATCCCCCCTGATCCGATTCCACTCGACGCCGGTAATGCCCAAGGGCTGGAACAACGTCGCGCGTGCAAATTCGTCGAGGGGGCGCCCAGTGGCCCTATGGATGATGGCCGACACGAGCGTCAGCGCGCCGGTGTTGTAGAAGAACTCTTGTCCTGCCGGGGCGGTCGCCGCAAGACCGAGGACGTAACGACAAGGATCCCGCGCCATATGCATGCGCGCCTCGTCGTTGTTGTAGTCTCCAGTGGCCGGAGTGGCCTCCACCCACTTCAAACCCATCGACATGGTGAGCGCGTGCAAGAGTTGGATGCGTTCCTTTTCAGGGGAACGCAAGTCTGACAGCTCAGGGAAGAAGTCGAGGATCGGGTCGTTGATGCTGCCGACCAGCCCGCGATCAATCGCGATCCCGAGCACGAGTGACGCGACGCTCTTTGAAACCGATTTCATGTCATGCAGTGTGTCAGCATCAAAGGTGACGTTTTCCACCCGGCGGCCGTAAATGCGGCCGGGAATCTCATCGGAACCCCTGAAGTACCTTTCGAATACCAGCTTGCCACCGCGTGCGACCAGAACCGCGTGCACGTTAGCAGTGCTCGAGAGCCGATCAGCCATCCGGCACAACGCGTCGCGGTCGACGAGCTTATCGTCATTGACGGAGGCGACGGGCCAGCCGTCGTCTCGCGCGACCGGAAGACTACAGTCGTCGGGCGGGTCCGCGTACACAGGCAACGCTGCGAGTGGCGCCAGCGCAGCTCCCCCGAAAAGCGTAATAAACTGGCGCCGTCTCATGCGATCCTCTCGTTCACACGTTTTGCGGGCACCAAATATATCAGTTAAAAACAGTCCCGTTCAGCAGCGTGTTTTAATCCCGCCGGATTTTTTCCGAGCAGCGGTTTCGGGTAACCCGCTGATTCGTTGGCGAAAACGTGGCGCGACCATGACACGGGTTTGAGGATCGGAAGGTCATGCTGCGCATGGAATGGTGCCCCGGACCGCGGCATTCAGTAGCGTGCGAATCCCCTTGGGGCCACCAAGTTAATTCCCTTGATGATTTTGCCCCGCGAATTTCAATCCCGCCGTGTCGGCGATTGAAACTCTCAGTTTTATTTCCCGTCTTCGTCGCGTTCTTCAAGAACCGTCAGTGCATTAGCGGCGTGCGTTTTGGGTCGCCGTGTCTCAGAGCTAGTGACGGTGATGCGAACGTGTTCAACCGACGGCCCTGGTGGCCGGTGTGCCTCGTCGAAGAGCCGTGGAAGAACGTGCGTTACAGAAATCCGTCGCTCCAGATGTGGAGATGATGTTCCGACGCCTCGTGGAGTGCCAGCTGTGCGAGTTCGTGACGGATGGCACTGATCTCGTGGCGGTCTCTCGCCGGCCAAGACCTGTTCGTCGTCACGGACCTCAGTACCGTGTGGGTCATCGGCGACCTCTACGAGAGCGACTTCTCACGTGTCCGCGTCGGGTCGGCGGCCACCGTCACGCTGCCGTCTATGCCTGACCGCATGCTGAAGGGGCGCGTGGCCTACATCGACCCGAGAGTCGATGCAGCGACACGGACGACGAAGGTGCGGGTCGAAGTGCCGAACCGTGGCAGCGACCTTCGCCTCGGCATGTTCGTCACCATGAGCATCGAGACCGGCACGACGGAACGGATCACCGTCGTGCCGCGAGCCGCCGTGCAGACGATCGGTGACCGCTCGATCGTGTACGTCCCGGCCGAAGGGGAGGAAGGCAAGTTCGTTGAGCGCACGGTGAAGCTCGGACCGCCGGCAGGTGACTTCGTACCTGTCCTAGACGGGCTTAAGCCAGGCGATAAAGTGGTGACCGACGGAAGCTTTTACCTCCGCGCCGAAGCGACGCGAACGCGCTCGGGTGGATGAACGCAGGTCCGTAGTCATCCGCCCCTTCTGAAGCGCACACGGTTGAGAAGCAGCGCATTGGCAGTCACCGTCACCGTCGACGCGCTCATCACCAGTGCCGCCCACTCTGGTCGCAACAAAACGCCTAGCGACGGATAGAGCACGCCGCCAGCGATAGGAATCGCGATGAGGTTGTAGATCGCCGCCCAGAAGAGGTTCTGCTTGATCTTGCCGTGCACCTTGCGCGCAAGCTGAATGGAGCGCGAGACGTCGGCCGGGTCGTTCTTCACCAGCACCACGTCCGCCGTCTCGACCGCCACGTCGGTGCCCGCGCCGATCGCGATCCCGACGATCGCTTGCGCCAGAGCGGGTGCGTCGTTCACGCCGTCGCCGACCATGGCGACATCGCGGCCGGCGCCTTGAAGCTCCGCGACCTTCCTGGCCTTGTCCTCTGGCAGCACCTCGGCGATCACCTGGTCCATCCCGAGTTGGCGCGCTACCGCTTCCGCTGTCCGGCGGTTGTCGCCGGTGAGCATGACTGTCTGGATCCCGAGGCCGTGGAGAGCGCGCACCGCCTCGCGCGCGCTGTCGCGAACGGTATCGGCCACCGCCACGACGCCGGCCAGCTTCTTGTCCACTGCGACGTACATTGCGGTCTTGCCATCTGACGCGAGCGCCTGGACACGGCCTTCGAGGCCGCCCGCATCGATCCCTTCGCGCTCCATCAACCTCCGGTTGCCGATCAGCACCTGCCGGCCGTCGACGCGCGCCTCGATACCGTGGCCGGGAACCGAATCGAACTTCTCGGGGGCTCGCACCTCGATGCCGCGTCCGGCCGCGCCGGCCACGATTGCCTCGGCGAGGGGATGCTGCGATGGACGATCGGCGGACGCGGCCAGGCGCAGCAGCTCCGCCTCGACGAATCCATCCGCCGTGATGACATCGGTCAGCGCGGGCTTGCCCCGGGTCAGGGTACCGGTCTTGTCGAAGATCACCGTATCGATCCCGGCCGTTTCCTCGAGCGCGGTGGCATTCTTGAACAGCACTCCCTCGCGCGCGCCCTTGCCGACGCCGACCGTGATGGCCGTGGGAGTCGCTAGCGCCAGGGCATCGGGACATGCGATGACGATCGTCGAGACCGCCGCGGTCAGCGCGAACAACAAACCCTCACCGCCGAAGACGTACCAGGCGACGAAGGCGACGACCCCAGATCCGAGCGCGACGTAGACGAGGTATTTCCCCGCCCGATCGGCAAGGCGCTGCGCAGGGGCCTTGCTCGCCTGCGCGTTCTGGACCATCTGGACGATCCGTGACAGCGCGGTGTCCGCCCCGACGGCGGTGGCCCTGAAGTTGAACGCGCCGGTCTGATTGACCGTGCCGCCGATGACCTTCGTGCCTTCGGTTTTGGCCGCGGGAATCGGCTCGCCTGTGATCATCGACTCATCGACGTACGACGATCCTGAGACCACCGTGCCGTCGACCGGCACGCGGTCACCAGGCCGCACCACGATCTCGTCGCCCACGACGACCTGGTCGAGTGGCACTTCCGCTTCGACACCACCGCGCTTCACACGGGCTATCGCGGGAGCCAGCTTCAGGAGCGCTTCCACAGCCTTGCCCGTGGTAAGACGGCTCCGCATCTCTATCCAGTGGCCGGCCAGGCTGAACGAGGTGAGCATGGCGGCCGCGTCGTAGAAGACCTCGCCGCCGAACACAAAGGTCGCCGCCACCGAGTAGAGGTAGGAGACGAGGATGCCGAGGGCGATCAGAGTCATCATGTTCACTTCGCCGAGCCTGAGAGCGCGCCAGGCACCCGAAATGAAGGGCCAGCCACACCACCACACGACCGGCGTCGCCAGCAGGAAGCCGAACAGTCCCATCGAGAGACCGAAGGGCGGCACGCCGGGCAACCCGATGGCGGCTCCGAGCGGAGAGAAGACGACCAATGGCAACAAGAGAAGGACCGAGATGATGAAGCGGCGGAGCATGTCTGCGACCATCGCGGCGCCGTGGCCGGCATGCTCAGCGTGCCGCGCCGCGCCGTGCTCCATCGCGGCGTGATCTGTCCCGGCGTGCGCCATGCCCGGATGCTCGCTCGTTCCCACCTGAGGATGCCCGGGCTGTGCCACCGACCCCGGGCGTCGACGGCAGTTGCACGAGTAACCGCGGCGCTGGAGCTGCGCCTCGAGCCGCTCCGGAGTGGTCAACGATGGATCGTAGGTGACGTGAGCCACACCCCGCGTGCGGTCGAGGTGCGCCGCCGCGACACCTGGCACGCCAAGCAGGCAACGCTCCACGTCCGCGTACTCGCTGCCGTCGTAGACGCTCTTGAGGCTCACCTCCGCCACGGCAGACGAAGCGGGCTTACTCATTGTGACGTCAGTGGTGACAGCACGTTTCTCCGCGCAGCGCTTCAATACCCTCTTTTGCGATCAACGGAACCATGGCAAGGCCAGCGAGCGGATCAGCCCACCACCAACCGAGCCACGCATTGAGCCCTAGGCCTGCGAGCAAGATCGCTGACAGGAACGCGCAGAGGGCCGTCTGGCGTGTTTCAGCTTCGAGCGCGCCGCTGTTGAGCTGCGCTGCAACCCGTCGCTTGAAATGAACCAGTATCGGCATGACGACGAGTGAGAGGGCGGCGATCGCGATGCCGACGGCACTTGCGGCGGGCGCCTCACGGTTGACCAGCGCTTTGATAGCGTCGACTGCGACATAAATCGCGAGGGCTGTGAAACAGATGCCGATGAAGCGCAGCGTACGGCGCTCGGCGCGTTCGCGTGCTGCTTCATCCTCGTCTCGCGCCAGCCGCCACAGGGCCGCCAGGCTGCTCGCGACTTCGATGGCCGAGTCGAAGCCAAAACCGATCAGCGCGATGCTGCCGGCGACGATCCCGGCACCGATCGAGATCAGACATTCCGCCGAATTCCACGCAATCGTCAGATACTGAAGTCGCCGCCCGTGGCGCGCTACGGCGCGCCGCTCCTGATCGGCACGAATCTGCAGCGACATGTCATCCGAAGTGTACGCTCCGGTCATACGGCGAAACGGCGTGTTCATCGGCTACCTCAGGGCCGCGTAGCGGAGCAACACGAAGGCGATTCAGCGAAACAGTGGGACTGCTCGAGTTCGGTACGATCGCTATCGTCAGGATTAGACCGGTCACCAAGCTACGGCGTCATTGCCGCAGCGCCACATCGTCGACGCGTATTGCTCTCGGCGTTGCTTTCAGATACGCTCCGCCCAGCGAACGGGATGCCCATGAGGGCTCAGGGAAGGCGGTGCGAAGCCGCCGCGACCCCGTCACTGTAGTCGGGGACGAAACCCGCAAGAGTCACTGGCCGCGAGGCCGGGAAGGCGCGGGGAGTAGGACGATCCGAGAGTCAGGAGACCTGCCCGGACGCGGACCACCTCAACCCCAGTCTTCGAGGGAGGACTTGGAGATGTCGGAACGTGACTACAACCTCGGTGCGCAAAAGTTCCCGGAACAGATCGAGCTGTGCGGCGTATGCGGTCGCCGGGTGCATCGGCTGCCGCCCGACGAGACCCGCCTCTACTGTGAGAAGTGCGGCCAGGCTCAAAAGCACCCGACCGTCGTCTACCGGCGGGTGACGCTATGAAGCCGATGGCGCGGACCGATGCTCGGTGGATCCATGCGCTATGGATCGGATTATTGACGGCTATCAGTGCGGCGTTAACGGCGGGCTACACGTGCGTTGTGCCGTTCGCTGCGCTCGGTGTCGCCGCGGCGATGACACTGCCGAGGCGCGAGGCGCTCGTTTGCACCATCCTCGTATGGCTCGCGAACCAAGCGGCTGGTTTCGGCCTGATGAGCTATCCGTGGACGCCCAACACGATCGCGTGGGGCGCCGCGATCGGTGTCGCAGCTCTGGCGGGAACACTCGCCGCGCAGTGGCTGCTCCGCAGCCTTCAAGGTCTGCGTCCGAGCATTCAGACCATGATCGTCTTCGTGGTCGCGTTTTCGGTGTACCAGTCGATCCTCTACGCCGCCGCCGTCTCAATGCTCGGCGGCACCGCGGCCTTCGCGCCGGGAATCATTGCGGAAGTGCTCGGCGTGAACGTCGTGGCGCTCGGCGGGTTATGGGGCCTGAGTCAGCTCCTGACGGTCGCGGCCTCGAGTTATCGGCGACGTGTTTCGGCTTCGCCGGCGCGTTTGGCCTAGGAGTCACTCGAACCGGTTCCCGCGATGAGCCATCGCATCGCGTCGTTGCTGCCGTCTGCGACGGAGATCGTCTGCGCTCTCGGCGCCGAGGCGGACCTCGTCGGCGTCTCGCACGAATGCGATTTCCCCCCAAGCGTGCGTCGTCTTCCTGCGCTGACGCGCGCGCGTTTGCGGGCGGTAAGCGGAAGTTGCGCGATCGATCAAGATGTGCGTTCGATCCTGCAGCACGCGCTGGCGGTCTACGAGATCGAGCTTGCGCAGTTGGAAGAGGCCCGGCCCGATGTCATCGTCACCCAGGATCTCTGTGACGTCTGCGCGGTCTCGTTCAGTGATGTCTGCGCCGCTACGGCCAAGCTGGTCCATCAGCCGATTCGTATCGTCAATCTCCATCCCACGCGTCTCGACGACATCTGGGACGATATCCTTCGCGTCGCCGACGCGCTGGAGTGCAGCTCCAAAGGCACTCAGGTCGTCGCATCGCTTCAGCGTCGTGTCTCCGATATCACGCGGCGCAGCGCGGCCTGCACCAACCGCCCCAGGGTCGTGTCGATCGAGTGGCTCGACCCCGTCATGATCGGTGGGATGTGGATGCCCGAGCTCATCGAGCGAGCGGGCGGAATCCCGCTGCTGACGAGGCCCGGCGATCATGCGCCGACGCTAACGACGGATGAATTGCGCGCACTCGCACCCGACGTCGTGCTGATTAATCCGTGCGGCTTTCCGCTTGATCGGACCCTCGAGGAGATCTCCTTAGTGCGCACGGTGCTGCCCTCGGCCGCCTGGCCTGCCGTTCTCGACGGGCGCGTCTACGTCGTCGACGGGAATGCCTACTTCAATCGGCCGGGACCGCGTATCGTCGAGTCGCTCGAAATTCTCGCTGCATGTTTGCACTCCAAGGGATTCGAAGACCTTCGGGAGAAACACACCGGCTCGGTGATTCGAATCGATGAGAATCTGAGCCAGCACGCCATCTGAAGGCGTCCCGCTGCGCCTGACTCGAATGTTCGATAGGAACCGGCTCAGCGGCCCATGCTTTTCTCTGCCTGTCATAGGACACGCGCCCAGCCGGGCCCTCGCGACGCTAATCGCCCTCGTCGCCGTGCTGTCCGCCGTGGCGCCGACTGTGGACGCCCTCGCCTTTGGCGTGCATGAGCACATCGCGACCACGAGGGACACCAGTGGCGCTCAGGGCATTGCATCGAGACTGCTGTCCGTCTTCGATACGCCGTTCGCTCCCCTTCCTCCTCCTCGCGCCTAATCTCGCGCTGACCTCAGCCTGACGGTTCGCCGCTCCAGCGGCGACCACTCTCGTTCGTAATGCTTGAGGGGAGCTATATGTCACTTCGCATGTGCTGGGGGGGGCGCCAGCCTGACCGCTCCGCTGCCACTGGCCGCGGTGGTCATCGTGGCCGGTGTCGTGCTCGGCGGCTGCGCCAGTTTCCAGCCGAAGCCGATCATGCCGCGCGAAGTCCTTCGTGACCTCCAGCGTCTGCGCCTGCGCGGAGATAGGACGAGGATGGGGTGACGTGATACCCCCGTGATAGCCTCTCTCGCGGGATGCGAACGCGCATTTGAATATCGGCGTCCCGATATTGTCGAAGATATTGTTTTCGATATTGCCTGGGTAAGGTCATATAGGGAGTAGAATGCGCATTCCAGTCCCTGCTCCTACAAGCGACCCA
>Ga0209382_10012821_pt1 | contig 10330 bp, 5 predicted proteins | sample SoiMetdeltSBSDD5_FD_187599 | JGI IMG/M metagenome (GOLD analysis project Ga0209382, IMG submission 187599) | Bulk soil microbial communities from a Populus tree surrounding site in Tennessee, USA - Soil MetaG P. deltoides SBSDD5 (SPAdes) (version 2) | ecosystem: Environmental > Terrestrial >...
TTGCAGGTACCCTCGGGAAATCGACCGGCCTTCCGTATGTACGCGGTGGGCGTGCAGCGTTACAGATGGAACGGCGCCAGTTGGGATTTTGTGGAGCCGGTGGCGACGTTGTTTGCCGACCCCAACCATCACGTGAAAGTCGGCATTCACTACGCCGGCCCCACCTGGGAGAGCAACGGTGGCGGCAAAGTGGTCGCCACGCGTCTGGCAAGTTGCTCCCCGGATGCGACCGCCATTCCCTGGTTGCTGCTCCAGACAGTCTCGACCGATGGCCCCGACATTTTCGGCTCGGTGACCTACGTCCAGCGGGTGAACACCACAGGCGGGTTAGCTCCCACGGCTCCCGGCTTATCCATCGGCGCGGTGGCGGAGGTGCCTTACGCAACGGAGTACTACTTCTACCGCGGGAAGGACTGATTCGTTTGCGCCAACGTCGGAACCATGAGACCGCCAGCGATCCGCCTTAATTTCGCTGAATTTTGGTCTAGACATTGGGGGGCAGGTGCGATAGCTTCTTCGTTATCAGCGGCCATTGTGCTATGCGACTCACGAAGAAGACGCGACTCGGGGCATTGGTACTCACGTGCGGGCTGTGGGCCGCGGTGCCACGCGTCTTCACCGGCACGCCGGAGCCGCCCAAGCAAGAGCCGGACGCTAGGGAGGCGGCCTTCTTCGAGAGCAAAATCCGTCCCACGCTGGCCAACCGCTGCTACGCGTGCCACAGCGCGCAGGCAAAGCAGGCGCAGGGCGGGTTGCGGCTCGACACGCGCGAAGGGCTGCGCCGCGGCGGCAACTCGGGCACGGCCGTCGTGCCCGGGGAGCCGGAGCGCAGCCTCCTCATCAAGGCGATTCGCTACGCGGACGAGGCGCTGCAAATGCCCCCGGGGGCGCGGCTCTCGGCGGAGGAGGTGGCCGATTTCGAAGCCTGGGTCAGGATGGGCGCGCCCGACCCGCGCGCTGCCGAGGGCGGCGCGGGGGCGACGACGGCCGCGCGCGCGGGGGCGTCGCACTGGGCATTTCAGCCGCTGCGAGACTCACCTCCGCCCGCGATCAAGTTGCGGGATTGGGCGCGGGGTCCGATCGATCATTTCATCCTCGCCAGGCTCGAGGCGTCGGGCCTACAGCCGTCGCCGCCGGCGGACAAGCGGACGCTGATCCGCCGTGCCTACTTCGGTCTGATCGGCTTGCCGCCGACCGCCGCAGAGGTCGACGCGTTCGCGGCCGACCAGGCGCCGGACGCTTTCGACCGGGTCGTCGACCGGCTACTGGCGGACGCGCGCTACGGCGAACGCTGGGGCCGCCACTGGCTCGACGTGGCGCGCTACGCCGACACGAAGAGCGACGGGCTGCGCTTCCCCTTCTCCTACACCTACCGCGATTGGGTGATCCGCGCCTTGAACGAGGATCTGCCGTACGACCAGTTCCTCATTCAGCAGCTGGCCGCCGATCTGCTGCCGGGTAACGACCGGCGCCATCTGGCGGCGCTCGGCTTCATGGCACTCGGGCGCGACTTCCCCGGCAACGTCCACGAGACCGTGGATGACCGGATTGACGCGGCGACGCGCGGTTTGCTGGGCCTGACCGTCAGTTGCGCCCGCTGCCACGACCACAAGTACGACCCGATCCCGACGCGCGAATATTATGCGCTCTACGGGATTTTCGCCAACCTGCGCCAGCCGGCGGAGCTGCCGCTCATCCAGCCGGCGGGCGCGCCGGGCGAGCGCGAGCTGCTCTACGAGCGGGCGCTCGCGGAGCGGCGCGCGGCGATCGCCGATTACCGCCGGACGCGCCACCAGAAGTTGACCGCCGAGTTGCGGACGCCGGCGCAGCTGGCCCGCTATTTGGAGGCGGCGCACGAAGCGCGCGACGCGGGCAACACCGAGCTCGAGAGCCTGGCGCGCGACCGGGATTTCAACCTTTTCCTGCTGCGGCGCTGGCGCGATTATCTCAACCAGGCGCGCGAGCGGCGCGATCCAGTCTTTGCCGTCTGGCATAACTTTGGCGCGGAGCCGGCCGCCGCGGCGGCCGGGGGCAACCCGCTCGTCTCCCGAGCCTTCGCCGCGAGACAGCCGGCGCCGGCGTCGCTGGCCGAAGCCGCTGCGCTCTATGCCGAGCTGCTCGCAAAGTTCGACCAAGCGGACGCGCTGCCCGACGCCAACGCCGAGGCCTTGAGGCTCGTGCTTCACGCGCCGGACGCTCCCGTCAACGTGCCCCTGGCGCAGTTCGAATTGATTCAAACCGAAGGCGACGGCAACAATCTGTTTGAGCTGCGGCGTCGGGTCGAGCGGCTGCTGGCTGACTACGCCTACCGCGGCGCCCCGCCGCGCGCCATGGCGCTCGAGGATGAGCCGGAGCCGCGGCCGGCGCACCTCTTTGTGCGCGGCAACCCGAACAACCTCGGCGCCGCCACTCCGCCGCAATTCCTCTCCGCCTTGTCGGGCCGCCCCCTGCCGCAGCGCGGAGCGCGGCTGGAGCTGGCGCGGGCCATCGCCGACCGGGACAACCCGTTGACCGCGCGCGTGCTCGTCAACCGCGTCTGGCAACAGCACTTCGGCGCGGGCCTGGTGCGCACGCCGTCAGACTTCGGGCTGCGCAGCGAGCCGCCGTCGCACCCTGAGCTGCTCGATCACCTGGCGCGCCGCTTCGTTGCCAACGGCTGGTCGATCAAGCTGCTGCACCGCATGATGATGCTCTCGAGCGCCTACCGGCAGGGCAGCGCCGACAACCCCGCGGCGCGGCGCGTCGACCCGGAGAACACGCTGCTCTGGCGGATGAACCGGCGGCGGCTCGACTTCGAGGCCTTGCGGGACTCGCTCCTGTACGTGGCCGGCCAGTTAGATCTGACGATCGGCGGCCCGCCGGTGGCGCTCATCGCGCAGCCGGCGACGCGGCGGCGGACGATTTACGGATTTATCAACCGCGCGCGGCTGCCCGGCCTGCTGCCGGCCTTCGACTTCCCGAGCCCGGAGCAGCACAGCCCTCAGCGCCATGCGACGACGGTGCCGCAGCAGGCGCTCTTCCTCATGAACTCGCCCTTCGCGGCCGAGCAGGCCCGCCGACTCGTCGCGCGCCCGGAGGTCGCCGCCGAGCGGCAGCCTGCGCGGCGCATTGAGATGCTCTACCGCGTCATTCACGGACGCGCACCGAGCGCCGCCGAGGTCGCACTCGGCCTCGGCTTCCTCGAGGCGCAGCCGGGTGCCGAGGCCGAACATGCCGATCCGTCAGCCGGCGGTTCGCAGCCCGCAGGCGCGTGGCAATACGGCGTCGGCGAGTACGACGCCGCGGCGCAGCGCCTGAAGGGCTTCACGCCGCTGCGCTATTTCACCGGCGACGCCTGGCAGGTCGTCCCGCTGTTGCCCGACGCTGACGCGGGCAACGCCTCGCTGACCGCGGGCGGCGGCGAGCCCGGCGACGGCCAGGCGTACGCCGTCATCCGCCGCTGGACGGCCCCCGCCGACGGCAGGCTGGCGATCGGCGGGGCCGTCCGCCATCAACAGAACAACGCCAAATCGGGAGACGGCGTGCGCGCGCGGATCCTCCATCACGGCGGGCAGGGGCGCGCGGGCGAATTGGCCGCCTGGCATGTCTTCGGCGTCGAGGCCAAGACGGAGTTGAGCGGCATCGAGGTGCGGCAGGGCGACACGATCGACTTCATCGTGGACTGTCGCGCGGGGGCGGACAACGACGCCTTCACCTGGGCCCCCATGCTTGAACTGACGGGTCCTGGGGGCAAGAGCCGGTGGAGCGCGAGCGCGGACTTTCGCGGCCCGGCGCCGGCGCGCCTCGCCGCGTGGGAGCGGTACGCGCAAGTCCTGCTCCAGACCAACGAGTTCGCCTTTGTTGACTGAGAACGAGATGGAGGGACCAGTCATGCCCGGGCCAGCGCAACCCTGGGAGAGCCGGTTTTTGACGCGACGCGAGCTGCTCTCGCGCGTCGGCATGGGCATGGGCGCGCTGGCGCTGACGCAATTGACGGGGCAACCTGCGGCCGCCGATGTAGCCTCGGCCGGCGCCGGCCCGCAGTCAGTCAACCCGCTTGCCCCCAGACGGCCGCACTTCCCGGGCAAGGCCGAGCGCGTGATTCACCTGTTTATGAATGGCGGCCCGTCGCACGTGGACACTTTCGACCCGAAGCCCGCGCTGCAGAAGTACGCCGGCAAGCCGCTGCCGTTCACCTTCCGCACCGAGCGGCGCACCGGCGCGGCCTACCCTTCGCCGTTCAAGTTCAGTCAGCACGGCCAGAGCGGCATCGAGTTGAGCGAAATCTTCCCGCACCTGGCCGGGTGCGCCGACGACCTGTGCGTCATCCGCTCGATGCAGTCGGACATCCCGAATCACGAGCCGTCGCTCATGATGATGAACTCGGGCGAGGTGCGTCAGGTGCGCCCGAGCTTCGGCTCGTGGGTGACTTACGGGCTGGGCTCGGAGAACCAGAACCTGCCCGGCTTTGTCGTCCTCTGCCCCAACGGCCACCCGGTCATGGGCGCGCACAACTGGCGCGCGGCCTTTCTGCCCGGCGCCTACCAGGGCACGCACGTGGACACCAAAGAGACCGAAGTCGAAAAGCTGATCGAGCACATCCGGAACACCTTCGTCACGCCCGACGAGCAGCGCCGCCAATTGGACCTGCTGGCCGCGCTCAACGGCGATTACCAGCAACGGCGGCAGGAGGATGCGCTCACCGAGGCGCGCCTGCAATCGTTCGAGCTGGCCTACCGGATGCAGCTGGAGGCCGCCGACGCCTTCGACGTGAGCCGCGAGCCGGAACACGTGCGGCGGATGTATGGCGAGGGGCTGCACGGGCGGCAGCTCTTGATCGCGCGGCGGCTCGTCGAGCGCGGCGTGCGCTTCGTCCAGGTCTGGCACGGCGAGGGGCAGCCGTGGGACAACCACGACGACATCGAGGCCAACCTTCGCCGCCTCGCGCGCGAATGCGATCAGCCGGTCGCCGCCTTGCTGCGCGACCTCAAGCAGCGCGGGCTGCTCGACTCGACGCTTGTCATCTGTGGCGGCGAGTTCGGGCGCACGCCGACGGTCGAACTGCCCGACAACGGCGCCAACGCCGGGAAGCTCAACGGGCGCGACCACAACCCTTATGGCTTCTCGGTGTGGCTCGCGGGCGGCGGCGTCAAGGCAGGCTACGTTCACGGCGCCACCGACGAGTTCGGCTTTCAGGCGGTGGAGAACAAGGTTCACGTCCACGACCTGCACGCGACGCTGCTCAGATTGCTCGGCTTCGACCACGAGCGATTCACCTACCGCTACGCCGGGCGCGACTTCCGCCTGACGGACGTTCACGGGCGCGTGGTCAAAGAGATCATCGCCTGAGGCAGAGGCAAACATGACCGGAGACTTTATGCGGGACGACGACGCATTGGCTCAAGCGCGGATCGATCTGGCGGCGGCCCTGCGCTGGGCGGCGCGGCTGGGGCTTAACGAGGGCATCTGCAATCACTTCAGCCTGGCCGTGCCCGGCACAATCGACCGCTTCCTGATCAACCCGCAGGGGCTGCATTGGTCTGAGGTCACGCCAGGCGATCTGGTCATGACCGACCCGGAAGGCAATGCGATCGCAGGCAAGCACGCGGTCGAGGCCACGGCCTTCTTCATCCATGGCCGGATACACCTCAGCAAGCCGAACGCGCGTTGCGTGCTGCACACCCACATGCCTTACGCCACCGCGCTGACGATCATCGACGGCGGGAGGCTCGCATGGGCGAACCAGAACGCGCTGCGCTTTTACGGGCGCGTGGCCTACGACGAATGCTACAACGGCCTGGTGCTCGACGCCGAAGAGGGCGACCGCATCGCGGCGCAGCTCGGCCACGCCGACGTCTTGTTTCTCTCCAACCACGGCGTCATCGTCTGCGGCGAGACCGTCGCCAAAGCGTTCGACGATCTCTACATCCTCGAAAGAACCTGCATGGTCCAGGTGCTGGCCGAGGGCACGGGCAAGGGGCTGCGAGTCGTGCCGGATTCCGTGGCCGCGCTGGCCGCGCGCCAGATCGCGGAGGAGTCGGTGCAACCGCGCCTGCACCTCGAGGCGTTGAAAAGGATTCTGGACCGCGAAGAGCCGGACTGGTCGCGGCTGGATTGACCGCTCAGGCCAACCTCGATCGATCCAGGCGAGATGGGGACACCGCGCCAGCCTCATGCCTCCGGGACGAGGCTGGCGCGTCAGTCCAGGTGAAAGACCTCGTCCAATGCCGCCGCCACCGGGCTGTCGTCGGGGTTGGTGAGCATCAACTCCCGCATATGCGCCCACCAGCGGCGGCAGATTTCGGTCGCGGCGATCCGCCGCCATGACTCTTCCGATTCGATCACGGCGTAGGCGAAGAGCTTGTCCGTCGCCCGCTCGAGAAAGATCGAGTAATCACTGACGCCGTGCTCTTTCAGCACCTGCTCGAGCTCCGGCCAGACGGGGCTGTGCCGCCTCCGGTACTCTTCCTGATGGCCCGGCCTGAGCGTCATGACGAAGGCCTTGCGAATCATCGGCTATGTCTCCTCAGATGTCGGAAGCCCGTCGGGCCCCGGTCAATTCTCGGGGTAGAAGGCTGCCGCATTCTCCCGGGTGATCAAGTGATGCTCAATGTGTGCCGTCGGGGGGACGGCCTCGCCGCCGAGGATCTTCAACACCAGCGGGATGATCTGCTCCCCATACTTTTCCGGGAGGTAGCCGACCGACCCGAGTAGGCAAGACTCCGGTCGACTCATCTCCGCACGCGCCTCGCGCGTCGCGTCCTGCCCGACGACGACCACCGTCTCGCGCGTGCGCCCCGCCTCGCGAATGGCGCGCAGCGCGCCGACCGCCGCGGGATCATTAATGGCCGCGACCAGAACGCGCGTCGGGGGCGACAAGGTCTTCAGGAAATTGAGCGTCACCGCGTGGCTATCTTCATCGTTCCCGTGGCAATCGAGGTGCACCACGTCCTCCTCTGGGACCGGGCCGATGACCTCGCGAATCCCGTTCACCGCCCCGGTCATCCGCGCCTGCGGTACGGGCCCGGCCAAGGGCAGTTCGAGGAGCAATACTTTGTCCGCGCGGCCGCCCCACCGGTCGCGCGCGTACTCGCCGAGCGCCCGCCCGGCCATAAGCCCGGCGCGGTAGTTGTCGGCCCCGAAGAAGACGGCGCCGGGCTGCGGGATGTCGATCGCCAGGCAGGGAATTCTCGCCTCGGCCAGCACGTGGGCGATGACGGGCGCGATCCGCTCGTTGACCTGAAATTCGATGACAAAATCAACGCCCTGCCGGACGAACATCTCGGCGTTTTCGAGCGCCGCCGCCTCGCTGTATTGGTTGTCCGCGACGATCAGTTGCACGCCATGCCGCTCGGCCGCCTCTTCAAGCCCCCAGAGCACGTCGCGCGAGAAGGCAAACTTGCCCGACTGCATGGCGAACCCGACACGCCACCGCTGCGTGCGATTGACCCGGTGGTACTTCTTCGTGCCCGAGACGCGCCGCACCCAGCCCTTCTGCTCCAGAGTGTGGAGCAGCCTGAAGGCGTAGCTCGGCGACAAGGTCGCCCGCTTGGCGATCTCCGAGAGCGTCAGCTCATCCTCCGGCCTTCTGAATGTGTCGAGCACGTCGAGCGCCTTGGCCACCACCTCGATGAAGTACTTACTCGACCCTCGCGGCTTTTCCATACCACACCCAACGCCTCCGCCCGCCGCCGCGACCCACCCGGGATCGGACCGCAGACCTCTCATCGCCACTCCTGACCAACTATATGCCATTTTTACCCAGTAGAAAACAAATTTATGATAATAGAAAAATTCTTGACTCTCGAATCAGTTTATGCTCAGATACGCAGACTTTGCTGGGTCACGATCAAGAAAACCGCTGATCAGACGGGGAACGAGTGTCGGTGGCAGTACCGCGGCTGGCTTTCGAGGCTGAGGGTCGCCAAGGCTTGTGTCACCGGCATCCTCCACCATTCGGTCAATCTTGCCGCCCTGCGCCGGGCGGCGGCTTTCTGAACTTGCGCGAAGGACTTTCAACCCGCCATTGAGATTCGCCGAGTCGGGGTGAGTTTCCGGAAAGGATCTGAGATGAAAAGCAAGGTGCCGGTCAAGTGCCTAATCGCGGCCTGGATCATCCTCGCGCCCGCCCGCGGCTCATTCGGGCAAAGTGCCGGGTCGATCACGGGAATGGTCAAGGACGGCAGCGGCGCGGCGATTGTCGGGGCAGCGGTGTCGATCACCGACCCGGCAAAGAGCATCTCTGCCGCGGCGGCGACCAACGAGGACGGCGTCTTTGTTTCGCCCCTCCTCCCGCCGGGCACCTATGTCATCAGGGTCGAGAAGAGCGGCTTCAAGAAGGTTGAGAAGGTGAACATCGTCTTGAGCACCGGCGACAAGCTCAACGCGGGCGACTTTGTCCTCGACGTCGGCGAAGTGACCGAGGCGGTCCAGATTCAAGCCGACGCGGGCCAGCTCCTGGTGAAGACTGAATCCGGCGAGCGCTCCGACCTGATCTCGGGGGAGCAACTCCGGAACATCGGGCTCAACGGGCGCAATGTGATCGACCTGGCGAAGATGATCCCGGGCGTCATCTCCAGCGGCCCCGCCTCGGGGAGCGGAGCTTCGACGGTGACCAACATCACCGGGAGCTTCGTCATCAACGGCACGCGCAACACCCAGCACGAGTACACCGTCGACGGCGTGACCAACTACAACCTCGGCAACAACACCGGGGCGCTCGTCTCGGTCAACCCCGACGCGCTCGAGGAGGTCAAGGTCCTCACCTCGAACTACCAGGCCGAATACGGCCGGTCCGGCGGGGGCTTCATTGCGCTGACGACGCGCTCCGGGACCAACGATTACCATGCCACCGGGCGCTACTTCCGCCGCCACGACAGCCTCAACGCGAACACCTTTTTCAACAACGCCCGGGGCGGCGGCGGGGCCTTCTCGCGCCCGCTCTACCGCTTCAACTTCTACGGCTGGGACTTGGGCGGGCCGGTCGTCGCCCCGCGCTTCGGCGAAGGCGGCCCGGCGCTGTGGAGCGGGAAAGAGAGGCTCTTCTTCTTCGTCAACCAGGAGTATTACGACCAACTGGTGCCCCAGTTGTCCTCGGTCAACATTCGTGTCCCGACGGCGGCCGAGCGCCAGGGCGATTTCTCGCGGTCGGTGGACGGGAGCGGCAACAAGATTTACATCAAGGACCCGTCGCTCGCCGGCGCCTGCAACGCGACCAGCCAGGCGGCCTGCTTCCCAAACAACGTCATCCCGGCGGGCCGCTTTTACGGCCCCGGCCAGGCGATCCTCAGGCTCTTCCCGGAGCCGAACACACTCGCCGGCGGCGACGTGTATAACTACTCCTCGCAGGTGCCGAGTTCTTACCCGCGCCGGGAGACCATCCTCCGGGTCGATTGGCAGATCGCCGCTTCCACCAGGCTCAGCGGGCGCTGGGTGCATAACTACGACGAGCAACAATTCGCCTACGGCACGACCACGGCTTCCTGGAACTGGCCGCTGACGGTCACCGACAGGAGAAACGGCCCTGGCAATGTGCTCTCCTTCACGCTGACCCACAGCTTCAGCCCGACGCTGATCAACGAGTTCGTCTACGGGGCGGGGCGGGGCGGCGTGACGATCGCGCCGTCGGACGACCGGGCTACGCGGGCGGTGACCGGCATCAACACGCCGCTCATCTACCCCGACGCCAACGAGGCCGGCTTGATCCCGAGCATCATCATGGGTGCCGTCCCGAATGCGGGCGCGCTCGGGACGACTTCGGTCTTCGGGACGTTCGACCAGCGCTTTGTGATCAACAACTTTATCGACAACCTGACCAAGGTCTCGGGGAAACATACGCTCAAGTTCGGCGTCTACTACCAGCGGGCCTCCAACGCGAGCAACTCTCAAAACCGCGTCCAGGGCGACATCGATTTCGCCAATAATGCTTCCAACCCACTCAATACCGGGTACGCCTACGCGAACACCCTGCTCGGGGTCTACAACTCCTACACCCAGGCGAGCACCAAGGTGAGGCAGAGCTACTTCTATCAGGACATCTCGTTCTACGCCCAGGACACCTGGAAACTCACGCCGCGCCTGACGCTCGACCTCGGGGCGCGTTTCTCCCATTACGAGCCGTATCACAACATCATCGGGCCGGAGAGTTTCTTCAACCCCGAGCTCTACGATCCGGCCAAGGCCCCGCGCATCTACCGCCCCGTCTGCGTCGGCGCCTCGACTTGCTCGGCGGGGCAGGCGGCCTACCGGGCGCTCGACCCGGCGACTTCAGGGACGCCGACTGCGGCCAACACTCAGCCGGGCTTCCTGGTCGGGAAACTCGTGCCGAACACCGGGGATTTGACCAACGGCC
>Ga0209382_10012822_pt1 | contig 10329 bp, 7 predicted proteins | sample SoiMetdeltSBSDD5_FD_187599 | JGI IMG/M metagenome (GOLD analysis project Ga0209382, IMG submission 187599) | Bulk soil microbial communities from a Populus tree surrounding site in Tennessee, USA - Soil MetaG P. deltoides SBSDD5 (SPAdes) (version 2) | ecosystem: Environmental > Terrestrial >...
TCGGTGAACGCCACCATCGAGGGGGTGGTGCGGCTCCCCTCGGAGTTGGGGATGACCACCGGCTCCCCGCCCTCCATCACCGCCACGCAGGAATTGGTGGTCCCGAGATCGATTCCGATGACCTTGCCCATGACGAACCTTCCCCCAAGCCTCTACGACTGCTCGGGCGGCCCTCCGGCGCCCTGGCCGTCGGACGTCCGGTTTGCCACTGACTCCGGCTGCCCCGCCACTGGCGGGGGCCCCGCCTCCGCCGGTTCCGACACCGCCTTGGAGACCATCACCAGCGCCGGCCGCACCAGCCGGTCGTTGAGCGTGTAGCCCCGGAGCACCTCCTGGGCCACGTGGCCGGGCGGCAGCTCGCTGGTCTCCACGTGCTGCATGGCCTCGTGCAGGCGCGGGTCGAACGGCTGCCCCTGGGCGCTGAACGACTTCACCCCGTGCCGGGACAGGGTGTCCTCGAACAGCTTCCGCGTCATCTGGAGGCCCTTCTTCAGGCTCTCGAAGTCGGTCGCGGTCCGGGCGTGCTCCAGCGCGCGGTCCAGGTTGTCCGGGATGGGGAGCAGGTCCTTGAGCAGCCGCTCCACCCCGAACTTCTGGATCTCCTCCTTCTCCTTCTGCGCGCGGCGCTTGAAGTTCTCCAGGTCCGCCACGGCCCGGAGCATCTTGTCGTGCGTCTCCTTGATCTTCTCCATCAGCTCCCGGCCCTTGGCCTGGGAGAGCTCGAGCTGGGCGCGCGCCTCGTCCAACTCCCGGCGGAGCGGGTCGTCCGGGGGCGGAGGCTCCGCGGGCGCGGCGGCCTCCTCCTCCTGCGGCGGCGGCTCCGGCTCCGGAGCGAGGTCGACCGGGCCGGCGGGCTCGTCGCCCGCGCCGACCTCGGCGTGCTTCTCCACCGCCCGGAGCGCTTCGTCGATGACGTCCTGGCCGATGCTGGTGGAGAACTTTCCCTTGTCGGGCGTGCCCGCCATGAGGGCGAGACTATGGCACGAGTGGGGCTGTCGCGCCCGCTCTGCTCACTTCCCGCGGCCCTTGGTCTTCCTGGCCTTGGCGGTCTTCCTGGTGCCCTTGGCGCCCTTCTTCACCTTGGCCTTGACGGTGCGCGCGGAGGTGGTCCCGCCGCCGGACCCGCGCCCGCGCCAGGCGTCGTCCGCCTTCTTGACCACCTCTTCGATCTTGTTGGCGGCGTCCTCGGCGGACTTCTTCGCCCACTGGCCGAGGTTCCCCAGGCCGTCCTTGATCTTCTGCTGCGTCTCCGGGTCCCGGACCTCGTCGATCAGCTTCTGCGCCTCCACCCGGATCTCCTCGCCCGCTTTCTTCAGGTCCTCACCGGTGCGCTTGAGGAAGTCCTTCAGCGTCTGGTCCCACGGCTTCTCTTCAGGCATGCGACCTCCATCTCTGGAAACCCGGCGCGATTGAATTCGCCTTTGGGCCTGGAGTCTACGAGTACAACCTTTCCAAGAAGGAAGACACCTACATGAACCGGTGGAACTGGGTGGCAGTGGTGGCGATGACGGTGGCGTTGCCCGCGCTGGCGCAGGACCGGTGGCGAGACTGGGAGCGCGAGCGCGGCAGGGACTTCCGCGAACAGGTGGTGTCCATCGAGAAGCGCCGGATGCAGTGGAAGCTGGAGCGCGTCGACCGGCGGCTCGGGGACCTGATCGCCCGGGCCCGGCCCCCGGACCGCAAGGCGCTCAAGGACCTCCGGGACGAGCTGACCGACGTCCGCGACCTGCTCAACGCCGCGCAGCCGGTGGGCATGGTGGGCCCGGGCGGCCCGCCGCCGCTGATGCAGCCGCCGGCGGTGCAGCCGGGGCCGCCACCTCCGGTGTACCAGCCACAGCAGCCGCCCCCGGGCTACCAGCAGCCGCCGCCCCAGGGGTTCCAGCCGGCGGTGATGCCCATCGCGGATCCGGCGTTCAGGAACATCCTCGGGGCGATGTCGCGCGAGTCCTTCGCCGACGACAAGCTGCGGGTGCTGGACTCGGCCGCGTCGACCAACTTCTTCCTGGTGGCGCAGGTGCAGCAGGTGCTGGCCCAGTTCAACTTCCCGGGGGACCGGCTGAAGGCGGTGCGCATCCTCCGGCCGCGCATCCTGGACACCGACAACGCCTTCCAGCTCTACGGGGCCTTCGAGTTCCCCCGCGACAAGGAGGAGCTGAAGCACATCCTCGGCCAATAGCTCCGGGCCGAAGCTGATACCCTCTTCCGCTGGGCGGCAGGTGACCGGACCTGCCGCCCGTTTCATTTTCAGGGAGTGGGGGCCATGAGGCTCGTGCGCTGGTGGGGGTGGCCGCTCCTGGCGAGCGCCGCGCTGCTGTTCGGCTGTCAGAGGGAGCCACCTCCTCCGCCACTGGCACCGCCTCCGCCGGCTGCCGCGGTGACGCCCCCGGTCGACCTGGGGGCGGTCATCCAGCAGGTCCACTTCGCCTTCCGCGAGGAGGGCGGGGCCTTCCACGCCGGTCATCCCACGCACGCGGTGGTCGCCGGGCGGGACGGGCGGGTGGAGCTGACGGCGTACGCGCCCGAGCGCGGCTCGAAGCTGGCCCTGCGCACCGCGGAGATCTCCCGGCGCGGCGAGCGCGCCGGCGGCCCGCCCCAGGCCCGGCTGGAGGACGACGGCTCCCTGGTGCTCGAGCGCGGACCGGTGGCCGAGCACCTGGCCAACACCCGGCGCGGTCTGCACCAGAGCTGGCTGTTCCCCCTGGCGCCCGAGGGCCGCGGCGACCTGGTGGTGCGGATGGCCGCCACCGGCGCCCGCTTCCAGGGCGAGACCGCGTCCGGCCTCCACTTCCGGGATCCGGGCTCTCCCGCGGGGGTCCGCTACGGGCACGCCACCTGGATCGACGACCGCGGCGAGCGGACCGGGGTCAAGGCGCGCTGGAGCGCGGGGGAGATCGTCCTCCGGGTGCCGGCGGCGGTGGTGGACCGCTCCAGCTTCCCGGCGGTGCTGGACCCGTACATCTCGCCGGAGATCGGGACGGATATGCCGGTGGACGGGGACGCCAGCGGCGGCCAGGACCACTCCCGCGTCTCCACCAACGGCTCCAACTACCTGGTGGTCTGGAACGACTACCGGGATCCAGCGACCGGGATGGACATCCTGGGGACGCGGGTGAGCCTGACCGGCGCCCTGCTGGACCCGCGCGGCTTCGTCGTCTGCAACGCGCCCGGCGACCAGAAGCTCCCGGACGTCGCGGACGACAACAACACCCAGTACTTCGTGGTCTGGCAGGACGGGCGGAACCTCGCCACCACCGGCTGGGACCTCTACGGGGCCATCGTCCCCTCCTCCGGGCCGGCCGCGCCGGGGAGCGGGATCCCGGTGGTCACCAGCCCCGGCGACCAGACCGACCCCGCCATCGCCTTCGACGGCACCACGGCGACCAACCCGGCGTTCTTCGCCGCCTGGCCCGACACCCGCGCCGGGGTCGCCGACCTCTTCGGCGCCCACCTCGAGAAGGACGGCGGCGTCCGCGAGCCCGGCGGCTTCTCCGTCAGCAACGCGCTCAACGCCCAGGCGAACCCTTCGGTGGCGCACGACGGGTCGGAGTTCGTGGTCGCCTGGCAGGACTTCCGCGCCGTCACCGGCGTGGGCAGCATCTACGCGCGCCGGGTCTCCAGCGCCGGGACCACCCTCTTCCCGGAGGTCCAGGTCAGCCAGGCCACCTCCGGGGCCGAGGATCCCAGCGTGGCGGGCGGCTCCGGGTACGCGCTGGTCGCCTGGACCGGCGGCGGCGACGTGTTCGGGCAGATCCTCAACGGCGGCGGCGCGCAGGGAGGGAACTTCGCCATCTGCGACGCCGGGCAGTTCCAGTACTTCCCCGCCGCCGCCTTCGACGGCAGCCGGTTCCTCGTCGTCTGGGAGGACGGCCGGATCCCCGGCCAGCCGGCCATCTACGGGACCACGGTCAGCACCGGCGGCGCGGTGGGCAACCTGTCCGGGACCAGCTTCGCCGCCTCCGGCTGGTGGCCGCACCTGGCCACCAGCTCCGTCAACCCGCTGCTGGTGTACACGGACTTCCCGCCGCTCAGCGGCGGGGACATCTACGCGTCGGTGCTGACCGGCTTCCAGTTCGGGTCGCCGCGCCTCCCGCTCAGCCGGTCCGCCAACACGCAGGGCAACCCGGTGGTGGGCTTCGACGGCACCAACTACCTGGTGGTCTGGGAGGACTACCGGAACGCGGCCAGCTCCATCGACCTGTGGGGCGTGCGGCTGAGCGCGCAGGGCCAGGTGCTGGACCCGGGCGGCATCCCCATCGCGCGGGCGGCCAACGAACAGCAGCGCCCGTCGGTGGCGGGCGGCAACGGCGCCTTCGCCGTCGCCTGGGAGGACTACCGGAACCGCGAGCCCATCTACCGCACCTGCTCCCCGCAGCCGTGCGCGCTCTGCTACTACGCCGGCGACATCTACGGGACCATCGTCAACGGCGACGGCGGCGTGCTGGCGCCGGACGGAGTGGTCCTCACCGCCGCCAACGCCTCCCAGCTCTCCCCGGCGGTGTCGTTCGACGGCCGGGACTTCTTCTTCGCCTGGGGGGACGACCGGAGCTCCCCGGGCATCTGCTTTCAGATCAGCAACGGCCCGTCGCCGTCGGATCTCTACGCGCTCCGGATGACGCCGCAGGGGACGCAGGTCGGCTCCCCGGGTGGAGACCTGGTGGCCCAGGACAACCGGGGGACTTTCGACGTGCGGATCGCCACTCGCGGAGACCACCACATCCTGGGATGGAGGTACCGCTTCGTGCCGGCCGGCATCGCCAGCGGCGGGGCGGTGACGGTGCTCGCGGCGGACGGCGGCCAGGTGGTGCCCCCGGAGACCATCCTCCCCCTCGGGCCGCAGGGCTTCACCGTGGCCGCGGACCCGGACCGCTTCTGGACGGCCTGGCAGCAGGGCCAGCTCGATGGAGGCGTCGACCTGATGGTCCGCCCTGTGGACCTCACCGGCGACGCGGGCACGGCCGTGCTCGTGGCCGGGACGGACGGCCTGGAGACCGCCCCGGCGCTCACCTTCGACGGCAGGGCGCTGGTGCTGGGCTTCCACGGTGCGTACGACGGGGGGATGCAGGGCATCTTCGTGGAATGGCTGGATCCATCTGGAGCGGTCCTGCCACCCGGTCCCGTCCCGGTGAACGTCACCCCCGGCGGCGCCAGCTCGGTCCGCGCCGCCGGCGACGGACGGGGCCACGCGCTGCTCACCTACCAGAAGTACGACACCTCGCTGTCCATCCTGGCGCCGCGCGTGAAGAGCAACCTGGTGCAGCTCGGAGATCGAAACGGCGCGCCCTGCACCTCCGGCGGGACCTGCTTCAGCGGCTTTTGCGTGGACGGCGTCTGCTGCGAGAGCGACTGCAACGGCGGCGCGGCCGCCGGGACCTGCACCGCCTGCGACCCGGCCGCGGGCTCCGCGGGCGCCGCCGGGCTGTGCCGCCCGCGCGTCCAGGGCACCGTCTGCCGGCCCGGCCCGGGCTGCCAGGACGACGCGCGGTGCGACGGCACCTCCACCACCTGCCCGGCCAACGGCCACCGCGCGGCCGGCACGGTGTGCCGCCCGGCCGCGGACGCCTGCGACGTGGACGACACCTGCACCGGCACCAGCCCGGACTGCCCCGGGGACGGGAAGGCGCGCGACGGCACCGCGTGCGGCGAGCTGATGGCGTGCACGGCCGGCGCCTGCGCCCCCGTGGTGCCCCGCTCCCTCTACGACTCCTGCGCCGGCTGCTCCGCCGGAGGACCCACCGCGCTCGCCGTCCCGCTGGCGGTGCTGCTGTACCGGCTGGCCCGGCGCGGGGCGCGGCGCCGCGGCCGGTGGCTGGCGATGGTCCTGCTGGTCCTGCTCGGGGGCCCGCTCCCGGCGCACGCGGCAGAGGGCGCCCGGCCGGAGAAGGGCAAGGCGAAGCTGACCAAGCTGGCCTTCCTGGGCATCACCGGGACCTCCGGGGTGGCGCCGGAGGTGGCGGCCTCCTTCTCCGAGTACCTCCAGTCCGAGACCATCGCCCTCAACGCCTACAGCGTCATCGGCATGGGGGAGATCCGCCAGATGCTGGGCCTGGAGCGGCAGAAGCAGATGCTGGGCTGCACCGAGGACAGCTCGTGCCTGGCGGAGATGGTGGGGGCCCTGGACGCGGACCGCTCCATCTTCGGGGACGTGTCGCGGCTGGGCGACACCATGGTGCTCAACGTCTCGCTGATGGACCTCAAGCACGGGAAGCTGCTCTCGCGCGTGGGCAAGCGGGTGCCCGGCTCCACCGTGGAGCCGCTGCTGGACGTGGCCAGGCCGGTCCTCCACGAGCTGGTCCGCCCCGATCCCGCGCTGGAGGGACGCCAGCTGGCGGTGGAGAAGCGCTTCGGGGGCCTGCGCGTGGGCGTGCGCGCGGACGCGGACGTGGCCGGGCCGGCGGTGGCGCCGGGCCTGTCGGCGGACGTGAGCACGCGCCAGTTCGGCGCCGCGGTCACCTTCCTCTACGGGAACGGGCTGGGCGTCCGCGCCGAGGGCCGCTTCTACCCCCTGGAGCTGCTGGACCGGGTGCGGCCCTACGCGGGCGCCGGGGCCACCGTCTTCATCCCGCAGATCGGCCCGGTGGTGGGGCTGCGCGGCGCGGCGGGGGCGGAGGTGCGGCTGGGCTCGTTCACCGTCAGCGCGGACGTGGCCTACGAGCGCTTCCTCACCGACTCTCCGCTCCTGCACCAGAGCTCGGTGCTGATCGGCGGCGGGGTGGGCTACCTCTTCTGAGGTTGCGCGGCGGCGTAGGCCGTCATCGCCTCCGCCCACACGCGCTTCACCGGGACGCCATGCTCCTCCGCGCGGCGCTTGCAGTCCTCGTACTCCGGGTTGGCGTTGAGCACGTTTCCGCTGTGGAGCGCCAGCTTCACCCGCACCTCGCCGTAGCGCGTTTGCACCGGCTCCCAGCGGCGGTCGAGCGCGAACCGCTCCACCGGGTAGAAGCGCGCGCCGATGGTGGTGGACTCCGCGAAGATGGCGGCGAGGATGGCCTCGCGCTTCTCCGCCGGCACCACCGCGCCCAGCAGGTGGCCCGGCCGGCTCTTCTTCATGGTCGCCGGCAGCACGTACGCGTCCAGCGCGCCCAGCTCCAGCAGCTTCTCCATCATCCCGCCCAGCAGCTGCGGGCTGCAGTCGTCCAGGTTGCACTCCACCACGTATGTCGCGGACGCCTGGTGCGCGCGCCGGGCGAGCGACGCCCGCAGCACGTTGGGCCGGTCCTTCCAGTCCTTCGTCCCCACCCCGTAGCCCACCCGCTCCACCACCAGCTCCGGCGGCGGGCCCACCTTCGCGCAGGCCTTGAGGATGGCGGCGCCGGTGGGCGTGGTCAGCTCGCCCACGCCCTCGAAGCGCACCGGCACGCCGCGCAAGATCTCCAGCGTGGCGGGCCCGGGGATGGGGATGGTGCCGTGCGCCGCCTTGACCTGTCCGCTCCCCAGGGGCGGCGGGGCGGCGATCACCTCCGGGTCGCCCAGAAGCTCCAGCGCCACCGCCGCGCCGCAGATGTCCACGATGGAGTCCACCGCGCCCACCTCGTGGAAGTGGACCTCCCCCAGCGGGACGCCGTGGACCTTCGCCTCCGCCTCGCCCAGCACCTGGAAGATGGCCAGGGCGCGCTCCTTCGCCCGCAGCGAGAGCGAGCCGGCGCCGTGGATGAGCGCGCGAATGTCCGGCAATGAACGATGGCCGTGGGACGCCTCCTCGGCGACCTCCACGTCCAGGTGGGTGCCGCTGATGGCGTGGCGCTGGGCGCGGGAGGTGCGCAGCCGCCAGCCGCTCACGCCCAGCCCTGAGAGCGCGGACTCCAGCTTCGCCACCTCCACGCCCAGGTCCACCGCCGCCGCCAGGAACATGTCCCCGGCGATGCCGCCCACCGGCTCCAGGTAGAGGACGCTCACCGCCGGCCCCGGGTCCTGGAGATCAGCGCCGCGTAGAAGCCCGCGCCGAACCCGTTGTCGATGTTCACCGTGGCCACGTTGGACGCGCAGGAGTTGAGCATCGCCAGCATGGCGGAGAGGCCCTTGAAGTTGGCGCCGTAGCCCACCGAGGTGGGCACCGCCACCACCGGGATGCCCACCAGCCCGCCCACCGCGGACGCCAGCGCGCCCTCCATCCCCGCCACCACCACCGCCGCGTGGGCGGCCTGGATCTCCTCGCGCTTGCGGAGCAGGCGGTGGATGCCGGCCACGCCCACGTCATAGACGCGGTGGATGGTGGCGCCCATGGCCTCGGCGGTGAGCGCGGCCTCCTCCGCCACCGGGATGTCGGACGTCCCGGCGGTCACCACCGCCACCGTGCCGGCGCGCATCCGCCCCTGCTTGAGGTGGAAGATGCGCGCCACCGGGTGGTAGGTGCCGCGGGGGAACTTCCGGAGCAGGGCCTCCGCCTTGTCCGGCTGCAGCCGGGTCACCAGCACCGGCTGCTCCCGCGCCGCCAGCGCCTCCACGATGCCCAGGACCTGGTCCACCGTCTTCGGCTCGCCCAGCACCACCTCCGGGAAGCCGAAGCGCAGCGCGCGGTGATGGTCCAGGGTGGCGTAGCCCAGCTCGGCGAAGGGCAAGTCCTTGAGGCGGGTCGCGGCGGCGGAGACCGTCACCTTCCCGGCCTTCACCTGCGCGAGGAGCTTCCGGAGGGAGCGTTCGTCCACCGCGTCTTCACACGCCCAGCCGCGACAGCAGCTGCCTCAGGCTGGCCGGGTGCGGCACCACCAGCAGCTGGCCCTCGAACGGGAGGGCGGCGCTGGCGGTGAAGCGCGTCTCCAGCACCACCGCCACACCCACCGACGGGTCGGAGCGTTCGAGCAGCTCCTCCACCACGCTGGCCCCGTCGTCCTCGTCCACCGTGGGCACCGAGGGCACCAGCGCCAGCCCGGTGAGCTGGCCGATGGCGCTCAGGCACGCCGAGGCGACGATGTTGGCCGCCTCGCTGAAGGCGCTCCGCTCCGCCTCCTTGAGCTTGTACTCGGTGGGGGCGTTGAGGAGCAGCTCGCAGAGGCGGTGCGCGTCCCCGCTCTCCAGCACCACCATCACCCGCCCCGCCATCTCCCCGTGGATCTCCAGCGAGGCCGCCACCACCTGGCGCTCGTGCCCGCCCACCAGCGCGGAGAGGTCGTCCACGTCCACCACCAGCGCGCGCGGCACCTCGATGCTCACCCGGCGCCCGCCCACCAGCCGCGAGAGCGCGCTGGCCGCGTTGCCGCAGCCCACGTTCGCCACCTCGCGCAGGGCGTCCAGCTGCAGCTCGGAGGGCGGCGACGGCGCGTTCACGCGGCGAGCAACCTCGGCACGTCGAGGATGAAGATCGGCCGGCCGCTCCCCAGGATGGTCACCCCGGAGAGCCCCGCCACCAGGTCCAGCGGCCTCGAAAGCGCTTTCAGCACCACCTCTTCCTGCCCCAGGAGCCGGTCCACCGCCAATGCGACCTTGCCGGTGTCCGACTCCATCACCAGGTATGGTCGCACACCTGTCCGCGGACTGGGAGGAACGTGCAGGAGCTCCGCCAGGACGTGGACGGGAAGCAATGACGACCCATGTGCGATGAGGGGGGTCTCGCGGCTGCGCGAGAGGCCCTCGTGGTCCGCCTCCAGCACCGCCAGCACCTTGCCGATGGGCAGGCCGACGATCTCCGCCCCGGCCTGGACCAGCAGGAGGTTGACCACCGCCACCGTGAGCGGCAGCCGCAGGGTGAAGCGGGTGCCGCGGCCCTTCTCGGATTCGATCTCCAGGGCCCCGCCCACGCTCTCCACCGTGCGCTTGACCGCGTCCATCCCCACCCCGCGGCCGGAGATGTCCGAGATGTCGGCGGCGGTGGACACGCCGGGGAGGCAGGCGAGCATGAACGCCTCGCGGTCGGTCATCCGCCCCGCGGCCTCGGCGGTGAGGTGCCCGCGCGCCACCGCGGCGTCCTTCAGCTTCTGCGGGTCCATCCCGCGCCCGTCGTCCTCCACCTCCAGCACCACCCGGTCCCGCTGCCGGCGCACCGTCACCGCCACCCGGCCGGCGGGGGCCTTCTGGGCCTCCACCCGCTGCCCGGCGGGCTCGATGCCGTGGTCGATGCAGTTGCGCAGCAGGTGGAGGAGGGGGTCGGACAGGTCGTCGATGATGGCGCGGTCCAGCTCGATCTCCGCGCCGGTGATGGACAGCTCCACCTCGCGGCCACGCTTCCTGGCGATGTCGCGGGCGGCGCGCGGGAGCCGGTCGGTGATGACCGAGAGCGGCGTCATCCGCACGCTCATCACCTTGTCGTGGAGGTCCTTCACCAGCGCGTGCAGCCGGTACACCGCCTCCTCCAGCGGCGGCCGCACCGGCGCCGGGAGCACCTTGCCCACCTCGCGG
>Ga0209382_10012823_pt1 | contig 10328 bp, 12 predicted proteins | sample SoiMetdeltSBSDD5_FD_187599 | JGI IMG/M metagenome (GOLD analysis project Ga0209382, IMG submission 187599) | Bulk soil microbial communities from a Populus tree surrounding site in Tennessee, USA - Soil MetaG P. deltoides SBSDD5 (SPAdes) (version 2) | ecosystem: Environmental > Terrestrial >...
GACCAGCGCGCCCCCTGACCGATTCGAACGGCCGGCCTGCGGTCCCGGAAACCGCTGCTCTATCCGCTGAGCTACGAGGGCGTGGTGGGTGCGGAGGGACTCGAACCCCCACGGCGACTCCCGTCGCGACGGCTTTACGGGCCGCTGGGCCGACCAACTGCCCGACACGCCCGGGGGTGACCGGCCGGCCCGTCGTGCCCGCACCAGGGATCGAACCTGGGACCTCCTCGGTGTGAACGAGGCGCTGCTTCCGCTGAGCTACACGGGCTGGCTGGTGGCTCCCACGGCTGGACTCGAACCAGCACCTCGACGGTTAACAGCCGCCTGCCCTACCGGTTGGGCGACGTGGGAATGGCGGACCGGAGGTTACGGCATAAGAACACCTTGCCGGTGGCTACCGGACCTGATCTGCGGCGTCCGGTGGTGAAGGGGACGCCGTGTCACCTGAGGTGGCGCCGGATGTCGGCGGTGAACTGGGGTAGACCCGTGCGTTTGAGCAGTGGCAGCAGTCCCGCGATGGTTGTGGGTTCGCGTCGATACGAGGCTGCCTGTTGCTCAAGGACGTCGATGGTGAGGCCGGGGTAGAGGTCGAGCTGGTCGAGTAGGAAGTCGTCGGGGTGGACCGCAAGGATGTCGTACGGCTTGAGGGCCTGCTCGGGGAAGTCACGGACGTTGAAGGTGACGACGACCTCGGCGTTGGCGCGTACGGCAGCGGCAAGGACATGGCGGTCCTTCGGGTCGTTGGTCATGCCGTCCATCAGTGTCTCGTAGCCGGTGACCATGGCGTCCGGAAACGAGCGGGTCATATGTGCGATGCGCCGGTCGACCCGCTCGTATCGGATGCCGGCTTCGATGACGTTGCGTCTCAGCTCTGTGAGGATGTCGTTGGACCACAGCGGCCGGTATGCCTCGGCTTCGGCGAGCCGGAGCAGGGTGTCGCACAGGTAGGCGGGGTAGAGCACGCAGGTGTCGAGCAGCGCGGGAAAGGCCACGACCGGTCTGCCTCACCTGGTCCGCTTGGGTGTGGCGGTGGCGCTGTACAGATCGTCGTCCTCGGCGTCAGCGGCCATCTCGTCGAGTGTCTGGCGGCGCTCCCGGCGGGTGCGGTCGCGGTAGTCGAGGATGTCGCGGAGCATGACGCGCCGATGCCGGCCCCGCATGGTGTGGGGGATCTCGCCGTCGGTCAGCAGCCGCACGAGGGTTGGACGTGAGATGTTGAGCAGGTCGGCGGCTTCCTGCGTGGTGAGCATGGTGTTGTGCGGGGCGATCGAGATCGCCAGGCCCTCCGACAGAGCGGTCACCACGTCACGAAGGACCCCGTACAACTCGTCGGGGATGTCGAGGTAGGAACCGTCCGGCCCGACCAACCTCGCCCGCGCCGGGGCCTGCACGTCGGCTAGGCCACGGGCGAACCGGGCCAGGTCCGAGCCGTCCTTCGGAGGAAGAACCGTCCGCTCGCGTAGCGCACTGACCATGCTCCCAGGCTACCGCTATTCGAAAAAACCGCAAGTCACTGGACTACCGGAAGTACGTCGGGAGGGACTCGAACCCTCGACCCGCCGGGTAAGAGCCGGCTGTCTCTGCCGCTGAGCTACCGACGCGTGGCGGAAGGCACAGGAGTCGAACCCGCGGGTGCTACCCGGCGCCGGTTTTCGAAACCGGGTGCGGACCTGTTCCGCGCTGCCTTCGAGGGTCGGGCCGGCAGGATGTGGACCTGCGTCCTCCGCGTCCCGAACGCGGCGCGCTGGCCACGCGGCGCGCTGGCCACGCTGCGCCACGGCCCGGAGCACCCCTGGAACGATTCGAACGTCCGACACCCGGATCCGTAATCCGGTGCTCTATCCGCTGAGCTACAGGGGCATGGCGCCGGCGACGGTGTTCTTGTTCAGCACATCCCGGACCCATGTCTCAAGACACGCCGGTTTGAGTGTCTCCAGAGATCCCGGACTAGGGAGTCGCGGGCGTCAAGCCTGCGGCATGTCACGTATCCGATTGCTGATCACCGCCGTGGTGGTCGAGAACAGACCTGTCCGCGACGTCGCGGCCATGTACGGTGTGTCCAGGTCATGGCTGCACGAGCTGCTGGCCCGGTATCGCCGCGAGGGCGCCACGGTGTTCGAGCCTCGCTCACGACGACCGCGGACGTCCCCGACCGCGATCCCCGCCGAGGTCGTTGACCTGATCGTCGAGCTCCGCGAGAAGCTCTCCGCGACCGGCCTGGACGCCGGCCCGGACACCATCGTCTGGCACCTGGAGCACCACCACGGGGCCACGGTGTCTCGAGCCACGGTGGCCCGGTACCTGGCCAAGCACGGGCTGGTGGTGCCAGAGCCGAAGAAGCGACCCAAGTCCTCCTACATCCGGTTCGAAGCCGAGCAGCCCAACGAGTGCTGGCAGGCCGACTTCACCCACCACCGACTCACTCGTCCCGACGGCCGTTATGGGGCGGACACCGAGATCCTGTCCTGGCTTGACGACCACTCCCGGTTCGCCCTGTCGGTGAGCGCCCATCACCGGGTCACCGGACCTATCGTGCTCACCGAGTTTCGTAAAGCGGTTGCCACACACGGGATTCCCGCCTCCACGCTGACCGACAACGGCATGGTCTTCACCACCCGCCTGTCCGGCGGCAGCCTGAACGGCACCCAGGGCCGCAACGGGTTCGAGGATGAGCTGCGCCGCCTGGGCGTGGTTCAGAAGAACTCCCGCCCCAACCACCCCACCACCTGCGGCAAGGTCGAACGGTTCCAGTGCGCCACGTCGCACCTGGTTGTATCCCCGGCATAGCTGGGAGGAACTTGAAGGGAGGTTCCTGGGTCCGATGGCTTACCCGCAGTCGAAAGGCCGAAGCGGGGACAAGAGCATGCCAGGAAACCAACGGCCGGGTCCAGGTGTCTGGGACGGTGCGCTTGGGGGGACCCGCGTGATATGGCGAAAGCTGGATTGCCTGAATCCCAATCTCCAGAAGATGGAAGTTCACATCCGTCGGAAAGACACCTGAAACCGGCGCCAGCCCTGCGACTCGTGTGGAAGACAGTCAGGTCGCAACCTTCGGGGCCATGGAGCGATGCCCAGTGAGCCATTCCGCGCAAGCGGTTGGTGACTTGGTGTCATCACGTGGTGCGGTCGTGGTCGAAGTGTAGGAGTACGAGGGCGGCCGCGACGATCTTGCCGATCTTCCACGGGCAGAGGCTGACGTTGCGTAGCGCCTTGAATGTGGTTTTCAGCAGCGAGTTGCCGCGTTCACCGATGGCGTGGACGCTGTTGTGGGCTTTGTTGAAGGTCTTCTGGATACTTGATAGTTCGCCGTCTTTGGGCTTCTTGTAGGCCACGGTGATGGTGCCGGCCTCGCCTTCGTAGCCCAGGTCACCCAATACGCGCAGGTGCTCGGCCGTCCACCCGTTCAGCAGCGGCAGAACCTCGCCGTGTTCGCGTAGGGCGCTGGTGTCGTGCTCACGGCCGGGGCGCACGTCGGAGGTCCACAAGGGCCAGCCGTCCGGGGCGGTGATGACCTGGATGTTGCCGCCGTGATTGTCGCACTTGGCTGACCACCACAGGTCCACACCGGGGGTGGGTCCGGGAGTACGGCAGCGGTCGGTCTCGATGATCGTCCCATCGATGTTGACATGGGAGTAGCCGGCCATCTTCGCGGCCAGCAGCGCCGACTCCAGCCCTGGCGCGTGCGCGGCGAGCACGTCGATGCCCTCGTAGAGGTAGTCGTCGACGGTGGACTTGCTGACCGCGTTGTCCACGGCCAGCTGGGCACCCGGGTGCCGTCGAGGAACCAGCGGATGACCAGCACCGCCTGCTTGAAACAGCCCAGCGAGCGGGTGCCGGCACGGGTACCGCGGCGCACACGTTCGCCGTGCAGCAGCCCGGCCAGGTACAGCACCGTCTCCTCGCGCATGGTCAACGTGGCCGTGTATGTCACACTCATCGCTGGCGCAGAACCCTCTATGAAGTTGATCTGTGGTAGGACCAACCTTCATACCGGGGTTCTGCGCCGTCCCGTCGCACCACACAGAGCTCGGCGTGTCGCGCGACCCTGGCGACAGCCAACAAACTCCGACCACAAGGTACACCGATAGCGATCAACCCGTTACGCGGAAAGGCTCAGTGAGGGTATTCAAGGAGATGAGTGGGGCGCCTACGTCGCGTTATGACGTATGACCAGGATGAACGTGGGATCGTCTACCGGATGCGAGTCCTATGACGACGGAGGCCCCGTAGTAGTCGCCGGAGTCACGCCCGGCCAGGGAGGACGGGAAAGCCGTCCACATTCGGGCGAAGGGGGCCAGGTGACTCGGACACCTCGGCAAGCTGGGAGGTATGCGTAATGCAGAGCGCCGAAACGGTGCTGGGTGTCCTGCGTGAGCGCGGCAGGCGTGGCCTGCCGTTGGAGGAACTGTATCGGCAGATGTTCAACCCGCAGTTGTATCTGCTGGCTTACGGACGCATCTACGCCAACAAGGGTGCGATGACCCGTGGGGTCAGCCGGGAGACCGTGGACGGCATGTCGCTGGGCAAGATCGGCCGCATCATCGAGGCGATGCGCTTCGAGCGGTACCGGTTCCGTCCGGTGCGCAGGGTGCACATCCCCAAGAAGTCGGGGAAGGGTAAGACGCGCCCGCTTGGCCTGCCGACCTGGTCGGACAAGGTGGTCGGCGAGGTGGTGCGGCTGCTGTTGGAGGCGTACTACGACGTCCAGTTCTCCGACCGGTCCCACGGGTTTCGTCCCGGCCGGGGCTGCCATACCGCGTTGCGGGAGGTGGCCAACACCTGGACCGGGACGACCTGGTTCATCGAGGGTGACGTCGCTGACTGTTTCGGGAGTTTTGATCATGAGGTCATGCTCTCGACGTTGGCGGAGTCCATCCACGACAACCGGTTCCTGCGGCTGGTGCGCAACATGCTCACCGCCGGGTATCTGGAGGACTGGGTCTGGCACGAGACGCTCTCCGGCGTGCCGCAGGGGGTGTCGCGTCCCCGATCTTGTCCTCGATCTACCTGCACAAGTTGGACCGCTTCGTCGAAGCGGTACTGATCCCGGAATACACCCGAGGGAGACTTCGGGGGCGTAACCCGGCCCACCGCACGGTGGAACAGGCGATCGCGCGGGCCCGCCGCAGAGGCGACCGCACCGAGGTGCGCTCGCTCTATCGGCGGTTGCACAGCCTGCCCAGCCAGGATCCTGATGATCCTGGCTATCGCCGGCTGCGCTATTGCAGGTATGCCGACGACACCTTGCTTGGGTTCGCCGGACCGAAGGCCGAGGCCGAGGAGATCAAGCAGCGTCTGGCCGTGTTCCTGCGCGATGAGCTCAACCTGGAGTTGTCGCAGGACAAGACGCTGGTGACCCATGCCCGCACCCAGCGGGCCAGGTTCCTCGGCTACGAGATCTCCGTGGCACGCACCGACCGCAAGACACGCCGATCGTCCTCAAGCGACAAGCGTAACCGCAGGTCGCTGAACGGGACGGTCGTGTTGCGGGTGCCCGCCGCGGTGGTCAAGGCGAAAAGTGCCCTCTACCTGGCACGCGGCAGGCCAGCTTGCCGCAACCCGATGATCCGCGAGGATGACTACACCATCGTCGGGAAGTTCGGGGCCGAGTACCGGGGCATCGTCCAGTACTACCTGCTGGCCAGTGACGTTCAACGACTTCACCGGCTGCGCTGGGTCATGGAGACCTCGATGCTCAAGACCCTGGCCCGTAAGCACCGCTCGTCGGTGTCGAAGATGGCGGCCAAGCACAAGGCCAAAGTCGTGACGCCGCACGGGCTGCGCACGTGCTTCGAGGCCAGCATCGTCCGCGACGGCAGGAAGCCGCTGGTCGCCCGGTTCGGCGGGATCGCTCTCAAACGGCAGAAGACGGCGGTCATCATCGACCGTCAACCGCACCGTCCGCTCTACCCCCACAAGGAGCTGATCAAGCGGCTCCTGATAGGGAAATGCGAGTTGTGCAGGCGAACGGATGACATCGAGGTACATCACATCCACACGCTTGCCGACCTCGTCAAGGCCGGCGCGGACCAACCCGTATGGATACAGCAGATGGTGAAACGGCGCCGTAAGACCCTGGTGGTCTGCGACGACTGCCACCAGCAGATCCACGCGGAGCCGCTAACGCCGAAGCTCACGTCGTAGTCGCTGGAGAGCCGGGTACTCGGACTATGCCGAGCCCGGGTTTATGCCGAGCCCACCGTGTCGGCCCTGGTCATGGGCTCTGGACAGGGTGAGCTTCTCGGCATATTAGAGGTCTTCGAGGAAGGCGAGCAGCTTGTCGGGCGGGCGGTAGCGGCCGGGTGCGGTTCCTGGTGGTGTGGTCCGGGCCAGTGCCTGCTCCTTGAGCGCAAGGTCGGCGTGGAGATAGATTTGGGTGGTCTCGACCGATTCGTGGCCCAGCCACAATGCGATCACCGAGGTGTCGACGCCGGCCTGGAGTAGTCGCATGGCTGCGGTGTGGCGGAGAACGTGCGGGGTGACGTTCTTGGCCGCGAGGGTCGGGCAACGCTGGGTCGCGTTGGCCACGTGCTTGGCGAGCAGCCAAGCGACGGCGTCGGTACTCAGCGGTCGGCCGCGCCGGGTGGGGAATAGCGGGTCGGCGGGGTTGCCGGCTCGTTCACGTAACCACGCCTTCGACACGGCGACGGTCTGGGAGGTCAGCGGGGTGACGCGGTTCTTCCTGCCCTTGCCGAAGCAGTGCACGTTTGCCCCTGTGCCCAGGTGGATGTCGCTGATGGTGAGGTTGGTCAGTTCGGACACCCGTAGTCCTGTTTGGACAGCCAGGGTGAGGAGGGCGTGGTCCCGTCGGCCGTGCCAGGTGTCGAGGTCGGGTGCGGCGAGCAGGGCGTCGACCTCGTTTGGGTTGAGGAAACAGATCATGGTTTGGTCGTGCCGCTTGGACGGGATCGCGAGGACTCGCATAATCAGCCCGGCGTGTTCGGGATGAAGCGTCGCGGCGTAGCGGAACAGCGAGCGGATCGCGGTCAGCCGGGCGTTGCGCGTGGACGTGCTGTTGCCGCGCTCGGCCTCCAGTGATGTGAGGAACGTGCTGACCAATCCGGCGTCCAGGTCGGCGAAGTCGAGCTGGGAGGGCGCCTTCCCGACCCGGTCCCGCGCGAAGGTCAGCAGTAGTCGCCAGGCGTCACGGTAGGCCGAAATCGTGCGGGGGCTGGCGTCGCGCTGGGCCACCAGTCGTTGGGTGAAGAACGCCTCGAGGGTGGGAGCCAGCGTACTCATAGCGCGCTCACCTCGGTCGAAGGCTCCAGCCGCCTTGCAGCGAGAGCCATCAATTCTGGGACGGATTGCAGGTACCAGTATGTCGACGCGGGATTCGCGTGCCCCAGGTAAGCCGACAGCAGCGGCATCTTGGCCGCGACGTCGCAGCCGTCGTCGCGATACCAGCCCAGCAAGGTGGTCACGGCGAAGCCATGTCGTAGGTCGTGCACCCTCGGACAGCGCGAGCCGCCGCGAGGAGCCAGCCCCGCTTGCTCGACCAGCCTGGTGAACACCGCGTGGACCCGCCGCCCGGTCAGCCTGCGGCCCCGCACGGAGATGAAGAAGCTCGAACTGGCCGGTCGCGGGCATAGCCGATCTCGTTGCTTGGCGTAGTCGCGCAGGGCCGCGACGGCGGAGAAATGCAACGGGATCTGCCGGGATTTGTTGAACTTGGTGTCGCGGATTGTCAGGTGGCCCGCGTCGAGATCCACGTCGCCACGGTCAAGCCCGATCGCTTCGCCCTCCCGCATCCCGGTCGCGGCCAACAGCCCAAACAGGGTGCGGTGGGTCGCCACCCGCAGCGGATGCCTGAGCACCACGGGGATGGCGGTCAGCAGCGCATCGATGTCGGCGTCGAAGAACACGTAGGGAACCGGACGGGTGCGGCGGTAGGCCAACAGATCGGCTGGCGGCACCTGGGCCGCGGGGTCGAAGGGTTGCAGCCAGCGGGCGAACCCGCGCACTACCGACAACCGCTGCCTCCACCGAAACCGGTCCACCCCCTGCGGCTTGGTGGCCCAGGCCAACGCGGCCTCGACCGTCAGGGTCGTGGCGCCGCACTGGTCGAGATGGTCGACGAACTGCGGCAGGAGCCGGCCGTGGTCTTCCAGCTTGAACCCCAGCGACCGGCGGATCGCCAGGTATTGCTCGACCCGCTCGTGAAGGCTTCTCATGCCGCATCTCCGGGCCAGGGCCGGGCGACCGCGCCCAACGCCGCGTTGTCGTCTCGGGCGTAGTGCGCCGTGACCGACACGTCCCGGTGCCGCAGCGCCTGCCCGATCTCCAGCAGCGGCGCGCCGGCGGCACGCATCGCGCAGGCGGCGCTGTGGCGCAGCTGGTGGGCGCCGATGTGAGCCAGCCTGGCACGTTCACACGCTCGGGCGACCACCTGGTTGATCCCGGTGTGCGACAGTCCGGCGTGCGGCGCGTGGACGTGCAGGAACAGGCGACGGCACCCGCCGCGGTGCCGTCCCCGGCGGCAGTAGTCGGCGATGGCCCGCCCCACGTCGACCGGCAGCGGCAGCCGCTCCCGCCGGTTGCCTTTCCCGAGCACCCCGATTTCGCCGGCCCGCCAGTCCACATCTTCCAGATCCAGCGCGGCCACTTCACCAGCTCGAAGGCCCAGCCGTGCCAGCACGGTGAGGATCGCCAGATCGCGGCGGCCCGCGTTGGTGCGCCGGTCGCAGGTCGCCAGCAGCCGCCGGATCTTGTCGGATCCGACCGCCCGTGGCAGCCCGCTATCCCGCCAGCTCGGCGCGGTCGGCACCGCTGCGGCCAACGAGAGTGCTGTGTGGCCCTCCAAATGCAGCCACCTCAGCAGCGCGCGCAGCCCCGTCGTCACGTTGTTCATCGACCCGGCACTGCGTCGGGCCGCCTGCGCGAGTACGAACGCGGTGACGTGGTCGGGGTTCGCATCGGCGATCCGATCGGGCCAATCACTTTCCATGGCCAGGAAGCCGACCGCGACCCTTCGGTAGTTGTCGATGGTGGACGCGGCCAGTCCTGGTTCGGTGACGAGATGGTCAACGAACGCGCCCAGGAACCGCTCCTGCGCGGTCAACACTGCGGGCGCCGGCCGCGGCACGACACCCAGCCCCCGCAGATACTCCAGCAGCGGGGCCATCGCCCGCGCCGTCAGCTGACGATCGTCCCGGCTGACTGAGCGCCGGTAGGACACGAACTGCTCGATGTCGTCATCGGACAGTTCCTCGACCTCTCGGCCAAGCTCAGCGAGCCGGCGGCTCAAACGGGCCATGAGCAGCAGCAACCCGGTCGCCCGGCTTCGTGAGTAACCTCGGCAAGCCAGCTCCTGCCGGAACCCGACGGCGTAGGCCGCCAACGGCCCGGGCACTTGCACGTGCGAAGGCTTATGCATGCCCCGCCTCCTCTCACCCGGAGCACCGTGCTCCGGCAGAGGAAGCCTTGGTCAACCAGCAGGATTATGCCGAGATCCAATCGGCCCTAAACAGGCACACCAATCACGCTTGACACCAACTCGGCATAAACCCGGGCTCGGCATAGTCCCCGCTATCCAGAGTTCGGGATAGACAGGAAACGGGTCCGTCCGGTTCGGAGGGAGGCCACGCAGAAAAGGGCCTGCATCAGGTACCTCGCTGCGTGGCCGACCCTACACAGACGATGAAGAAGTGGCTCCGCGGCCAACCCCACCAACCGGCCACCATCGCCGAGCTCCAGGTACTGCTCGACGTCTTTGTCGAGCAGTACAACCATCGCCGGCCACACCGCTCCCTGCCGCACCGGGCCACCCCGGCCACCGCCTACACCAGCCGACCCAAGGCCACCCCAGGCGACCGCGAGGACGACACTCACGACCGGGTCCGACGCGACCGGGTCGACAACAGCGGCAAGATCACCCTGCGCTACCAGGGCCGGCTCTACTCCATCGGCATCGGCCGAGCCCACGCCCGAACCCGCGTCCTCGTCCTGGCCCAGGACCTCGACATCCGCATCATCGACGCCGCCACCGGCAAACTCATCCGCGAACTCGTCCTCGACCCAACCAAGCGCTACCAGCCACTCCGCCGCCCCGACACCAAGAACTGAAAACAACGAACGGCCGAACCCACAGGGCATGGGTTCGGCCGTCCGGGATGTCGTGAGACATCACACTGCTCCGAGGGCAGGAATCGAACCTGCGTCGCCTGATCCAAAGTCAGGGTGCCCGGCCAGCAGAGCACCTCGAAACGACGAGCGGCCGGCGGGCATCGAACCCGCTGCTCCGGTTTGGAAGACCGGCATGTCCGCCCAGTTCACCACGACCGCACGGAATGTGACGTAGGCCGTGCCGGTCTCGAACCGGCGACCTCCTG
>Ga0209382_10012824_pt1 | contig 10327 bp, 8 predicted proteins | sample SoiMetdeltSBSDD5_FD_187599 | JGI IMG/M metagenome (GOLD analysis project Ga0209382, IMG submission 187599) | Bulk soil microbial communities from a Populus tree surrounding site in Tennessee, USA - Soil MetaG P. deltoides SBSDD5 (SPAdes) (version 2) | ecosystem: Environmental > Terrestrial >...
CCAAAGCAGCGATCATCAACCTCGCGTCGTCCTCAGCCACGCACAGCACAGTAACCGTCCGCAGCAGATCAACTCGCTCAAGCCAAGAGCTGAATGTTTACCTGTCAACGGCTCGTCCCGAGGGCACCGATGAGTTGATCAAAAGGCCCCAACGCGCGGAGGAAAGCAGCGACGCTGGTCGACCACGAACACGCACCCGACCGAATCTCGACGCGCTTGACATTCCTAACAAATCGAGCGTTCATCGACGTGCGGCAGTCGATCCGGCCGGGCGTACTGATCGTGATCAGATTCGGCGCCCGACTGTCTGCCCTGACGTACCCGTCGAGTGGTGGAGGGGCGTATCGCGGTAGCCAGGGATGAGCAAGCGCCGCCGGTTGGGATCAAGAGAGCGGCCCGCTCACCTGGGACCGCAGCCCGCCGGATGTCCAGCTCAGTCGAGAGGCTCCGTGCGTTCGCCGATGGCAGATCCAGCAGGACAACTATCCCTATCCCGACGTCCCGTCAAACATGGGAACGGGATGGCGGCAGCTGACACCGTGGAAATCGTGGGCAGCTGGCACATTCCCGAACGGTAGGCACGACTGGCCGTCTGCAGCGTCGAAGGTTCATGCGGCGCTGTAAGGCTCGCCGACCAGGTCGGGTGGCCCGACGCGCTCGACGCTGAGTACGTCGCACTGACCAACTGCAAGCGTTCATCGCGCTCGACGCGGAACTCGCCGACGCTGTCGGGGACCTGGTGATGATCGCGCCCATCGACGTGCTGCACTGATCGAACGCAACCTTACGTCGGCCGCGCGTGTGCACATCTCCCGCGAGGAGCCGATTACGGTTTGTTGCGGCCTGGCGTGCAGAGTCCTTGATCGACTCACTTATTTGCCGATGACAGCGCGCATGATCATGCTGACTGTCGTCCGCGCGGCAGTACGGATCTAGCCGCGCAGGCGCGAATGAGTCGTGTGCCGGCGATGCTGGTGCAGTTTGCGTATCGTGGCGAGGAAGCGGTGTCGATGTGTGCAGTGGGACCTCCGGCCCGCCCAGAATGATCGGGAGGCTCAATGCTGGAAGAGGGTTTGGCCGCCTTGGCGATGGCCGGTGCTTCGGCGCTTGTTGGTGCTGCGGCGACAGATGGCTGGCGCGGGGTCAAGACCGGGTTCGCCCGACTTCTGGGACGCGGTGACGAACGAAGGACGGCGGCCACCGATCAGGAGTTGGAGAAGGTGCGGGCGGAATTGCTGGTGCATCGTTCCGAGCATGTGCGCGTCGCTCTGCTGTCCGCCTGGTCATCGAGGCTGGCTGAATTGCTGACCGAGCGTCCGCATGAAGTGGACCACCTAATTGCCCTGATCGCCCGCGCAGGTGGGGAGCCAAGGCTTGTCCAGCAAGCGAAGGTTTATGACCATGGCCGTCAAGCCATTCAAGGGCAGGGAGTCCAGGTCAACCAGTTTGGGCCCAGGCTGGAGGGGTGATCTGGATGGATCACCCCGGCAACGCTTTCACCGAGGATGGTGAACCCGCGCCCGCGGACGGACGGTTGGATGAGGTCTCTCAGCGTGTCGTCGGTCTGGACAGCGCGACACAGGCGATCCTCGGGTCGGGCTACCAGATCAACATCGGCTGGTCTGAGCGGCAAGTTGGCGGGCTCGAACCGCCCGTTCACGATGCGCTTGAAAGACCTTACGGAGGGCGCGCGCCGGCGCAACGTGCGCAGGTTTGGAACGTCGATGCCCGCAACCCTGGGTTCGTGGGCAGGGAGTTGCTGCTGGTGGATCTTCGGCGGCGTCTGCACAGCGGCGGAACAGCCGTCGTTCAGGCCCTGCGCGGAATGGGTGGTATCGGAAAGACACAGCTCGCGATGGAGTATGCCTACCGGCATGCTGGTGACTACGACGCGGTGTGGTGGATCGCCGCCGAGCAGGAGGAGTTCATTGCGGAGCAGTTAGCCGCCTTGGGCGCGGAACTGCAGGTGGTTCCTCCCCAAGCGGACACCTTGTCGGCGGCTCGAATCGTCCGGTCACATCTGAGAAGTCGTGACGGGTGGTTGTTGATCTTCGACAATGCTGTTTCGCCGGACAAGATCCGGCCCTGGCTTCCCGGGGGCCAGGGCCACGTCATTGTCACGTCCCGGCACCGGCGTTGGACCGATGTCGCCGCCGTGGTCGAGGTTAATGTGATGTCCCGCCAGGAGTCCGCGGCGCTGCTGACCAGCCACCATGCCGGCCTTTGCGGTTCGGACGCTGAGCGGATCGCCGACGCGCTTGGCGATCTGCCGCTCGCCTTGGCGCAGGCCGCTGCGTTTCTGGCAGAAACGGGAACGTCTGTAGACGAGTACCTCGAGCTTCTCGGGCCGCACGCGACCGAACTCCTCGACTCGTGCCGCCCCGTCACGTACCCTCACTCGCTTGCGGCTGCGATTATCATCGCCACTAGCCGGCTCTCTGGTGTTGACCCGGCCGCGCTCGGGATTCTCCAACTGTGCGCGATCCTTGCTCCGGAGCCGGTACCTGTAGATCTGCTGACCGTCCAGGTCCCGGAGCCTGACCGCCGGCCGCTGCCGCCAACGCTGGCGGCGCTCGTGGCGACCTACGACAAACCGGTTGCTCTACGCCGGAGTATCGGCCGAATTGTCGACTATGGTCTAGCAGGAATAGGCGATGTTGGACTTACCCTGCACCGGCTGACTCAGGCGGTCTTACGCGACCACCTCGACAGCGCCAGCGCGATCGCCGTGCGCGGATACGTCGAGGCGCTGCTGGTGGCCGGCGACCCAGGTCACCCGCGCGACCCCGTGTACTGGCCGACGTGGTCGCGGCTTCTTCCGCACATCCTCGCGGTGGATCCGGCAACGAGCGACATGGTGTCATACCGGCACCTTGGCGTTGCGGCGTTGTGGTATCTCAGCGACCGCGGTGGTCTCCAGGGGCAACTGACGTTGAGCCAGCACTTCTACGAACGTTGGCGGGAGCGGCTAAGCCCGAGCGACGAATGTACCCTCGCGGCCGCAAACCATGTGGCCAGAGCGCAGTGGTCGCTGGGGCAGTATCGGCTGGCGAGGGATCTCTCCGAAGACGCCCTTGCTCGTTGTCGAAACGCTCTCGGCGGAAACCATCAACTGACGATGGAGGCTGTCAACACGCTGGGACTCAGCCTGCGTTACCTGGGTGAACCTCAGCTGGCCCTGCCATTCGATCAAGACAATCTCGAACGGAAACAGCGCCTCTACGGCGACGATCACCGCACAACGATGGGTTCGGCGAGCAACGTCGCCGAGGACCTGCTTGCCCTTGGCCAGATCGAAAGCGCCTACTCCGTTGCCGAGGAAACCTACCTTCGCCGATGCCGCGTCTCCGGCCCCGACCATCCGCACACGCTGATCGTCGCGAGCGTGCTCGCCAAGATCCATCGGCAGATGGGCAATGTCGACGAAGCACGCCGGCTCGACGCGGACACCCTCGCCCGGAGACGTGAAGTCCTCGGTTCGGATCACCCACACACGCTGATGTCGGCCAGCGTCCTCGCCGACACCCTGCGTGAGCTCGGCAAGGTGTCGGAAGCACGCCGATTGGACGAGGACACATTGGCACGACGCCGTCGAGTTCTCGGCGAAGATCACCCCGACACGGTCGCCACGGCATCCGCGCTCGCTGCGCAGCGGTCAAACCCCCGCAAACGATCCAAGACGCCACGATCGACCTGTTGTTGATCAGCGGCAGTCCGCGGCTGGCCGACGTCACCGAGGAAAGCCTGCGCGTGGCCATGGCGGCCTGCCGCTCGGTACGGTTGCGCCGCCAGGCGCTGTTCAAGCTGTCGCGGGTGTTGGCCGCTCGGGGCATCATCGGCGCGCCGGTGACGGGCTGGGAGGCCAAACGCGGTCCCCGGGCCGAGACGTTGGCCAGCGCGCCGGCGCGATGGCTGTCCTGGGCGCAACGCTGGCGCCAATTCTCGACCAACCAGCCGGGCACGGTTGCGTCGATGTTCACCGCGATCCTCATCGCCGGTCGGTGGGCAGCCGAGCACCACCCGGATGCCGTCGAGCCGCAGCACTGGACGCGCGAGATAGCCGCCCAGTACGTCGCTGACACCATCGGGGCCCGCGTTGGCCAGTGGGCCAGCCATCCGCACGCCAAGGTGCGACTCGGGCAACCGCTGACGGTCGCCGGTAGGGCCAACCGCATCGATGGGCTGCGCGGCTTCTTCGGCGATCTCATCGAGTGCGAGTGGATCGACGCGCGGTTTGACCCGCGGCGGGTGCTCATCCTGCCGCCGGCGCTACGTGCTCAGCTGGGTCCCGATCCGCGCATCATCGACGACGCCGCGTGGGCCAAGCTCATGGCCGCCGGGCTGACGCTGAACACCGAGGACCTCATCCCGGACCACGAGCCAGCTCGAGGTGCGGCGGGGCGACGAGCAATTCGGCATCCCATCGAGATGAACCGTGCGCTGGTCGGCGTGTGGCTGTTCGCCGGCTGCCGCATCGATGAGATCCGGCGCCTGGAACTGGACTGCGTGATCTGGGATAAGGGACGCGACGAACAGACCGGCCAGACCTATCCCGTGTGTCTGCTGCGGGTGCCGCAGAACAAGACGTCCCGAGCGTTCCACAAACCCGTCGACCCCGTCGTCGGGCAGCTCATCGAGGCGTGGAAGCTGGTGCGCCCACGCCAGCCCGACCTGTTGGACCCGAAGACCGGCAGGGTGCGCCAGCATCTGTTCTGCCACCACGGACGGTTGGTCGGCCACGCCTATCTCAACGAGCGGCTGATCCCGGCACTGTGTCGCAAGGCTCGGCATGAACGCCGCCTTCATCCCCCTGACCGCCCTCACCGACAGCCTCACCACCGGTCGGCCGCCCACCGCACGGAGCGGCGATGGCTGACCTCCTTCGCACGGCCGCCGGCCGCGACCAAGCCATGGACGCCGCCAGATCGCATCTATGCACCATCTGCCAGGCGGTAGACCCGCGAATCACGCAGCCGGAAACCAAGCCGTTCATACAACCGGTTCGCCGCCTCCCGCGACGACCGCGAAGTCAGGTCAACGGTCCGGGCGCCCCGCCGCCCGAGCCAACCGCACCGCCTCCAGCGTCAACGCGCCACCAACGCCCCGACCGCGTACCGACTCGTCGACAACAACATCTTCAATGCGTGCCCGCAACCCGGACGGGATGGGAAACATCACCAACGTCAGCATGCCGACGATCTCACCGTCATAGCGGGCCGCCAGCAACGTGATCCCATCCCAGGACACCATCCGGGACAACGCCTGGACGTCAACCCGCCGGGCCGAACTCGACATCTGAGGCAGCAACCGACCCATCGCCTTGACGACCTCATCGGTGGCCTCCCGCACAGCAGCGACCTCGACACGCATGGCGAGGACTCTATCCGCCGGCCCGTCGCCCCGATCCACGAACACCAGCGGCTCGGGCCGCACTCTCCGGCCAATCGTTACCGGACATTCGCAATAAGGTAGCCGTTGGTGGCGACGATGTTGAACCGGTACTGATCGTTCGAGGTCTTCTTGATCTGAAACTTCACGTCTGGCTCCTTCGCGTCTGGCTGCTGATCGACGTTGAGCATAGGCGCCGACGAGATCGGCTTTGCTGATCGGCGTGCGTTCGATCTGCACCTGCTCCGCAACGGGTGCCGTACAGGTGCCGAGGTCTGCGACGGGCGCCGTCGTGACGCGGGAGATCGTGCACGTTCCAGCACGGTGGCGCTGGATAGGGGCACGGTCGAGGACGGCTTGCGCTGGTCAGGAAGCGAGGACTTCAACTGGCATAACGACAACGGCAGCAGGTTTCATCGGTCACTGGACCGGGGCGGATGACCGCACACGGGGGTAGACATGATCAGCGTACAGTGGCCGGACTCACCTATTGGCCACAGTGGTGCCGAACCTACGTTGTCCAGTCACCCGTCGGACCATGAGCTGTCTCGGATGGTGTTGGAGTTGAGCCGAAAACCAACGGTGTGTTCGACGATCCGGTCACGAATGGCGTCCTTCTTGGTCACACCTGTGATGGATGCGCCGAGAGCCTTCGCAATGTCCTTCAATGCCGGCACTGTCAGCCTCAGCCCGTCTATATGGTCGGCGGCCGCAGCACGCGACGTCATTGCGGAGAGTGCGGCGGCGAGCTGGTCGATGTTGACCACCGGCTTTGAAGGCTTGGCGCGCTTGGGCGGACCGTCGAGGAGGCCGAACTTCAGCTCACCGCTGGCCACTGCTGGGTGCCGCGCTGTGCTCCCCGCTCGCGCGGGGGTGGCCCCAACTCCCGACCTGTCGACCGCTCGCCGAACAGGTGCTCCCTGCTCGCGCGGGGGTGGCCCCGGCGCCGCCGAAGACGGAGCCGGCAACCGGCCGTGCTCCCCGCTCGCGCGGGGGTGGCCCCCGTCTACAGTGGACGTCGGTCAATCGGGTAAAGTGCTCCCCGCTCGCGCGGGGGTGGCCCCCGCGGTGCGGGGCCGGCCGGCGGCGGTCAGCGCGTGCTCCCCGCTCGCGCGGGGGTGGCCCCAGGGCCCGCCAGCCCCCGACGGCTGCCGCCGCGTGCTCCCCGCTCGCGCGGGGGTGGCCCCTCGTCCTCCGTCATGTCGAACTCGTCGAAGAGGTGCTCCCCGCTCGCGCGGGGGTGGCCCCCGGCCGGACCGGATCTACGCCGACTCGGCATTGTGCTCCCCGCTCGCGCGGGGGTGGCCCCTCACGGACCAGAGACCGGCGTTCCTCCGGCGAGTGCTCCCCGCTCGCGCGGGGGTGGCCCCACCACTACCAGTACGACCCGGACAAGGCCCTCGTGCTCCCCGCTCGCGCGGGGGTGGCCCCGGGAACGCGAGGCTGGCCAGGTGGTGATGGCCGTGCTCCCCGCTCGCGCGGGGGTGGCCCCTCGCTTCCCGGCGAGGTGGCGTTGGAGTCGTCGTGCTCCCCGCTCGCGCGGGGGTGGCCCCGGGCGTGGCGTTCGGACCGATCAGGCGAACGAGTGCTCCCCGCTCGCGCGGGGGTGGCCCCGACCGGGCTAACGGCCGGCGCTGCCGTCACGCGTGCTCCCCGCTCGCGCGGGGGTGGCCCCCGATCACCGTGTTCCGCGAGATCCCCAACCGGCGTGCGATCGCGGCGATGGCCAAACCCTCGCCTCGACGCAGCCGACGGATCTCCGCCCAGTCCTCCACCTTCAGCACCTCCCGATCTTGAGGAGGTGGTCAACTTTCAGCCGGAAACACCTGATCAGTTTTCAGGCGGAGTCGACAAGCTACCAGTGTCCACTCTGGACTCGCGGATGTCACGCTCAACCGGATCGCTCTCCGCGGATCGGGATCGCGACGGCGGTGGCGGGTCAGGCGTTCGAGGACGCCATCCAGGCGGCGCCTCCGTCATCGACGTCGCGCTGGCTACTACGTCGCGCAACATGCGGCTACCCGAGGAGGGGACCCTGCGAGTGCGACCTCTTCCTCACCTGCTCCAAGTTTTCACCACCACCGAGTACATGCCACGGCTACGCGAACGGCTCTGCCTCGAACAACAGCTCGCCGAGGACGCCGCCACCGCCACACGCGGCTGGCCACGGGAGGTGGAATGGCACAACTCCACCATCACCTGAATCAATGCTCTACTCACCGAACTCGGCACTGATCCAAACCCAGCTTGAATTCGAGACCCCGCGGCGCGTCACCCAGCATGATCCGCCGCGTCATCCGTGATCGTCCGCCCGATGCCGACTCCGCGCGGCGCTTGCAACGCACGGACGATCCTGCCGAGGGAGCCTCCGTCTCGTTCAGCCGAGGCTAACTACCGGGCACACGACTACGGCCGGGTGGCTTTGTTCGCAAGGTTCGGACGCCAGATGTTCGTGACATTGGGATCCGCCTGCTGACCGGCGATTCTCGTGTTCGCGAGTTTCCGGGCCACGCGGCTGAGCATCACTGTCGACGTCATCGCGCCAGCCGGTAGTGCACGGCCGGCGCCGGACTTACGGACGACCTTGCCGTCCATGGCGATGCCGCGCCGGTGCTGTCCGGGCGCTTCGTCCCCGGTGCCGCGGCGGGGGCAGGCGCGGTTGGCCAGCCACTGGCAGACCAGCCGATCCATAGCGTCGGCGTCGATGTCCTCCACCACGCGACGCAACCTGGAACCACTCGGCGCGACCAGGTCGCCGGTGCGGGGGTCACATCGGGCTCCCGCGGCGTCCAACAGCAGCGGCGGCAGATCCGCAGCCCGGTCGCCGACCTCACGGAAGTTACGGGCACCAGCCAGTACGCAAACACCGCCACGGTCAACACCGTGGCCAGACGATGGCGTACCCCGCGCGGCCGGCGCGGGTCGGTGACCTGCTTGAACAGGGCGTACAACTCGGCCACCCCGGCAAGGCCAGCCGCTGTCTGACCGCCGGCAGAGGGCATCGGGACGTGATGCGGTGCACAGCCCAGCGTGGGCGGTGGGGCTGGGCGCGGGGGCAGTGTTCGCCGCGGCGAGGGCTGCGCGGTCGGGCGACGCGACGAGCCCCGCATAGGTGACGGTGGCACTGAACCGGCTGGTGGTGATGTCGAAGGTGATGCCGGCGAGCGGGCAGCCGTCGCACACCCCGCGGTACAGCCGGTTGCCGTCGACGCGGACCGGTTGGTGATCGTGACGTGCCGCTCGTCCAGTGCGGTGAGCACGGCGCAGACCAGCCGGGGCCGCTTGTCCGAGGGTACCGTGGGCGATCAGCCTCGCCTCCTAGCCGGATTTGGCGGCCAGCTGGGCCAGGTGGCGTCCGGAGACTGTGAACAGGCGCAGTTCAGTAGCGGGGTTGCTCTTATGCCGCCGCGGACTCGTCGGCCTTCTTCTCGGCGTCGAAGGCTCCCGCCTCGATTAGCCGATCGATGAGGTCCAGGCACAGACGTCGGATGGGGCTAGCAACCTCCGCGCCTGCGTGTATGGAGTAGACCATGTCGACCACGTAGTTGGCATCGCCTGCGGCCTTGGTTCGGATGTCGCCGGCGTCGTCCGCGTTGTTGGTAAGCCACGCCGCGCACAGGTCGAGCGTCGTCTCGGGGAGGTCAGCGTGCTCGCGGTGGAGCGCCGCAAGCAGCGTTGAGGGATCTTCCTGGAAGATGCGGGTGTGGGCGGTGGCGGCCAGCAGGTCGCTGAAGCGGTAAAGAGGCGGCGTGAGCCTACCCGGGTAGCCGGCGGCGGCCTCGCGAACGTCATGGTCGTCATCGTTAAGCAGGTTGATGAGCAGGTGTTGGTCTACGGCCTCAACGGCATGCGGGAGCGGGTCTGTAAATGGTGGGAGCTGCTCGACAACCTCGGCCAGGACCTGAGCGACTCCCTTTCGGGCAGCCGGATCATTCATCGCAAGACGCAGTGCGCTGCCAGGGAAGGTCGGGTCGGTGCCGTTGGGCATCCTGTTGGGGTGCAACGACGCGAGTGCGGCAAGGCCTCCCCCACGTGTTCTTACCTCCGGGATCGAAGAAACGATCATACGGTCCACGAGTTCTGCCCCGATTGCGGCCTCGTTGGTGAGTAACTGCCACGCCAGCCGGTCGAGTTCGGGCGAGCGCAGGCTTCGATCCGTCGCTGCGTGAACCCATCGTTCGGCGATCTCGACAGCAGCTTGTCGATTGGATAGGAACGTTCGAACGATCACGGTGGGCAGCCAGGTTCGGTTGGCGTCCGCCGGGTCCTCAGCGATTGCGCGTACTGCGGGGAGCAGGAGTTCGGTGCGGTTGCTGCGAGTTGCGGCCGGCCCCAGTAGCTGCGCCATCGCGTATGTGGCTCGGCCCTTCGGGTCGCTCAGCATATAGAGGGCTTCGTCGCCGTTGTCGTTATCGTGATCGGGGGGGTCGCCCTGGGGCGCGGCGGCGATGTCCCCGACCAGTTCGATGAGGTCGTTCGGGAGGTCGCTGCTGGCCAGACCTCCAATGATCTCGCAGCATTGGGTCTGGAAGTTGCTGCCCGGCCAGGACGCGATCAGCCGCACCGCGCCGAAGAAGCCTTGCCGTTCGTGGTCGTCCAGCTCCTGCGCTACCGAGTTCACGCCGGCCAGGATGTGGTTGATGTAGGCCGGGTTGGCGGCCGGGCCGATGCGGCCGATGAGTCGTGTAAACCGCACTGGATCGAGCTTCGCGGCGGCGTTGATCTGCTCTGCGACCTTCGACGCGCCACCCTCGAAGCGGCTACGTGGTGGATCTGGGTATTCGTCCCGGTAGGTTTTGAGGTTCTGGCGAAGATCTTGTTTGCGCCACGAGCGCGGGAGGGAAGGTTGATGGGGTAGGAGACCTTGCTTGCTGCGGTGCTGCGTGGCAGATGGGGGATTGTTGGCCCTCCGGAGTCGCCCTGCGTGGGGGAGGCTTCA
>Ga0209382_10012827_pt1 | contig 10326 bp, 8 predicted proteins | sample SoiMetdeltSBSDD5_FD_187599 | JGI IMG/M metagenome (GOLD analysis project Ga0209382, IMG submission 187599) | Bulk soil microbial communities from a Populus tree surrounding site in Tennessee, USA - Soil MetaG P. deltoides SBSDD5 (SPAdes) (version 2) | ecosystem: Environmental > Terrestrial >...
CACATCGATACTCTGACACTCGGGACAGTGCACGTACACAAGAGCCATCGTCCTTCTCCCTCCCCCTCAGGCATGGTGGTGTGTTGCCCGTATGCTATCAGAGGATCAACTAAATTGAAACATCACCGACGCGGAAAGGGAGCCGCTGGCTGCGACAGATCCTCGTCGAAATTGCGCATGTCGCCTCCAAAACGAAAAACACGTATCTAGCGGCACAATACCGGCGGATTGCGGCACGTCGAGGCAAGAAACGGGCTCTGATTGCGGTGGGACATACCGTCTTGACAATCGTGTATACGATGTTGACACGGAAGTAACCCTACCACTCGATCCTAAAGTTTTTTCAGGTTGACAACGCGGGTATGTGGCGCATGACCTCATCCGCTCGATACTTCAAGGAAGTTGTAGGCCCAAGTCGTCCTAATTGACGCTGGATCATATGCTTTGTGGAACGGCCGAAGGCAAACATCTGGTGTAAAGCGTGCGTGAAGCGATGCAGTTGCTCCTGAGGCGCCTCAGACGACACGAGGCGCTCAACGACGTCGACCAGACACTCAACTTGGACATGTGCTCGTAGACTCCCTACGGTATACGCAGGCAGGTTGTGGGTAAGCTGGGCGTGTTGGTCGGGATGAACAAACAGAGCATGATCAACCAGTAGGCTCAGGATCACGCTTTTGCGTGCGCCCTCTGCGCCGGGCTGCTTGGTCAACTGGCTCCAGCCTTCATACGACTTCCAGTCCTGGATAAACACTTCGACGAGCCACCTCAGCGTCTGGCCCTGAACAATATCGAGCGTGCGCCAGGTCAAGTCTGACGCGATCAGATAGCGGTAGGTATCCTCGCCTTCGTATTTCAGTGCCACGACGAACCGTTTGGTTTTGTGGGCACAGACGTATAACCGTGCACTGCCGACGATGGCGACGACCTCTTGCCCTCCACGGATGCGGATGGTGTGGGGTGTCCCCGGATGGGTGGCAAAATAGTCGCTGACGTTCTGCTCGCGCTTATGCAGGCGGACTTTCTGATTGCTGCGGATTTGCGAGATCACCTGCCCGCCACTGAACATCGCCGAGGCGCCATCGACAAAGGGCGCCGTACCATAGAGGGCATCTGCCGTGATACAGTTGACCTTGAAGGCGGGATGTTGCGTCTTAAACTGTGCTAGCAAGGACAAGGCGAGCGCTTGCTTGGTTGGATAGAGCGGGTTGGCAGGTGGTTGAGACGGCCGCTGCTTTTTGGGGACGCCTTGCTTCTTCAGGACCTTGTCCTGCTTATACCATGCACTTAACTCGGGGGCGGGCTGATAGAAGGCAAAGCCAACCGGGAGGGTGATCTGGGGTGTGACCAATACAAGAAAGACCAGGCTTTGCCCCCAGATATAGCCGCCACTGTCTTTGTCGCGGAGCTTGTACAGATGGGCGAGCGTTGTGGCGGCTTTTGAGCGTTTATTATCGGTATCGTCAATCACCAGACTGCCACAGGTCAGGCCATAGAGGCGTAGGATGACCCGCACACTGGCCACCAAGAGCGCGTCCCAGGGAATCTTGCTGTGCCGAAACATCCACGACAGGGCGGCCAGCGAATAGGTGCCGAGGCTGGCGCGTTCAAAGCGTGCCCAGCAGATGGAGTTGGTCACCAGAACCGCCGTGACACAAAACGCAAGCCAGGCGCGCTGCATAGCTGACATACCGTGATGCGGACTATGCTCGCGAATCGTCTCGTCCACTGCGTCGATAAAGGCGTTCACAAAGGGGGCAGGCTTTCCAATAATCATCGAGGTCCCCAGGCAATCGAGTGGTCTCCAATACCACGGGGACTTATCGATGAGGTTTCCCTGACAGTCAAGGGGCAGACGGCGTATAATGCGAGGTCGGTAGCTGGCCGATCGGTCTACCGAGGAAGGATGGGGCAAGCGCGCTATCTGGAGCTGGATCCATCGACACAGCTACCACTCGCCTCAAATGGAACGTCAAGAGCAAAAAACTTGATCATCGAGTTACAGCATTTTGTCTGGTAGGCTGACAGGAAATCAAGCTGATACTTTTATCAGCTTGATCCCCCAGCCCCCGCCCGCCTGGGGGCCTGCCGTTGTCTCGCACCTAGATTGTCGCCATACTTTCCCGCAAGGAGACGCACGCTGTGGGCGAAAAAGATTTGGTTGAGTACCTTGGCGGCCCACACGGGGATCGCGGATCGCACCCTGCGCCGTTGGTGGGCGCACTACTGCCAGGCGCATGGGCTAGCCCTGCAACCCCGGCGGGCCACGCGCGATGACCGGGAGGCGTTTGCGGACTGGCTTGCGCGTCACGGCGAGGCGGTCGAGGCCGCGGCAGCACGGACGCGGCAGCAGGCCCAGTACCGCCTCGAGGCCCGCGCACGGCGGGAGGAATTGCGGGGGCTCCTGCATCAGCTCCCCGAGCCCATGATCGAAGCGCTGTATGCGTTTGTGCAGGAGTGGTGCTTGTATATGCACAGCATCACGACGCCTCCCCCGTGAGGGGGGAGACGCGGTGGACGACGCGTGTCCTGGCTCTCGCCGTTACGGGGCTTTTGGGGGAGTGGCCGAGCTCTGTGGCCCGACAGGCGTGGTGACGAGCCGCAGGTTGCGGGGTGCCGGGAGGCTCGCGACCCCGTCGCCGCCACCACCCCCGCCCGTGCCGCCCACGGCCAGCACGCCGAGGTCGAATGGGCCTGGCGGGCGGGTCATCCCGGCAAAATCGTCTGTAAAGACGTTGGAGAGATCGACGCCCGCTTTGATGGCCGGCGAGCCGCTCTGGAGGTGAAAATCCCCCGCATTGGCACCCACGAACTTGGGATCGCTGAAGAGGTTATGATCGGCGGTGCCACCGACCGTGATGTTGCCGTGGTTTTGCCAGCAGATGTTGTTTTGCGAGGTCGCACTGCCGTTGCCATGAATACAATCGCCGTTATTGCTGACGATCGTATTGTTGTAGAGCTTGACATTGTCGGCATCGACTTGGATGCCCCCGGCGCCACTGTTATAGATGAGATTATTGTACACGAGATGCCCGGAGCCTGAGGACAGGACCATGCCATCATTCGTGCAGCCCCCCCAACAGCCGTAACTATTGTGGCCGTTGTTCCAGATGCGGCTATTGCGGATGATGTTATTGTTGACGCCGCCACTGTCGGAATAGACATGCAGGCAATAGCGCCCGTTGTCATGACAGTTGAGGTGATCGACCAGATTATTCGGGCTGGCCATGTAGAACGCGTACCCCCGGTTGTTCTTCGCCTCCATGTTGAGAAACTCGTTGTAGCCGGGGGGGCCGATGAGAATCCCCGCGGCGGCCCCGGTGGGGGGGTTGATGCCGACGGAATTCATCAGGACCACATGACTGAGGCGGACATGCGAGGCGCCGTCCGTGATTTTCATCAGGTCGTGCGAGTTATCCTTGGAATAGTTAATGCCGTCCAGCGTCAGGTTTTCAAAGGTGATATAGGAGACGTTGATATACAACATGGCGCCTTGCCCTGACGGCGGGCCGGCCCGGATGATCACGGTGGCGGCGGAGACCCCCGCAATGGTGACCCGGGCCGCGTCGCTGGTCCCCCCGGCCCACGACGTCGGCCGGTCGGTGTAGGTGCCGGCCGCCAGTTCGAGCCGGTCCCCCGGCTTAAGACACCCGGTCGAGGCGGCGAAGCTCCCAGGCGAGCCCTGGGTCGTCTTGCAACTGCCACTGCCGTTCGGCGCGGCATAGTACGTCGTGGCGCCCGTCGTCTGAGCGACGAGGAGCAGCACGCCGAGGAGGAGGGTGAGAGATGTCGTCCGCATAGGGGTTCCTTTCTGCGAGGAGTTGCATGGTTACGGCGTCGTGACGAGCCGCAGATTGCGGGGCGGTGCCGACGACCAGCGCATACGTGCCACTGATGAGGGCGAGTTTCAGTGCCAGCAGCCCCAGCGCCCCTGACCAGGTGTAGAGTCCATAGACCAGGAGGCACCAGAGCCATTCGTGTTCGGTATAGGGCTCGCCGCCGGCATGCGCAGTATAACTGAAGGGATCTCTCTGGGGGATGCCGTGGTACCAGATATACTCGCCGGTTTTGATCTGCATCCAGGTATCGCCGACGCCGACCTTCATCGGCACGGTGGTGAGCAAGACCAGGACGATCAGGCCGACATAGGCCAGCCCCACCTGGCGCCGTGTGCGGTGCGTGGGTCTATAGGTGCGAGAGTCTGATACAGCATAGTACGAGCGTGAGGACGAGGAGACAGGCCGCGGTACCCTGGACAAGCGACACGACCTATCTCCTCCGCAGCGACACAAACAACGGCCCCATCCTAGCACACCACCGACCCCCGTGTCACCCCCTCGTCACCCAGGCCGCGCTTCTCCTGGTGAGGAACGGCTGTGGGCTGGCGCTACCGCTGTTCCACACTATCAGGCCCAGGCGGCAGGGTGATCGCATTATACTAAAGGGACTACCGGCTCTGTAGCCAGACCATGCTATGCTGCTCCTAAGAGGATCTCTTTGGAGAGGAGCATGCCCCATGGCTAATCCCGTGAACGCATCGATTGTCACGCATTTTCAGAGCCTCGAGGACCCACGTATTGAACGGACGAAGAAGCATCACCTGCTCGACATTCTGGTCATCGCTCTGTGCACGCTCTTGACGGGCGGAGAAGGATTCCAGGACATGGAGCTGTTTGGTAGGAGCAAGCGTGCCTGGCTCCAAACCTTCCTGACCTTGCCGCATGGAATTCCCTCCCACGATACCTTTGGGCGCGTGTTTGCCCGGCTCAATCCCAGGCGCTTTCAGGAATGCTTTCTGTCCTGGACGCAGGCGGTCGCGCAGCTGACCCACGGCGCCCTCGTCTCCTTGGATGGCAAGACGGTGAAAGCGTCCTTTGATCGGGCCACCGCCGCTTCCCCCTTGCATATGGTCTCGGCGTGGTGTTCGGAGAACGGTGGCCTCGTCGTCGGCCAAATCAAAACGGATACGAAGTCCAATGAGATCACGGCGATTCCAGAACTCCTCCAGCTGTTAGCCATCCAAGGCTGTATTGTCACGATTGATGCCATGGGCTGTCAGACGGCGATCGCGGAGCAGATCCGGAACCAGGGTGGCGACTACCTCTTAGCCTTGAAATCCAACCACAAAAAAGCGTACCGTGCTGTCAAACAGCACTTCCATCAGCACATTGAACACCAGGTGGCCTGGCGCACTGCCGAGAATTTCTTTGATGCCTTCGATGACTCGCATGGCCGCACCGTACGACGCAGAGTATGGGCCATAACAGACCTCAAACCTCTCCCTCAGCTCGCGAAATGGCCGGATCTACAAGCGGCGATTGTTGTCGAAACGATTCGTGCTGCCTATGCCGGGGCCACTGTCACCAGTGACTACCGCATCTACATTTCGAGTTTCGTACGGTCTGCCACCGCCTTCGTCACCATGATACGCCAGCATTGGGACATTGAGAACAAGCTGCACTGGTCGTTAGATGTCACGTTTAATGAAGATCGCTGCCGCATCCGGAAAGACCATGCCTCCGAAAATATGGTGGCGCTGCGGCATGTTGCCCTCAATCTGCTACGGCAAGAACAAGGACAGCCTAGCAGTCTGCGACGGAAAAGGCTTTTATGTAGTCTGGACGAACACTACCTACTGACGGTGCTCTCCGGAGTAACTTAAGATGCGATTACCCTGGCCCAGGCGGCTCCACAGAGTAGCACACGCCAATGCCCAGGAGCAGCGTCAAGCCTGCACAATCATGCTGCACTTGGTTAACATAAGCCGCCTTATCAGAAGTTGGATACGCATAGAGGGAGACATGAGCGATGGCGAACCCGCAGCATCTCCAGATCCTGGCGAAAGGCGTCAAGGCGTGGAATGAATGGTGGGGCCAGCCCAGGGACATGATTAAGCCAGACCTCCTCGAGGCCAACCTCAGGGAGGCCAACCTCCTCGGGGCCAACCTCAGGGAGGCCGACCTCCTCGGGGCTAACCTCAGAGGGGCCAACCTCAGCGAGGCCGACCTCAGCGAGGCCATCCTCCTCGAGGCCGACCTCAGGGGGGCTAACCTCAGGGGGGCTAACCTCAGGGGGGCCGACCTCAGCGAGGCCATCCTCAGGGAGGCCATCCTCAGAGGGGCCAACCTCAGAGGGGCCAACCTCAGCGAGGCCATCCTCCTCGGGGCCGACCTCGGCGGAGCTAACCTCAGGGGGGGCATCCTCCTCGGGGCCGACCTCAGCCGGGCCAACCTCAGCGAAGCCGACTTATCCGAGGTGTGGCTCTACGGCACAGTCTTCGGTGACATCAACTTAACTACGGTGCAAGGCTTAGAGACCTGCGTCCACCGTGGTCCCAGCGCCCTCGACCATCTCACCCTCGCCAGGTCTGGATCACTCCCCCTGGTCTTTCTCCGGGGCTGTGGTCTGCCAGACGCACTGATTGACAATCTACCCGCGCTTCTCAACGAGCCCTTCCAGTTCTACTCCTGCTTCATCAGCCATGCGAGTAAGGACCACGCCTTCGCCGAACGCCTGTATGCAGATCTCCAGAACAAGGGCGTCCGCTGTTGGTTTGCCCCCGAGGATATGAAAATTGGCGACCGTATCCGTTCCCGGATTGATGAGACCATCCGCGTCTATGACAAGCTCCTCCTCGTCCTGTCCAAGGCGTCGGTGACAAGTCAGTGGGTGGAGCAGGAGGTTGAAACCGCCCTGGCACGGGAACGCCAGCAGCGCACCACCGTCCTCTTTCCAGTCCGGATTGACAACACGGTCATGACCCTGGAGACGGGCTGGCCAGCGCTGATTCGCAATGCGCGGAACATTGGCGACTTTCGGCACTGGAAGACGCATGACGTGTATCAGCAAGCCTTTGACCGATTACTGCGGGACCTCAAAGCCGCAGAGCCACCGCCACACGGATAACGCCCGGATACTGTTGGCCAACCTCCTTCAAAGTTCTAAGAGTACTTTTTTCTTGGGGAAGTTTCCCCAGCTTTTTGCCTTCCAAGAAGGCATGTTGGACACACATATTTCGGCACTTGGGGGTTGGCCAACAGTATCCGCCCGTTAAATCGACACGTTCCATGCTCCTGTCATAAACCCGGCCTATGTGCACAGAAACTCGATACAGCAATTAACGTCCACTTGGTGGTAGGTCGGGAGGTTTTTGGATAGCGTACAGACGGAATAGCCTCGCAGCATGTGCTCATACCTGGTCCTACTGCACTGGCCTCCCCTCCCTCTCTCACGTGGTGTTATAGTGGTATTGCTCGGCTGACGAATGGCTCCCGTCATACGAGAGAGACGTACCCCGGAACCTCTCCTCTCTACGAAGGAGCATCCATGCAATCTGAGGCTCCCCCAGACCGCTGGCATGACTTGCTCGTACGCCTACGGCTCATCGCTCAGCCTCAGATAGTGTGCCAAGCCCTCCTGGCAGCCGGGCTGGTGGGCACCGTGCTGGTGGCACTGAATCAGGGGGACGTCTGGTTATCCGGACATGTGACCACACGAGTGCTCGTGAAGTCCCTCCTGACCCCGATCATCCCGTTTTGTGTCACGATGTTGGGCGCGTTCCTCAATAGTGGCCCGGCCGTCCGGGCTGAAGACCGCCGTCCAGGATGGGCGGCGGTGCGGCGGAGCCTGCTCATCGCCCTCTGCGTTGGGAGCACGATTATTACCCTGAATCATGGCGATAGCCTCCTGGCGGGAGCTCTTACCCCGAGATTAGTGGTGAAAATACTGGTGACGCCCTGTGTGCCCTTCTGTGTGTCGTTCTACGGCGCCTATGTTGCTTATCGGCAGGCGCTGGCCGAGCGACAGCAAGCCGCCGGCATGGTATAGGCCCCCCAGGAGGCATCGGCCCACGTGCGGAGGACGCCTGCATGGTTGCTGGACTATAAAGGGGAGTGAGTCATGAGTGACGCCTCGATGTCAGGTGGCGTCGTACCGGGCTGCCCTGTAGAGCTCGACAAGGTCTCGTGGCGCGAAGCCGCCCGTTGCCTTCGCGAGCTGACGCAACTCAAGAGGGGAAAGCACATCACCAAGGAAACCTCTCTCCGGGGAAACGACAAAACAGACCGACTCCCGAAAGGAAAATACGCCACTCCAGCTGGTGTTCGCATTTCTTGCCGCGCCGGTAAAGTAGCAACGTATGTACTATCTCGCCAAACCGCCATAGGTTCCGATAATCCGTCTTGAACGAAACCACTCACTGCGTTCGGGTACCATGCCTTCCTCTCCTCCCATCCTCTCCAGCGTTGCGCCCATCTAGCCTCTGGCATGTGTCTGGACCACAATGACTCCTCTGTGCGCAGCGTGACCCCTCCGCTGCGATCGTCACCATTTTGCCCAGAAGGAGTCCACGCATGAAGATGAGACGCCTGCCCATGACGCCCCTCCGCCAACGCATGTTGGAAGACATGCAGCTCCGCAACTACTCGCCCCTCACTCTGCACTGCTCCCTCCGCTGTGTCGCCGATGTCGCACGGCATTTTGGGGCTTCCCCCGCGCACCTGGGCCCGGAGCAGGTCCGCACCTATCAGCTCTTTCTCGTCCAGGACAAGCAGGTGTCCTGGCCCTCCGTGGTGCAGACCGTCTGTGCGCTGCGCTTCTTCTACCGCATCACCCTCGGACGCCCGATGATGCTGGAGTATATCGCGTCTCCGCAGCGGCCCCTCCCCCTGCCAATTATCCTCAGCCCAGCCGAAGTCGCGACGTTACTGACCACCCCACGCAACCTGAAACATCGGGCCATCCTCACCACGCTCTCTGCGGCGGGGCTACGGGTGTCCGAACTGTGTCAGGTGCAGGTCACGGACATTGACAGCGCGCGCATGGTCCTGCGGGTGCGGCACGGCAAAGGCCAGCACGAGCGGTATGTCATGCTCTCGCCGAAATTACTCCCGTTGTTACGCCACTATTGGCAGCAGGATACACCGCGACCTTGGCTCTTTCCCGGCAACCCCCGGACGCGCCCGATAACGGCACGCATGGTGCATCGCATCTGCCGGGACGCGGGGCAGGCCGCGCACCTCCCGAAGCTCATTCATCCACATTTGCTGCGCCATGCCTTCGCCACACACTTACTGGAAGCGGGGGTGGATCTCCGGCGGATCCAACTCTTGCTGGGCCATCGGAGCTTACGTACTACCAGTCGTTACCTCCATGTCACACCGCATGCCCTGCACGCAACCCCGAGTCCCCTGGAGGCGTTGCCCCTGGATGAGCCCCTATGAACCGCCCCGCCCTCGAAGTGGCGGACGTGGTGCGCCAGTATGGCGCTGCCTCTCTGGCACGCTATGGCTCCACCCTGTCCCCGGAGCAGCACCGCGCCCTCCGGGCGATCGCGGTCTGTCGCACTGTGGCCCTCGGGGGGCATGCGACGCAGTGTGACCAGTGTGGCCACCTGGAGATCACCTATAACTCCTGTGGCAAGCGGCATTGCCCCACGTGTCCAGGCCGGGCGCAAGCCGCCTGGCTCGCCGCCCGCGAAGCGGAGTTGCTCGACGTCCCCTATGTCCATGTGGTGTTTACCCTCCCACATCTCCTGAGCCCACTCGCGCTCCAAAACCCACGGGTGCTGTATACCCTCCTCTTTCAGGCGGTGGCCGAGACCCTGCTGACCGTAGCCCGCGATCCGCACCATTTGGGCGCGGACATCGGGTTCCTCGCGGTGCTGCATACCTGGGGGCAGACGCTGCACCACCATCCCCACCTCCACTGCGTCGTCCCTGGGGGTGGGCTGTCCCCCGAGGGGACGCAGTGGATCGCCTGTCGGCCCACGTTCTTCCTCCCGGTCCGGGTGCTGAGTCGCGTGTTCCGTCGGCGGTTCCTGACCAGGCTCCATCAGGCCTATACAGCAGGGGCCCTGACGTTAGAGGGGCAATGCCACCCCCTCACTGACTCCGCGCGGTGGCAGCAGTTCCTGGGCCCCCTCCGGGCCACCGCGTGGGTGGTGTATGCCAAACCACCCCTCGGCGGCCCGGGGCCGGTGCTGAAGTATCTCGCGCGCTCTACGCATCGCGTGGCGATCGCCAATCGCCGCCTGCTGGCACTCGCGGACGGGCGGGTGACGTTTCGCTGGACAGACTATGCCCACGGGAACCGCCACCGGACGATGACGCTGGACGCCGTCGAGTTTCTGCGGCGGTTCCTCCTCCATATCCTGCCCTGCGGCTTCCAGCGGATGCGGCATTATGGGTTGCTGGCCAACCGTGTCCGTCAGGCCAAGCTCGGGGTGTGTCGGGCGCTGCTCCAGCCGCCGTCGGGCGCCACCTCGCTGGGGCTGCCTGCCCCTGTGGCTCCCCCAGCCCCGGAGGAGCCGAGAGGCGTCTGTCCGGC
>Ga0209382_10012828_pt1 | contig 10325 bp, 8 predicted proteins | sample SoiMetdeltSBSDD5_FD_187599 | JGI IMG/M metagenome (GOLD analysis project Ga0209382, IMG submission 187599) | Bulk soil microbial communities from a Populus tree surrounding site in Tennessee, USA - Soil MetaG P. deltoides SBSDD5 (SPAdes) (version 2) | ecosystem: Environmental > Terrestrial >...
GGCATTATGAAATTCAACCATAGACCTATATCCCATTTTGGATAAATGGTCGATGGCCATTTTCGAGAGGTCATCATTCCAGACCGTATGATGTACCACACCTCCCCCATTTTCTTTTACCGCCTTGGCAAACCAGGCCGTGGAATATCCATAGCCCGAACCAAGTTCAAAAACAGATTTTGCCTGAATGATGCGCGCAAGCTGATAGCAATAGTATCCGCAGGCGGGACCGATAATGGGAAAATTATTTTGCGCTGCGTACTCTTCCATCTCTTGCATTTCAGGCTCACGAGGCGGTACAAGGGATGTGAGATATTCCTGCACTTTGTCGTAATCAATCGTAGCCATGGTTTTCTCCTATTCTGAATCGCTAAGAATATTTGTAACGACAGGCAACACGAGCTGTGCCCATTCTGCATACATCTTACCAGAGGGATGCAATCCATCTGAGGCAATCAGGGCTGGGTTATTCACGGCTGCGCGGGAAATCGGTGTAATATCAAAGTAATGTGCACCGGCCTTTTCTGTCTCTTGCTTGTTGACAGCATTGAACGCGTCAATCTCTTTGGCAACTTGCTGTCCATCGCGTCCCTGCGCGAACGGAGTTACACCCCAATCTGGGATGGACAGCACTATCACATGTTTTGGATCACCGCTCGCGTATTCTATAGACTTGCCTAGCAGAAAGACAAACTGCTCGCGGTATTCATCGATATCACAGCCGCGATATTGATTGTTGACCCCGATCAATAACGAAACCAGATTGTAAGGCGGGTCGAGTTTTTTGACCTGAATGCCCGCCCATAGTTCCTGCGTCGTCCAGCCTGTGCGGGCGACGACGGAAATCTCGACCCCCCTCCCACTCTCCCCAAATTGGGGGGAGAGTTTGATAAGTTCAGCAAGTTGATTGGGCCAGCGTTCGGCTATTTCCACGCTTTCACCAATTGTGTAGGAATCACCTAAAGCAAGATAGCGGACAATAGGCACAGTGGTTTCTCCAAAAGCAGGTGTGTTTGGAAAGTAACTAACTAGCAAGGCGAAACAAAGCAGGTTTAGATATCGTATACCAAATTATAGCCAGAAAATCTGGTTATCAGTTACCCTGGAATGGGCATACGGCCTTGAGGTCAATTGCAGCAATACTTACGATAAAAATTCACTTCATAGGTCTATAATAGACTGAAAATTCTTGGAGCACACATGAAAAAATTGAGGCCTTTCATCCGCCTGCTTGAGAGCGAAGATATACCGCAAATCGCAGCGGCGTTCGAGGAACTTGGCTGGGATAAGCCCGCATCACAATATGAGCGCTATCTTGCAGAGCAGATATTCGATGCACGTGATGTCCATGTCGCGTTCGTCGAAAGTGAATTTGCCGGGTACATCACCATTTGCTGGACCTCTACGTATCCCCCATTTCGAGAGGCAAAGATTCCAGAGATCGTGGACTTCAATGTACTGCCAAAATTTCGCCGCCAGGGCATCGGTACAGCGTTGATGGATAAAGTGGAAAGCGAGATCACAAATGTCAGCCCTATGGCAGGGATTGGCGTGGGCATGACACCTGATTATGGTGCAGCGCAAAAATTGTATGTTTTGAGGGGCTATGTTCCCGATGGGCGCGGGATGGTTTACAGGGGTCATTACGTAACGTATGGCGAAGAGATCACAATTGACGACAACATGGCCCTATATCTAACAAAGAAGTTGAAATGAATCGATGTTTCCACCGCTTTCCGAAAAATGGATATCGGGCAAACGTCAGCCAGGGACGCTTTGTGGAGATCAAGGAACAGGTTCCCCCTTCGGGGACGATGCAGGCCTGGAAAGAACGGCGGAAGTTTCGTCCGCAGTCACGTTGACCAGATCATGAATCCATTTGCGTGAAATGTAGCGTCTAAACACGACAATCGCTTTGACGACCTCCTCTAGAATGACCAGGGCATAGACGTAATATACAGGAAGATGCAAAACGAAGCCACCGATCAGCGCGGCCGGAACGCCAATCACCCAGATCGAGAATAGCTCCGTGAACATGGCATAACGTGTATCACCGCCTGCTCGCAATGCGCCAATGAAGAGCATAAAGTTGAACACGCGCAACCAGGCCGAAAACGAAAAAACCAGCATAATGTTCATCAGGTTAAGCTCGGCCGAGGGCGATAACTGGTATAGTCCTGCCACGAAGCCACGGATTAAGAAGACAAACACGCCAGCGAGCGCTGCAAAGAACACGGCCAGGATCGTGAAACGGCGGGCATACTCGAAGGAAATCTCCTTATCCCCTTGACCGATCTTGTTTCCCACCATAACAGAGCAGGCATTCCCCAGACCGATAAATACCACGAACATCAATTCCTCCACCGTGGCATTGATCTGAATCGCTGCGATGGCATCCGTGCCGATACGCGCATAGACGGCGTTGTACAGTGTGATGCCGAACGACCAGATCACTTCATTCAACGCTGCGGGCATAGACGTGCGTAGAACATTCATAAGGAAGGAACGATTGAACTGAAAAAAAGTAATAGGGTTTGCAGCAAGGGGAGTCTTCTGAGTATAGACAAGGATCAACAAGATGATGCACTCGAACGCCCACCCAACACTCGTGCCGATCGCCGCGCCACGCACGCCCAGCGCAGGGAATCCGAAATGACCAAAGATCAAGACGTATGCGATGGCCGTCTTCAGCGCCAATGCCAGCACAGATACGATGACCGTAAGGGTCACTTGGGTGATGCTGCGCAGGATGGAAATGTAGGAAAAAGCAATCGCCATAAAAACATAACTCAACCCCACAATGCGCAAGTAACTGCTTGCCAGTTGAACGACTTCCGGGTCCTCGGTGTAAAAACTCATCAACCGTTCGGGGATTAAGATCGCTCCCAACGAAAATAATGCGGCAACGGAAACTGCCACCACAAGACAAATGCCCAGTACCTTGCGGATGCTTTCTGTATCACCTTTCCCCCAATATTGCGCGGTGAAAATGGACATACCGCTCGTTACCCCGAAAATGAACAGGATAAGCAGGAAGAAGATCTGGTTCGCCAGCCCCAGCGCAGCGACCGACGCTTCGCCCAACTGACCGACCATCAGCACATCGATCATGTTGAGCCCGGCAGTGATGAGTTGCTGGAAAGCCACCGGCACAGCCAATGCCAGCATGGCGCGAAAGAAAGCTTTATCGCTAAAAAAGGAAAGAGACATGCTAGAAGGATGAAGGGTGAATTTGAAAGCTTACCAGGGAGAATGGCGAAGCCTTGAATAGAAAGAGGAAAGATGGTCCGTAACCAACCGCCGACCTATGATATTCACTGATAACTGATTATCTGGGACTATTCTTCCGGGGCATCTCTTACGATATACAATGGCCTGTCTTTGGCCTCATCGTACAGCCGACCAATATACTCGCCGAGAATCCCCAGGCAGATCAATTGCACACCGCCCAGAAACAGCACCGCCAGCAAAGTAGTGGCCTGTCCAAAAAAGGCCTGTGAGCCGCTGGCCCGCAAGTAAATGACGACGGGCATGGCAAGGATGGCAATCCCAGCCGAGACAAAGCCAAAAAAGGTGGCCACCTGTAATGGAAAATAGGAAAATCCAGTCACTGCGTTGATCGCCAGGCGGAACATTTTCCGGAACGGATATTTCGTCTCACCGGCTATCCGCGCAGCCCGTTTATATTCCACGCCGATCTGCTTGAACCCCACCCAGGCAGACATGCCGCGCGGGAAACGGTGCTTCTCCCGCATCTGCCTGAGCACGTTCACGACCTTGCGATCCATCAAGCGGAAATCGCCCGTATCGAGCGGAATCTTGACATCCGTAATGCGATAGATGAGGCGATAGAACACGGACGCCGTCCACAGCTTGAACCAGGATTCGCCTTCGCGCTCGGTGCGCACCGCATAGACAACCTCATATCCTTCACGCCATTTTTTCGCCATCTCGACGATCATTTCAGGCGGGTCCTGCAAGTCTGCATCGATGATGACAACTGCATCGCCGCGAGCGTAATCCCAGCCGGCAGTGATGGCAATTTGGTGCCCGAAGTTGCGTGCAAAGATGACCGGCCGAATCCGCTTATCCTTTTTCGCCAGCTCACGAATCATATCGGTCGAACCGTCGGTCGAGCCATCGTCCACGAGGATGAGTTCCCAGGTTTCGCCAGTTGAGTCCATTACTTCAGAAACGCGGCGATGAAGTTCCGAGAGGTTATCCTTTTCATTGAAGATGGGCGCGATGATCGAGTAGGTGATTTTCATTTGCTGTTTTTCTTTCGAGCAGAACTCGTTTTGGGATTAGACGCAGCTGGTGAGGCCGAAGCAGGCTCAGGGGCCGCTTCGCGTGAGGCGGTCGAAGATTCATCCACCACAGCATCAGCCGGCCTGCGAATCCCGCGACGCGGTGGGTGGATCTTTTCCGGCGGGGCAACAAATTGCTGACTCCCATCGTCCTCAAAGGCCGGCAGGCCCAATACTTTACGCTGAATGTAGCCTGCAATAATGACCACGGAGGCCAGCAGTGGAACAACCAATAACGCGCCCAGGATGCCCTCCAGAATCGTGGCGATAAGAATAGCAATGAAGATCAATCCTTCATTCATGTGCACACTGCGGCCCATGATGATGGGACGCAGAAAAAAGTTCTTCAAATTGATCAAGACAAGATATACAGCCACCAGAATGCCAGCCACCCAGAAATTAGGAAGGTCGGCGAGTGGACCCCACCGTGAACCTTCGAGCAACGCCACGCCCGCGGCAAATAGCACGGCAATAAACGGACCTACATCTGGCACCAGCGTAAATAAACCCGCTAACACACCCAATACCAACGCACCCGGGATGCCCATGACCAGCCATACAATCGTAAACACCACGCCAACAATGATCATCAACACGATCTGCCCACGCAGGTAAGCCATCCATACCCTGCGAATACGAGCATACAGCTCTTCCATTTCCCAGCGATATTCCGGCAGGATAAAATTAAACAGGCTCTCGCGCATCCGCTCCCATTCTGATAAAAACAAATATATGCAAACCAGGATGATGAGAGACCAGAGCACACCAACTGATGTAGTTTCGAGGAATTGCAGCGCATCCTCAGGCAGCGGTGTTAGAAAGGCACCCTGCACCTGGGTAAGGCTTTGTCCCCAGGCCTCCAGATGAAATACCAACGGTCCAATACTCACCGGCTCTGAAAGTATTCCGCTCAGTTGTTGTGATAAGTCCAACAGGTCCCGAATAACACTTTGGGCTTCTTCGTAAAAGATCGGCGCCAATGTCGCAGGCAGGCCTATCAACAGAATCAGCGCTGTAAAGAACACGAAGTTGACCGCCCCCGTACGCGACATCTGTGTGTTTGTGGAAAGGTAAACAACCGCCGGGTTAATTAGATAAGCCACAAACGCGGCAATCGCCACGTTTCGCACGGCATCATGTGCATAAAATAGAAACGCCACGAACGCGATGAAGAACATGATTCCCATCATGTAGCGGAACGATATACTCCATTGCATATCCTTGTTCATAGCAACCTTTTTACTGCGACCAGCGTTGGCTCGATAATCGGAGCGGACTTTACCGCACTCATCGCGGCACGGATATCTTTGAGGCCACTGCCGGTATTCAGCACCAGGGTCGGATCTGCGCTTCCTACTACGCCGGTAGCAGCTGCTTTCACCAAACCGGCATAGGCCGTCGCCCCGGCAGGTTCGGCAAATATTCCCATTGTGCCAAGCTCCGCGAGGGCCTTAAGAATCTCTTCATCTGATACATTAACGTACGTCCCACCCGTTTCCTTCGCGGCGCGCACCGCACGGACACCATCGCGCGGCAAATCGACCGAAATTGAGTCGGCAATCGTCTTGGCTGAGACCGGTGTGATCATCTCTGTGTTCCCGTGAAAGGCATTCGAGATCGCGGCAGAACCTTCCGCCTGCACGCCAATGATGCGCGGGACACGTGCCAGCCAGCCAAGTTGATACAAATCCTTAAAGCCTTTGTGGATGCCGGAGATGGCATTCCCATCCCCGACTGGGACGAAAACCGTCAGCGGCGCGTGTTCGAGATCTTCGCCAAATTCATCATGCCATCTGACGTGTGCCTCCTGCCACCATTCCCAAATCTCGAACGCGGCGGTTTTCTTGCCCTCGGCCGTGAAGGGGTTGTAGCCTGTGTTACGGCAATACCATCCAAACTCCTCTGCGCATTGGATCGTAAGGTCAAAGGCATCATCGTAAGTGCCATCCACTAAAATGACCTTGGCACCGAAGATCAACAATTGCGCTACCTTCGCCGGCGGCGCGGACTTGGGCGCAAAGATAACGGCTTTTTGGTGAACCGCCGCAGCCATGCCGGCCAGGGCCGCGCCTGCATTTCCCGTGGAGGCTGTGACCACCACCTCCGCTTCGATCTCCAGGGAGCGGGCAATCACAACCGCGCTGGCACGATCTTTGAAGGAAGCACTTGGGTTGCGAGATTCATCCTTCAGCCACAGATTTTGGATGCCGAGTCTTTCCGCCAACCGGGGCAATTCGAATACGGGCGTCTGGCCGACCGCGTGCAATGGAGTTGCTTCGCCGGGCGGTTCCTGCACAGGCAAAAACGGCAAATATCGCCATAGTGACGGGTCATTCCGCGAGAGGATATCCTCCTGTTTGTATTTATTCTTGAGCATTTCGTAATCCAGCAACACATCCACATTCCCACCATCTTTGGGGCACGTGTACGTGATTTCTGTCGGAGAGTATTCTGTTCCACATAACGAACAACGATAACCCAGGAATTTGCCCATGTGATTTCCTTTTTATTTCCCCAATTGTACCAAGATGCAACAGACGTGACATACCTCCGCGAAACTGGCAGCTTCGGCCTTTTTAAGTAAGCTCAGCAGTTTTCCAACCAAAAAGACTTTCAGGCTTATCTGGCACTTATCAATTCCGAAAAAATCGTTGTATTCCGTCGAAAAATCACTATACTTTATGAAAATTGTCGAGCATGTGAGGCTATTGGATATGACCCTTCCATCTACTGAATTCTATCGCGTGGACACCTTAACAGGTTGTTATAGCTTTCTCAGTTTTGTTGAGACACTGGACCAGGTTTCCTCCGCAGAGAAACGAAAACCTTTCTCGATCCTCTATCTTGATTTGAATCATATGAAAACATTGAATGACACGAAGGGACATTCCTATGGCGATTCGGTCCTCCGTTGGCTCGGAATCGTTTTGCAGGAAGAATGTAATTCTCCTGCCTATCGCATCGGTGGGGATGATTTTACGGTCGTCCTTACCGATGGAGTACATCCGGAATATGAAGAGTTGCTCAACCGCATCTTCGGCCGATTAAACAAGGAAGGTGAACAACTCGGCATCCCTGCCCCACCCGCAACCATCGCTCTTATCCATTTTGACCCAGATCATGATTCTTCCATAAACGATGTTATGTTTCATCTTGCAGAAACCATACGCGATGTGAAATTGAATATGGCGAGAACGATTCGCATATTTCAGGCACGTGACTTGATTAAATCAACAGCAAAAGCGAATGAACAAAGTCCCGATACAATTAACCGTTCCTGGGAGGTTCTGTGCACGATTGCCAACCAAGCGCTCGACCGTGTCCGTTTTATGGGGCGGATGCTTGATCTCGCTCAAAAGACATCCTACCTGGATGCCATTTCTGGACTGCCAAACCTGCGCGCTGCGTTGCTAAAAATGGAAAAGGCCATTCAAGACGCGGCAGTTGCCAAATTGCCTTTTTCCATCCTGCTGACCGATGGGGATAACTTCCGCAAGTACAATAGCATCAGTTACGCTACTGGAGATGAGGTAATCCAAAACACAGGAAAAGTTTTCTCTGAACATCTCCGCCCTGGAGATTTTGTCGCACGCTGGCGAACTGGGGATGAATTCATTGTGATATTGCCAAATACTTCGAGTGAAGGCGCGAGAGTCGTCGGGGAGCGTTTTCGCTCGGCGATCAGGGAAGCCTCCAAAGTATGGATACTCCCAAGCAGTATCTCCGTCGGAGTCGCCATGTATCCCAAGCACGGGCGTAATACGAATGAACTTGTCGATGCCGCCGAGTCAGCTCTCAAGCGCGCAAAGGATGAAGGGAAGGATAGACTTATTTTGGCAGAGTAGTCCCATAAAGACTCCTGCGTTCGAAACCGTCAACGCAACTCAGCAGGTAGAGGCCGCGCTTCACCGCTTTGGCGGTCAAGTAGCTCCCAATCCATGATGCACTCCGCCACGGGCGAACCATCCGCGCGCGTTATGCCAATATACCGTGAGCCGCCCGTCTCATGGATCTTGATCATGTGTGTGGATATGTTCAACGTCTCGCCCCACTCCGCAATGGATGCGTATTGGATTTGAAACCGCTTCGTGGCTACGCTCAAGCCTGCCTCCACCCAATAGGCAGGACTCCACCCTCGAGCCGCAAAATCCTGCGCCGCAACTTCCTCTGCATAGTTGACATAGATCACATTGTTGACATGCTCATACATGTCCAAGTCCATCCACTCCACTTGCCTCTGTGTAACAAACGGATTCTCCACTGCTGGGATCTTCGGAAACTTCTCGAACGGAAACACACGCGGATCGTCAAGCCGCAATCGCTCATTAATATCCTCCGGCGGATTCGTTGGTCGTCCTGTTTTCGCATCCATGCAGACAACCTGTTGCGTACCTTGTGCGATCACCTCGCCGTTATCTTTCCGTGTGAGTTCAAAACAACGCGTGCCGCGTACCCTCTGCCAGTTTACCAGCCATATCGTAAGGTCAACAACATCATTGTGGCGCAGTGAGCCGAGAACACGAATCTCAACCTCGCGGATCAACCAGAATATATCCGGGTTCTGGCTGTAGTTCGCATCCCAGCCTATTGCTACACCCCAATCCCAGGCAGTTTCGATCAGGTAACGCAAATGATTCGCAGGGCTGACCGTCCCGCTGGGATCCAATTCCCCCCAACGCACACGGAACGTACGCGTAAAGATTTTAGACATGAGGCTCCTATAAGTGAGTTCGATTTTATCTTATACACCTCAGACCTGACATGTCTCATCCGCGCCGCCGTTGACCATAACCCACGCGCGGACAAAGACACAAACCCGGCAAACTTTCCTGAAGACATGTCAGGTCTTAACCAAAAAGGACTCTCAGGCTTGAAACCTTGAGAGTCCGTTTTTCATCATTCGTCCTTCTGCATTCAGCCTTACCGTTCTTCCCTCTCCCAAATCTCTCTTGCAATCAACTCCTGATCCACAGGCAACTTATCAATCCTCACGCCGACTGCGTTATAAATCGCGTTCGTGATGGCAGGCGTGGTTGGGATACTGCATATCTCGCCCACTCCCTTCGCACCGTAGGGACCTTCCGCGGTGGGATGTTCCACAATAATGGATGTGATCTCAGGTGTAAGCATAATGCCAGGGATGCGATAACGGGCGAGATGGTCAGTGACCACATAACCATTGTCCATGATGAATTCTTCGGTCAGGGCGTTGCCGAGTCCCATCATCACGCCGCCTTCGACCTGCCCCTGCAAGCCGAGCGGGTTGACCGCCATGCCTACATCGTTGGCAGAGATGACTTTCAGCACGCGCACTTCACCCGTCAGTTTGTTGACTTCCACTTCAGCGGCTTGGACTCCGAATGAAAAGGCAAAGTGCATATCACCGCCTGTGCCGAGGGGTTGGGTCTTTGGCGCTTCGTATTCATACAGCGCGCGTGGATGTTGTCCTATTGACTTCATTTCTTGGGCAACTTCGGCGTAGGTCATCGAATGTCCGTTGGCGTGGACGATACCATTCTCAAATCGAATTTGCTCGGGCTTCACGTCATATTTTTCGGCGAGAGTGGCGGTGATGGCATCACGCAGAGTCTTTGCGGCGTAACGTGACGCGTTCCCCGTGACAAACGTTTGACGGGAGGCCGTTGTGGGTCCGCCATTGGGGGTTAGGTCGGTGTCCATCACAAGCACGCGTACTTGCGAGGTTGACACTGCCATTTCTTCTGCCACGATCGTTTGCATCACGGTGACAAGTCCCTGCCCCATTTCAGCGGAGGAACTGCGTACTTCGAATGTGCCGTTGTCATAAAGCTCAACTTCCGCACCAGATTTATCAGGCGCGCCGCCACCGAGTCCTGTGTTCTTGTATGCGGCGGCAAAACCCCAGGCGCGGAGCCAATGCTTCTCATCGCCCTGTCCTCTTCCATTGGGTGCGGGATAAGGGGAGAGCGATGAAACGGATTCAACTATTGGCTTGAAGGGATGCGGGTTGTGCTTCCGCATTTCTGCATCCACTTTATC
>Ga0209382_10012830_pt1 | contig 10322 bp, 6 predicted proteins | sample SoiMetdeltSBSDD5_FD_187599 | JGI IMG/M metagenome (GOLD analysis project Ga0209382, IMG submission 187599) | Bulk soil microbial communities from a Populus tree surrounding site in Tennessee, USA - Soil MetaG P. deltoides SBSDD5 (SPAdes) (version 2) | ecosystem: Environmental > Terrestrial >...
TCGCGAGCACGCGCTCGCTAACTGGGAGGGCATCATGAAAGTCGTTGTCGATTTGGGTGCATGCGACCTCCACGGACTCTGCGTGGAGGCGGCGCCTGAAGTATTCGAGATTGGCGACGACGGCGTGTTGCACGTCCTGATCGAGACGCCACCGGACGGTCTGCGCGCGAAGGTGGACAGGGCCGTGCGGGAATGCCCGACCGGCGCGATTTCGATTGAAGAGTGAGGCTGCCGTGCTGCGTCGCATCGTGGTCGTGGGCGCCTCGCTCGCAGGCCTGCGCGCGACCGAGACGCTGCGCGATCGGGGCTTCGATGGTGAGCTGACGCTCATTGGCGACGAGCCACATCGCCCCTACGACCGCCCGCCACTCTCGAAACAGGTGTTGCAAGGCACCTGGGAGCCGGAGCAGACCTTTTTCCGGCGGAAGGACGGCTACGACGCCCTCGCGCTCGACATGCGACTTGGCGTGCGCGCGACGTCGGTCGACCTTCGCGCCAGGCGCGTGATTCTGGCAGATGGCACCTTCGCCGACTACGATCGGCTCATCGTCGCAACCGGGGCGCGTGTGCGGAATCTCCCGGGTATGGCGCCCCGCGTAGGCCTGCTCGCCTTGCGCGGTCTGGATGACGCGATCGCGCTGCGGCGGGAATTGATGAACGCCTCGCATGTCGCGATCGTCGGTGCCGGGTTCATCGGCCTCGAGGTCGCCGCCTCCTGTCGCGCTCGCGGCTTGCAGGTCACCGTGATCGAGTCGCTCCCCGTTCCGCTTTCCCCTGCGCTGGGGTCGACGTTCTGCGAGATGGTCGCGGCCATGCACCGCGACCACGGCGTGGACCTTCGCACCGGGGTTTCGGTCACGGACGTCTTCGGTGAATCGCGTGTCGCCGGCGTGGTGCTCTCCGACGGCTCACGAATCGACACTGATGTGGTTGTGGTCGGCATCGGCGTCACGCCAAACACGGAATGGCTCGAGGGCAGCGGCCTCACTCTTGAGAACGGCATCGTCTGCAACGGCTGCGGTGAAGCCGCGCCGGGGGTGTATGCGGCCGGCGACGTGGCCCGGGTCGCCAATCGGTGGCACGGAGATTCACCGCGAATCGAGCATTGGACCAACGCGGTCGAACAGGGGGTGCACGCTGCCGAGAACGCGCTCGCCGGTCCGGCCTCGAGCACGAGCTTCTCATCCGTGCCGTACTTCTGGTCGGACCAGTACGATCGGAAAATCCAGTTCGTCGGTCGCGCACGTCCGCACGACGAGATGGTGATCGTCGACGGGTCGCTCGCCGACCGGCGGCTCACGGCACTTTACCGCTGCGGCAATAGCGTGGTGGCGTGTCTCGCCGTGAATCAGCCGCGCGCGCTGATTAAGTACAAGAAGCTAATCGCAGCCTGTGTTCCGTGGGAAGCCGCCCTCACGGCAACGGCTGCTTCCTAGCCCCTCCCGCAGGGCGTCTGTCGAGAGGTTCCGAGTTACCGTGCAGGTGCTTCCCAAACGGCCGCCCGTTTCAAAGCCAGTTGGCGACTACTCGTGGTTTATCCGTCAAACCGTGTCGGTTGCTGCCGGCGGTTCCATTCCCGTGTGGTCCAGCTAACCTAGCCGGTGCGGTTACGCCTGTTCGAACAAAGGAGCTGGCCGGCGTGACGGTCGATCCGAGCGAGCGTGAGTTCCTCGCGCAACTTCTCCGCGTGACGGTCGTACGTGTCGATGTCAATCGAGCGCTCAAAGAGGAACGCTTCGTCCAGACGGTCCAGCCTGTCTAGGATGGCCTTGGCCACTCGCTCGGCTGCCGCGACCTTCTTGCGCACAGCTGCCTTGCGAGCTTTCCAGATCACCTCGCGCGAGGCACCGTTCCCCTCCGTGTTCCCCCTTGGAGGGGCGTTGGATTGAGCACAAGTCGCTCAGCGCGTTACGTGCCCTGAGGAACGATCCTCGTTGCCCAGACGAACGGCTTCGCCCACAGCCTTGAGCCTGTGGCGGGGTGCTACGATCGACCCGCCCAAACGCTCAGTGCCGACCTTCGCGGAGTGGTGGAGTTGGGATCTTTCGTTCACTGGCCACGCCGAATTGCGCATGGAGCAACGAGGCGTGACCGAGGTGGAGGTCCGCGCTATGCTGGAGAGAGCCACCGGGGTCGAGGCCAGCGTGGAGGGCAGATTCATGATCACACCCAACGCGTGCAAGGCCCGTGGGTCGTGATCGTCGAGCCAGACGCCGAGGCCAGGTTGCTCGTCGTCGTCACCGTTTACGAGGTGTCCCAATGACGGAGCGCTCGCTGCAGGTAACCTATCGGAAGGGCCGGACATTCGCGGCGTACCTGCACCTCTCGCATCCAACCGGGGAGAAGAGCGCGAGGACCGTGGCATCGCCAGACGGGCTGCTCATCGTCGATTACGCAGCGTCTGGTCGCCCGTTAGGCGTCGAGATCACCGCGCCACAAGCGGTTCCTCTCGATCGCCTCAACCAGCTCCTCGCGGAGCTTGGCGAGCCTCCCCTCGCGGAACAGGACTACAGGCCCGCTCGGGCCGCGTAGGCGGACTTCAATCCATATCGAGGCGCAGCCAGTGTTCGTGCCTGGCGGGCGCTGAAATCGATTGGGTGCCGATCCTGGCTCGCCCGAATACCTTGCCTGACACGAGAACGGACCCAAAGGAGCGCACCCGTCACGCTCGTCCGTCGTGTCGTCCGCGCCGGAAGTTCCGCTAGAATCTGCGCCGATGGGCCTGGCCGTCGGGAAGCGAATTGGCGGCTTCGAGATCACCGGCCTCCTCGGCAGCGGTGGCATGGGCGAAGTGTATCGCGCGCGGGATACGAAGCTCGATCGTGAGGTCGCGATCAAGGTGCTGCCGGATGCGTTCGCGCAAGATCCCGAACGCGTCGCGCGCTTCCAACGTGAAGCCAAAACGCTAGCCTTACTGAGTCATCCGAATATCGGCGGCATCCATGGGCTCGAAGAAGCCAGTGGGATCACGGCTCTCGTCCTCGAGTTGGTCGAAGGGCCGACGCTGGCGGAACGGATCACGCGCGGCCCGCTGTCGTTCGACGAGGCGCTGCCGGTAGCACGACAGATTGCGGACGCGCTCGAAGCGGCACACGAGCAGGGCGTGATCCATCGGGATCTCAAGCCGGCGAACATCAAGGTGCGTGACAACGGCACGGTTAAGGTGCTGGATTTCGGACTCGCGAAGCTCGCACAGACGCCCGGCTCCGAGGACCGGGCGTCGGGCGTGGTCAGCCAATCGCCTACTATCACCTCACCGGCGCTGATGACGGGCGTCGGCGTGCTGCTCGGGACGGCAGCGTATATGTCGCCCGAGCAGGCGAAGGGACGCGAGGCCGACAAGCGCAGCGACATCTGGGCCTTTGGCTGCGTGCTCTACGAAATGCTCGCCGGGCAGCGCGCGTTTCCGGGCGACGACCTCTCGGAAACATTCGCGGCGGTGATCAAGAGCGAACCCGATTGGGCGGCGCTGCCCGTGACCATACCTGCGCCTGCGCGAAGACTCGTCGCTCGATGTCTGGAGAAGGACAGAAGGCGCCGTCTCGCCGACATCGCGGATGCGCGGCTGGAGTTGGACGATGCGTCGAATTCTCCGACAGACGACGCGGCCGCAGACACGGCGCCACTGCGGCGTCTGCGCTGGGAGCGAATCGCGTGGGCGGCTTGCACACTGTTTCTGGGGCTGGTCTCCGCGTTTGCGCTCGTCGTCGGGTTTCGTTCGCCTCCAAGTCAGCCCGAGCTTCGCGTCGACATCACATTTCCGCCCAACACCCAACCCGCGTCTCCGACGCTCTCTCCGGATGGCCGGCGGATCGCCTTCGTCGCACGGACTGATCGACGCAGCCGTGTGTGGATTCACACGCTGGATGGTCGCCCGGCGCGACCGCTGGAGCGCACCGACGGCGCCCAGGACCGACTGTTCTGGTCTCCCGACAGTCGTTCCGTCGGGTTCTTCGCCGAGGGAAAGCTCAAGCGCATCGACTTCGAAAGCGGCGCCGTGCAGACGTTGGCCGACGTCGTCGCGCCCTTCAGCGCGGGTGGAGCGTGGAACCGCGACGGGGTGATTCTCTTCGCGCCGACCAGAGGTCCGCTCTTCCGCGTGCCGCAGACCGGGGGCGAGGTCGCCGCCGTCACCCGCGTGGAAGCCCCGCACATTCGACATGTCCAGCCGCAGTTTCTCCCAGACGGTCGTCACTTTCTGTTTTTCAGCTTCGGGGATAACGACTTCCGCGGTGTCTATGTTGGCGATCTCGAGGGCGCGACCGCGCCGCAGCGGCTGCTCGCCGACGTTGATGGCGCCGTGTACGCGGCCTCGGGGCACCTGTTCTTCGCGCGCCAAAGTGCGCTCCTGGCTCAGCGCTTCGATGCCGATGCCTTGAGGCTGGTCGGGGCGCCGTGGCAGGTGACCGAGAGCATCCGTGCCCAGTTTGGGGTGATGACCTTTTCCGCGTCCGAGACAGGCGCTCTCGTCTATGTCAGCAGAGATGTCGAGGAAATCCAGCGTCGACTGATCTGGTTCGACAGGTCCGGAAAAGAACTGCAGCAGCTCGACGGTCGGGACCCCGTTGAGACCAGCACGGTCGGGGCGCTGTCGCCAGACGGCCGCCGGCTCGCCGTCGATCGGCGCGACTCGATTTGGATCCTCGGCACCGAGCGTGGCGGTCTCACCAGGTTTGGCACTCCGGACGAATTCTTTCCGCTATGGGCGCCGCTTGGCGATCGCCTCGTGTTTCAAACTCGCGTCGGTCGCGGAGTCAACAGTCTCTCGCAACGAGCGCTGACTGGCGGCGAGGCCGAACTGCTGGTCGCCACCGCCGGGCCCAGCGTCCCGAACGACTGGTCCCCTGACGGACGGCTGCTGCTCTACCGTGACAGCGGTCCGCAGACAGGCTTCGACTTGTGGCTGCTGCCCGTCGAGCGTGAGACCAGCTCAGGGCGCCTGCGGCCGGTCCCAGGCCAAAGCGCCAACCCTTTCACCAACACGGCCGCCAACGAAATGAACGGGCAGTTCTCGCCGGATGGTGCCGCGATCGCGTACGAGTCGGACGAATCGGGCGAGTGGGAAATCTATCTGCAGCCGTTCGGCCGCCCGGGAGCGCGCGAGCAGATTTCAGTGGCGGGCGGACGCTACGCGCGATGGCGACGCGACGGACGGGAGCTGTACTACCTCGCCCCCGATGGCCACCTCATGATGGTGCCGATGCGTCCGTCGTCCACGGAAGGGCCGCGTCGTGCCGCCGACCCGGTGCCGCTCTTCTCCGTTCTCGTTGCGCCCGGAAGCGGGCAGCGTCCACAGTTCGTCGTCACGAACGACGGCGAGCGCTTCCTAGTGAACGCGGTCACCGGCACCGCCCCAGTCGACGTCACGATGATCGTTAATTGGAGCTCGGCGCGCTGAGCCACCGTGTCGCCAGCAGGCCGTGGTGCACTGAGGTGCCGGAGGACCTGACTTAAATCTGACTAGGCTGTGGAAGTCCGCGACGGACCAACTACACCGAACTTTTCAGCGCCTCGATCTTTCGCAATCAGCTCGTCAATCGGTTCCAACTGGCGATGTTCTGGTCCACCTAACCTACACTCTGGTCTCGATTCCAGCCAAAGCTGAAGGCTGGTGCAGTTGCGCGGTTCGAACATCGCGTTTTCTGTCGAACGCGATTTGCAAGAAGCAGTGAAGGATCCGATCACGGCGCCTGCGCTACACTGCGAAATCAGCCGGTCACCCGTGCCTGATCGACAGCCGCCGCGGAGGGCCTCATGAAGGCGTCGTCGCCCGTTCGATGGTTAGCCGTGCTTGGCGGAGTCGCCCTGCTGGTCTCGGGCTCCGGCTCGTTCTCTGGCGCCGAACTGCGCGTGATGATTTCGGCCGGTTTTTATCGGGTCTATGCCGAGCTGGGCCCGGCGTTCGAGCGCGCGACCGGCCATCGCCTCATCACGACGCGCGGTCCGTCGATCGGCGACTCTCCGGAGGCCATTCCGACCCGCCTCGCGCGAGGCGAGCTCGCCGACGTTGTGATCCTCGATGGCGGAGCCGCCGACGAGCTCGCGAAGCTAGGTTTTGTGCGCCCTGGCAGCAAGGTCGATCTCGCCCTCTCGCAGATCGGCATGGTGGTGCGCTCTGGGGCCGCGTTGCCGAATATCGACACCGTCGAGGCGTTCCGGAGGACGCTCCTCGCAGCCAAATCTATCGGCTACTCGGACAGCGGCAGCGGCACCTATCTTTCGACCACGCTGTTCGAGAAGCTCGGCGTGGCGAACCAGGTCGCAGGCAAGAGTCGAAAGGTGCGTGGGCCACCATCCGGTGAACCAGTCGCCGCGGTCGTTGCGCGTGGTGAGGTGGAGATTGGCTTCCAGCAAATCAGCGAGCTCATACACGTCCCTGGCGTGACCTACGTCGGGCCGATTCCGGCGGAACTTCAGGCCGGATTTTCCTTCGCCGGCGCGATCACCAGCGCAGCTAAGCAGCCGGACGTGGCTCGCGCTCTGCTTGTCTTCCTCGCTTCGCCCCAAGCGGAGTCGACTATCGTGGCCTCCGGGCTGACACCAATTGCCCGACGGTAGTCGGCGTGTTCCATGTTGAGTGGCGTGGCCGAACACAATTCTCGCAGACGCACTGTGTTACAGCCGCCGCTGTCGGGTTTCCCGACTCGTAAGTAACGAGCAAAGGCGATCCGGCTTTCAATCCGTGGCCGCCAAGTCGGCTTGCCAGTTGGTCACGACGATCATGGGCGAAGCTTCGGCGGCCTCCATCGGCACAGACGCCAGGAAACGCTGACCGTCAGCCGATACCTCGTACCCGGTTTGGCCGAAGGCCGAAGGAAGAAGGGGCGGAAGCTTGAAAAGCGATACCGGAGAGCCCAGCTCCGGCGCGCTGCCACTAAGGCGGACCGTGACGGACACAAGCGTGCCATCCGGGGATCGGTAGAAGATTTCGCGTCCGTCCCTTCGCCACCGGGCGTGCGACCCACCGCGGGTCGAAACGCGCGATTTCGTGCGCCCGTCAGGGAAGCGTTGCAAGTAAACCTCGTTGCGACCGGATTCACCCGACGTGTACGTCATCCAGTGTCCGTCTGGTGAAAAGCGCCCATCGTCTTCCCGAAACGTCCCGCGCGTGAGCTGCAGCGGTTCGCCGCGAATAAGTGGCAAGGCCGAAAGAGCGTAGCGGGTTGTCGGAATGGACTCATTCGACAACGCCGTGTACAGGAGATACTGCCCATCCGGCGACCAGTCCCAGACGGTCTGCGACGTCCGAGTGGTCGTGAGGCGTCGTTCGGTTCCGTCAGTGCTCCTGACGAACAGGTTGGGAGGACCGCCCCAGCTGTACGCCAGGGCCTGGCCGTCTGGTGCCCACGCCATCGCAGTGATGTCGAGGCCGTTCTCTCGAACCGCGAATGGGGCGGCAACCCCCCGGTCGACCTCAATGACCCACAATTGTCCCCGTCCTGCAGGGGGACTCGCATGAATGATGGCGATCTGCTTGCCGTCGGGCGATATGCGAGGCTGTCCGACAAACGTATCCGGTTGCCCGACCACGCTCGTCGCCTTACCGTCCCGTCCGTACCACGTCAAGTGGACTTTCCTCCCCGCCGCCTTCTCATAGAGAAGCGTCCCGTCGGTCGATGTCGAGAAGAACTCACGGCCGTTCGCGGCGGCAAACGGTCCGATGGCGATTGGAACGGGATCGCCGGCCAGCTGTGCGCTTGTAGCGTCAAACGGTTGCGCGACGAGTTGATCGTCGCGCACCCAGAGAAGATACCCAGCCCCTGCGTCCCTTCCCGGGGCATACCAGGCCGCGGTGGATCCGAGCAATCGAGTCTTTTCGGTGGGACGATCAAGGGCGCTGACGTAAACGCCACGCACCTGCGGATTGTCGGCTCGAACGAAGTACAGAAAGCGTCGGCCGTCTGGAAGGAACTGCGGCCAGCGGTGCGAGTTCTCGCTGCGCGACTGGTCGATATTCGTCACCGCGACCGGCTCGCCGCCGGATGCCGATACCTGCATGATTGGGCCGTCGTTGTACCCGTTGAAGAGGATGACGCCGTTCGCACTCCACGTTCCACCCCGCCCACCGGTCACGGCGCAGAGCTCTGTGGGAGACCCGCCGCCAAGGTCGACGCGTTTGAGCTTGCCAGCCGCGAAGAATCCAATGGACCGGCTGTCCGCCGACCAGAAAGGATACGTCGCTCCCTCGGTTCCAGGGAGTTCACGCGCCGACAATTCATCCAGTTGGCGCAGCCAGAGCCGGTCGACGTCTCCTGTGTGTGCGACATAGACAATGAGCCGACCGTCGGGCGAGATCTCACTACCATTCTGGAGTTGGAACTCGCCGCCGGGGGGCGGGTTCACCGACACACTCAGAGACAGTACAGGGCCAGGAGAACGGAACCGCGGAAGCATCCACAGTGACGCGATCCCGAGTCCGGCGGCGAGGATGCCCGCGGCGGCGATCACGATCGACCCACGTCTGGGTACGAGCGCGCCCGCACGTGCTGGAGGCAGTGACTGCGACGTCGTTGTGCCGGCCCCTACGAGACCGGGCCGGACGTCGTCCGCTTCCGGGTCGAGGTCCACGCGAGCGTCGCCGATGTCGCGCAGGCGCCGTTTCGGATCCTTCTCCAGGCAACGACCGAGCAACCGTCGAACACCGGTCGGGATGTTCGCCGGCAAACGGCTCCAGTCCGCCTCGCTCTGAACCACGGCGGCGAGCGTGTCGGTGACGGTGTCGCGCTGAAACGCCGCCCGCCTGGTCAGCATCTCGTAGAGCACGCAGCCGAACGCCCAGATGTCGGTGCGCTTGTCCACCGCCAGCCCTCGCGCCTGCTCGGGACTCATGTACGCAGGCGTGCCGACGATGAGACCCTCGCGCGTGTGGTCGACTTTCATCGTCGGTAACTGCGTCAAGTCGACGCCTTCAGCATCGCCGCTCATCGCCTTCGCCAACCCGAAGTCCAGGACCTTGACGGTGCTGTCGGGGCGAATCTGGATGTTCGCGGGCTTGAGGTCGCGGTGGACGATGCCCTTCTCGTGCGCGGCCTCCAAGGCGTCCGCGATCTGTCGTGCGATGCCGATCGCCTCGGCCGCCGGCACCGCGGCCCGCGTGATGCGCTCGGCCAGCGTTGCGCCCTCCACGAGTTCCATCACGAGGGCCTTCAGGCCGTCGGATTCTTCCAGCCCATAGACGGCTGCGATGTTCGGATGGTTCAGCGAAGCGAGCACTTCGGCTTCGCGCTGGAATCTCGCGAGTCTATCGGCGTCGGGCGCCAGTGAGGCGGGCAGAATCTTGATGGCGACTTGTCGCTTCAGCTTCGTATCACGGGCACGATAGACCTCGCCCATGCCCCCAGCGCCGATCTGCGCGGTGATTTCGTATGGGCCGATGCGAGCGCCTGGAGCCAGGGCCATTGTTGCTGGCAATTCTACGCGATAGCTCTTGAGCGACGGCGTTATGTTGACTGAGAGCTCGCTGCGCGCAATACGGCCATAACAGAGATAACCTGGTTTGCGCGCGGCGCGTACTGACGTCCGAGTTTCGAATTCGGTGGCGCGGATCGCGCCCAAGAGACACTGTTCTACTTGAACAGCGACTTCGCAATGGTAGCGTGCACACCCTTCGTTTGATCCACTGCCTGAGTCACGTGTAGATCCGCGGCGATCGAGCACAAGACATAGGCCTCGTCGCGTGACAAGCCTTTCTCTGCGACCAGGAACTCCACCATCTCGCGCGTGGCGAGTCGCGCGGCTTCATCCAGGTCCTCGTGGAGTCCCATGCTGATGTAGTGGGTTGGCGTCTCGGCACGCGGCCAGCGGAGGCGCTGGCCCTTGCGAACTGTGACCTCGAAGGTTCCGCGCAGAGAGGTCTCCAACGCTGTTCCTGTGACTTCGCCGTCTCCCTGCATGCCGTGCCCGTCGCCCATCGAGAGAAGCGCGCCCCGCACATGGACCGGAAGATACAGCGTCGATCCCGCCACGAGGTCCTTGTTATCGAGGTTGCCGCCGTGCCAGCCCGGCGGCCGGCTCGAGATTCGTCCGACGAGCGGCGGAGGGGCGACGCCGATCGATCCGAAGAACGGCGCCAGTCGCAATGACACTCCGGGCCTGAATTCCACAATGGTGTCGCCCGGTTTCCAGCGCAGCAATCGGAAGTGCGCATAGGGAAACTCGTCGGGCAGGACGCCGCCGCCAGGGTTGAATGCGACGACACCAAACGCATGCAGGAACTCGATGGCCACAATGCGCACTTCGAGTGTGTCTCCCGGCTCGGCACCCTCGACAAAGATCGGTCCCGTCATCGGGTGGACGCCGGGGCCTCGCTCGGTGACGCGAGT
>Ga0209382_10012831_pt1 | contig 10322 bp, 3 predicted proteins | sample SoiMetdeltSBSDD5_FD_187599 | JGI IMG/M metagenome (GOLD analysis project Ga0209382, IMG submission 187599) | Bulk soil microbial communities from a Populus tree surrounding site in Tennessee, USA - Soil MetaG P. deltoides SBSDD5 (SPAdes) (version 2) | ecosystem: Environmental > Terrestrial >...
TGCGGTGTCGGCGGCGAGCGCGGCGCGTCCGGCTTCGAGCCGGGCGATCGGGACTCGGTAGGGCGAGCAGGAGACGTAGTCGAGGCCGATGTCGTGGAAGAAGTGTACCGATTCGGGGTCGCCGCCGTGCTCGCCACAGATGCCCAGCTTGAGGTCGGGGCGGGTGCTGCGGCCGGCCGCGACGGCGATGCGGATCAGTGCGCCGACGCCGTCGCGGTCCAGTGACTCGAACGGCGAGACCGTGAACACGCCCTTGTCCAGGTACCCGGCGAAGATCGATGCCTCGACGTCGTCGCGGGAGAATCCCCAGGTCGTCTGCGTCAGGTCATTGGTGCCGAAGGAGAAGAACTCGGCCGCCTCGGCGATCTGCTGTGCGGTCAGCGCTGCGCGCGGTAGCTCGATCATCGTGCCGATCGGGATGTCCAGCGTGACGCCGGTGGCGGCCGATACGTCGCGGATGATCGGGTCGATCTCGTCGCGGATCAGGTGCAGCTCCGTCACTGACCCGACGAGCGGAACCATGATCTCGACGAGCGGGCGGCCGCCCTGCTTGACGCGCTCCGCCGCCGCCTCCGTCACCGCCCGCACCTGCATGCCGTACAGGCCGGGAACGAGCAGGCCGAGGCGCACGCCTCGCAGGCCGAGCATCGGGTTCGATTCGTGCAGCCGCTCGACGGCCGCAAGCAGTCGCTCGTCGTCGGGGTCGGCTCCGTCTCCGGCGCGGTCCACGGCGACCCGAACCGCCAGCTCGGTGCGATCGGGCAGGAATTCGTGCAGTGGCGGGTCGAGCAGCCGGATCGTGACGGGCAGCCCGTCCATCTCGTGCAGGAGCGTGCTGAAGTCGGCGCGCTGCAACGGCAGCAGCGCGTTGAGCGCGGCGTCGCGGGCGGCGGGGGAGTCGGCCAGCACCAGCCGTTCGATGAGCACCCGCCGCTCGCCCAGGAACATGTGTTCGGTGCGGCAGAGCCCGATGCCTTCGGCGCCGAGTTGGCGAGCCCTGGCCGCGTCCTGCGCGGTGTCGGCGTTCGCCCGGACCGTGAGCCGGCGGGTGCGGTCGGCGTGGCGCAGCAGCCGGTCGACGGCTTGCACGAGCTCGGCGGTCTCGGAGTCGGCCGCGGCGAGCGCCGCGTCGAGCCCTTGTTCGAGGTAGATGCCTACCGCAGACGCGACGACGGGCAGTGCGCCCGCGAAGACCTCGCCCGTGGTGCCGTCGATCGACAGCACGTCGCCCTCGGCGAAACAGACCTCGCCGACCCGCAGGGTGCGGGCCTCGACGTCGATGTCGAGCTCTTCGGCGCCGCACACGCAGGTCCGGCCCATGCCACGGGCTACGACGGCCGCGTGCGAGGTCTTGCCGCCACGGCTGGTGAGCACGCCGGTCGCGGCGATCATGCCGGACAGGTCGTCGGGGGTGGTCTCCCGGCGGCACAGCATGACGTCCTGCCCGCGCGCGGCCCATTGCACCGCAGTCGCCGCGTCGAAGACGATCTTGCCGACCGCAGCGCCCGGCGAGGCGGCCATGCCGCGGGTCAGCAGCGTGCGTGCGGCGCCGGCGTCGAACTGCGGGAACAGCAGCTGCGCCAGCTGGGCCCCGGTGACCCGCTCCAGCGCCTCGTCCTGGGTGATCAGCCGCTCGTCGATGAGCTGGGTGGCGATCCGGAAGGCGGCGGCCGCGGTCCGCTTTCCGACGCGCGTCTGCAGCATCCACAGCTTGCCCCGCTCGACGGTGAACTCGATGTCGCACAGGTCGCGGTAGTGGGTCTCGAGCCTGCGCATGATCTTCGTCAGCTCGGCGTGCGAGGCCGGATCGAGCCTGGCGAAGTCCTCCAGCGACAGGGTGTTGCGGATGCCGGCGACGACGTCCTCGCCCTGCGCGTTCACCAGGTAGTCGCCGTAGACGCCGTGCCGCCCGCTCGCCGGGTCCCGGGTGAAGCAGACGCCGCTGCCCGAGGTCTCCCCGAGGTTGCCGAAGACCATCGCGCCCACGTTGACGGCCGTACCGAGGTCGTGCGGGATGCGCTCGCTGCGCCGGTACAGCCGGGCCCGTTCGGTGTTCCACGACTCGAACACCGCGCGGATGGCCAGGTCCAGCTGCTCGCGTGGGTCCTGGGGGAACTCACGCCCGCTGTGCGTCGCGACGATCTGCTTGAACAGCTCGACGAGCTCCCGCAGCTGGGCGGCCGTCAGGTCGACGTCGGCGGCCGCTGCGGCGCGCGTCTTCGCCGCTTCGAGCCCGGTCTCGAACAGCTCGGCCTGTATGCCCAGCACGGTCCTGCCGAACATCTGGATGAGCCGCCGGTAGCAGTCCCAGGCGAACCGCTCGTCCCCGGCCTCCTCCGCCAGCCCCATCACCGAGTAGTCGTTCAGGCCGACGTTGAGGACGGTCTCCATCATCCCGGGCATGGAGAACTTCGCCCCGGAACGCACCGAGACCAGCAGCGGGTCCTGCACGTCGCCGAGCCGTCTGCCGAGACGGTCCTCGAGACGGCGCAACGCCATCGTCACCTGTACCTGCAACGACTGCGGTTCCTCGCCCAGGGCGAGGTAGTGCCGGCAGGCCTCGGTGGTGATCGTGAATCCGGGCGGCACGGACAGCCCCAGCCGCGTCATCTCGGCGAGGTTCGCACCCTTCCCGCCGAGCAGGTCCGCCTGGTCGCGGCCACCGTCGGCGAAGTCGAACACCAGCTGCACGCGGTGATCGCCGCGCGGCGGCGAACCGGCTGGACCCGCGATGCGGACAGGACTTGAAGTCACCATCGACGCTTCTCCTCACAACGGCCGCCCAATCGCAAACGCTAGCCCGCGGCGGGAACGTGGGCGTCCCACGCCCCGATTGGTGAGCACTGGGACGCCCACGTTTCGCAGCGAGCCACTATCCCGGGCGGCCCCGCCCAGGCGTGTGGCGAATCCGGTTCTTCGGCGGGGTGCGACTCGGGAGGTCGCTGTCGGTAGCTGGCTCTACGCTTAGCGGTGTGCCGATCGAGTTACAGGATGTATCAGGGCGTGCGGCGCCGGACGATCCGTGGGCAACGCATCTGCCCGGCCCGGACCTGGTTCCGACGTACCTGGTCTCGCGCTACGCGGCCCAGTACCGGGTGATCGTCGAGGTACTGCTCGCCGAGCAGGACAGCAGCCTGACCGGCCTGTCCTACGACGAGGTGACCAATGCGGTCGGGGCGCGTCTGGCCAGGCAGCTGCCAGCAGTTGCCGTCGACGCCTTGACGGATTCGCAGTGGTTTCACCTTGACTCGCGTCTGGAGCAGCTCGAGCGCTGGCAGGTGATCATTCGTTGGCAGGAGCCGGCGCGCACCGGTGAGGATTTCCTGCGCCGTCGCGACCGATATCAGCTGACCCCGCGCGCCGCGCGGTTGCACAGCTTCTGGTCGCAGGCCGACGACTCCGACGAGGACCCTGCCGGGGACATCACGCTGGCGCCGCGGGCCATTCACGACCGGCTGCGAGCCTTCGCCGATGCCATTCGAGCCCGCGACTATCCCGCAGCCGCGGCCGAGTTTCAGCAGATCAGCACCCTGCATCAGGCCATGGGCCGGTCAGCCCGCAGGTGGCAGCACACCCTTGCGCTGGCCCTGTCCGGCGGCCCGGACCACGGCAAGCAGGAACTGCTCTGGCGCACTCTGCAGTCCTACGTCGGAATGTGGGGGGAGCAGGTCGATGTGCACAGTCCGCGGATCTCCGAACTGATCGACGAGCTGAGCCCACACCTCACCCCGCAGGTCTGGCGGGCCTGCGTGCGGTCGGCGCTGGCCGACGAGGCCACCGACGACGTGGTGACCGTGCACGCCGAGCACTCGGCACACACCTGGGGCGCGCTCGGCTCGTGGTTCCGCGGCTCGGAGGGGCAGTCCCGCCGGTTGCGCCGGCAGCTGCGCAATCTGGTCGCGCCGTGGGCCCGCAACATGCACATCCTGCTGGACACCGGTGGCGCGGTCACCCGCCGCGCCGAGCTGCTCCGGCTGGCCACCGCGATCGAGCGCGCGCCCGACGAGGACACCGCCTGGGCGATCTGGGACACCGCCGTCGGCGTCTTCCCGGCTCGGCATCTGTTGCTCGCCGCCGATGCCGCGGACGACGACACCATGCCGTGGGCGCAGGCACCCGCGGCCCCGGTCAGCGCGCGCTTTCGGGAGCAGGGCGTACGGGCGGCGGTCGGCCGTCGTACCAGGACCCCGGACTATTCGGCCGGCAAGGCGGCGGCGCGCCGTTCGCGTGCCGGCGCGCTGGCCGCCAGGGGCGAGGCCGAGGTGTCGCTGAGGCGGCGATCGGGCACGCGCCTGGCCGGCTGGGGACAGGTGAGCGATGCCGAGCTGGGCATGCTGCTCGAGTTCGTCGGCGCCGCCAGCCGGGCATCCGCGGGTGCCGGGGGCGACGCGGCACGGTCCGCCGTGACGAGCGACGGCCGGTGGCGGATCACGCTGACCCGTCCTGACCTGGCCGAGGACACCACGACGCTACGGAGTACGCGCGGGAGCCTGGTCACCCTGAACTGGCGGTTCGAGATGGAGCGGGCGTGAACCGCGACCCGCTGGAGCGCCGGCTCGCCTTCACCGGTCTGCTCGCCCATCCGGTGCTCGACCGGCACAGCCACCCCGAGCTGTGGCTGCTGGTGCGTCGCCATCGGACCGTCCTGGCCGACTGGTTCGCCGCCAGGCTGGGCTACCGGCTGGTGCTGACGGACCAGGCGGCGCGGCTGTTCCGGCTGCCGCTCGGCGATCGGGTGGTCGCGCCGCGCCGGCACCAGCCGCCGACGCGCCGGGTGCTCGTGCTGGCCATCCTGGCGGCGGCCGCGGCCGAGGACGCCGAGGACGTGACCACGACCCAGGACCTGTCCGACCGGGTGCGGGCCCTGTCCCAGCATCAGGAGGTCCAGCTCGCCCGGTACGACCCGGACCGGTTCGCCGAGCGCCTGCTGTTCGTCAAATCCGTCCAGGTGCTGGTCTCGGTCGGCGCCCTGCGGCCGACCGGCCGCGGCGACGAGGAGCAGCGTGAGGACTGGGCACACCGCAGGGGCGACATCGGGGGTGCCTACGAGGTGCGGCGTGAGCTGCTGTTGCGCATGGTCGATCCGGCCGCGCTGCGCGCCGCCACCGAACCGGGACGGGACGAGCCGTTGCCCGATTCGGCGGCTCGGTTCGGCCTCATGCGCCGGCTCCTCGAGCTGCCGGTCTGCCTCTACCGCGACCTGACCGAGGCCGAGCGGGTGTACCTGGGCAGCCAACGGCACCGGCTGCTGGCCTGGTGCGCGGAGATGACCGGCTGGACCGCCGAACAGCGCACCGAAGGGGTGGCACTGATCGCCGCCGAGGAATCCGACACCGACCTGCCGTTCCCGCGGCTGCGGGCGGCCGACTTCGCCACGCTGATAGTGCTCGACACGTTGGTGCGCGAGAGCGCCGGGAGCGGGTTGGTGGACCAGGAGACCATCGAACACGCGGCGGTCGAGGTTCGAGCCCGTTACCCCAAGGCGATGACCAACGATCTGCGGGTGCAGGGCCGGCTTGCGAGCACCGCGATCGAGCTGCTGACCGCGCTGGACCTGCTCCGGCCGGCCGGCAAACCCGGCACCTGGCGACTGATGCCACCGGCCGCCCGCTTCCGCAATCCCACCGTGGTGTCGGTGACAACGTCGTCGAATGAGGGGCTCCGCGCATGACACGGCCCGGGCTGATCGGTGAACAGTGGCTGGCGGCCGCGGTCTGCGGCGGGTTGCCGGAGCCGTCGCTGCCGCGCTGGCAACCAATGCGGGTCGGCATCGTCAACCTGTGGGAGTACGACAATGCCGAGTTCTGGTTCGCCGACGGACGGCTGGTGTTGCGCGGCGGCAACGGCGCCGGAAAGACGAAGGTGCTCGAGCTGACCACCCTCATGCTGCTGCGCGGCGAGATCGCCCCATCGGTGCTCGACCCGTTCGGATCGCAACATCGAACGATGCGGTTCAACCTGTTGCCGACGGGCGAAGGTGATGACCCCCGCCGGCCGGCTGACTCCGGCCTCGGCTATGCGTGGGCGGAGTTCGGCCGCCGTGACGAGACGGGCCGGGCGCACTATTTCGTGTGCGGACTCGGCGCCAGTGCGCGGCGCGCCAGCGGGACCTCGGGAGTGACCACCTGGCAGTTCATCACCCACCTGCGCCCCGGACATGATTTCCAGCTGTCCTCGGTGGACAGACCGCTGGAACATAAGGAGCTCAAGAAGCTCGACGGAGTTGCGGTGCTGGAAAACGCCACCCGGTACCGGGCAAAGCTGGCTGGCGAGCTGTTCGGACTGGAGGCCGACGGCTACGACAACCTGACCCAGCTGCTCAAACAGTTGCGCAAGCCCAAGCTGGGCGAGCGGCTGAACCCATCGAGCCTCGCCGAGACGTTGCGCGACGCGCTGCCTCCGCTGGCGGCCAACGAGATCAGCCAGCTCGCCGAGGGGTGGGAGCGGCTCGAGCGGCTGCGCGATGCGGTGGAGCAGAGCAAGAAGGCCGCGGTGCAGGTCGCCCAGTTCGTCCGCGCCGCCTGGCGGCCGTGGGCGAGCGTGGTGGTTCGCCGCCGTGCGGACCAGCTCGCGTCGACGACGGCCGAATTCGATAACACCACAAGGGCTCGCCGGCTCGCGCAAACCCGGCTGGAACGGGCCAATGCCGAGGTCGAGCGCGTCGATGCCGAGCTCTCCGACGGCAAGCGCCACCATGCCGACCGCAATACCGAGCTGCGCGAGCTGCTGGACTCCCAGGCTTTTCAGGACGCGGTCGGCGCGGCGACGCGGGTCGAGAGCCTGCGTTCGGAGTGCGGGTCGCTGCGTGAGCAGCTCGGCAGGGCCGAACGCAGGGCCGGTGACGCGCGGCGCGCGGTCGGCCTCGCGACGTCGGCGGCCGATGCCGAGCACGGCAACGTGCGCTCCGCTCGGGACAGTGTCGACCAGCGCGCGCAACAGGCCCGGTCGACCGCCGACTCGGCCGGCCTGCTTCGCTCGGTCGAGCAGCACCTGCCAGGACACGATCTGCCGGCGTTGCGGGCCGACCTGGGAGTGCGGACCGAGCGCTCCGACCACCTTCGACGGCTGGAGCGCACCTTCTCCGATGCCGTGCACGAGGCCGAGAAGTCCGCCGAGACCGTCAAGAACCGCCAGGGCGACGTCGATGACGCAGCCCGCAACCAGGTTGCCGCCGAGGGTGGCGTCCAGGCGGCCGTCGACACACTGCGCGAGCAGATTCGCGAATGGGCGCGGTCGACCGCGGCCGCCGGTTGCACCGACGAGCAGGTGGAGACCTGGTGCGATCTCGTTGCCGAGCTGACGATCGCCGACCCGGACGATAGCGCCGCGCAGCGGTCGGCATCACCGTCGGCCGCGGTCCGCACCCACCTGGACGGCGTCGGCGACGCGCTGCGCGCCAGGCAAGAGGAGCTGCGTCATCGACGTGATCCACTCGTCCGCGAGCGGGGCACGGTGTCCGACGAGCTGGTGAGGGTCCGGGCCGGCACCGAGGCGCCACCCCGACCACCGGCGGGCTGGCGTCGGCATGAGCGACTCGACCCGGCCGCGGAAGCCGCCGCGGAGGCCGGCGCGCCCTTGTGGCGCTGTGTCCGGCCGGCAGCCGACCTTCCCGCCGACCAGCTGGACCTGCTCGAGGCCACCCTCGCCGCGGCCGGACTGCTGGACGCGCGGCTCACCCCGGACGGGCGCCTGTCCACGGCCGACGGAACCGAGCTGGTCGACATCCAGTTCTACCCTGGCGACGGCCAGGGCGACGGCCAGGTCGACGGCCAGGCCGACGGCGACACGCTCGCCGCGGTGCTGGAGCCCACCTCGGCCGGCGGCGTGCCGGCTTCCGTCATCCGCTCGGCGCTGCGCGGCATCGGATGGCGCCGTTCACGGCCGGATTCCGACCGGGACGGTGCCTGGCTGGCCGGCGACGGGACCTGGCGGCTCGGCCCGCTCACGGGGCGCGCCGAGCCGGTCCAGTCCGCGTCGTACCTGGGTGCCACCGCGCGGGAGGCGGCAAGGCAGCGGGCGATCGAGCAGCTGGAGTCCCGGCTGCGCGAGCTCGCGACCATGATCGCAAGTCTGGACGGCCCGCTGGAGGACGTCGTCAGGCGGCTGTCCACGCTGGATTCGGAGGCGCACCGGCTGCCGGCGGAACGACCGGTGACCGACGAGGTGGCGAGATGGTGGGAGCGGCAGGCCCTGCTCGCGACGTGCCAGCAGCGGCTGACCCTCGCGCAGGAAGTTCACCACGAAAGGGAGCACGCGAAAGACGCGGCGTGGGCGGAATTCGCCGAGTACGCCGGCAGGTACGCGTTTCCCCTGCGCGAGCTGGACGCCCTTGCCGGCGCCCTGCACACGTATCGGGATGCGCTCAGCTCGCTGGAGTCCGCGCTGGATCTGCTGCGGCTGCGGGAATCGGCGCTCGACGCGGCCGGACAGGTGCTGGCCGGCCAGCAGGACCTGCTGACCGCCGCCGAACACGAGTGCAACGACCTGGCTGAGCTGGCCAGGCAGGCCGAGGTCCGGCTACGCACCGCCGAGGAAGCGCTGGGTGCCGACCATCGGCAACAGCTGCGGCGGCGTGACGAGCTCGACGACACCATTCGGGAGTTGGCCACCCGAATCGAGCTGGTCCGCGGCCGCCTCACCGACGCCAGGGTCGCAGCCACCAAGGCCGAGGACACGCTGGCCACCCACGAGGAGCGTCGAAGTGACGCCGAACTGGTGCGAGACGCCGCCCTCACCTCATGGTGGGAGACCTTCGATGCTGGCCTGGCACAGCTGCTGGGTATACCCGAGCCGGACCACCGTGGCGCGGAGGCGGCCGGGGAAAGCACCCGGACGGCACGCCGGGAGATCTCTGTGACCGCCGACGCCGTAGCCGAGGATCGTGCGTGGCGCAGGTGTTACGCGCAGCTCAACGAGCTCAGACACCACCTGCTACCCGACCGGGACGCCCAGGTACTCGACGATCTCGAGGACATCGACGCCGCCGGCAGCGGTGGCGTCGTCCACGGCGGCGGCGGAACCATCCAGCGGGTGATCATCCTCGCGGACAGCGCGACCGGCTGGCAGGCGCCGCACGAGGCGTCCGAAGCGCTGGCCGAGCGGGTCCGGGAGCATGAGGCCACCTTCGACGCCGAGCAGCAGCGCGTGCTGACCACCCTGCTCGGGTCCGCGTTCATCGAGCACCTGAAGGACCGGCTGGACTACACCGCGCGAACCTTCAAGGAGATCAACACCCAGCTTGCCGCCCACCCGACGCTGCACGGGCACGCGGTACGGCTGAAATGGGAAGCGGAGCCGACCGACCCGGACGCCGGCGCCGTGGTCACCGCGCTCAGCCAGGGATATCACCAGCTCGGCCCGCAGCGTCAGGAGCTGGTCCGGTCCTTCCTGGCGCGCAAGATCGACGCGGCTCGGGCCGACGCGTCCGCCGATGGTGTCGCGGACTGGAAGGAACAGCTCGGATCGGCCTTGGACTATCGGGGCTGGCTGCGGATCTCGCTGCAGTACCGGCCGGGCGCCGCCAGCGGTTGGGTGCCGTTCGACGCCGCCAAACACGCAGCGAAATCGGGCGGTGAGAAGGTCGTTCTGCTGTCCCAGCCACTGTTCGCCGCCGCCGTCGTCGCCTACAACGCCGCCAGCGAGCGGGCACCGCGCTGGGTGTGGCTCGACGAGGCCATGACCGGTGTGGATGCCGGCATCAAGGCGTCGTTCATGGGGCTGACCGTGAGCTTCGATCTCGACGTGATGCTCACCGCGCACGACGAATGGTGCACCTACCCCACCGTCCCTGCGGTCGCGGTGTACGACCTTGCCCGCCAGCGGAACCTGCCGGGTGTCGACGCGATGCCGTACCTGTGGTTCGGGGGCGAGCTCACTCAGGTCGACATGGTCGCCTCGGCCGCGTTGCCCGGCAACGGAGGAATCCACGCTTGAGGCAAGCGGCGACGGCAGCGCACCTAGCGTCCCCTGGGCCGTCCGGGCGGGGGCGCGCGGTAGGGTCCGGCGTGGATTTGGTCCTGTCTCAGGGTGTTTCTGGTGCGCACACCGATACCGACGCGGCGAGATTTGCTCGTGACTGTGTGGTGATGGACCGGGCCTGCCGGTTGGCGCGGTGGGTGGGTGAGGGCCCTCGGGCGGTGACGGCCGGTGAGGTGTTGCGCCGGTCTGATGTTGCGGTGGCGGGTGAGGTGCTGGGTGTTGAGGTGCCGGCGAGGGTGCGTACCGCGGCGGACGTGCCGGCTCTGCACCGGCCGTGGAGCGTCGCTGTCGGAGTCGGTTTGCTGACGGTTGACGGCGGCGTGGTCACCGCAGGCCCGGCGCTG
>Ga0209382_10012833_pt1 | contig 10320 bp, 7 predicted proteins | sample SoiMetdeltSBSDD5_FD_187599 | JGI IMG/M metagenome (GOLD analysis project Ga0209382, IMG submission 187599) | Bulk soil microbial communities from a Populus tree surrounding site in Tennessee, USA - Soil MetaG P. deltoides SBSDD5 (SPAdes) (version 2) | ecosystem: Environmental > Terrestrial >...
GCGCGGCCTGGATCGTCGCCACGATGTCTCGCATGGCCCCCGTGCGCGCACTGTCCAACTCGGACAGCAGCAACGGGTCGGGTGCGTCCAGCGCCGCGATGTCCCGGACGAGCTGCCGAAAGACGACGTCGGTGAAGTCCACAATGGAGTTGCCGTCGCAGGTGAACGTCCGCCGCCGGACGAGTCCCATCGGATCGTCGGGGCTCGCCTCGTAGTACGGCGCGGCGGCCCGGGTCTTCCAGCTGATCACCAGGATGTTGCGGTCCTCGTCGGTGATGACCTCATGTCCGATGTAGAGCGGCGAGTCCAACCTGTCGTCGATCCGACCGAACGCCACCGCGTCACCGGGCGACCTCGCGTCCTGCCGGCGGTGTTTCATCCAGGTGCGTAGCCGCGCCCCGGTACCTGGGTTCGCCGCGGCCATCGGCGCCTCACCGAGTTCTTCCCGGCGCCGCTCACGGTGTAGCGCAGCGGCGTCGAAGTACGCCTGCTCCTGTGCCAGCTCTGCCGACTTCGGGTCCACGCCCAACCCTTCCGAGCACGATCCGCCGCTTACGGTAGTCGACGAGACCAATTGTCGGTGGCTTCTCGTATCCTCCCGGCATGAGCGGAGTGGAGCGCCGCGGCGCCTGGACTGAGGCGCGCGGCGACGAGGGAGCAAGCATGAGCGAACGAGCCGATCTCCTGGAGACACTGGCCAAACACCGCGGCTTCCTGCGGTTCACCGTCCGGGATCTGACGGACGACCAGGCCGCGAAGCGAACCACCACCAGCGAGCTGTGCCTGGGTGGTCTCATCAAGCACGTTACCGGCGTGGAGCAGCGGTGGATGCGGTTCGCGGTCGGCGGTGCGGAGGCGATGCACAGCGAGCCCGTCGACTGGGCGGGTCAGTTCCGGATGGCCGATGGCGAAACGCTCGCCGACCTGCTCACGGCGTACGAGCGGGTGGCCGAGGCAACCGACGAGCTGGTGACGACCCTGGATCTGGACGTGGCACACGACTTGCCGGTCGCGCCTTGGTTCGAGCCGGGCAAGACGTGGTCGGTGCGCCGCGTGCTGCTGCACATCATCGCGGAGACCGCGCAGCACGCCGGTCACGCCGACATCATCCGCGAGTCGCTGGACGGCCAGAAGACGATGGGTTGACCGCTATATCCGGTTTATTAAGACTCTCCGAATCGGTCCGATTCGCAGACGGGTCGGCGAGTCGGCTTCGAGCAGGTGTCGTTGCTCCGGGGTCTGGGCATACCAACTGTATGAAGACCACGTGGAAGCCACACACCAAGCACGGTGAGTTGGACACCGACGACCGGAAGTCGCTGCCGGACACCGCATATGCGTTTCCGGACAAACGGAAGGAACCGCTGACCGACGCCGACCACGTGCGTAACGCGCTGGCCCGGTTCGATCAGGTCAAGGGCGTCAGCGAAGCCGAGCGTGACCTCGCGTTCGCCAATATCCGGAAGGCGGCCGAGCACTACGGCGTCGGCGTCGAGGAGACGGACTGGCACCAGCTCGGTGACCGCCCGCACACCCACAACCCGGCGCAGTAACCGTTCTGTGGAGGCAACGATGGCCAACACCACGTTGACCGGTAAGCGCGTGGCGTTTCTCGCCACCGATGGCGTGGAGCCGAGTGAGTATTCCGAGCCGCGGGCAGCGGTCGAAGCCGCGGGTGCCCGGGCGGAGCTGATATCGCCGAAGGAGGGATCCATCCAGGCGGTCAAGGGGATGGAGAAGGCCGGTACGTTCCCCGTCGACCGGGCGCTGTCCGATGCCAGACCGCAGGAGTACGACGCGCTCGTGTTGCCCGGTGGCGTGGGCAACCCGGACCGGCTTCGGGTGGACTCCGAGGCGGTGCGGTTCGTCCGGGCGATGTACGACGCCGGCAAGCCCATCGGCGTCATCTGCCACGGGCCTTGGACACTGATAGATGCCGATGTCGTCAAGGGCCGTACGATGACGTCCTGGCCGAGCCTGCGTACCGATCTCATCAACGCCGGGGCGGCGTGGGTGGACGAGGAGTGCCACGTCGACGCCGGGATCGTGTCCAGCCGCAAGCCGGCGGACCTGCCGGCGTTCTGCGCGAAGCTGGTCGAGGAGATCGCCGAGGGCGAGCACTACCGCCGTTAGACACCCAGGACACTGCGCCGCACGTCGTCGCTGTCCCGCAGCTCCGTGGCCGGGCCGGAGCCGACGACGCGGCCCTCGTTCAGCAGGTAGCCGCGGCCGGCGATATCCAGCGCCCGGTCCACCTCCTGCTCGACCAGCAGGACGCTCACGCCTTGGGCGTTGACGGCTACGACCGCTTCGAACACCTCGTCGAGGACTACCGGCGCGAGGCCAAGTGACGGCTCGTCCAGCAGCAGCAGGGTGGGCTTGGCCATCAGCGCACGACCTATCGCCAGCATCTGCTGCTCGCCGCCGCTGAGGCTGCCGGCGAGCTGGTGGGTGCGCTGGGACAGCCGCGGGAACAACTGGTAGACGCGGTCGAGTGTCTGCCGGTACTCCGATCGCGCGTCGCGCCGGTACGCACCCAGCAGCAGGTTGTCGTACACGGACATGGTCGGGAAGACGCGGCGCCCCTCGGGGACGGTGGCGACGCCGTACCGGCCGATCCGGTGCGTGGGCATGGCGGTGATGTCGACGCCGTCGACAGCGATCCGACCGCGCCGCCGGGCCACGTGCAGCCCCGCGATCGCATGGACCAATGTGGACTTTCCCGCGCCGTTGGGTCCGATGACGGCGACGGTCTCTCCATTGTGGACATCGAGGTCGATGCCCCACAGCGCCTGCGCATCGCCGTAGAAGGCGTCCAGGTCACGAATCTCGAGCATGCGCCCGCCTTCCGAGGTAGGCGCGGACCACCGCGGGGTCGGCGAGCACCTCCGTGGGATCGCCGTCCGCGAGGCACGACCCCTGATCGAGTACGACGATCCGCGTGGCGAGTGCCTTCACCACCCGCAGCAGGTGCTCGACGATGACGATCGAGACGCCGGAGGCGTGCACCCGGCGGACCACCTGTACCGCGTTGTCGATCTCGGCCGGGTTCAGCCCGGCGAGTGCCTCGTCGAGCAGCAGGACCTTCGGGTCCGCGGCCAGGGCGCGCGCCATCTCCAACAGTTGGCGCTGGTGCAGGTTCAAGGCTGACGGGTACGCGTCCGCGAGCGCGCCGAGCCCGACCACGTCCAGCGGTCGTTGAGCTTCCCGCCGGGCAGCCGCGAGCGGCAGGGGAGACCTTCCGAACATCACGGCCATCGCCACGTTGTCGCGCACCGTCATCGAGGCGAACGGCCGCGGGATCTGGTAGGTGCGCGCGACGCCGGCATGCGCGACCCGGTGCGCCGGCAGATGAGCCAGGTCCTGACCGGCGATCCGGATCGTCCCCCGGGTCGGGCGCAGGCTGCCGGCCAGCAGGCTGACGAGCGTGGTCTTCCCCGACCCGTTCGGCCCGACCAAGCCGACAATCTCGCCCTCGCGGATCGTGAAATCGACCCCCTCGAGCGCCCGCACCCCGCCGAAGTACTTGGTAACCCCCCGACACTCTACGACCGCTTCCTCCCCGTCGCTCGAGGACTTGTCGACACGGATCGGAGATCGATCCGTGTCGACAACTCCTCGATCGACGGAGGGTGGGGGCCTGCGGCGCGCGGGCCACAAGGCTATGGCGGTGGCGGCGAGCAGGCCGGCCAGCATCCCGTCCAGCGGCTGGGCGACGAGCCAGACGACGGCGGTGATCGGCACAGCGACGGCGGCCGCGAGCAGTGGCCGCGCCTTCAGCCGAGCGTAGATGCCGTCCGGCGCAACGACGACCAGCGCCGCGAGGATCGCACCGAGGGCGATGAGCTGCCAGCGGCCGAGCCCCGAGGCGGTCAGCCGGTCCTGGACCAGCACCACGAACACCACCCCGATGACCGGGCCGATCCAGTGCGTCCGTCCACCGAGGACACTCATCACGATGACGAAGAGCGGGACGGTGAGTTGGAAGACGCTGTCGACGGCGACGAAACCGATCTGGAGTGCGAAGATGCTGCCACCCACGCCGCCGATCACGGCGCTGGCCACCAGCGCCTGCAGCTTGTACCGGAACGTCGCTACGCCCAGCCCTTCGGCCACGTCCTCGGCATCGTGGATGGCCGACAGCGCCCAGCCGAAGCGGGACTGGCGGATCGCGTACGCGGCGAACACCGCGGCGCCGGCTACGAGCAGGGTGGCGAGGTAGAGGTAGTCCTGGAAGAGCCCGATGCCCTCGGGATACTCCGGAATGCTCACGATGATGCCCTGCCCGCCGTCGATGGCCGGGTTGATGCGCGCCAGCGCGGCGAGGATGAACGGCACGGCGAGGGTCAGCAACGCGAAGATCTCGCCGCGCAAGGCTCGCAGGCGGAAGGCGAGTGCGCCCATCGCGAGACCGAGCACCGCGCACAGCGCCGCGGCAACCAGGATCGTGAGGTAAAAGTTGACGCCGTGGCGGCCGAAGAGCACCGCCGTGGTGTAGGCGCCGACACCGACATACGCCGCCTGACCGAAGCTGAAGTATCCACTGTAGCCGGACAGGATGTTCCAGCTCGTCGCCTGCGTGACCCAGAACAGCATCGTGGTCAGCAGACCCAGATAGAACAGCGGGAAGCCGATGGTCTCGCGGTACAGCGAGAGAGCCGCCAGCAGGGCGACGGCGAGTGGGATTCCGATGAGCCCGCGCCGCGTCATCGCGCGGTCCTGGCGGCGAACAGGCCACGTGGCCGCAGCAGCAACGCCAGCACGATGAGCGAGAACAGCACGAACGGCGCGGTAGCCGGGGACAGGACGACGGATACGACGCCGGACAGCAGTCCGACGAGCAGCCCGGCGGACAGCGTACCGAGCAGGTGACCCACGCCGCCGAGAATGACAACGGCGAACACGGTGCCGAACCACTCGTACGCGGTAGCCGGAGTCAACGAGCTGCCGAGCGAGAACAGCATTCCGGCCACTGCCGCGCTACCGCCGGAGGTGGCCGCGAGCAGTACGCCGACCCGACGGTGGTCGACGCCGAACGCACCGGCCACAGCCCGGTCCTCGGCGTACGCCCGCAGCGCCCGGCCGGCGAAGGTACGCCGCAGCACGAGGTGCGCGCAACCGATGATGAGTATCGCGACGGCGAACGCGAACAACGTCGGTACCGGGAAGACGAACCGGCCGAGCCGGACCGACTCGGTGGCGTACGGGTTCACCGCCGCGGTCATGCGCTGGAAGTCCGCACTCCAGATGTTGCTGACCGACTGCACGATGATGATCAGCAGGCCGAACGTGAGCAGCAGCGAGTTCAGTTCGGAGATGCGCAGCGCGTCGAACGCCAGTTGGAGCGCGCCGCCGAGGACGAACATCGCGGGTACCGTGACCACCAACGTCCACAGTGGATTGATGTGCCACGCCGATGCCAGCTCGAACGTCAGGTACGCGCCGACCAGCATCAGACCGAAGTGTGCGAGGTTGATGACCCGCAGCACGCCCCAGGTGACCGACAGGCCGGCCGCCATCAACGCGTACAGCCCGCCGAGCAGTATCCCGCTCAGTGCGGCCTGGATCGTACTCATGAGGTCCTATCTTTAGCGCCGCCCGGGCCGCGGCACTGCGGCCCGGGCGGGTTTGGGAGGAGTCAGGCGGCTGGCCCGCGCAGCTCGCCGGCCGCGCGGTCCTTGGGCCAGACCGTCACCCAGTCACCGTTCTGAATCTGCTTGATGGTCTGGGTGGGCGGCCAGAAGTTGTGCTTCGAGGCGTCGAAGGCGAGGTGCCCGCTGAACGTCGTATCGGCACCATTGCTGTGCAGCGAGTCGCAGATCGCCTGGTGGTCGATCTTCCCGGCACCCTTGACTCCGGCCACAAGGATCTCCCAGGCGTTCCACGACGCGGCGGCCTGCGTCTCGAACACCGTGTACGGCAGCTTCGCGGTTGTCGCGCGAGCCTTGAAATCATTGACGACCGCGGTCGCCTTGGCACCGAGTCTGTCCAATGTGGCCTTGTTCGGTTCGAAGATGCTGACCGACATCAGACCGTCCGCCTTCGGACCGAGCCCCAGCGGCGGTCCAGGGGCGGGGAACAGGCTGAACATCATCGGTGGCTTGTAGTTCAGCTGAGCCATGGCCTGCAACAGGTTCACCGGGTCCACGCCGAGCCCGTTGTTGATGAGCAGGTCTGGCCGGGCGTCACGGACCTGCGTGGCGAGCGATGCCCAGTCGGAGAAGTTGGGTGGGTAGCGCTTCTCCAGCACGAGTTCGAGCCCGCGCTGGCGGGTGATGGATACGGCACCGACCTTGTTGTCTCCCGCGCCGTAGGAGACGAAGTCCGTGGAGCCGTTCTGGTTGGTAACGATGGCGATTCGTTTCGGCGGAGTCGACAGCGAAGCGACCGCGTCGAGGAGTTGGTTCGGCACGAACTCGTTCGGCGTGGAGCCGATCGACCAGCCGGGGAACTGGCACTCGTACGTGAGCAGCGGTGCGAGTACCGCGGTGTGTTGGGGCAGTACATACTTGTGCCGCGCCGCGACGGCCATCGCCGACAGGATGTTCGGCGTCGCGTACGGCCCGATGATGAGGTCCACTTTGTCCTGCGAGATCAGTTGCTCGTACAGCATGCTGACCTTCGCCTGGTCGGACTCGTCGTCGCGGACCACCCACCGAACCGGCCGGCCGAGCAGACCGCCCTCGGCGTTCAGCCGGTCGACGAATGCCTCACCGGCAATCTTGTGGATGGCGCCCGTCGCCGCGAACGCGCCGCTGAGCGACAGCGTCGAGCCGACGACGATCGGCGCGCCGCTGGCCGCGGGTGCACCACCACCGCCCTCGGACTTCTTCTCACAGGCGACGACGAACCCCAGTAGCAACGTGGCGGCCGCGACCGCGACCAGTACACGTCCAGTCTTATCGCGCATTGATCAGCCACCTTCCGCTGAAGGTGTTCAGCCGTACTCGACGGCGTGGATCGTGACGGCTGACGACACGAGGGACTCTTGCGGCGGAGTGTAAGCTGTGAGTTCACAAGCGTGCAACAGCAGCGTGCATTACTCGCGCGCTACATGAGCCGGGCGGCCAGGTCGGCGACTGCCTTGCCGTCGTTGTCCCGCAACAAGGTACGCAGGCCCGCCAGAGCGCGGAGCTCGTCCGGCGACTCGACACCCAGTAGCTGGATCGCCCGCTGCCAGCCGACATCGCTGTCGACGGCCGCGGCGAGCAGCTGCAAGCCACGCCGGTCGTCGATGTGCCGGTGCAGGGCACGCTGCAACGCCGGCCAGCGTGTGACGACCTCGGCGACGATGAGTAGGTGCCGGGCTCGAGCGATCACCGCGTCCGGCTGGGCCGGCGGTTCGATGACATCCATGACGCGTTCGTAGAACTGCCAGACGTTGATCAAGCGTTTGGCTTCGCGGATGGACCGGTACGGCTGCCCGGACAGCCGCTTGATCAGCAACTCCCGCACCTCGGGATGTCGCTCCGCGGCCCGCCAGGTGAATATGTCGACGGGCGCTCGTGGTACCGGCACCGGAGGAGCCATGGTGACCGCTGGGCGAACGGCCGGCCGTGGCCCCGCCACCGACTTCATGGCTGCCGTCTGAACCGTCTGCGCGAGTGGCGAATGCACCTGAGCCGGCGTGCCGGCGCGGGTCATCGAGTCGACGAGACGCTGCAGGCCCTCGTCCGGGACCTCGGGTACGAGTACCGGGAGCTGGATGAGCTTGCGCAGGAACGCCCATCCCGGCGTGGGGTCGTCGCCGTGCAGGGCCACCGTCGGGTCGGTCTGCTTGCCGTACGCGAGATCCAGGTGGCTCGCCACGACCGCCGAGTCGAGTCCCACTACGAAATGCGCTCGCAGTCCGCTGCGAGAGGCCACATTGGACAGAAAGAGGTTGATGGCCTCGAATACCTCGGCGACCGTACCGGGCCGGCAGCGATCGATGTCGTCGACGAACACCACCAGGTCGTAGCCGGCGGCCGCCAGGTCGTCGATGAGGTCGCCGATGTTGTGTTGATACAGGTACAGCGCTCCGGCCCGAGCACGACGTAGCGGGTCCAGAGCCGCGTCGGATCCGTCGTCGCCCTCGCCGACCGGAGACCCGTCGGCCACCGGCCCGGTGAGCAGGTCCGTCGGCAGGAAGTCGACCGCCCGGCCGAACCAGCGGCGCCACAGCGTGTGGATGGCTCCGGCCAGTGCGGTCATCACCGCCACGCCGGCCGCGAGCAGAACAGGCGTGGCAGCGGTGCCGAAAACCGTCACCGGTTCGTTGAGCCGCACGAGCGAGATCGCCAACGGGGTGATCAGGGCACCGATCGCGAGCCGGAGAATGGGAGATCGTGTGCGCTGCTTCAACGAGCGACGCAGGGCGTACCGGTCGACGCGACCGAGGTTTCGCGCCAGCCAGTACCGTTCACGAGCAGGCTCGGTCGGATAGAGGACGTCCGCCGCGGCCTCGATGATCTCGTTCGCCAACCCGGCCCAGACCTGTTCGCCCGACTGGTACGCCCACGGGTTGAACCACGCGGTAACCGTGCCGGTGGACGCGTCGGTCTCCGGACGGTCGGGTGCCGTTGGCTCGGACCCGTACCGGCGCAGCTCCCGGAGCACCGTCCGTACCGTCGTGGGCCGGGCCACCCGCGGGCGTACGACAGGTGCCGGGATCGGCAACCGTTCGCGCACCAGATTCATCATGGTGCTCTTACCGGAGCCCCACGGTCCCTCCACGCTGACCACGGTGGGACCGTCGCCCTGCCATGGGTCGGCTTCTCCGGCGCGCTGTCGTAGCTGGTCGGCGATCGCATCGGCCAGGACCTGCCGGCCGATGACGTCGCGAGACGTCGGCGCGTCCGACAGGCCCCAGATCTCCACCGGCCCGATCTCGATCGTGCGTACCGCATGCCCGAGCTCGGGATCCCACAACCGGACCGATCCGTCGTGTCCGGCCGACGCCAGCCGTACGCCGAACCGCGGGTCACTCCAACTCGTCAAGGCCCAGACGCCGGCGGCATGACCGGCTAGTGGTGGGCCGATCGCGGTGCGGGTCTCGAGATTCCAGACGCGTATCACGCCGTCGGAACCCGCCGACGCCAACCGGGCCCCGCCATCCGCGGCCGTCCACACTGTCAGGGTGGCCACCGCCCCGTGGTGGCCAGTCAGCGGTTCGCCGAGTGGTGCTCCAGTCTCGCCGTCCCAGATCCGGATCGTCTGGTCGTAGCTACCGGACACCAGCAGGGTGCGGTCGGCCCCCTGCCAGACGGCGAAAGCCCGAATCAGGCCCGTGTGACCCGTAAGAGGTCGGCCGACCGGTCCCCCGGTGTCCGGATCCCACAGCCGAACGAGCCCGTCGACACCACCCGAGGCGAGCCGGGGACCACCGTGGCTCCGCCAGGTGGCCACCGCCATGACGGCGCCGTCGTGTGCCCGCAGCGGTTCACCGATCTCGGTCCGCTCGGCCGGATCCCACCGGCGTACCGTGCCGTCGACGCCGGCGGAGACGAGCGCGGTCGACCCGTCGGGCCGGCTCCACGACGCGAGCCCCGGCACCCATCCGGCGTGGCCGGTCATCGGCGCGCCCACCCGCGCACCGCTGGCCATGTTCCACACGCGTATCGAGCCGTCGTCTCCGGTGGACGCCAGCATGACCGTGCCGTCCGCCGTCCACGACACGAGCGCCCAGACGCCGGCCGTGTGTCCGGTGAGCGGTCGCCCGACCTCCTGGCCGGTGTCCGCGTTCCATACCCGGATCGTGCCGTCGTCGCCGCTCCGGGCCAGCCGCGTGCCGTCCGAGCCACGCCAGTTCGTCAACGCCCACACCCCGGCTACGTGCGCGACGAGAGGCTCGCCGATCGTCTGTCCAGTGTGGACATCACAGGAACGGATCGCGCCGTCGCCGCCGACGAGCGCCAGGCGAAGCTCGCCGCTGGACGCGTGCCAGGTCGCGAGCGTCGCCATCGAGCCGCCCAACCCGCGGAAGGTAATGCCGACTGGTACCCCGGTTTCCGCGTCCCACATCCGGACGGTGCCGTCCGTGCTCGCCGAGACGATCCTCGTGCGGCCGCGTTCCTCCGCCCAGGTCGCGAGCGTGGGTACCCAGTTCGTGTGCCCCCGCAACGGTTCCACGACCTGCACCCCGGACTCCGGGTTCCAGATCCGGATCGTGCCGTCGAGGCCGCCGGATGCCAGGCGCGGAGTGCCGTCGGCGGCGGTCCAAGCGGTGAGCGGTGTCCACAGCCCGCCGTCGTGCTGCATTCGCTGGTGGTCGGCGGACGTGCGGCTGTCCGGCAGCCAGACCTGGATATTGCCGGCATCGTCGGCGACAGCTAGCCGGGC
>Ga0209382_10012835_pt1 | contig 10320 bp, 11 predicted proteins | sample SoiMetdeltSBSDD5_FD_187599 | JGI IMG/M metagenome (GOLD analysis project Ga0209382, IMG submission 187599) | Bulk soil microbial communities from a Populus tree surrounding site in Tennessee, USA - Soil MetaG P. deltoides SBSDD5 (SPAdes) (version 2) | ecosystem: Environmental > Terrestrial >...
TGCCCAGCGGGCGGCATCCATCGCAGATACGCGCCACAGAGGTGCGCTGGCATGCTTTCTGCATTATTCTCGCGCACACAACCGACGGCCGGGCGCGGCGAGCAACCGGTCGCCATCCATTATCGCGCAACCAATTCCCAGGAGTCTTCATGACCGCTGCCGATGTGCTCAAGCTGATCAAAGAAAAGGAAGTCAAGTTCGTCGACCTGCGCTTCACCGACACAAAGGGCAAGGAGCAGCACGTCACCGTGCCGACGCGCATGGTCGACGAGACCTTCTTCGAGGACGGCAAGGGATTCGACGGCTCGTCGATCGCCGGCTGGAAGGGCATCCAGGAGTCCGACATGATCCTGATGCCGGATCCGGCTACGGCGGTGGTCGACCCGTTCTACGAGGAAACCACGCTCGATCTGCGTTGCGACGTCGTCGAACCGTCGAACATGCAGGGCTATGAGCGCGATCCGCGCTCGCTCGCGAAGCGCTGCGAGGCGTATCTCAAGTCGACCGGCATCGCCGACAGCGCGCTCTTCGGCCCGGAGAACGAGTTCTTCATCTTCGACAGCATGCGCCACGGTAATTCGATGCAGGGCGCGTTCTACGAGGTCGACTCGGTGCAAGGCGCCTGGAATTCGGGGCGTAGCGTCGATGGGGGCAATCTCGGTCATCGACCGGGCGTCAAGGGCGGGTATTTCCCGGTGCCGCCCGTCGATGCCTACCAGGATCTGCGCACCGCGATGTGCCAGGCGATGGAAGAGCTCGGTCTCAAGGTCGAAGTGCATCATCATGAAGTCGCCACCGCCGGCCAGGGCGAGATCAACGTCGCCGCGAGCACGCTGACCAAGAAGGCCGACGAGGTGCAGATCCTGAAATATGCGATCCACAACGTCGCGGCGAGCTATGGCAAGACGGCGACTTTCATGCCAAAGCCGCTGGTCGGCGACAACGGCAACGGGATGCACGTCAACCAGTCGCTGACAAAGGACGGCAAGAACCTGTTCGGCGGCGACAAGTACGGCGGGCTCTCCGAGCTCGCGCTCTACTACATCGGCGGGATCATCAAGCACGCCAAGGCGCTGAACGCGATCTGCAACGCGGGCACCAACAGCTACAAGCGGCTGGTGCCGGGGTTTGAGGCGCCGGTGATGCTCGCCTACTCCGCTCGCAATCGGTCCGCTTCGATCCGCATCCCGCACGTGATGAGCCCGAAGGCGCGACGCATCGAGGTGCGCTTCCCGGACTCGACCGCCAACCCTTACCTCTGCTTTGCCGGGATGGTGATGGCGGGACTCGACGGCATCAGGAACAAGATCCACCCGGGCGATCCGGCGGACAAGGACCTGTACGACCTCGAGCCGGAGGAGGCGAAGAACATACCGACGGTCTGCCACTCGCTCGATATGGCGCTCGACGAGCTCGACCGCGACCGAGGCTTCCTCAAGGAAGGCGGCGTCTTCACCGACAGTGTGATCGATGCTTACATCGGACTCAAAATGCAGGAAGTGACGCGCCTGCGAATGTCGACGCATCCCGTCGAATTCGAGCTGTACTACAGCGTCTGATGCGCGGGCGCGGCGGCCGGGTGATCCTTTTCCCGGCCGACCGCGCGGCCCGCCTATGACGCAATTCGCGAATCGCAGCCCGTGACTTTGTCAGCAAGCGCGGCGGGAGCTATCCTCGGACGCTATGCGTATTCGACTCCTGGTGCTCAGCTGCCTGCTCCTGACGGTGGCGGCTTCGGCCTACGGCGCAACGACCCAGATGTGGGTCTGGGTCGATGCCAAGGGCGTTACTCATTATTCCGACCGGCCCGTCGCAGGCGCAAAGCTCATCTCGATCGCGACCATGGAGCCCGAGGCGGCCGCGAAGCCGCCGGCGCCTCGACCGACCACCGCGCCCACCTCGACCGCGCGACCGCCACAAGCCTCGACCGCACAGTACGAGCTCCTCGAGATCTTCCAGCCGGTGGAGAACGAGACCTTCTTCAACGCCGACGCGGTCGTCACGGTCCGGATCCGCTCGGAACCCGAGCTCGTCACCGGCGACCGGATGCGTCTGTACCTCGATGGCAATCTGGTCGAGGGCGACCCAACCGCGCTCGAGTACACGCTCCCGGGCCTCGAGCGCGGCGCCCACTCGCTCAGGGCGCAGATCGTCGATGCGCAGGGCAAGGCGAAGATGCTCAGCGAACCACGCATGATCCACATGCGGCAAACTACTGTGAGCGAACCGCGCGCAGTAGGGCCGAACCTGCGGCCGCCGCCGCCGCCGTCCAGGCCCACGCCGAAGCCGGGCAACGGCAAGTAGCGCCAGCGCGCCGTCCGCGGCGCGGCGACGGAGAGTGACGGTGGCCGCCGAACTGCGCGGCCACGCGCGTGCGACGCCGCCCGAGCTCAGCCAGGTTCTCGACGGACTCGCCACCTGCGTGCTGTGGCTGGACGGCGAGGGCACCGTGCTGCACCTCAACGAGCCCGCCGAGGACCTGTTCGGCGTCAGCCGGAACTCGCTCGGCGGACGCTCGCTCAAGGATCTCCTGCGCAACAACGAGGAGCTCGAATCGCTCATCGAGCGGGCACGCAGCGCCGCGGCGCCATACTCGCGCCGCGAGCTGCACATCGCCGGCCATCCGGGCGCGCCCGAGCGCGTTATCGACGTGACGGTCAGTCCCTTCGATCAGCCGGGCCGGCCGGGAGGCGTGCTGGTCGAGATCGCGGACGTGACCCAGCACCAGCGCATCCTGCGCGAGAATGCACTGCTGACTCAGCTCGGTGGCAGCCGGGCGATGGTGCGCCAGCTCGCGCACGAGATCCGGAATCCGCTGGGCGGCCTCCGCGGCGCGGCGCAACTGCTCGAACGCGAGCTCAAGGACCGCGCGCTGCACGAGTACACATCGATCATCATCGCCGAGGCCGATCGCCTCGCGGGCCTCGTCGATGCGCTGCTCGGTCCTGGGCAGCAGCCCTGCAAGGAGGCGCTCAACATCCACGAGCTGGTGCAGCATGTCGGTCATCTGCTGGCGGCCGAGGCGCCCGGCGCCGTGCAGGTCGAGCGCGACTACGACCCGAGCCTTCCGCGCATGCGCCTGGACCGGAACCTCGTGATCCAGGCACTCCTGAATCTCGGGCGCAACGCCGTGCAGGCCGTCGGCCCGAAGGGTCGCATCGTGCTGCGCACGCGCGCACTCACCAATGCAAGCATCGGCAGCCGCAACTACCGCGTCGTCGCCAGCATCCAGGTCGAGGACGACGGTCCGGGCGTTCCGGTGGAGCTCAAGGACACGGTCTTCTATCCGCTCGTAACGGGGCGCGCGGGCGGCTCCGGCCTTGGCCTCGCCGTAGCGCAGGACCTGGTCGGCCGCCACGACGGCCTGATCGAGTTCGAGAGTCGTCCCGGACGCACCGTCTTCACGATCCTGCTGCCCTTCGACCACAACGGACTCGGCGAACATGCTTAACGTCTGGGTGGTCGATGACGATGCCTCGATCCGCTGGGTACTGGAGCGGGCGCTCAAGCAGGGCGGGATGAGCACGACCTTGTTCGAGGAATCGGAAGCCGTGCTCAGCGCATTGCGGCGCGACGAACCCGACGTGCTGGTCACCGATATCCGCATGCCGGGCCGCAGCGGCCTCCAGCTCCTGGAAGAGATCCGCGCCAAGCGGCCGCGCCTGCCGGTGATCGTCATGACCGCGCACTCCGATCTCGACAGTGCGGTGGCGGCCTACCAGGGCGGTGCGTTCGAATACCTGCCAAAGCCGTTCGACATCGATCAGGCGATCGAGCTCGTGCGGCGCGCCGCCTCGCCGGGGCAGCGCGCCGATCCTACCGCCGCGGAGTCGCGGCGGATCCCGGAGATGCTGGGCCACGCGCCCGCCATGCAGGAGGTGTTTCGCGCCATCGGCCGACTCTCGCGCTCGAGCATGACGGTGCTGATCACCGGTGAATCCGGCACCGGCAAGGAGCTGGTCGCGCGCGCTCTGCACCGTCACAGCCCGCGCGCCGCCAAGGCTTTCATTGCGCTCAACACCTCGGCGTTTACCGCGGACCTGCTCGAGTCCGAGCTCTTCGGTCACGAAAAGGGTGCATTTACGGGCGCAACCGAACTGCGCCGCGGGCGGTTCGAGCAGGCGGACGGCGGCACGCTCTTTCTCGACGAGATCGGCGACATGTCGCCCGCGCTGCAGACGCGGCTGCTACGTGTCCTGGCGGAAGGCGAGTTCTACCGGGTCGGTGGACAGCTCCCGGTCAGAGTCGACGTGCGCGTAATCGCGGCCACGCACCAGGATCTCGAAGCGCGTGTGGCGGGTGGGCAGTTCCGCGAAGACCTGCTTCATCGGTTGAACGTGATACGCATAGACGTGCCGCCGCTCCGCCAGCGACGCGAGGACGTGCCAGAGCTGCTCCGGCATTACCTCGACGTTGCGGCGCTCGAGCTCGGCGTGGCGCCCAAGTCCCTGACCGAGGAAGCTCAGGCGGCGCTGATCGCGTTTCACTGGCCCGGCAACGTGCGCCAGCTCGTGAACGCATGCCGCCGCCTGACCGTGGTCGCGGCGGGCCGCGAGATTACGCGCGCCGACATACCGACGGATCTCGGCGGCGGTAGCACCGCAGCCGTCTCGTCGGACTGGGCGCAGGCGCTTGCGGCCTGGGCGCAGTCACGGCTCGCTGCCGGTGACTCCGCGCTGCTCGACGATGCGACGCCGGAGTTCGAGCGCACGCTCATACGAGAGGCCCTGCGCACGGCGCGTGGCGGACGTCAGGAGGCGGCACGTCTCTTGGGTTGGGGCCGCAACACGCTCACCCGCAAGCTCAAGGAGCTCGGGCTGGACGAGCAGTGACGGCTTTCTCGCTCAGCGGTCGAGCGAGAGGCGCTCAGCAATAGTTTGCCTCGAGCTTGCGCGCCGGGACGTGGAGATCGCCCGTGAGCGCGGCGATCGACGGCAAGCGGTGCGCCGAGAGGTACTCGGCGAGACCGGCGTTGATCTTTCCGGAGACGAGCGGATCGTAGAAAAGCGCGGTGCCCACGCCTACAGTCGCCGCACCCGCGACCAGGAACTCGAGCGCGTCCTGGGTGGAAACGATGCCGCCCTGGCCGATGATCGGGACACCGTGCTGCCGCGCAACTTCAGCGACCTGCATGACCTTGAGTAGCGCGATGGGTTTGATCGCGGGGCCGGACAGGCCGCCCTGCACGTTGCCGATCACCGGCCGCCGCGCCTGAACGTCGATGGCCATCCCCATGATCGTGTTGATGACGGCGAGCCCGTCGCTGCCCGCCTCGATGCATAGCCGCGCGTTCTCGCGGATGTCGGTCTGGTTGGGCGACAGCTTGGTGATCAGCGGCTTCGAGGTCACCTTGCGGCAGGCCTCGACCACGCGGCCCGACATCTCCGGGTAGTTGCCGAACTGTACTCCGCCTTCCTTGATGTTCGGACAGGAGATGTTTATCTCAATCGCGTCGATCGGTGAATCGTCGAACCTGCGCGTGACCTCGACGTAGTCTTCGATCGTCGAGCCGCAGACGTTGGCGATGAAACGCGTCTCGGAGAAATCGAGCGTCGGCAGGATCTTCTGCACTACGTGATCGACACCCGGGTTCTGCAGACCGATCGCGTTCAGCATGCCCATCGGGGTCTCGTAGACCCGGTGTGGCGAATTGCCGAGCCGCGGCTCGCGCGTCGTCCCTTTGAGCACGATTGCACCGGCGTCGCGGTTGGAAAATCCCTCGACGCGCGTGTATTCCTCACCGAAACCGACGCAACCGGATAGCAGCACGATCGGCGAGGCGAGTCGCAGGCCGCAGAAGTCGACGGCGATCGATGCAGGCAACGCAGTGGCGGACGCGGTCATGCGGCAATTGTAGGCGACCCGACCAGGGCCCGCCGACCGGTCAGCCGGAGATGAACCGCTCGAGCTGCTGGATCGTGTTCGTCTGGTCTTCGATGACGGCACGTACGCAGTCGCCGATGGAGATCATTCCCACCATGCGGCCACTGTCGTCGACGACCGGCAGGTGACGGATCCGTCGCTCGGTCATGATCTCCATGCAGTGCTGCACGGTTTCCTCGGGCGCTACCGTGATCGCGGGCGCGCTCATGATCTGCCAGACGGGCGTCTCGGCCGATGAGCGGCCGAGCAGGATGACCTTCCGCGCGTAATCGCGCTCGGAGATGATGCCGGCGAGCTCACCGCCGCGCAGCACCGGCAGCGCGCCCACGTGCCGGTCCGCCATGATCTGAATGGCCTCGAGTACGGGCTCCTCGGCGTCGATGCTCCAGACGTCGTGACCCTTGCCGGCCAGCAGTTGCCTCACGCGCAGCATCTTCGTTTCCCATGGTCCGTGGAGTTTCGTACACCCGATTCTAAGCCAGCGACGCGGCGGCGCCAGTCAGCGAACCTCGGATTTCACGGCGCGCCGCATCAGGGCGGCCACGCCTTCGCTGGGCGGCGCGCCTTCGTAGAGGACCGCGTAGAGCTGCTCGGTGATGGGCATCTCGACTCCGGCGCGGCGGGCGACCGTGCGGACCGCGCGGGCGGCCAGCACGCCCTCGACCACCTGTCCGATGGCCGCCTGCGCCGCAGCCACCGTGCGGCCTGCGGCCAGCATCAGACCGAGACGACGGTTTCGCGACTGATCGTCGGTGCAGGTGAGCACCAGGTCGCCGAGGCCCGCGAGACCCATGAACGTGTCCTTCTCCGCACCAAGCGCCACGCCGAGCCGCATCATCTCGGCCAGCCCGCGCGTGATCAGGGCCACACGCGTGTTGGCGCCAAAGCCGAGCCCGTCTGAGATGCCGGCGCCGATGGCGAGCACGTTCTTGGTCGCGCCTCCCACCTCTACGCCGATCATGTCGGAAGAGGTGTAGGCGCGAAAGTTCGGTCCCGAGAGGCCCTGGGCGAGCGAGAGCGCATACGCCTCGTCGCGCGAGGCGACGGTCATCGCGGTGGGCAATCCGGCACCGACCTCGCGCGCGAACGTCGGCCCCGACAGCACGGCGGTTGGCACGGCCTCGCCCAGGACCTCGGCCGCCACCTGGTGAGGCAGGAGACCGGTGTCGACCTCGAAGCCCTTGGTGGCCCACGCGATTCGCAGCCCCTGCCGGAGCATGGGCCTGAGGTCCGCGAGGACACCGCGGAAGCCGTGACTCGGCACCGCGATCAACAGCTCCACTGCGTGACCCACGGCACGGCGCAGATCGGGCTCGACCGCAAGGCCGTCCGGGAATGCGGCGTCGGGAAGGTATCGACGGTTGCTGCGCGTCGCGGCCATGTCCGCGAGCGCCGCACGGTCACGGCCCCATAGCACCGTCGGGTGCCCGGTCCGGGCCAGGTGCACCGCGAGCGCCGTGCCCCAGGAGCCGGCGCCGATGACAGCGATGGGCCGTCGGTTGCGTTCGGTGGCCTCGTTCCCCGCTGCCACGGCCCGCCGCTCAGTTGACGGCGGAGGTTGCCTGCTGCTGCGCAGCCTGCTGCGCGGCCGCGCGGGCATGCAGCCCCTCGAAGGTCACCAACGGAAGCAGAAACGGCTGAAAGCCGCCTCGGCTGACGAGGTCGGAGACCGTCGCTCGGGCATAGGCCATCAGGTAGTTCGGCGCCATGATGGAGAGAACCTGCGCCAGGTCGTTCGCCGCCAGGTTTCGGATCAGGAACGCGCCGGCCTGCTGCAGCTCGACCAGCCACACCGTGCGGTCGCCGATCTTGGCCTCGAGGTTCACCTGCAGCACGATCTCGTGCACGTCCTGCGCGAGCGCGGTTGCCCGCGTGCCGAGGTTGAGGCTGACGCTTGGCGTGCCCTGGGTTCCCGGCACGAACGGACCGTTTGGCGCCTCGAACGAGCAATCCTTGATGTAGATCGCCTGTGGGTTCACCACCGGCGCATTTGGGTCAACAGTCGGCGGGGTCGCCGCCGGGGGAGTTTCCTGGGTCATCGTCCGTCCTTACGTTTATCTCGAGAGTGTGCGGCGGTCCTGTCAGGCGCGGCCGAGCAGTTGGTCGAGCTCGCCCGCGCGGTCGAGCGCAGCCAGCTCGTCGTAGCCTCCGACATGGTGATCACCGATGAAAATCTGCGGAACCGACCGGCGCCCGCCGGAGCGGCTCATCATGGCCTCGCGTTCGTCCGGCGTCTCATCCAGCCGGACCTCCCGGAACTCCACCCCCTTGCGTCGCAGCAGGCCTCGCGCCCGCTCGCAGAAACCACACCAGGAGGTCGAGTACATCAGCACTTCGCCGACCGGCGCCGTCATCGTCACCGGCCCTTCGCATTGCTGCGGACCAGCGGCAGGTTCTCGGCCCGCCAGGCCTGCAGTCCGCCGCGAAGGCTGGCGACCTTGGCGAACCCCTGCTCACGCAGCGTACGGGCTGCGGCGTTCGCCGTCATGCCCGTCTCGCAACACGTCAGCAAGGGTTTGTCGCGGTACTTCTTGAGGGTCTCGACGCTCTGCACGAGGTCGGCGCTCGGCACGTTGCGGGCGTCGATCACATGGCCCGCGTCGTACTGCTCCCGAGAACGCACGTCGAGGACAAGCGCACCCTGATTCATCAGGCGCACTGCATCGGTCGGCCCGACCGATTGCCCGCCCGCCCGCATACGCGACCACTCGTACCCGAGCGCCGCCAATGCCAGCAGTACGGTGGCTCCGACCAGCACGGGGTGATTGGCGGCGTATTCGAGAACCTGCTGCATGGGGCGCCTGGAAAAAGGGGCGCGGATTATAGCAGCCCGGCCGAAACGCTAGACTTGCGGACCCTTGCGAGTCCGGAACACCCATCAATCGAGACCTCACCGGGCCGTGCTCGCGGCCGGGCTGCTCGTATTCGCGTTCCCGGCCGGACTCGCGGCCGCAGCCGAGCCAACGCCCGCCCAGAAAGAAGCGGAATTGAAGCGCGTCCGGTCACGCATCGACCGGATCCAGAAGGAGGTCAATGCCGACATCGAGAAGCGCGACCGTCTGGGCGTCGAGCTCCGCGACGCCGAGCAAAGCGTGCAGGCCGCGCGCCGGCGTCTCGAGGAGGCCCGCGAGCGGCGTCTCGAGAGCGAATCGCAGTTGCACGAGCTCGAGCGAGAGCAGGCTCGCCGCGAGGCAGAACTCGCGGCGGAGCGCGCGGCGCTGGCCGGAGAACTGCGTGCGGCGTACGTAAACGGGCGCGAGGAGCAGCTCAAGCTGCTCTTGAACCAGGAGGACCCCGCCGGCTTTGGTCGCACGCTCGCCTGGTACGGCTATTTCGGTCGCGCGCGCGCCGGGCGCATCGAGGGGATACGCGACAAGCTCGAGCACCTCGCGCTGGTGCGCGAGAAGATCGCCGCCGAGACCGAGCGCCTGCGCGAGCTCGAAATCCGCCAGGAGCTGGAGCTCGACGCGCTGAGCGTCGCCCAGAAGCGGCGCAACCGCGCCGTGGTTGCGATCGATTCGCAGATCAAGTCCCGTGGTGGGCAGATCTCAAGCCTGCAGAACCAGGCGCGCTCGCTCGAGAAGTTGATCGCCGAGCTGCGCAAGGCGCTCGAGAACGTGCCTGTCGCAAAGCAGGCCCCTTTCGAGGGCCTGCGCGGCAAGCTGCCCTGGCCAGTACAGTCGGGGAAGGTGCTGGCGAGGTTTGGTCAGCCGCGCGCCGGTGGATCGCTGCGCTGGCAGGGCATGCTGGTGGGCACCAATCGGGGTGCGCGGGTTCGCGCGCCCTTTGCGGGGCGCGTCGTGTACGCAGACTGGTTGCCGGGCATGGGGCTGATGATCGTGCTCGACCACGGTAAAGGTTACATGAGCCTGTACGGGCACAACGAAGAGCTCTTCCGCAAGGTCGGCGAGCCCGTGGCCGCGGGTGACGTGATCGCTTCGGTCGGCGATTCCGGCGGCCACAACCAGCCCGCGCTGTACTTCGAGGTGCGCCGCGGTCGCGAGCCGGTCAACCCTGAGAACTGGCTGCAGCGGCGCTGACCACCGCGCTCCCGTTCCGCGGCCCGTTCCTCCGAGATTATGTAGAAACACAGCGGATGTGCCGCTCGCTTCGCCGTGGGGCCCGGGGCAAAGTGCGGCTCGCGTCAAGGTCCGCCGGGACCGAGTCAGCCACCCTATGTCCAAATGACACTTCCACCGAATTTCTAGGTCCGGGATGTCCGCCGCCGCAGTCAGCGAGGTCGATCTTGCTTCGCGCAGTACGACGCTCGAGCCGTACGGGCAGCTCATCCGCATGTTGATGCCGCGCGCACAGTCGATCGCGATCTACGATCGCATGGGCGTGCCTGCGTGGATGAGCGACGGCCGCGATGTTCCGGAGTTGCGGCGGCTGCTGCAGGAGGCGCTATCCGCCGAGCTGCGACCGTGCGAGCGGAGC
>Ga0209382_10012836_pt1 | contig 10319 bp, 3 predicted proteins | sample SoiMetdeltSBSDD5_FD_187599 | JGI IMG/M metagenome (GOLD analysis project Ga0209382, IMG submission 187599) | Bulk soil microbial communities from a Populus tree surrounding site in Tennessee, USA - Soil MetaG P. deltoides SBSDD5 (SPAdes) (version 2) | ecosystem: Environmental > Terrestrial >...
CCCTCAGAGGTATGGCCCAGCCCATCGCCCTGTATCGTGTCCTGGCGGCCACGGGGGCCCAGAGTCGCCTCGATGTCGCGGACCCGCGCGGGCTCACTCCTCTGGTGGGGCGGCAGGCCGAAATTGCCCTGCTGCTGGAGCGCTGGGCCCAAGTCAGAGAGGGTTTTGGGCACGTGGTGGTGCTGAGCGGGGAGGCGGGGATCGGCAAGTCACGCCTGGCCCAGCTCTTAAAAGCCCATCCTGCGGAGGAAGGGCTTTGCCCTGCGCCGACACAGTCGCGCCAGTCGTTGACTCGCCTGGAGTGCCGGTGTTCGCCGTACCATCAGCAGAGTGCATGGCACCCGGTCGTGGAGTTGTTTTATCAGATCCTGCAATGGCAGCAGGACGACACCCCTGATACGAAGCTGCACAAGCTCGAAACGGTCCTGACCCGCTATGCGCTGCCTCTGGACGAAGCGGTCCCGCTCCTGGCCGCTCTCCTGTCGCTGCCAGGCACGGACACGCGCTATCCGCCGCGCCCTCTGACGCCGCAGCAGTGGCGTCAGAAGACCCTGCAAGCCCTCCTGGCGGTGGTGTGCGGGCTCGCCGCCCAGTACCCGATGTTGCTCATTGTGGAAGACCTGCACTGGGTCGATCCCACGACGCTGGAGGTGGTGACCCGCCTCGTGGAGCAGACGCCAACCGTCGCCCTCTGTCTGGTGGTGACCTGTCGGCCGACGTTTCAGGTCCCGTGGGGCGCGCGTTCCTACCTGACGCAGATCACGCTGCAGCGCTTGCCACGGGCGCAGGTGGAACAGATAGTGGCGAGTTTAACAGGCGGGAAAGCCCTGCCCCCGGAGGTGCTGCGGCGGGTCGTGGATGGGGCCGACGGCGTCCCCCTGTTTGTGGAAGAATTGACCAAGGCGATACTGGAGACTGGTGTGCTGCGCGATGCCGCGGACCACTACGAGGTGACCGCCCCCCTCCCGACCCTGGCGATTCCGACCACCCTGCACGACTCCCTGATGGCGCGGCTGGATCGCCTGGGCCCTGCCAAAAGCGTAGCGCAGCTGGGGGCGGTGCTGGGACGGCGCTTCCCCTATGCCTGGCTGCTCGCGGTGGCGCAGCAGGACGACGCCAGCCTGCAACGCGAACTGGCACAGCTCGTTGAGGCGGAACTGGTGTACCAGCAGGGTTTCCCGCCGCAGGCCACGTATGTGTTCAAGCACGCCCTGATTCAGGAGGCCGCCTATCAGGCCCTGGTGCGACACACGCGCCAGCACTACCATCAGCGCAGCGCTGAGGTGCTGGCGGTGCAGTTTCCCGACGTCGCCGAGACGCAGCCCGAACTGCTGGCGCATCACTACACGGAGGCAGGTCTGGCGGCACAGGCCGTGTCCTACTGGCTCCGGGCGGGCCAGCGTGCGGTCGAGCGCTCGGCCAACGTCGAGGCCATCAGTCACTTTACCAGGGGACTGGAGGTGCTGAAGGGACTGCCGCCGACAGCGGAGCGCATCCAGCAGGAACTCGCGCTGTGCCTGGCCTTAGGCCAGCCACTCTTGATGCTCTACGGCCAGGAATCCCCAGAAGTGGCGCAAATTTACAACCGGGCGCACGAGCTGTGCGAACAGGTGGGCGACAGCCGGCAACGCTTCTCGGTGCTGATGGGACTGTGCTCATTGTATAACGCGCAGGGGCGGCTCCAGACCTCGCGGAACGTGGCAGAGCAGCTCCTCTCCATGGCGCAGGATGTGGGTGACCCGCGTCTCCTCCTGGAGGCACACCAGAGGCTCGGCTCAATCCTGTTCTCCCTGGGCGAGTTCGTCTCGGCACGTGCGCACCTGGAGCAAGCGCTTGCCCTCTACAACCGTCACCAACCGCATGCGGTGCTGTTAAACACCGGGGTTGACTTGGAGGTGCTGAACTCGACCTGGTTAGCCTGGACGCTGTGGATGCTCGGGTATCCGGATCGCGCCCTGGCCAGGAGCCACGAGACGCTGCACCTGGCCGAGAGGTTGGGCCATCCTTACACCCTGTCTTTTGCCCTGTTCTTTGCGGCCGTGCTCCATATGTGCCGCCGCGAAGCGCCGCCGGCTCTCGAGTGCGCAGAGGCTGTGCTGGCCCTGTCACAGGCCCAGGGGTTTGTACGCTGGCAGGCCGGCAGCACGATGGTACGGGGTTGGGCCCTGGCCGACCAGGGAGCGCTCGCGGAAGGCATTGGGCAGCTCGAACAGGGCCTGGCCGCCTGGCGGGCTCTCGGGGGGGAGTTAGCCTTGCCGACGTATCTCGGTACGCTCGCTGAAGCCTACGGGCAAGCCGGACGAGCCAACGAGGGCTTACGCGTGTTGGCGGAAGCCTATGCACTCGTGCGCAAAAATACGGAGTGTCGTTTCGAGGCGGAGTTGTTGCGCCTCAAGGGGGAGCTATTGCTGCGGGCCAGCGCGCTGGACACTGCGATCCATACGGACGGAGCCACGGCTGCGTTGGCCCTGTGCAGTGAAGCCGAAACCTGCTTTCGTCAGGCCATCGACGTGGCTCGCCAGCAGCAAGCGAAGTCGCTGGAGCTGCGGGCGGGGATTAGTCTGGCGCGTCTGTGGCAGGCCCAGGGCCGGCACGCAGAAGCCCACCAGATGCTGGCGGAGATCTCTGGGTGGTTCACGGAGGGTTTTGAGGCCCCAGACGTACGAGCAGCGCAAGAGCTGCTGCAAATCTTATGAGCGACAGCACGACATACGAGAGGGGTGGTCAATCCGACGACGGGCAGGGCCTTGCCATGGCGTCGACGCATCGTGGTGCCGTGCTTCCTAAAGCCCCCCGGCATTGGTGCATCCCGCAGGTGCTGCAGGCCCACGCTGAGCGTACCCCCGATGCTCTGGCCATTCTCGCCCCTGGGCGTGCCCCGCTCCCATACGGCCGTCTCTCTCAGCATATTGGCGACGTGGTGCAGACACTCCAGGCCATGGGCTTGGGCCACCATGACCGGGTCGCTCTGGTGTTACCGAACGGCCCGGAGATGGCGGTGGCGTGTCTCGCTGTGGCTGCTGGGACGACGTGTGTACCGCTCAATCCCGCTTACCGGGCCCACGAGTTTGATGCGTATCTGACCGGCCTGCGCGCCAGGGCGCTGATGGTCCAGGAGGGGATGCACTCCCCAGCGCGCGCCGTCGCCCAGGCACGGGGTCTGCAGATTATCGAACTGTCTCCCGTGCTCGCGGCCGAGGCGGGGATGTTTACCCTTGCCGGCGCGTCACAGCCGTACAGCACACCGCCGGCATTCGCCCAACCCGATGATGTCGCGTTGGTGATGCACACGTCGGGGACAACGGCACGGCCGCGTCGTGTGCCGCTCACCCATGCCACGGTCTGTGCGGCGGCGCACGCCATTGGCACGGCTCTGGCATTGGCGAAGAGCGATCGTCTCTTGAGTGTGCTGCCGCTCTTTCATAGCCACGGGCTCATCAGTACCATGCTGGCCTCGCTGCTGGCTGGGGCCAGTGTGATATGCACGCCGCACTTTGATGCGCCGCGCTTCTTTGCCTGGATGGCGGAGTTTCAGCCCACCTGGTATTCGGCGGTGCCCACCATGCACCAGGCGATCCTGGCCCGCGCGGCCCTGCACCACGACATCATTGCCCGTTGTCCGCTGCATTTTATACGCTCGAGTTCGGCGGCGTTGGCGCCGCAGGTCCTGGAACAGCTCGAAAGGGTGTTTAATGCCCCAGTGCTCGAAATCTACGGCATGACGGAGGCCTCCACGATCACCTGCAATCCCTTGCCACCGCGTCAGCGCAAGCCTGGCTCGGTCGGGGTGGTGGTGGGTGCGGAGGTGGCCATTATGGATGCGGGGGGCACCTTGATGCCCGCCGGGGCGAGCGGTGAGATCGTGGTACGTGGCGTCAGCGTCATGCAGGGCTACGACAACGATCCGCTGGCGACCAAGCATGCCTTTACACACGGGTGGTTCAGGACGGGTGACCAGGGGTTTGTGGATGCCGAGGGCTACCTGTTCATCACTGGACGCCTCAAAGAGATCATCAATCGTGGCGGGGAAAAAATTGCCCCGCAGGAGGTGGACGCCGCACTCATGGACCATCCTGCCGTGGCCGAGTCGGCCACCTTCGCGGTGCCGGACACGCGCCTGGGGGAGGAAGTTGCCGCGGCCGTGGTGTTGCGCCAGGGCGCTGCCGCGACGGCCAGCGATATCCGCCAGTTTGCCGCCACACGGCTGGCGGATTTCAAAGTCCCGCGCCAGGTGCTCATTGTCGAGGAGATCCCCAAAAGTCCTACCGGGAAACTGCAGCGTCTCGGGCTGGCCGCGCGGCTCGGCCTGGGGGCACCCGCACCGGTCCAGCCGGGCACGCCGACAAGCTGCGTGGCCCCGCGTACGGCGGTCGAGGAGTTGTTGGCCGGGCTGTGGACGCAGGTGCTCGATGTGGAGCGCGTCGGCAGCGAGGACGACTTCTTCCAGGTGGGCGGGGACTCCCTCTTGGCCACGCAGCTCCTGTCGCGTGTACGCGACGCCATGCACGTCGAGGTGCCCTGGCTCGCCTTCTTTGACGCGCCGACCGTGGCCGGCATGGCCAGGCATATCGAGACTGTCAGCACAGCCGCGCCGGACCTGCCGCCTCTGCGCTCTGTGCCCCGCAATGGTGCACTGCCTCTGTCCTATGGCCAGCAACGCCTGTGGTTCCTGGAACAGGTGGGGCTCAGCCGGCAGGCCTACACACTGCTGAGCGCTATGCATCTGCGTGGGCCGCTGTCTGTGGTGGCACTCAAGCACGGCCTGCAGGAACTCATCAGGCGCCACGAAATACTGCGCACGACCTGTGTCGAAGTCGAGGGACAGCCGCGTCAGGTCATCAGGCCATCCATACCCCTGCCCCTGCCTGTTGTGGAACTGCCGGCAGGCTCCGAGTGGGAGGAGCAGGTGCGGGCCCTGGCACAGGCGCAGGCCGAGCGGCCTTTTGACCTGGGGCAAGGACCGTTGCTACGTGCCACCCTCGTGCGCCTAGCCGCACAGGAGCACGTGCTCATCCTGGTGCTGCATCACATGGTCTTCGACTGGTGGTCCCACGACGTGTTCTGGCGCGAATTGGTACTGCTCTACGAGGCTTTGAGCATGGGGAGACCGTCGCCACTGCCAGCGCTGTCCATCCAGTATGCGGATTTTGCCGTGTGGCAGCGGCAGTGGTGCCAGGGTGAGAGGCTGGAGCCACACCTGGCCTACTGGAAGCAGCGCTTGGATGGGGCTCCGGCGCTCCTGGAGTTACCCACCGATTATGCGCGACCACCTGTCCAGACGTCTCGGGGCGCGCGGCAATCGCTGTTGTTGCCCGTGCCTCTGACCGAGGCTCTGAAGGCCCTGAGCCGACAGGAGGGGGTAACGCTGTTTATGACCCTCCTGGCAGCGTTCAAGACCTTGCTATACCGCTATACCGGCCAGGAAGACATCGTGGTGGGCTCGCCCATCGCCGACCGCGGCCGGGAAGAAACCGAGGGGTTGATTGGCTTTTTCCTCAATACCCTGGTCCTGCGCACAGACCTCTCTGGCGCCCCGACATTTCGCGAGCTTTTGGGGCGGGTGCGCGAGGTGTGCCTAGGGGCCTATGCGCATCAGGCCTTGCCCTTCGGAAAATTGGTGGAAGAACTCCGGCCAGCCCGGCATCTCGCCTATGCGCCACTGTTTCAAGTCATGTTCACCCTGCGTCATACGCTGGAGGCGCTCCCAGAACTCCCGGGGGTGAGGATGCGAGCGATACCTGTGGAGAACCGCACGGCCAAGTTCGACATGAGCCTGGTGATGCAGGGGGAGGCGGGGAGTTTAAGGGCAACGGTGGAATATAATACCGATCTCTTCGCCGACAGCACCATCGCCCGCATGCTCGGGCATTGGCAGATTTTATTAGAGGGTATCGCGACCGATGCCAACCAATTGCTGGCGACCCTGCCGCTGCTGACTGCAGCCGAACGACAGCAGATGCTCGTGGCCTGGAACGCCACCCAGACCGCATACCCCAGGAACGTATGCCTGCACGAACTGTTCGAGGCTCAGGTGGAGCGGACGCCTGAGGCGGTGGCAGTCGTCTGTACAGACCAACACCTGACCTACCGGGAGTTGAACGGGCGGGCCAATCAGCTGGCCCATTTCCTGCGCACACTCGGGGTGGGCCCGGAGGTGCTCGTCGGTCTCTGCCTGGAGCGCTCGTTGGAGATGGTGGTGGGCCTGCTGGGCGTTCTAAAAGCCGGTGCGGCCTACGTGCCATTGGCTCCCGCCTCCTCCCATGACCGCCTGGCCTTTATGCTGGAGGACTCGCAAACCCCGGTGCTGTTGACCCAGCAGCGGCTGGTTACAGGCTTGCCCACGTCCGGGTCCCGGGTGGTCTGGCTGGACACTGACTGGGCTGGCATTGCCCGCATGAGTGAGGCGAATCCGTGCCGTAGGGCAACGACCGACAATCTTGCCTATGTGATCTACACCTCCGGGACCACAGGTCGTCCCAAAGGCGTGATGATTCCACACAGGGCCATCTGCCATTTCCTGCTCCACATGCAAACGCTGTTCCCTTTGACCGCCGCAGACCGCTTTGTACAGCGCACGCCGTATATCTTCGATGGCTCTGTCTGGGAGTTTTTCAGTCCGTTGCTGGCAGGAGCCCGATTGATCATGGCCAACCTGGAGCCCGATTGGGACAGTGCGCATCTGGTCAAGTTGATTGTCGAGCAGCAGGTCACCACGCTCAAACTCGTGCCTTCCTTACTGCACATGCTCCTGGAGACGGAAGGGTTTAATGCCTGCCACAGTCTCAAACGGGTCTTCTGCGGCGGTGAGGCGTTGCCAGTCGCCCTGAAGGAGCGCTTTTGTACTAGTCTCGGCGCGGAGCTGTACAACTTTTACGGACCGACGGAAGCGACCATCGCTGCGACCTATTGGGCCTGCGAACGCACCACTGGGCGGCACACGGCTCCCATTGGCCGTCCCCTGGCAGATGTCCAGCTCTACCTGCTGGATGCGCATCTGCAACCGGTGCCTGTTGGGGTCCCGGGCGAGATCCACATCGGTGGAGCTGGCCTGGCCCGAGGCTATCTCAACCGTCCTGAGCTGACCGCCGACAGATTCATCCCCAATCCCTTCAGCGCTGAGTCGGAATCTCGCCTCTACAAAACCGGGGATCTGGCGCGCTACTTGCCGGACGGCAATGTCGAATTCCTCGGACGGCTCGACCATCAGGTCAATCTGCATGGCTTTCGCATCGAGCTCGCGGAGATCGAGCAGGCGATCGAGGACCACGTGGCCATTCGCCAGGCTATCGTCGTGGTCCGGGAGGATAGCCCGGGCGATACCCGCCTGGTGGCGTATCTCGTTGCAGAGCCACAGGCTGTCCCCACGCGCCGCGGGCCTGGGCTGACGATCGGTGCCCTGCGCAGCTTCCTGCACACCAAGCTGCCCGACTATATGGTGCCAGCGGCCTTCGTGTGGCTCGACGCCCTCCCGCTGATGCCCAATGGCAAGATAGACCGTCGGGCGCTGCCCATACCCGACCCGGCACGGCCCGAGTTAGACGAGGCGTTTGTTGCCCCATGTACCCCTACTGAAGAGATGCTCGCCGGGCTCTGGGCGGACGTGCTGGGGGTCGAAGCGATCGGTGTGCACGACAATTTCTTTGATCTGGGAGGCCATTCCCTGTTGGCCGTGCAGGTGATATCCCGGCTGCGGCAGGCCCTGCAAGTAGAAGTGCCAGTGCGCGCGCTGTTTGAGGCTCCGACAGTAGCCGGCCTGGCCCTGTATGCGGAGACCGCCCGGCAAGCCACGCCACCCGCGCCGGCCCCGCCCCTGCTCCCCGTGCCACGGGACAGCGCCTTGCCGGCGTCTGGGGCGCAGACACAATTGTGGGTCCTGGCCCAGTTGTTACCCAGTCTGCCCCTGTTCAACACGCTCCATGCCCTGCGTCTGCTCGGGCCTCTCAACATGGCGATTCTGGAACAGAGTGTGAACGAGATTATCAGCCGCCATGAGGTCCTGCGCACCACTTTTGGCGTCCTCGATGGCCAGCTGGTACAGGTTATTGCTCCCAGCCTGCATGTGCCTCTCACGGTCGCAGACCTGCGGGAGCAGCCCGAGACCGTGCGGGAGGGCGAAGTCCAGCGTCTGGCGCGGCTCGAAGCGCAACAGCCCTTCGACCTGGCCCACGGTCCCTTGCTGCGCCTGCGCCTGCTGCGCCTGGGCGAACAGGAGCACCTGCTGTTCGTGGCCATGCACCATATCGTCAGTGATGGTTGGTCGCTCGGCGTGCTGGCGTACGAACTGGCTACCCTCTACGACGCCTTCGCCGCCGGAGACCCGTCGCCCCTCCCAGCGCTCCCCCTCCAGTACGCCGACTTTGCCGCCTGGCAGCGCCAGTGGCAGCACAGTGAGGCCAGACAAGTACAGCTGGCCTTTTGGCAACAGCAGCTGCGTGGTCCTCTGCCCACACTGGCCCTGGCGCAACGGCGTCGGCGCAGGGTTTCGGGCGGCCTGTTCCGCTTCCGCCCGACACAGCCCTTCCCCGCAGACCGTCCCAGGGCGGCGACTTTGAGCTTCCACACCGCCCAGCACGCTCTGGCCATCCCCGACGCGCTGTCTGCAGCGCTCACACGCCTGAGTCGTCAGGAAGGCAGCACGCTGTTTATGACCCTCCTGACGGCCTTCAAGGTGCTGCTGTACAGCTACACTGGGCAAGAAGATCTGCGTGTCGGGACGCTCATCGCCAATCGCAATCGCCAGGAAACGGAGGGGCTGATCGGCCTGTTTATGAATACCGTGATTTTGCGCACGCACCTGGACGGCAACCCGACAGTGCGCGAGGCGCTCCGGCGCGTCCGGGCCACCACCCTGGCAGTCCATGCATACCAGGATCTGCCCTTCGGCGAACTCGCCGAGAGTTTTAAGGATGAGTATGGCGTGGAGCCCACAGCGCTGTGCCAGGTGCTGTTTGTCTTGCAGAATGCGACGCAGCGCCCCCCGCCTCTCCCGGCCCGCAGCCTCAGCATCCGGGAGGCTGACCAGTATGTCGTGGAGCCTGAGGTGACTGCAACAATGTTTGACCTCATCCTGGTGTTGCGCGTGCGACCGCAAGGACTGACCGGGTCGTACATCTACAAAGCAGCGCTGTTCGATACCGCAACCATGCACCAGATGGCAGAAGATTTCCAACGCGTGCTGGCACGCATGACCGCGCAACCCGAGCAACGCCTCTCGACCTTCGCCGCCTGGCAGGACGAGCGCGGCTGAGGCACGCGCTGTCCGGTGAGCGCGTCAGACGAGACCTCTCTAGCGCTTGACATGACCGCCACTCCCTTATAGAGTACACGCAATGCGTGCCCAGTGGGTGGCGTAACCCTCTGATACAGAGCTTTATCCTTACCATGGAGGAGATATATACATGTTATTCGTGCAGGGTTTCTTACAGAAAGAGTTTCAAGATCAAATTGCCACCATGAGCGACCACGACCGCGAACTCCTCGAGGGGTTTATCCTGCGAGAAATACGTATATCTGGCAACATCCAGCATGCTCTAGAGTTTATCAAGAATGAGCTACAATCGAGAGTGCAGGACACCATGGACAGACTGCAACAGGGCCGTTCCTAGCCCGTAGCATAGTGGGGATTTTTGCCCAAGCTGTTCCGTTTACAACCCAAACACGCCTCACCTTTGATGTTGTCCTTCCCCTCTGGGGCCATTGTGGCCCCCGCCCCACTCCCGCCGTGCACGTGCACCATGGTCGCCGCTCTGCTAGAGAGAGGCAACGATCATGATGGACGACCAGTGTACACACAGGAGGGAGGCCTATGGCGTCCGAGGGTCCTCCACAAACCGAAACGATTCGTTGTGTCAGAGTTCCATGTCGCGCGGGGAGGGAACGCGTATGGCAAGCTATCGAGGTATGACGCAAGGGGCAAGCACTCACAGCCCAGGGGGCCGCATCCAGTACGCCAGCACGACACACGCCCCAGGTGTCAGGCGGAAGAGGCCTGACCCGGGCGGCTCTGTAGGCCTTTGGCAAACATTCGTACAAAATTCCAGATAGAGACTTGGAAAGTGCAGTAACCAGGAGGTACCTTAAGCTTTTTGCCTCTGGATTTCCGCACTGGTTTTAGCGCCGAACTTCAAGGGTTTGCCAGGCTTCTGAGCGCTGCAAAATGGCGGGGCAACACGTGGACTTTTTGCACGGCTCCGAACCCGGATGCTCGCAGTGATTTTCTGCTATAGATCTTCAGGTTTGCTTTTGGAAATTTAAGCGGCCTGTTTGAGTACCAAGCCACTTTCTTCGCAGTAGAGCCCAAAAAGCCCTAACACGGTATC
>Ga0209382_10012837_pt1 | contig 10318 bp, 8 predicted proteins | sample SoiMetdeltSBSDD5_FD_187599 | JGI IMG/M metagenome (GOLD analysis project Ga0209382, IMG submission 187599) | Bulk soil microbial communities from a Populus tree surrounding site in Tennessee, USA - Soil MetaG P. deltoides SBSDD5 (SPAdes) (version 2) | ecosystem: Environmental > Terrestrial >...
CCCACCGCGACTGCTGAGGCCCCCCCTGTAGACCAGGCAGCGCAGCCATCGGACCAGGCAGCGCAGCCGTCGGACCAGGCAGCGACGCCATCGGACCAGGCAGCGACGCCATCGGACCAGGCAGCGACGCCATCGCTCGACCAGGTCATCTACAAAGGTTTCGTCGGAAACCTGCTCGAGGCTATGCCTCTCGATCCAGATCAGCGCGTTCAGCTCCAGCGCGGCAACGCAGTCATCAACAACACATTCACCGGCCGATCGCTCGCGCTGCTGCTGGGTATCGCGAGCCCGCCGCTCATGCTCGCGGGGCTGATCTGGGGAATATGGTCGGCTGTCAACATCAAACCCGCCCAGCAAGATATGCGGACCGCCGCGGCGCCGCTCATGGAGCCTGAAGCGCAGACTGAGCAGCCCGCATCGAGCGCCGAAGCGCCGCAGGTATCATCATTCGCCGCGCTCCCGGTGATCGGCGCGCAGCTCGCAGCGCAAGCACTGGATTAGATCCCACGACGTCTCTCGCTCGCGGCGAGCGGGCGCGTTTGTTCTCCTCCTCGAACCGAGTCATCATACCGGGCCCGAGGAGGACCAATGATCGAGCTCAACGAGACGCACGATCCAGCGCTGGAGAGCTGGATTGCGGCTGCGAATGTCGAAGCCGCGGCATTTCCCATTCAGAATCTTCCACTCGGTGTATTCAGCCGCAGAGGCAGCAAAGACGCGCCACGTGTAGGTGTCGCAATCGGCGATACGGTCCTCGACGTAAGCGCGTGTCACGCTGCCGGCCTGCTGGAAGGCGCTTTGGACACAGCCGCCGCATGCGGCGAGCCTGCGCTGAATCGCTTGATGAGCTTGGGTGCGGGACATGCTTCGCGGCTGCGGCTCGCGCTGTCGAGGCTGCTCCGCCGGAATTCGGCGCTTCGCACGCGCGTGCCGGCGCATGCGCTCGTGCCGCTCGACCAGGCCGAGCTTCACCTCCCGGCAAGTATCGGCGATTACAGCGACTTCTTCGCTTCGATCCATCATGCGACGAACGCAGGCCGGATGTTCAGACCGGACGCGCCGCTCCTTCCCAATTACAAGTACGTGCCGATCGCGTATCACGGCCGCGCCTCATCCGTCGTCGTAAGCGGGACGCCCGTGCGTCGGCCGACGGGCCAGGCGAAAGCGCCTGATGCATCTGCGCCGATCGAAGGGCCGTCGAAGCGGCTCGATTACGAGCTCGAGCTCGGCGTTTTCATCAGCCTCGGCAACAGTCTCGGCGAGCCGATTCCGCTTGCGCGTGCCGAGCAGCATGTGTTCGGCATGTGCCTGGTCAACGACTGGTCCGCACGCGACATCCAGGCGTGGGAATATCAGCCGCTGGGGCCTTTTCTGGGCAAGAGCTTCGGAACGACCGTATCACCGTGGGTGGTCACGCTCGAAGCGCTCGCACCCTTTCGCCGTGCTGCGCCGGAGCGTCCGTCGAGCGATCCGCCGCCGCTCCCGTATCTCTCATCTGCGGACGATCGCGCGAACGGCGCGATCGATATCGCCGTCGAAGTGGCGGTCTCTTCGTCGAAAATGCGCGCGGCGGGCATTTCGCCACACACGCTGGCGCGCACGAGCTTGCGCCATCTCTACTGGACGATATTCCAGATGGTCGCGCACCACACGGTGAATGGGTGCAACTTGCGGCCGGGCGACCTGATCGCCACCGGTACGGCGTCGGGGCCGACACCTGAAGAGCTTGGCAGTCTTCTCGAGCTCACCGCGAACGGAGCGAAGCCGTTTACGCTGCCGAGCGGTGAGGGCCGAACGTTCCTCGAAGATGGCGACGAAGTGATTCTGCGCGCCCATTGCAGCCGCGAAGGTGTGAGAAGCATCGGCTTTGGTGAAGCGCGAGGAGTCGTCACGCCCGCGCTGTCATCGACTTAGTCCGCAGCTGCCGTAGCAGCTCCCGCGCATTCTTGATCGCGTAGCCTTCGCGGTCGTTGTTGAAGTACGCCCACACACGTTTTGCGCCACTCGCCCGAATGCGCTTCACCCACACCGAGAGCTCTTCCGGCGTGTAATCGTGGCGGTACCACCGCTTGGTGCCGTGAAAACGCACGTACACGTCTTCAGAGGTCTTCACGAGCTCGTCCGGCAGACGAGGTGCGCTGACCGAGCAGAATATCGCATTGCACTCACGCAACGCTCGATACACCTTGTCGTTCCACCAGCTTGCGTGACGGAACTCGATGACATTGCGCCTTGCCGGATCGAGCTGCTTCACGATACTGGCCAGGCGGGCCGGCGTGTAGTCGAAGCTCGGCGGCAGCTGGAAGAGGAAGCAACCGAAATACGCGCCAAGCAGATCCGCGATGAACCCGAAGTCCTTGACGAGTGTGGCCGTGCGCGAAAAGCGCTTCGTATGCGTGATGAGCTCGTTCACCTTGATCGCGTACACGAACCTGCGACGACCGGCCTGTTTTTTCCACGTCGCGACCGTGGCGAGCGTCGGCCACGAATAAAAAGGCGCATTGAGCTCGACCGTTGAAAAATGGCCGGCGTAATGCTGAAACCAGCTCGTCCGCGGTATATCGTCGGGATAGAAACCGCCGCCCCAGTGCCAGTAATACCATCCGGAACAGCCCACGTGGACCGGGAGGCCTTTCCGTTCTGCGGGCGGACCAGTCGCTGAGCTTTTCGCAAGATCCCGGCCATCACTCCGCTCATGTTCCAGCCGCGCGATATGCATGAGCTTCGCGCGAACGACGTTTTGCGCTCGCTGTTTCTCGCGCCGTTCGTCCCGTCGCGCGCGCCACAGCGTGTGGGAGGGGTCCGCGCGCCCGGGAGCCGCTTTGTCACTCTCAGGCGTCATTCACTTGAACCGCTATTCTGAATATCATGCACATCCGGGCTTCCCTTAAGATTCCTTCTGCAAATATGGCAACGACAATGCTCAAGAGCCAATCTTTGACTGCCGCCGAGCTTCGAGCGCTCGGCTTTTCGAAAGAGCGCCTGCACCGCATAGGCGCGGCTCTCGACGGCGAGATCGCGCGGGGCACGCTGCCGGGCGCCGTGGTCGCCATCGCGCGCGAAGGCAAGCTTGCGTATTACGAGTCCTTCGGTGTGCTCGACCCGGCAACGCGCGTGCCGATGCCGAAGGACGCAGTCTTCAGCATTGCGTCGATGACGAAGCCCATCACCGCGGTTGCCGCGCTCATGCTGTACGAAGAAGGGCGCCTGATGGTGAACGAGCCTGTGTCGAAGTATCTGCCGCAGCTCGCCCGCATGCGCGTGGGCGCGCCGGGATGCGACGGATCGCCGGCCACGACCGTCGAGCTGAAGCGTGAGATGACGATCCAGGACCTCATGCGTCACACCGCGGGCGTGAGCTATGGTCGCGGCTCGACGCCGCTGCACAAGATCTGGCCGATCTCCTCTACGTGGTCAGCATCGACGTTGTCGGGCGCGGAGTTCCTCGCACGGATCGGTGCGCTGCCCTTGCACTACCAGCCGGGCTCGGCGTGGGAATACAGCCTCGGGCTCGACGTGCTGGGTCTGGTCGTCGAACAGATCGCGGGCATGCCGCTGCGCGAATTCCTCCAGCAGCGCCTCTTCGGTCCTCTGGGGATGAGCGACACGGGTTTCGTCGTTCGGCCCGAAGCGTTCTCACGCTATGCCAAAGCGCTGCCGAACGATCCGATCACGCGCGAGCCGCAGGCCGTCCGCGACGGAACGAAGCTGCACAAGTTCGATTGTGGTGGAGGCTGCGCGGTTTCCACGACGATGGACTATCTTCGTTTCGCACAGATGCTCCTGAACGGCGGCGAGCTCGAAGGCACGCGCGTGCTCGGCCGCAAGACGGTGGAATACATGACAGCCGATCACCTCGGCCCGGAGATCGATGCGACGCGACTACGCGACTATCCGAATATCAACGGATACGGCTTTGGGCTCGGCGTCGCGGTGAGGCGCAGCGCGGGGATTTCGGGCGTGGCGAGCTCGCGCGGCGAATTCCATTGGGCCGGATCGACCGGCACTTACTTCTGGGTCGATCCCGCCGAGTCGCTGGTGGTCGTGTTCATGGCGCACGCGCTCGGCCCAATCCGCTATTACCACCGCCAGCTCATGCACGCGCTCGTGACGCAGGCGCTCGACTGATATGACGACCCGCATTGGCCGCGCCGTGTGTCTGGTCGCCCTGTTGCTACTTGCGCCGCACAGCGCCCGCGGCCAGGGGTACCCCACCAAGCCCGTGAGGATGATCGTGCCGTTCCCCGCCGGCGGCGCAACGGACATCGTGGGTCGGCTCATCGCGCAGAAGCTCACGGAATCGTGGAACCAGCAGGTGATCGTCGATAATCGCGGCGGCGCAGGCGGCACGATCGGTTCCGAGCTCGCGGCAAAATCGCCGCCAGACGGATACACCATACTCGTCGGGACCAGCAGCACACACGCCATCGCGCCCAGTCTCTACAGCAAGCTCGGCTACGATCCCGTGCGCGATTTCGCGCCGGTTACGCTCATCGCCAACGCGACGGTATTGTTGGCCGTGCATCCTTCGGTTCCCGCCAGGAACGTGCGTGAGCTCGTGGCGCTCGCGAAGAAACAGCCGAATGCGCTGAGCTTCGCCTCTTCGGGCAATGGTGGAATCTCGCATCTCATCGGCGAACACTTCAAATCCGTTGCGGGGATTCAGATGCTCCATGTGCCTTACAAAGGCGACACGCCGGCGCTCGTTGATCTTGCCAGCGGTCAGGTGCATCTCATGTTTGGCACCGCCGTATCGTTTCTCCCGTATGTCAAATCACGCCGGCTGAACGCGCTTGCCGTGACGAATCCAAAGCGCTCTCCGATCGTTCCCGAGATCCCGACCGTTGCCGAATCCGGGCTGCCGGGCTTCGAAGCCTTGCAGTGGTTCGGTGTTCTTGCCCCGGCCGGCACAGCGCGGGAGATCGTTTCGAAACTCAATGTCGACATTGTGAAGACGTTGCGGCTGCCGGATGTGCGAGAGCGAATGGTCGGGCTCGGCGCTGAAGTCGTCGGCAGCTCGCCCGAGCAGTTCGCATCTTTCCAGAAGGCCGACGCCGCCAAATGGGCGAAGGTGGTGAAGGAATCCGGAGCGAAAATCGATTAACGATTTACGCTGCCCCGCGACATGAAAACTGTCCTCAGGAACGCCACGCTCATCGATTGCGTTCAGCCCAATCCGCGGCCCGGCATGGCCGTCGTCATCGAGAACGGACGGATTACCGGCGTGAGCGAACGAGGCGCAGTCCCCGAAAGTGATGCGGAGGTCATCGATCTTCGCGGCGCGTACCTCATGCCGGGGCTGTGGGACGTTCATGTCCATCCCGACTATCTCTCGTTGTCGGACGCGCCGCTCGCGGACCAGGTGGCGCTATTCGGCCATCGCCTGATGACCGCGCTCACCGAGTCCGGCATCGTCGGATTTCGCTGCGCCGGCACGCACAGCTTCATGGACGTCGCATGGAAGCGGGCATTCGATTCAGGCCAATTCGTGGGTCCGCGCCTGTATGCCTGCGGCCATTTCCTGACGACAACGGGCGGTCACTTCCTCACGACCGGTCACGCGCTGGAATGCGATGGGCCATACGGGTTCGTTAAAGCGATCCGGGAACAGATCAAGAGCGGCGTCGATCACATCAAGCTGAATCTCTCGGGCGGGATCATGGGGCCGGCGTGGGACAGGCATTGGCACTCGTTCCTGCTGAAGGACGAACTCGAAGCGGCGTTCGCAATCTGCAGGCAGCGCGACTTCAAAGTCATGGCGCACGCGACGAACCCTGAGGCTGTAAAGAACGCGGTGCGGCTCGGCGCGCACAGCGTCGAGCACGGCTACATCATGGACGACGAATGCATCGATCTTATGCTGGAGCACGACGCGTGGTATGTGCCGACGCTCGCAATCAGCCATCTCACGCCCGATCAGGCGCGTAACGAATGGGAGCGCGCATACCTCAGGCAGCGTAATCTCGCGCCTTCTCTATGTTGCCGCGCGGACGCGGCTTCCGGGGTGCACGCGCAGTGGTTCCGTAAAGCGCTCGATGCCGGTGTGAAGATGGCGCTCGGCTCCGACATTCGCCCGCTGAAGGATGCCGCGCTGCTCGAAATGGGCTTGTGGGTGCGGGACGGCGCCACACCGTGGCAGACATTGCTCGCGGCCACGAAGCATGCGGCGGCGCTCTGCGGCGCGGCAGGCGATCTCGGCACGGTAGAAGTCGGTAAGCTCGCCGACCTGATCGTGGTCTCGGAGAACCCGCTCGAGGACATTGCGAACGTCCGTAAACTCCTGCTCGTCTTCAAGGAGGGCCGCATTGTCTCGGACAAGAGAGCCACGGCCGGACAGCGCGCGGTTTGATCGAGCAGGGAAGACCATCGCCGCCAATGCGCCGCTTTCGATAGTCTCGGCCAAACGGGTCATCGACGAATACGTGAAGGACTCGGAAAAGAGCGACAACGCGCTCACCGAGAAAGTCGTCGCGGACTGCTTTTGCGAGCCAGGATTACATCGAAGGGCACCGCGCTTTCATGGAGAAACGGAAGCCGAGATTCACGGGTCGCTGACCCGATCGCGTCGTCCGATTTCAGGACATTGTTCACCATAGCGGAGGGCGCCGGTCGCGCATTTGTTCCGCATCGTTGACCGCAATTGCGGCATTTATCCCTGCCTGGACGCCCCACAGGACATTCGTCCTAGACGGTTCTGTGGGCTGAATGAGAAGGTGTGACGGATTGCTCAGATGGTGTGGGGCCTACACGGTTTACAGTGTCAGTCCTACGTGAGACTAAGTGTTTGTCCTACACCAGCTGTTCAACCTGTTAATGAGTTCACATGGAGGGAGTTCCATGAGCTTGCTTGATCCGAAATGGAAGTACACGCACAGCACCGCGACGGACATCCGCAAGACCTTCGCGAAAGCCCGCAAGGCCCTGGCGAAGGAGAGCGCCGACACGCGGCTGCCGAAGCTGCATGTCATGCGCGGGGCTTCCGATGCGGCAGGCGCCCGGAGTGTCGGCTCGAGGTCCAATACCGCCCTTCACGGGACGCGCAGCATTGCGGCCGACGGTTGCCTGGACCGTTCCCACGACGATCACGCGGCGCGGCGCCTGCCCCAGCCGGACCGCCGTATCGCATAACGCACGCCTGCGGGACCCGGGGAGTGTTTGCGGCGCGAGGGAACCTCGCGCCGCAGTCACGTACCGGGCTCGAGGAAGCGGCTGACGGCGCCTCCGGGGTTGTATTCCCGCCGGGAATGTGCGCTGCCGCTTGGGCCGCGGTCCCGGCGCTCCGGGCACGGGAAGCACTCGCCAGCATGGGACCGGCTTTTGCCACGGGTCCTGCGAATTCAGCTCGCGACCCGAATGAAGTCTTTTTTCAGAGCCCTCCGCCTGAACGCATACGCGAAGCTCGCTACAGCCCTCGCGCTCGCGCTGGCTGCGCTCTTCGTGCTTTTTGACTGGAACTGGCTCCGCACGCCGCTGGTGAGCTACCTCACGGAAAAATCCGGACGTGAGGTACGGCTGGACGACTTGCACGTCGACCTCGAGTGGGGCGAGCCGACGGTGCGGCTTCGCGGCGTGTATATCCAGAACGCGCCCTGGGCCGGCGACCGGCCTTTCGCGACAGCGGCAGAAGCTTCGTTCAAGGTCTCACTGAAAAGCGTATGGGAAGGCCGGCCGGTCATCTCGCGCCTCGTCCTCGTCGATGCCGACGTGGACATGCAAAGAGAAGCGGACGGGCGCAGGAACTGGCGTCTGAGGCACCCGGAGGATCGTTCGCCGGGGCGGATTACCGTCCACACCCTGGAAGCGCACCGTACGACGGTTCGCTTCGTGAATCGCGAGATCGATCTTCACTTCGTCGGCGTGGCGAGTCCGCTGGAAAAACCGGCGGAGGATGGCCTCTCGAGCCGGATCACGTTCGAAGGCCGCTACGAGGGCGCACCGTACGCCGGCGTCGCGTTCAGCACCGGCGTCCTGAGCTTTCGCAGCAGCGGCGTCGTTTTTCCGCTGCGGGGACACGTGACTTCGCGCACCGCCCGCGTGGAGCTCGACGGCGTTTTCAGCGATCTCTTCGACATCGGCACGTTCGACGCAAAGCTTCGGCTGAGCGGCTCGACACTTTCGGATCTCCATCCGTTCCTGCGCATTCGGCCGCCGCCCTCGCGGCCTTTCCGGTTCGAGGCGCAGCTCACGCAGACGCATGACATCTACGAGTTCAGGCAGTTGAAGGGAAAGATCGGCGCGACCGATCTCGCCGGAAAGGCGACGTACGATCGCAGCGGAGACCGCACGCACATACGCGCCGATCTTCGCAGCGAAAGGGCGGATATCGCCGATCTGCGCCCGCTCATTGGCATGCGGCCGGCGACGGAACGTGCGCGAGGCGATCGCGTCCCAGGAGGGGAGCCGGAGGCGACGAATTCGAAAGGCCGCGTTCTGCCGGCCCGGCCGGTGCGCGTCGATCGTCTCAAGGCGTTCGATGCAAGTATCAAGTTCGAGGCAAAAAAATTCGAGGTCGTCGCGGTCCCGATGGTCGAGAGCCTGCGCGTGACAGCCGATCTCGCGGGTGGCGTGCTGGAACTCAAGCCGTTGGCGCTGGGTATTGCTGGCGGACGTGTCGCAGGTACGCTGCGTATGGACGCTCGCCAGAAGCCGGTTTCGTCGCGTGTGCGAATGGAACTCCGCGATCTGAAACTGGAGCGACTGGTCGCGTGGATCACACCACGAGCGCGTGCGGCCGGTGCTGTTCGCGGTGACATCGATTTGTCAGGCCGTGGAAATTCCGTTGCAGGCATGTTGGCTGACGCAACAGGTTCATTCAGCGCGAACGTTACCGGAGGACGCATTTCCAATCTTGCGGACGCAAAGCTTGGGCTCAACTTCGGCAAAGTCGTGGGACTGATGCTTCGCGGCGACCGCGATATTCCGATCAACTGCGCAGCGATTGTGCTCGACGTGGCATCTGGTGCGGGAAAAACGCGAACCGTGATGCTCGACACTTCGCAGACGCGCACGACCGGCGTCGGGGCGGTGAAGTTTCGCGAAAAGCGCTGGGAGCTTCTGCTCAACCCACAGCCAAAAACCCCGGGGCTGCTGACCCGTCACGCCACGATCCGTGTAAGCGGCTCGTTTCGTGACGCCGACGTCTCGATCGAAGAGCGGATGGTTTTGCGTGGCCGCGAGCGCGCACACACACTGAACGGCGACGGGCCGCCTACGGGCTGCGGCGGCTCCCGCTAACGGCGGATATTCGCCCGGCATGATCGGCGGCCGCGCGGCTTCTTGACGCTGAGCCGGCGGGTGGCCCATGCTTTCCGTGGGGAGTCGTGACCGCCCCGGACACGACAAATCGACAATGGTCCAATCGCGGAGGAGATCGCAATGAGATGGTTATCCCGTTACACGGCGGCTGCAGTACTGGTGGCGTTCGCGCTCGTCGGCTGCGAGCATATGCCCGGTCAGGCGGGCGGATGGACAACGCTGCTCGACGGCTCGAATCCGAAAACGCTCGACAACTGGAACCGTCTCGGAGATGCCAACTGGAGAATCGAAGACGGCGCGGTCGTGGCCGACAAAGGCAAGGGTGGCCATCTCGTCTCGAAGAACGCTTACAAGGACTTTCAGATCAGGGCTGAGTTCTGGGCCGCCGACAATACGAACAGCGGCATTTTCATGCGCGCGCAGGACCCGCAGAAAATCGGCGCGGAGAATGCGTACGAAGTGAATATCTACGATCAGCGCCCGGACCCGAGCTACGGCACCGGCGGCATCGTCAATTTCGCCAAGGTCTCGCCCATGCCGAAAGCGGCCGGCAAATGGAATACCTTCCTGATCACCGCGAAAGGTACGAACCTGATCGTCGAAATGAACGGGCAGCAAACCGTCAACATCAACGACAGCAAATTCGCGAGCGGGCCGTTCTCGTTGCAGTTTGGCAACCACGGCAAAGCGCCCGGTGGCCCAATCAAGTGGCGCAAGGTGGAGATCCGGCCGCTGTAGTCACAGTGACACAGTGACGTGGTCAGCCACTCGCTGACTTCGTCACTGCGTCACTTCGTCATTCTGTCTAGCGTGATGCCTGCGGCGCAACCCTGTTTCGCAGCATCGCGCGCGAGTTGGGCGGGTCGTAATCGATGTAGTACGCACGGAGCGTCCTCACCTTAGTCACGTCGGGATACAACACGCCGACGCCCGGCTTGCCCGCCGAGCGCGGGCAGTACCAGACCGCACCGTCGCGGGTGATTTCGATCTTCGGCTGGTCGGTCACCTGCGGGGTGGGGTAGTAGCTCCACTCGCGGCTTCTCGGGTTGTAGCGGATCGTCGT
>Ga0209382_10012841_pt1 | contig 10317 bp, 8 predicted proteins | sample SoiMetdeltSBSDD5_FD_187599 | JGI IMG/M metagenome (GOLD analysis project Ga0209382, IMG submission 187599) | Bulk soil microbial communities from a Populus tree surrounding site in Tennessee, USA - Soil MetaG P. deltoides SBSDD5 (SPAdes) (version 2) | ecosystem: Environmental > Terrestrial >...
TTGGGGTGCTCGGTAGCTCGGTGCTTAGTCCGCAGAATCCGGGCGAAACCGGGCAACTGGACACCTGTATACGAGGTATACTGGCGGCACCGTGGCCAGTCCCGATCTCTTCGGCCAGGCGGTCCAGGCACTCGAGCGCGGACGTGGGGCGGAAGCCACGACGCTGCTCATGCGGGCGCTGAAGCGCCCGGGGCTCGGACGAGAGGAGCAGATTCAACTCCGGTGCGCGTTGGCGGAGGCCTGGCTGCTCCAGGATGACATCCGACAGGCGACCGATGCGCTCGGGCGTCCGCCCGAGGCTCGCGAACGGTTCGAACCGACTCGTGTGTCCGACATGTGGAGGATGCATGGGCGGCTCGCGGCCGCGCGCGGCGAGCCGTCCCGCGGCATCGCCTTTCTGACCAAGGCCCTGCAAGCTGCCGAGCGCGCGCACGATTCCCGAGCAATCGGCCTCGCGCACTTCGAGCTCGGTTTGTGTTATCGCCAGGTCGGTGACACAACCATCGTTCGAGAACACCTCACCCAGGCCGCGTCGGCCCTTCATGCGGTTGGCGATCGACGCCATCTCGCGATGGTGCATTCCCTGTCGGGGATCACGCTCGCCCAAGAGGGCCGGCTGGACGAGGCCATGTCGGCGCTGTCGCAGGCGGAGCGGCTGGCGCTGCTCGTCGAGGCGGGAGACGTGCTGGCGACTGTCTGTGGCAATCAGGCGAACGTCGCGCTCATGCAGCACCGGCACGAGCAGGCCCTTTCCCTCGCCGAGCGGAGCGTCGAGTTGCAGCAGGAAGGCGGCACGCCGCACGGTTTGGGAGTCGCCCTCGCGTCGCTGGGCCAGATTTGCGTGCGGCTCGGCAGCCTGAACCGCGCGGAAGAGGCGCTGAACCGGGCGCTCGACGTCAGAAGTCCCCTGCAATTCATGCGGGAGACGACCGGAGCCGTTTTCGACACGCTCGCGCAGATTCACCTGATCCGGGGCGGGCACGAGGAGGCGAGCCGCTGCCTTCAGAAAGCCCGCGAGGCGTACGGCGAATACGGGTCGCAGACGTCACGGTGGTATCAGTGGTCGCTGCTCGTCCTGGAGTCCCGTCTCGCGCTTCGGCGCGGGCAGCCGGGACCGGCTGTCGCGCTCGCGTCCGACGTCGCCAAATCTCCTGAAGCCCCTCCCGGCTATGTTCTCCAGGCCGAACTGATCGCGGTCGACGCTTTAGTGGCGTCGAACCTCAACGACGAAGCGCAGCGCCGCCTCGATTCGATTGCGGGGCGCGTCAATCCCGCGTCGATGAGCAGCACGTGGGGCGAGTTCCTTCGGCTCCGCGGCCGTCTCCACCGCACTTTCGGTCGATCCACCGAGGCGTACCATGACTTTGGCCAGAGCGTCAGCGTCTTCGAATTGCTTGGCGAGCGTCACCAGGCAGGGCTGAGCTATCTGGAGCTGGGCCGCCTGGCGGGGTCGGCGGGTGCACGGTCGCGCGCGACGCGATATCTGAGCGATGCCGTAGCGATCTTCGAAGCGCTCGGCGCGGCACCGGACCTGACGGAGGCTCGCCAGGCTCTGGCCGACGCCCCGACCGCGGCGACCGGCGGTTACGTCGGCGTCCAGATGGACGGCGAGGACGCGCTCGTCCGCCGCATTGTCGATGCGGCCGTGATGCCCGCGCTGCTCGCCCGCGAAGGCGCGACGGCGCTTCTCGAAGCCTGCGATGGTCAGGCCGCGGCGCTGTTCGTTTGCCTTGCCTCCGGCCAGATCAGGGTTGCCGCCGTATCCGGCTGCGATGTCGAGTCCGGACGCGCGCTCGCGGCGGCAGCGCTTCGCTCGAACGATGGAGGCACTGGCGTCGGGCCGATGCTCGAGCCGCTCGGCCGCGATTTCGAGGGCCCGCGATACGCGGTGGTGACGGCGAATCGGCCGTTCCAGGGCAATACACGCCAGCGATTCCGAACCTTGTGCGCCGTGCTCCGGCAAGGGTTCGATTTGTGCGCCGCAAGAGATCGCCAGGTGGAGGCCGTCGGCGGAGTGCCCGAACGGCCGCTCGAACCGCTCCTGCCGGGATTCGTCTGCGCCAGCGCCGCCATGCAGCGGGTCGTCGAGCAGATTCAGCGGATGCAGGGGAACGACCTGACCGTCCTGATCACGGGGGAAAGCGGCACTGGCAAGGACCTCGTCGCCCGGGCGATTCATTCCGGTTCGCTGCGGCGGGGCGGAATGTTCCTGCCCTACAACTGCACCAGCGCGACCCGCGAGCTGGCCGACAGTCAGCTGTTCGGCCACCGGAGAGGCAGTTTTACCGGAGCGATTGCCGACTCCCCCGGCGTTCTTCGCACCGCCGTTGGCGGCACGTTGTTCATGGACGAAGTCGGTGACTTGCCGCTCGACGTCCAGCCCAAGCTGCTGCGATTTCTCGAGCAAGGTGAAGTGCTGCCCGTCGGTGACACCCGTCCACAGCGCGTCGACGTCCGGGTGGTCGCGGCGACGAACGCGGACCTCGAACAGCGCGTCTCCGACGGGACTTTCCGTGAAGATCTCTTTTATCGGTTGAGCGTGATACGAATCCACGTTCCACCATTGCGGGACCGCCGCGAGGAGATTCCGCATCTCAGCACGTTTTTCCTCAGAGAAGCCTCGGAGCGGATGGGCAAGCCCGGTGTCCGGTTGAATGCGGAAACCCTCGATCTGTTCGACGCCTTTCAATGGCCCGGCAACGTGCGACAGCTCCGCAACGAGGTGCAGCGCGCCGTCGCCATGGCGATGCCCGGCGGCGTGATCACGCCGGATCTGCTCTCGCCGGTGTTTACTGCCGCGCTCGAACGGGGCTCGGAGACGGGTCCGCGGATTCCCGGACGCCGCACGACGCTGTCGGTGGCGGTGGAGACATTGGAGCGCGATCTGATTGAAGGGGCGCTGGTGCGATCGTCGGGGAATATCTCGGAAACCGCGCGCCTGCTTGGCCTGACACGGCGGGGCCTGTATCTGAAAATGCAGCGTCTCGGCGTCAGCGCGGCGCGTCTGTGAGTGGGGTCAGACCCCGTTCGCCGCACCTCGCTTGCCGGTGCCCGCATACTAACTAATCACTTCACAGTCGAACTGGCTACGAAGTAGTCAGACTCCTCGCGGCGGTCCTCCTGGTAGTGATCGGCGTAACTCTCAAGATTTGAACGACTTGCTCTGTCCTGCCGACCTTCCGCAAAGAGTGACGGAAATCCGGCCTGCAGCTTGATATAACACCGCCGCAGATTCCCTCGGAGGACGATGTCATGGAACAGAGGCTTCGACTTGTTCAAGGCGGGCAAGGCCGCTCGGAAAAGCGCGCATCAGAGCGCCGGCGACTCGAGGTATCCGGCCAGATCGTGTGGAAGGATGCGCGCGGCACCACGCGGATGGCCTCGGTGGTGACTCGCGACGTCAGCGAGCACGGCGTGCTGGTGGACTGCCTGAGCGGCACGCCGATTCCGCAATATCGACTCGTATACTTCCAGGTGAACCGCGACTCGCGCTACAGCGCGGAGCTCCCGGCCGCCCTGCGAAAGAACAGCGTGCTCTCCGCGGTGTTCCGCGTCGGGCCGTCGCAGCAGTCGACTGGAGCGCCGAGCTACTACGCTCTGCGGCTGCTGGTCGAACCGGATCGCAAAGTCGCGGCGGCGCCGATTCGGCCGATGCATCACGTCGAGGCCGGCCGCACGATGACGGCCTGACAACGTTCTGCGGCCCGAGGCTCGGGTGCAATGCTCGAGCCCCCGGTCGTCAGGGAGGTGTCAGGCGCTGAATCCTGACACCTCGCTCCCCTTCGGGCGCCATGCCCGCCGACTTCACCCCTCTTGCCAGGCGGCCTGTCCCATCGCCGCATCGGCGCCGGCCGGTTCTGCTACGCTTACCGCCTGGACTCCGGCTCGATCGCTCGAGCTCACAACTTCCGCGACCTTCGTGAACGAGGACAGCCCGATGATTGACCGTCGAAGCTTCGTGCAGTCGATGATCGCCCTGGGCGCCGCGACCAGCCTGCGGCCGCCGCGGTCGCTTCTCGCCGCCGAGCCCGCCGAGCTCCGCGACCTTGCCGACGCCGCGCTCGACGCGGCGAAGAAGAACGGCGCGAGCTACGCCGACATCCGCATCAACCGCTATCGCGTTCAGTTCATCTTCACCCGCGACCGCCGCGTACAGAACGTCGTCGACGCCGAGGACTACGGCTTTGGCATCCGCCTCATCGTCGACGGCACGTGGGGCTTCTCGAGCAGCAGCGTCGTCACCAAGGACGAGATCGCGCGCGTTGCCGCGCAGGCCGCGGGAATCGCGCGCGCCAACCGCAAGGTCAACGCCGAGGCGGTGAAGCTGGCGCCGGTCGAGGCGTTCAACACCACCTGGAACACACCGGTGGTGAAGAATCCGTTCGAGATGCCGTTGCAGCCGAAGGTCGACCTGCTGTTGCAGATTCACGAAGAGGCGCTCAAGGTGCCGGGCGCGAGCTACGTCTCCGCGTTCATGCAGTTCGTGAACGAGCACAAGTACTTCGCGTCGACCGAGGGATCGCACATCGAACAGTCGCTGATCCGGAGCTACCCGTCGTTCTCGGTGACCGCCGTCGACAAGAGCACCGGCAAGTTCTATTCGCGCGCGTCACTCACGTCGCCGATGGGCATGGGCTACGAGTACATCGATTCCTACCCGCTGCTGCAGGAGGCGCGGGTCGCGGCCGAGGAGGCGGTGGCGACGCACAAAGCGAAGCCGGCGCCGGCCGGACAGAAGACGCTGATTCTCCATCCCAGCAATCTGTGGCTCACCATTCACGAATCGGTGGGACATCCAACCGAGCTGGATCGCGCGCTCGGCTACGAAGCGAATTTCGCCGGCACCAGCTTCCTCACCACCGACAAGCTGGGCAAGTTCGAGTTCGGTGCGAAGATCGTCAATCTGGTCGCCGACAAGACGCAGGAGCACGCGATGGCGACCTGCGGATTCGACGACGACGGCGTGAAGACGTCGCGATGGCATCTGGTGAGAGACGGCGTGTTCGTCGATTATCAGACCACCCGCGATCAGGCGCACTTGATCGGGCAGACCGCGTCGCACGGCTGCAGCTACGCCGACAACTACGCGTCGATCCCGTTCCAGCGCATGCCCAACGTTTCGCTCGAGGCCGGCGCGAAGGACATCAGCGAGTCGGACATCCTCGGCGCGACCGACGATGGCGTCTACGTCAAGGGCGACAGCAGCTACAGCATCGATCACCAGCGCTACAACTTCCAGTTCAGCGGTCAGACGTTCTGGGAGGTGAAGAGCGGCAAGATCACCACGCAGCTCCGCGACCTGGCCTATCAGTCGAACACGCCGGAATTCTGGAAGTCGTGCGACCTCCTGGGCGGCAAGTCGACGTACCTCCTGGGCGGAGCGTTCAGCGACGGCAAGGGCCAACCCGTACAGAGCAATTCGGTCAGCCACGGCTGCCCCATCGCGCGCTTCGCCCGCGTGAACATCTTGAATACGGGACGATAGGCTCCAGGCTTCAGCCGACAAGGATCTATATGGACTGGACCAAGGACGAGACCAAGAAGCTGACCGATCGCATCCTTTCGTTCAGCAAGGCCGAGAGCACGTTCGTGGCGGTCACGCTGACCGATCGCGCCAACCTGCGCTTCGCGCGCAACACCGCCACGACGGCTGGTGCGGCCACGCAAATCAACGTCGCGATCACGGCCAGCTTCGGCAAGCGCTCGGCGACGGTCACGGTCGCGCAGCTCGACGACGAGAGTCTGCGGCGCGCCTGCGGAAGAGCCGAGGAAGTGGCGAAGCTCTCGCCCGAGAACCCCGAGGCGATGCCCGACCTCGGGCCCCAGACCTACGTCACCACCAAGGCCTACTTCGACGACGCGGCCAAGGCGTCACCCGAATGGCGGGCGCAGGCCGCCGAGTCGGCCATCGCGCTGAGCAAGAAGAAAGAGGTCGTGTCGGCCGGTTTCGTCGAGACGCAAGCGATCACGCAGGCCGTCGCCAGCTCCAAGGGACTCTTTGCCTACGATCGCTATTCCGCGGCCGACTTCAATCTCACCGCTCGCACGCCGGACGGATCGGGCTCGGGCTGGGCGTCGAAATCGTTCAACGAGCTGCGGCTGCTGGAGCCGGAGAAGCTGGCGACCGCGGCGATCGACAAAGCGGTGCTCGCCAAGGCGCCGGCGGGGATCGAGCCCGGCAAGTACACGGTCGTGCTCGAACCGTCGGCCGTGGCCGACCTCGTCGCGTTCATGTTCTTCTCTGGCGACGCTCGTCAATCCGACGAGGGACGGAGCTTCTACTCGAAGAAGGGCGGCGGCAACCGGATCGGCGAGCAGATCGTCGGCGAAAAGGTCAACGTCTATTCCGATCCGGCGCACCCGCTCGCGCCGACCGTGCCGTTCGACGGAGCGGGCCTGCCGGTGACGCGCAACGCCTGGATCGAGAAAGGCGTGCTGAAGGATCTCTCCTACTCGCGCTTCTGGGCGCAGAAGATGGGGAAGAAGCCGACCGGCGGACCGAACAACATCATCATGGACGGCGGAACCGCGACCATGACCGATCTGATTGCCGGCGTCGAGCGTGGCGTGCTCGTGACCAGGTTCTGGTACATCCGTCCGCTCGATCCGCAGACGATTCTCTACACCGGGCTGACGCGGGATGGTCTGTTCCTGATTGAAAAGGGCAAGGTCACGCGGCCGGTCAAGAACATGCGGTGGAACGAGCGCCCGATCGTCGCCTTCAACAACCTGGAGGCGATGACGCCCGCGGAACGTGTCGTCAGCGGCGAGGGCATCGGTGGCGCCGGGTTCTCGATCGTCTGCCCGGCGGCGCGGATCCGCGAGTTCACGTTCTCGAGCTCGTCGGATGCTGTGTGACTAGGACGCCTTCTTGGCTTCCTCGAGCGCCGTGCGGGCGTCCTCGGCGTACATCGATTCCGGGAATTCGTCCTTCACGCGCGTGAACGCGCGCACCGCTTCTTCCTTGCGGCCCGCCTTCAGGCAGGCGTGTCCGAGCTGCATCAGCACGCCGTCGACCGGCATCTGCGAGTTCTGATCGCGGCTCAAGTCGGTGTAGATGGTGATCGCGTTGTCGTACTTCTTCTGCGCGACCTGGGCGTTGGCGAGGCCGAGGCGCGCGGTCCGGCCGTAGAGCGTGCTGCCGGCACGCGTCAGCACTTCCTGATACCGCTGCTCGGCTTCGGCGTAGCGGCCGAGCGTGGCCAGGATGCCGGCGGCGTGATAGCGCGCGGTCACGCCGGCGTCGCTGCTCGGATAGCGATCGGCCGCCTCGAGGAATTTCGGCAGCGCGGCTTCCAGCTTGGCTTGTTCGGAGCGATAGGTGCCCGGTTGCGGCACCGGCGCGGGGCTCCCTGGCTTTGGTTCCTGCGGCGGCACGACCGGCGCTTCGTAGACGGCGAGCGCGGCGGCGAGCAAGTCGGTGGCCCGGCTGGTGCGCACCTGGCGCCAGGACGCGTAGGCGCCCACCGACGCGAGCAGCGCGATCACGACAATCAGGCCCCAGATCAGGTCACGACGGCGGGTCTCGAGCACGTCGCGGGCGTGCAGGACCGACTTCGCGAACTCGTTTTCCTTCAGTTTGTGGCGTTGTTGACTTTTCATAGCGGGTCGGACGGCGTGGCGCCGCCGACAGCCGACTATCGTACAACAAAAACGAGCCCCGGCTGAGGCTGGCATTCGACTCTGTTCACGGTCCCGGCATGAGCGAGCCTGCGGCTCGCGCAAGCGGGCCGCGGGCGAGTCGAATGGCGCGCCCGGCAGGTCTCGAACCTGCGACCCCCGGTTTAGGAAACCGATGCTCTATCCACCTGAGCTACGGGCGCGGTGCTGGCGATGGGCTGATTATATCGGCAGGCATCTTCATCTTCAGTATTGCAGGAGCGCGAACAGCGGCTCCCCTTCGAGCCGCGCGCGGCCATTGAGCTCGACGAGCTCGATCAGCACGGCCACGCCTTCGACCGTGCCGCCAAGCTGCTTGACGAGATCGACGGTCGCGCGCGCCGTGCCACCCGTCGCCAGCAGATCGTCCACGATCAACACGCGCTGCCCAGCCTCGATCGCGTCCCGATGCATCTCGAGGCTGTCGCTGCCGTACTCGAGGTCGTAGCTCACCTTCACGGTCTTCGACGGCAGCTTGCCCACTTTCCGCACCGGCACGAATCCCGCGCCGAGCCGGTCCGCGACCGCCGCGCCGAGGATGAAGCCGCGGCTTTCGATGCCCACGACCAGACTGATGCCCTTGTCTTTGTACGGCAGCGACAGTCCGTCGATGGCAATGCGGAATCCTTCTGGATCGCGCAGCAACGTGGTGACGTCGTAGAACAGGATCCCGGCCTTGGGGAAGTCCGGGACGTGACGAATCTTCGCTTTGAGTGCGTCCAAGTGATCTCCGTGTGTCGTGTGCTGGTTGTGTCTGTCAGCGAATGATGAAGCCGGTGGCGCGATGCGACGGCGTCCTCATTTCCACGTCGACGTCCTCGACGATCGCTCCCGGCGGACCGCGGTGCGCCGCCGCTTCGACGCGATCGACGGCGTCCTGGTCGCCCTCGACCATCACCTCGACGCGTCCGTCGCGCAGATTGCGTACCCACCCGTGCGCGCCTTCCGCGTTCGCGCGCGCTTCGATGAAATAACGGAACCCGACGCCCTGGACGCGGCCGCTGATCAGCAGCCGACGAGCAACTCGCATGAAACCCGAATTATAGCCTGCGGCCCCGGTGGTGGTACAGTCGCGCCATGCTTCGAATTGGGTCCAGCAGCCACGGCGAGTCGAAGTTGCGGATGCTGCGCGTCGTTCGCCGCGGCGATCGCCACGATGCGCGCGATCTGACAGTGTCGTGCCGCTTCGAGGGGGATTTCTCCGAGGCATTCGTGAGCGGCCACTCGGAGGGGTTGCTGCCGAGCGAGGCGCTGAAAGGCCTGGTGCACGCGACCGCGCGCGCCCACGGCGGCGCGGAGCTCGAGCGCTTCGCCCTGGCGCTGTGCGATCGGTTGCTGACCGGATATCCGCGCGTCACCCGTGCCCGCGTCGACGTGTCGGAACAGCCATGGACGCGGCTCGAGGTTGGCGGCAAGGCGCAGGGCCAGGCGTTCGCGAGCGGAAGCTCGGAACGGCGGACCGCCGCAATCACGAGCAACGGCAAGCAGGTCGCGGTCGTGTCGGGAATCGACGGGCTCACGATCATGCGCACGTCCGGGCTCGCTCCCGCGCGCATCCGCTCGGGCGATGACGTCGATCCCACCGGCATCAACGACGGACTGCAGCCCCTGCTGGTCGCGATGCTCTCCGCGCGCTGGACCTACACCAGCGCGGACGTGACCTTCGATCCCTACCGCCAGGGCGTCCGCGCCGCCATCGTCGAAACCTTTGGCTTCCACGCCAGCCGATCGGTACAGCACACGCTGTACGCGATTGCCGACGTCGTGCTCTCCTCGTACGAAGAGATCAGCGACGTCACGCTGTCACTTCAGGAGCGTCCCTATCGCCCGGTCGATCTGTTCCGCGAGGGCGTGGAGAACCCCGACGACCTGTTCGTCGCCATCGAAGAACCGGTCGGCGTGATCGAAGTTACGGTCGATCGCCATCCGTCACCCGATCGGTAATCGGCTCGAGCTTCTGCGCCGCCAGCAGCGTGTTCAATGCCGGCACGTCGGTCTTCACCGCCGCGTCGAGCCGCGCGAGCTCCTTGTCGAGTCGCGCCGACAAGTCCTTGAAAATCTGCTGCGCCTGATCGGTCGGCCTGACGTCGCCGGTTTCGACGACGCCCTGCAATGCCGCCAGCTTGTTGTTCAGCCGAATCGGATAGTTGAGCGGATCCTGATTGCTGCGGTTGCGGTACTGGTAGATCTCCCCTTCAATCGACGTCAGTTTTTCGGCCAGCGACTGCGCGGCGGATTTCACCGCGCCGTCGCCGCCCTTGCCGAGCCGATCGTCGAGCTGCGTTTTCAATCCGCGAATACGAATCACCGCGCGATGCGCGTCGCTGACTCTGTCGTTGATCTGCTTGGCGAGCGTGAACTGCGCCACCAGGTCGGCATCGCTGGCGCTCGCCGCCGCGTTGCGGACGATGGCGAAGTCCTGCGTCTTGGTCGCGCCATTGGCGGACAGGCGAACCTGATAGCGGCCCGGAGGGGCAATCGGACCGCGGGTACTGCCGGCCCAAAGGATCAACCCGGGGAAATCGCGAGCCGACGGATAGCGCATGTCCCAGACGAAACGGTTCATTCCTGCCGCGACGGCCACGCGCGCCGGCGCACCGCCGCGCCCGCCGCCACCCTCTTCGTCACCCGGTTCGGCGGTGGGAGTTGGGGCGCCTA
>Ga0209382_10012843_pt1 | contig 10316 bp, 7 predicted proteins | sample SoiMetdeltSBSDD5_FD_187599 | JGI IMG/M metagenome (GOLD analysis project Ga0209382, IMG submission 187599) | Bulk soil microbial communities from a Populus tree surrounding site in Tennessee, USA - Soil MetaG P. deltoides SBSDD5 (SPAdes) (version 2) | ecosystem: Environmental > Terrestrial >...
GTCGTGCGCCCCGAAGAAATAGTCCCGACGCTTCGGGTCTTTGGCCGCTTCTGAGGCGTCAACCGGCACCCACCCCAATTCTTTCACATAGAACTCCGCCCAACAGTGGTAGCCGCTGATCTGCCCTGCCCCGCGGTCCGCCGGCAGCGGGAAGCCGATGGCAAAGCGCGCCGGTATGCCCAGGGCGCGGCAATATCCGATGAAGATCGCATGAAAGTCGGTGCAGTTGCCGCGCCGGGCGTCGCAAGCGTAGTAGATGTCGCCGCGCCCCCATCCTTGGCCGGACTTGTCATACTTCACGGTCGCGACGATGTGTTGATAGATGGCCCGCGCCTTTTCCAGATCGGTCTTGGCGTGCGCGGCTTCGACTACTTCCAGCGCCCAGGTTTTGATCTTGTCGTCGAGCGGCACGAGGCGGTCCGGCTGCAGCCATCTGGCCATGTCACGGTCAGGCCGGTCTTTCGGGGCGGCGAGCGGACGATTTTCACTGAGCAGTGGATTGATGTGTTCCCTTCGCTTGACGTTGAAGCGGAGGGTCACGCTGAAGCCGGCAGGTTGTGGGCTTATCATTTTAACGCTCAGTATCTTATTTCCATACTGCGCCGGGTGAAGCGTGTAAGGGTTCGGAGATTCGATGCGAAGGTCTGAAATCACTTGATAGGGGTCGTCGTGCGGTATCGGCAGCCAAAGCGTCAACTCTTTAGCGCCCGCCGGAATATCCTTTACTGTAGTCACGTATTCAAAAGCGAAGCTTCGCTCGCGCGGTGTTTGCGCCTCGGCGTGGCGCCAGATCGCGATCAATGAAATCGCGACTGCGAACAGCAAACGGAAGCACACGAGCGTTCGTCCCCACGGGAATTGTCGAAACATAGGTTACTCCTCCGAAAATCAGTTCGTAGTCCCGCCTTTAGGCGGAAGCGTATGGCTTCACGGAATTGATCTGCATCCGACACTTGCGGCCAAAAGGCGGGACTACGAACTGTCCTACGAATGGTGGTTGATTGCCTGCGGGACCGCCGCGCCCCGCCGGAAGGAGGGGTTAGGCGGTGGGCCGCCGGCCTGGGATTTGTGGGAGCGCGACCTGCGCCATAGTTGTCAAATACATTCAAAGCCGGTTCATTTTTTGGCTCCTCTCAATTACGGAACGCAGATTCTCGCTCAAAAACGAAAAATCTTGAAATGAAAAGTTGCGCTCTCGTAGGACAGGAAAGTTTGATATAACCTCATCGGCGATGAGCGACCAAAAATGGCGAGTGAGCGAATCTGAGGCGGGATTGCGGCTGGACAAATGGCTTGCCGCCGCCGAACGGCTCGGTTCGAGGTCAAAAGCCCTCTCGGCAATCGAACGCGGCAAAGTCTTCGTCGACGACGCGGAGCAGACCGTTATAGACGGCGCGCGCCGCCTGCAGAAAGGCGAAACCGTCAGACTCTGGATGGACCGTCCTGGCAGCGCCGAGCGTCGCTACGCCGAACGCCGCGAATCGGGGCTGCATCTGCTTTACGAAGATTCGTCGCTACTTGTGATCAATAAACCCGCCGGCTTGCTCACCGTGCCGCTGCCGTCTCAACCCGACGAGCCTTCCCTGCTCGATCAGGTCAAATACCATCTGCGTTCGCACAAAAAATCGGCGCCGCTGGTCGTTCACCGCATCGACCGCGACACGTCGGGCATCGTGATCTTCGCGAAGACTCCCGAAGCCCAGCGAAACTTGAAAGACCAGTTCGAGCGGAGGAGCGCCGAGCGCGTCTACCTGGCCGTCGTATACGGGCGTCCGAAACCGGAGAGAGGAACGTGGCGCGACTTTCTGACGTGGGATCAAGACGGGCTGCGACAACAACGGGCGGAACGCCGCGACAAGACCGCCAAGGAAGCGGTCTGCCATTACCGCACGCTGGAAAAATTCTCGGGAGCGGCCTTGATCGAGGTCTCTCTGGTCACCGGCAAGCGCAACCAGATTCGCGTTCAGGCCGGGCTGCGCGGCCATCAGTTGGTGGGAGAGAAAAAGTATGTCTACGATCCCGCGCCCCGACACAGGATCGAATTCGGGCGTCAGGCGCTGCACGCTCACCGGCTGAAATTTTTGCACCCCATAAATGACCGCCCGATGAGTTTTGAAGTCGCGCCGCCGGACGATTTTCAAGAATTGATCTACAGACTACGCGGAAAATAAACATGCGGCCCATAAATCTGTAAAGAGTGTTAGCCATAGATGGCACAGAGGACACAGAGAAACCATTATATACTCTGTGTCCTCTGTGCCCTCTGTGGCTTAAAAACCACGACCTACAGTTGCTACAAAACCCATCCGAGTCGCTTCATAACCTGGCGCGCGACGTCGCGCCCGGCCCAATCGGCGTAAACGTCCGTCCTCCCGGAGCCGATCGGCGGCAGCGAGATCGGGCCGGTTTGCTGCTGCGGGACGCCGTAACCGGTACCCACCACTTTGGCGGTCTTCGGCTCGAAGACCGTGTAGCGCAACTCGAAGCCGTACCTCGACGTCCCCATCTGGTCGGCCTGGAACTCCATCCATACGACGTACCGATCGCTGTCCTTGGCGGCTTTAATGGCGTCGCCGCGATGTTGATCGCGCTCTTCGCTGATCTTGACCGTGCGCATCGCGTCGTGGAACTCCTCGATACAACCTCTGCGCGCTGCGTCGGGATAAAAAGACGAGATGCCGATGTCGGCCATCGCGGTCGAGACCAACACCGCACGCCCGGGGTCCTTCTCTTTAGGCTTGTCGGGCGAGACTTCGGGTTCGGGGGCGGTCCGCGATTCGGGCTGATTGACGCCCTGGATTGGAGGCTGCGGCTCGGCCTTCTTCTGCTTGCGTCCCGATTGGCCGGACGTCAAGGTCACAAACGCGGCGAGCGTGAACAGACATATCAACGCTGCGAAAACCGGTTTCAAGTTGCGGCGCATAGTTGTTTCTCCCACGAGGTTTTTCAAAAGTGGTACAGACTAAAGGCTGTACCACTCCTAGTTATTCCGATTAGGATCGTTGCGGAATGCGCTACCGACTGACACTGACACGGCGGATATTGTATGATGCGCGCGACTTCTGATCAACGAGCCCCTGCTGAACCCGCTTATGTCCGTCATTCCGCCACACGAAGCCAAACGTCCGCTCGCGCTCGCGCTCGACGTCGGCACCTCATCAGCGCGCGCCGCGCTGTACGACTCGCGCGGACGCCAAATCGAACACGTCGAGGGTCGCACGCATTACCAGATGACCGTCACGCAAGACGGCGGAGTCGAGATTGACGCCGACAAACTGATCGAAATCATCTGCGCGACCATTGACGAATGCCTCCGAGAGGCCGCGACTCATCTATTAGACCTGAGGGCAGACCTGAGGGCAGACCTGAGGGCCGGCCCGAGCGACGCGATCCGTGTGGTGGGCTACAGTAACTTCTGGCACGCGATGCTGGGCGTCTCGCGCGACGGCGACGCGGTCACGCCGCTTTACAATTGGAGCGATACGCGGAGCGCGCCGGACGCCAGAGCGCTCAGGCAGCGACTCGGCGCCGATTGGATCCATGAACGATGCGGCGTGGTCCCTCATGCCAGCTACTATCCCGCGAAAATCCTATGGCTGCGGAGGACCGACCCGGCGCTGGCCTCGAAGGTCTCACGATGGGTCTCGATCGGCGAATATCTCTATTCGAAAATCTTCGGGCGAATGGTGTGCGGCGTCTCGATGGCTTCGGGCACGGGGCTGTTTAATCCGAACAAAAACGACTGGGACGACGAGATGCTCGCCGCAGTCGGCGTCGGACGGGATCAACTCTCTCCGCTTGCGGAAGAGCGCGCCAACGAGTCTGAAGGATTTAATGAGATGCGGCGCGAATTCGCCGAACGCTGGCCCGCGCTGCGAATGGCGAATTGGCTGCCGGCGGTCGGCGACGGCGCGGCCAGCAACATCGGCTCGGGGTGCTTCACACGTAAATTAATCGCGATCAACGTCGGAACGTCGGGCGCGATGAGAGTCTGCTGGCCGGCCGAGCGCGTGAACATACCTAAAGGCTTGTGGTGTTACCGGGCAAATCGTCGCTATGCGCTGATCGGGGGCGCGCTCTCTAACGCGGGCGACGTTTACGCCTGGTGTAAAAGAGTCCTGCGATTGGATGACGACGACGAGGTCATCGAATCAAAACTCTCCGCGATGAAGGCCGACGATCACGGGTTGACCGCGCTTCCCTTCTTCTCAGGCGAACGCAGCACGGGCTGGCACAGCGAAGCTCGCGCGACGCTCACCGGATTAAATCTGAGCGCCGACCCGATAGAGATTTTGCGGGCGTTGCTCGAATCAGTATGTTATCGTTTCGCAGCGATTTATGAGAGGCTGAAGGCCGAGGCGACAGGCGACACGAAGATCATCGCCTCGGGCGGCGGCATCTTGAACTCGCCGGTCTGGACGCGGATGATGGCCGACGTGATAGGCGTGCCCGTCGTGGCTTCGGCGGTTCCAGAAGCGTCGAGCCGAGGCGCGGCGTTGCTGGCGCTCGAGGCTTTCGGAGAGATTGAGAGTTTGGACGATTTGGAAACGCCCCTCGGAGAGCTTTTCGAGCCGAACGTCCGCGATCACGAGCGGTATTTGTTAGGACGGGAAAAACAGGAGAAGCTTTACGAGTTGCTGATAGGATCATAACCCGAAACCATTTCGCGGGTTGATAACAAGCATTCAAGTAATTTGAGCCTATCCTGGCGAGTAAAACGGTAAGGAGAATTCATGAACCCGTTAATCGAAATCGAAAAACTGGGACAGAGCATTTGGTATGACAACATACGTCGCGCGTTGATCGACTCCGGCGACCTGGCGCAAAAGATCGGCGCGCTGCCTTCGGGCGTGACTTCGACGCTCGGCCAGAAGGTCGGCGGCGACGGTTTGCGCGGCGTGACCTCGAACCCGACGATCTTCGAGAAGGCCATCACGGGGAGCACCGATTACGACGAGGCGATGCGCCGTCTGGTCGCCGAGGGCAAGAGCGCCGACGAGATTTACGAGGCCCTCGTCATCGAAGACATTCAACGCGCCGCCGACCTCTTCAAACCCGTTTACGCGCGCACCGATAAGCTCGACGGTTACGTCAGCCTGGAAGTCTCTCCGCTGCTGGCGCGCGACACCGAGGGCACAATCGCCGAAGCAAAAAGGTTGTGGGCCACGCTCGACCGCCCGAACGTGATGATCAAGATTCCCGCCACGCCCGAAGGCCTCCCCGCCATCCGCGAATGCATCGCAGCCGGGATCAACATCAACGTCACGATGATCTTCGCGATAGAAAATTACGGGGAGGTAGCCGAGGCTTACATCAGCGGACTGGAACAGCGCGCCGCCGCCGGGCAGCCGATAGACCACGTGGCCTCGGTGGCCAGCGTCTTCGTCAGCCGCATCGACACGGCCGTCGATAGCCAACTCGAAGCCCGCATCCGCAGGTCGGATGACGAGAACGAAAAGGCCACTCTCTCCGCCCTTCTCGGCAAGGCCGCGATTGCGAACGCGAAGATGCAGTACCAGCGGTTCAAAGAGATCTTTTCGAGCGAACGCTTCGTGAAGCTGAAGGCGCAGGGCGCCCGCGTTCAACGCCCGCTCTGGGCGAGCACCGGCACGAAAAACCCGAACTACAGCGACGTGCTCTACGTCGAGAGCCTGATCGGCCAGGACACCGTCAACACGCTTCCGCCCGCGACGTTCACTGCATTCCGCGATCATGGCAAGGTCCGCTTAACGATCGAAGAGAACCTGGACGAGGCGAGGAGTACGCTCGCCAAGTTGGCTGAGGTCGGTATCGATCTCAAACAGGTCTGCCAGAAGTTGCAGGACGACGGAGTCAAAGCCTTCGCCGACTCGTTTGAAAGCCTGATGCAAAGCATCACTTCGAAGCGGGCGGCGCTGACCAGCGGTCTGCTCGATAGAATGGAGGCAAACCTGGGCCAATACGAAGCCGACGTCCAGGCGACCATCAAACGCGCGGAGGGCGAACAGTGGACGCGCAAAATCTGTCGCAAAGACGCGCCGTTGTGGAAACAGGAAGAGAGCCACCAGAAGATCATTAAAAACTCGCTCGGCTGGGTTACCGTGCCCGATCAATTGTACGATGCGGCGGACGAACTCGCCGCCTTCAGCGCGCGAATAGCTAAGGACGGCTTCAAGGACGTGATGCTGCTCGGGATGGGCGGCAGCAGCCTCTGCCCCGAAGTCTTCCGCCGGACCTTCGGCAAGGTTCCCGGCCACCCTGAAATACATGTGCTCGACAGCACCGACCCGGCGACGGTGTTGGCTTTCGAATCGGAAGTGGATCTGCCGCGCACGCTCTTCGTTGTGGCCAGCAAATCGGGGACGACCATCGAGCCGCTGATGTTCTACAAGTACTTCATCAACGAAATGAGCAAGCTGAAAGGCGACCATGCCGGCGAGAACTTCGTGGCCATCACCGACCCCGGCACGTTGATGGAAGCGATGGCGACGGGCGATAAATTCCGCCGGATATTCTTGAACCCGTCGGACATCGGCGGGCGTTATTCGGCGCTCTCCTATTTCGGGATGGTTCCGGCGGCGCTGCAAGGGATCGATTTCAAAACGCTGCTCGACCGCGCCGAACGCGCGATGCATGCATGCGCGCCCGCAGTGCCCGCCGCCGACAATCCGGCGGTCCGACTGGGCGCGATCATCGGGACGCTGGCCGCCGCGGGGCGCAACAAATTGACGCTTTCGACTGACCCCGAAATTTCGTCACTCGGTTTGTGGATCGAGCAACTGGTCGCCGAAAGCACTGGCAAAGAGGGCAAAGGCATTCTGCCCGTCGCGGGCGAGACTCTGGGGGCGCCCGACGTATACGGCGACGACCGGCTCTTCGTCCACATCGCCGTCGGCATGATCGACCCGGAGGCCGAGAACAGATTGCGCGCGATCGAAGCCGCCGGCCACCCCGTCGTCCGCCGCGTAATGAACGACACGCTTGACCTGGGTGAAGAGTTTTACATCTGGGAGATGGCGACGGCGATCGCCGGCGCCGTGATGGGCATCAACCCCTTCGATCAACCTAACGTGCAGGAGTCGAAAGACAACACCAAACTCCTGCTCGAAGATTTCAAACGCGACGGCCATCTTCCCGAACAGACGCTGGCCGCCGAGGGTCGCGGGTTGAAGGTCTACTGTGACGACGAGACGCTCCAGCAACTCGGTAAGAACAAAACGGTCGAGGCGTTCATCGCCGCGCATTTGAAGCGCGTCAAGCCGGGCGATTACATCGCGATGCTCGATTACATCAGGGAGACGGATAAAAACGAGGCGCTGATTCAAGCCATCCGCGCGCATCTGCGCGACGCGCTGCGCGTGGCGACGACGACCGGTTACGGCCCGCGATTCCTGCACTCGACGGGGCAGTTGCACAAGGGCGGCGACTCGAGCGGCGTCTTCATTCAGATCACTGCGGACGATTTAAAAGACGTGCCGATCGTCGGCGAGCCGTTCACGTTCGGCGTTTTGAAACAGGCTCAGGCGCTCGGCGATTTTCAATCGCTGGCCAGCCGCGACCGGCGCGCGATCCGCGTCCACCTGGGCGCAGACGTCGCCGCCGGCCTGAAGACGCTGCTCGAAATCGTCAAGACGGCCTTATAGAACACATAACCGCAATGAGGACTCTGCGACAATCAACTCACGAGGTCTTGATCTGCGCCGACGCGGCGGAGCTGGCGCGGGAGGCGGCGCGCCGATTCGCAGGACTGGCCGAAGCCTTCACGCGCGACGCTGGACGCTTCACCGTCGCGCTCTCAGGCGGATCAACGCCGAAGGCCATGTTCCTGGCCCTCGCCGAAAAACATTTCGCCGACGCGCTGCCCTGGCGTTCGATCTACTTCTTCTGGGGGGATGAACGATGCGTCCCCCCCGACCACGCGGATAGCAACTTTAGAATGGCAAATGAAACGTTGCTGTCGAAGGTTCCGATTCCGCCCGAAAACATCTTTCGCATCCCGGCGGAAGACGGAGATCACAAGCGCGCCGCGGCCGATTATTCAGAAACCCTGCGTACATTCTTCGCCGAAGAGCGGCCCAGCCTAGACCTGGTTTTCCTGGGAATGGGCCCCGACGGGCATACGGCCTCGCTCTTTCCGGGCACGACAGCCCTCTGCGCTAACGACCGCCTCGCGGTCGCCAATTACGTCGATAAGCTTCAGTCCTGGCGAATCACGCTGACCGCCGACACGATCAACAGGGCGCGCAACATTATCTTCCTCGTCGCGGGCGCGGATAAAGCCCCCGCCTTGAAAGAAGTGATCGAAGGCCCGCGCAATCCCGAACAATACCCCAGCCAACTGATCGAAGCTTCTCACGGCGCGCTGCTGTGGATGGCCGACGAGGCGGCGGCGAAACTGCTCTAGGATTGAAGGCTAAAGGCCGGCCTCCACCGCCTCAACCAATTTACGGTCGGAATCATAGGATAGCGCGTCAATCGCCTCTTTGACCGGCAGCCAGCGGACATCGTCAATCTCGTGGCCATACCGGCTCCATCAAAAACCACCGAACCGTTTATGGGCGCCTCAAAAGCTGAACAGAGGGGATCTATGAGTGAAAACATCGTGCTCGAGAAATCTTACAAATTCGCGCTCAGAATCGTGAAGCTCTACAAGTATCTGAGTGAGGAGAAAAAAGAATTCGTGATGAGCAAGTCGCTCCTGTCCCGCGGGACTGCGATCGGCGAACGCATTAAATCGGCGCAGGAGGCGGAATCGAGAGCTGTCTTCGCCAGCGAGATGGGCGGCGCGCTTCGAAACGCCTCCGCCATCGAGTTCTGGTTGGACCTTCTGCATGACGGCGGATTTCTAGATAACAGAGAACATGACTCAATCCTTACCGACTGCAAAGAGATTTTGAAGCTGTTGACCAAAATCACCAAAACAACGGATCGAAATCCATGATCAAAAAAATTGCCCATCGCCCATGTCCAATTGCCAATTGTCTCGCAGGGGGGCCGGTCGCCGGTATTCCCGACCGATGACCGCACTCTACCTGCAAGACAATTGGCAATTGGACATGGGCAATGGGCAATGATCTACAGTCTGCAAACTAATTGGCGATTGCAAATGCGCTTTTCACTTCTCAGGCGCCCGCAGCTCATTTACTTCGTATCCGCTTTCCACTCATATCCGTATTTGCTTTCCAGTCACTTCACTTTTGCGCTTTTTTGGGTAAACTGTAAGTGACTGCTTACTAACTTCTATTAAGGAGAAACCGAAGTTGATTGTGGGCGCCAAATCCGCTTCGCCGCGTATGCGCGCCGAGGACCGGCGACAGCAGATCGTAGAGGTGGCTTCAGAGCTATTCTCGCAAAGGGGGTTCAACGGCGTGACGACCAAAGAGATCGCCGACCGCGCGGGGGTCAGTCAGGCGATCATTTTCCGCCATTTCCCCAGCAAAGAAGCGATCTATTCGGCGATTCTCGATCACAAACTCAAACAAGCTGCGGAACGAATCCGGGAGCGTCTACAAGACGCCGCCGGGCGCAAGGATGACAGGGCGTTTTTCGGGGCGCTGGCTTTCGACCTGCTCGACCTTTACTCCAAAGATCCGAGCCTGATCCGCCTGCTCCTTTTCAGCGCGCTAGAAGGCCACGACCTGTCCAGGATGTTTTACAAAACGATGTCGCGCCAGGTCCGCGATCACGTGCGCGCCTACATCAAGCAGCGGATAGCGGACGGGGCGTTCCGCCAGCTCGATCCGGTCGCCAGCTCGCGCGTCTTCCTGGGAATGGTCGTGCATCACGCCCAGGTCGTCGCGCTTTATCCGTACGATGACGTGAAAATTTCAAACAGGCAGATGGCCGATTACTTCGTCGAGATCTTCTTAGACGGAGCGCGGAAGGTTGTGGATTCGCGGCGCCCGCGTTGACGCGAGCCGCCCGCCAGTATCAAGCAGGAGAAGATAATTTATGAATACGAAACGCCCCATGGGGCCGACGGTCAAGGAAGCGTCCCACCTCGTAGGCATGCCCGCGTGTTTCCTCATAGCGTTAGCTCTCGCCTCGCTCTCACTGAACGCCTGCTCCTCGGGCAAAGCCGAGCAGGCCGCCTCAAGATCGGGGGGCAGGTCGGAGGGCGTGCCGGTCGTCACCGGGGTTGTGACGCAAAAGGACGTCCCGCTCGAATTGCGGGTGATCGGCGCGGTCGAGGCCTACTCCGTCGTGGCCGTCAAATCGCAGGTCGGCGGCGAGTTGACGAAGGCGCATTTCACCGAGGGCCAGTTCGTGAAAAAGGGCGACACGCTCTTCACGATAGACCCTCGCCGGTTCGAGACCGCTTTGAGACAGGCGGAGGC
>Ga0209382_10012844_pt1 | contig 10316 bp, 11 predicted proteins | sample SoiMetdeltSBSDD5_FD_187599 | JGI IMG/M metagenome (GOLD analysis project Ga0209382, IMG submission 187599) | Bulk soil microbial communities from a Populus tree surrounding site in Tennessee, USA - Soil MetaG P. deltoides SBSDD5 (SPAdes) (version 2) | ecosystem: Environmental > Terrestrial >...
TTGGGCTCGATCTTTTCCTCGGCGTCGACGCGCGCCTGGAAACGCGCCTCGCGTTCGGCGTCGCTCGCCGCATCGGGTGGCGCGGGCTCACGCCCCGCCGCATCCAGTCCCTGTGTGTACATGCCACGCCTCGCTGTCCGGGAGCGCGGCCAACTGTGACACAGAGATCTTGCCTGTGCAACGATTTCTGTGTCAGATTGATTGCACGGAGGATCCGATTGACATGAGCAGACGTGTACCTGCGACCGCCGCTGCGCTCGTGAGCCGTTTCCGGCGCCAGCGGCCGCTGCGGGCGGGGTCACTGCTGGTTACGATCTTCGGCGACTCGATCACGCCGCTGGGCGGAGTCGTCACGCTCTCGAGCCTGATTCGTCTCGCGGCGCCCTTCGGCATCAACGAGCGGCTGGTGCGGACCTCGGTAGCGCGGCTGGCGCAGGACGGCTGGCTGGCGAATCGCCGCGAAGGACGCCTGAGCGAATATCGCCTCACGGAAACGGGGCGAGCGCGGTTCGCGGATGCGACACGGCGGATCTACGCCTCCAATCCGCATACCTGGTCCGGATCGTGGACCCTCGTGCTGCTGCCGTCGGCCGGTGCTGCGGGCCGCGGAGACCTCCGTCGCCAGTTGCAATGGCTCGGCTTCGGGCAGATCGAGCCCGGCGTGCTGGCACATGCAACGCTCACCGCGGCGGACGCCCGCCTGAGCTGCAGCCGCCTCCCCGGCGGCGAGCGGGTTCTGGTATTTGCCGCAAACGGCCAGGATCGTCAGACCGATCGGCGCATTGCGACGTCGGGCTGGGAGCTCGGGGCGCTGGCGGCGCGCTACCGCCGCTTCATGACGGCGTTCGAGCCGGTGCGCACGGCGCTCGATCGCGGGCCGTCGCTCGATCCGGAATCGGCGTTCGTCGTCCGTACGTTGCTGCTGCATGAGTTCCGCAAGGTGCATCTGCGCGACCCGCTGCTGCCCGCGCCGCTCCTGCCCGCCGACTGGGCCGGTTTTGCCGCGTACGAGCTCTGTCGCGATCTCTATGCGCGCGTCTTTCACCCGGCGCAGGCACACCTGGCCGTGCACGGGCGGCGGCTCCGCGGTCCCCTGCCATCGATCGATCCCGAAACCTACGCGCGCTTCGGCGGGCTCACCCGCACAGATCAGAACCTGAGCGCCCAGTAACCGACATCGATCCAGCGCCCGAATTTCCATCCGACCTCGCGCATCACGCCCGAAGGCGCGAAGCCGAGGCTCTCGTGCAGCGCGATGCTCGCCGGGTTCGGGAGGGCGATGCCGGCCAGGACCACGTGCACCTCGCGACCTCGAAGCTCCGCGAGCAGCGCCTCGTACACTCGCCGGCCGTGACCGCGACGCTGAAACGGCGGCTCGACGTATACGCTTCCCTCGACCGTGTGCCGGTACGCCGGACGCGTCTTCCACGGCGAAGCCCGGGCATACCCCGCTAGGACGCCGGCTTCCTCGATTACGAGCCAGGGCAGCGTTGCCGCACGGATCCGGCGGGCCATCTCGCGCACCTCGAGTGGTGTTTCGTCAAAGGTTACGATCGTGGCGGTGACGTGGTGGTTGTAGATCGCGCAGATCCGGGCGGCATCCCTGGCACCGGCTGCGCGGATCCCGATCGCCGGAACGTCAGGGCGCACCGGTGTCGGCCGCCGGGAGCGCGACGAACTCGCCCGTGAAGGCACCCGCCTGGGCCCCGGCAAAGATCAAGGCCGCACGCATCTCGATTCGCGCCGGACGGCCGCGCGCAACCGCCGATCGGAAACGCTCCCAGCGCTCATTGGCCGGCGCCCGGGCTTCCGCTTCGAAGTCGCCCGCAATGGCCTGCTCGAAGTCCATCTCGCTGCGCCGGATGACGAGCCGCCCGGCGAAGCCATGCGCCGAGAGCCGCAGGTGCAGAAGCCCCCATGCCGCGAGTGTCGCGACCGCAGCGGCGCTACCCCCGAACACCGTGCGGCGATGGTTGATGTTGGGCGCGAGCGGCGCGGCGAGCCGCACCTGCTCCGGCGTGGCCGCGAGGACGACGACCTGCATCGCAGCCGAAAGCGGGATCTGCTCGTGCAGATAGCGCTCGAGATCCAGCGGACTCATGTATCCAGGGCGGCGAGGACGGCGGGGTGCAGCACGCCGTTCGTGGCCAGAACGCTCGTGCTGTCGAGCGCCATCGGCTGGCCCGCCAGGTCGGTAAACCTGCCGCCCGCCGCCTCGACGATGACGGCGCAGGCGCCGACGTCGAGGATGTTGACGTCCGATTCGATCACGGCATCGATGCGACCCGACGCGAGCAGGTGGTAGTGAAGAAAGTCGCCATAGCCGCGGATTCGCGACAACCGGCCGATCATCCGCCCGACCGCAGGCCAGCGCGGTCCGGTCGCCAGCGTCTTCAGGTTGCCGGTGGAGAGCGCCGCCGATTCGAGGTTGTCGATGCGGCTCACGGCGATGGGCGCGTCGTTGAGCCAGGCGCCGACGCCGATCTCACCATAGGCCAGCTCGCCGTATGCGGGCGCCGAGGACACGCCCACGATCAGCCGGCCCCTGTGCATGAGTGCGATCTGCGTCGAGAACATCGGGTACTCGCGGATGAAGGCCTTGGTGCCGTCGATGGGGTCCACGATCCACACGTAGTCGGCGTCCATCGCGGACCTGCCCGTTTCCTCGCCGTAGAAACCGTGGTCCGGAAACCGCGCCGACACGATGCTGCGGATGATCTTCTCCGACTCGACGTCAGCCTCGGTCACCGGCGACTTGTCGGCCTTGATCGTGATCTTGAGGTTGCCCAGGTAGTAACGCCGGATCACCTCCGCCGCGGCGGAGGCCGCCTCGAGCGCGGTGCGGAGAAACTCCGAGTGAGCCATGGCGTACGCGACCTCCTGCGGGGCAGGCGGCGGACTCGTGTCGACGTTTCCGGCGCCTGCGTTCAACATATCAGCTTGGAATCACGTTGCGCCACGGAGTCTGCGTCCGGATGAGGGGTCGAGAGTTCACGACGGCGGGATACGGCGGGCGCCATGCGCGCAGCGCGGCCGCCCTGATTGCGGTGCTGCTGGCGGGCTGCGAAGGCAGGTTCAGCGCGGATCTAGCCACCGATCCGCCGGCTGATCCGCAGATCAACCAGCTACAGGTCAGCCTGCTCGGCCTCGAGTTGCGCAGGTCGGACGGCGCGACCGCAACGCTCGAGTTTAGCGCCGGGGAGCCTGTCGACCTGCTCGATCTCACTCAAGGCGATCCGATGCGTCTTTTCACCGGTGAGGAACTGCCGGCCGGACAGTACACCGGCGTGCGGCTGCTGTTCGACGAAGGCGTGGATGCGACCGTCGTCAGCACGAACGGCGATGTGTTCCCCGTCCTGCTGTCCGACGGCGCATTCGCCCAGGTCGACTTCACCGTCGAGGACGACGAGAGCAGCAGCGAGCTCCTGACCATCATGCTCGATCTGCGCCAATCCCTGCGCTTCGACGACGTCGATGACGAGTACGCGCTGACGCCGCTCCTCCGGACGGTGCGCACGGGCGACGCCGCTCGGGTTCAGGGAGCTGTGAGCACGACCTGTCCGGCGGGCACAACGCTGATTCTCGGCGGCGCGGTCTATGCCTTCGCCGGCGCGGATGTGACAGCCGACGATCTCGACGGCGCGACCCCCGAACCGTACGCCACGACCGGTGTAGTGCTGAATTCCGACAGCGGTCAGTTCAGCTACGCATTGCGCTTCCTGCGGGCAGGCGACTACACGCTCGCGTTGACCTGCAGGGGCAACGAAGACGAGCTCGGCGCCGACGACGAGCTCGAGTTCGGGAATGGCGTGAACCTGACCATCCAGGCGGACGATGTGCTCCAGCGCAATCTCAGTTGAACGCCTTCAGCACCTCGCGCGTCAGATCCCAGCGATCGAAACCCTGCATGCCGAAGTCGAGTCCGCGTCGCACGATCACCAGCCTGTGCGAGGGCACGACGATGACGTACTGCCCCCGATTCCCCGCGGTGGCGTAGGCATCCCCGGGCACGTCGTGGCGGTTTTCGGGCACCAGCCACCATTGCCCGCCGTACTGCCGTCCGCTCTTCGCTGTCGCCGGCGCCGGCGTGCGCACGAAGTCGATCCATTTCTCCGAGATCAGCCGCTCGCCGTTCCAGACGCCGCCGTTCAGGTACAGGAGACCGAAGCGCGCCAGGTCGCGCGCGTTCGAATACACCTGGCTGCTCAGCACGAAATCGCCAAAACGGTCGACGCCAACGAGCGTGTTGCGCATGCCGATGCGATCGAGGAGCGCGCGCCTCGGGAACTCGAGGTACGGGCGGGCGTTTCCGAGGGCGCGCTTCATCGCGTAGACGGCGAGCAGCGTGTCGTAGTTCTCGTAGTTCCACGCCGTGCCGGGCTCGCGCGCGAGCGGGCGGCTTCGCGCGCCGATCGTCGAGCTCGCGCCCGCCCAGTAGGAGAGGCCCGACCCGGTCGCGTATTCGAGCCCGTTGTCGTCCACGGGTTCGAGACCGCTCGCCATGTTGAGGACGTGACGCAGCGTGATCCGGGTACGCGGGTCGGTTCCCGCCACAGCACCCGCCGGAAGCCAGTCCACGTCGAGTGGCGAATCGAGGGGCATCTTGCCCTGGTCGACGAGCATACCGATCAGCGTTACGGCGATGCTCTTCGCCGTGGACCAGGTGCGCGTGCGCGTCGTGACGTCGACACCGGGGGCGTAGCGCTCATGGACGATCCTGCCGTCGCGAACGATGAGCAGACTCAGCGTTACCTGTTCGGGCGACTCGCGGTCGAACGCCCAGTCCGACGCCGCCGCGAGCGCGGCTGCATCGATACCGGGAGGCGGCGCGGCATCCTCGATGAGGTCGCCGTCGGGCCACGCGATCTTCGCGGGATCGCCCGGTGGCGGCGGCATCTCGAGTGACGGCAGCTCCTCGAGCGTCTCGAAGCCCTGATCCGGCGCGAGAATCACGCAGCCGACGCCATCGCGAAAGGCGGCGCGCATGATGGGTGTGTCGCCCGAGGGGGCACCGACCGCCACGGTCTTTCGCGCCCGGTCGACCGCGTAGTCGCCACCCGCCGGGGTGCCGACGGGTTGCGGCAGGAAGGCCAGCTCCTGGGCGAATACCTGTTCCAGCGTCCGGTGACTCGTGAAGAGCCCGTTGCACATCATGAGCGCCTGCTGGCCGTGCCGGATCATGGCCCGCTGCGGCTGCCAGTAGTCGAAGCGCTCGGCCTGCTCGGGCCAGGCGAGGTTCGGTATCAGCAGGACGGCGATCGGAACTGCAAGCGCGCGGATCATGGCCGCCGCATTTTAGCGAACCAGCTTGACAGCCCACCGGCTGTTCCATACGTTGCGCGAGCCGCCAGGTGATCCCGCGCGTGAGCGTCGGGATAACGGGAAGCCGGTTTGAAGCCGGCGCTGCCCCCGCAACGGTAGTCGAGTTGAAGCTGCATCGGCCGGATCTGCCGGCACCCACTGCGCTCCGAGGAGCGTGGGAAGGGGATGCATGCCGGGTCGTGGGACCCGCTCGAGAGCCCGGAGACCGGCCTGACGGTACGAGACCAGCCACGCGGCGGGCGGGCGGGCACGTGCCTTCGGGCCGAACCCCTCTCCTCCTCCACGAGCTGGCTATGCCATCACCTTGCGGGAGCGCATGGGGGTTCAGATGTCCGTTCTATCCCGGTTCGGTTCCAGTTCGTTCTGCCTGGCACTAACGCTGCCCTTTGGGACAGCGACGCTTGCGGAGGACACAGTGCCCGCCGAGCGACACGTGGTCGTTACCGCTACGCGCACTCCGACGCCGATCGAGGAAGTACTCGCGTCGGTCGTGGTAATCGACCGCGACGAGATCGAGCGCAGCCTCGCCGGCGACGCCGGTGATCTGCTGCGCTTCCACGCCGGCCTCGACATCGCGCGCACCGGCGGTCCCGGCCAGACGACCTCGCTCTTCATACGGGGCGCGGAGAGCAATCACACGCTGGTGATGGTCGACGGTGTCCGGATCAACCCCGGCACGATCGGGCAGCCCGCATTGCAGAACCTCGCACCCGAGCTGATCGAGCGGATCGAGGTGGTGAAGGGCCCGCGATCTGCGCTCTACGGCACCGATGCGATCGGCGGAGTCGTCAATGTCATTACGCGGCGCGGGTCACTCGACGGCTGGTCGGCGCAACTCGGATACGGCGATTACGACACGCGCGAGGCGAGCGTCGTCGGCGGTGTCGCGAGTGAGGCGGGATCGCTCGATCTGGGGCTTTCGTGGCTCGACAGTGCGGGGTTTCCAACCCGCAGCGACGACACCGTGGATCGCGGCTTCGACAACCTGAGTCTCACGATGGGCGGAAACACCTCCGTCGGCGCAGTGGATCTGACGGCGCGTCTCTGGCATGCCGAAGGCAACACTGAGTACTCCGATTTCTTTCTGACGCCGGTCGACCAGGATTTCGACAATTCGGCGGCCTCGCTCAAGGGCGCGGTGGCGACCGGTGACCAGGGTTTCCTGACCATCACCGCGGCCTACTTGAAGGACGAAATAAGTCAGAACCAGTCGCCGGACTTTCTCGAGACGGACCGCCTGACGCTCGACGCGCAGCAGGATTGGCGCGCGAACGATCAGCACTCGCTCTCGGCGGGCGTGCAGTATTCGGACGAAGACGCCAAGTCCCTGTCCTTCGGCTTGCCATTCGACGAAACGACCGAGTTCTGGAACCTGTTCCTGCAGGACCAGATCGACTACGGTGCGCACCGCGGCGTGCTGGCGGTGGGCTATACCGATCACGAGACCGCCGGCAGCGAGTTCACCTGGAACGCGGAATACGCCTACGCCTTTGGCGGTGCCACGGAGCTCGTGCTGTCGGGCGGCACGGGGTTTCGCGCGCCCGACGCCACCGACCGATTCGGCTTTGCTGGCAACCCGGCGCTCGAGCCGGAGCGGTCGAAAAGCCTCGCCGCGGAGGTGCGCCACCGCATCGGTGAACGACACGCGTTCCGGTTGAGCGCCTACCAGACGGAGATCGAAGACCTGATCGAATTCGTGCCGCTGCCCGTTGACCCGTTTGGCATTCTCCGCAACGTCGATGAGGCGCGCATCCAAGGCGTCGAGGCGGGATACTCCTATGTGAGCGAGCACTGGACGCTCGACGCGGAGCTTGCGCTCGCCGACCCGGAGAACCGGAGTACGGGCGAGCAGCTCTTCCGGCGACCCGAGGAGAGTTTCACGCTCGCTTTGCAGCGGCGTTTCGAGCGCTTCGATCTCGGTATCAACCTGCTCGCCGCGAGCGAGCGGACCGATGTCGGCTTCCCGGATCCGGTTGTGCTCGACAGCTACGTGCTGGTCGACCTGACGGCGCGCTGGTCAATCACCGATCGCCTGTCCTTGCGCGCCCGCGTCGAGAACCTGCTGGACGAGGACTACGAGCTGGCGGACGGATTCAACACCCCCGAGCGCGGCGTGTACGTGGCGCTGCGCTACGGGCAATCGAGATAGCGAGCGCGATCACCCGGCGCTAAGCTCGCGGACTCGCCAAGGAGGTACCGCATCATGGCAACCAGGAAATCAGCCAGCCGCGCTCGTCGGCGCACCGTTAGAAAGGTCAAGTCCGCAGCCAGAAAGGTGCGACGTACGGTCCGTCGGACAACCCGCAAGGGCACGGTGGCACGGCGCACGGTGGCACGGCGCAAGGTGGCGCGGCGTAAGGCTGTCGTGCGACGGAAAGTTGCGCGACGTAAGTCTGCGGTGCGCCGGAAGGTCGTGGCCCGCGGAGCCACGGCCCGCAGGATCGCCCAGATCAAGCGCAAGGATGGCCGGCCGGCTGATTGGCCAGCGCTCACGCCGTACATGACGGTGACCGATGCGGGCGCGAGCCTGAAGTTCTACCAGGCTGCATTCGGCTTCAAGGTCACAGGCCAGGTCATGCGCAACGACGCCGGCGCCGTCATGCACGCCGGCATGCGTCTTGGCGATACCGCCATCATGTTCGCGCCGCAGGGCATGTCGAGCGAGATGCGCGCGCCGGCCTCGAGCGGCGCGACCGACAGTCTGTCGCTGTACGTGTACGTTCCCGATGTCGATGCGCTTGCCGCGCGTGCCGAGCGTGCGGGGGCAAAGGTGCTGCAGCGCCCCGCCGACCAGTTCTGGGGCGATCGCATCGCAGTCTTCAGGGACCCGGACGGTTATCACTGGACCTTCGCCACCAACGTTGCGGAGTTCGACGCCACACAAGCGCCGTAGGGCTGAAGGCAGTCGCGATGGGAAATCGGCTGAGCCGGATCTACACGCGCACCGGCGACGACGGCACCACCGGCCTCGGCGACGGCACGCGCGTACCCAAGGAGCATCCGCGGGTCGAAGCCTATGGCTCGGTCGACGAGGCGTCGAGCGCGATCGGCATGGTGCTCGCCGTGCCCGGCCTGCCTCAGGCGGTGGCGGCCTGCCTGATCGAGGTGCAGCACGAGCTTTTCGATCTCGGTGGCGAGCTTTGCATTCCCGGGCATCGCGCGATCAACGATGCGCAGGTGACGCGGCTCGAGGAGGCGCTCGATGGCTTCAACGAGCCGCTGCCACCCCTCAAGGACTTCATCCTTCCCGGCGGCGGCGCAGCCGCGTCGGCCTGCCATCTCGCGCGTACGATCACGCGCCGTGCGGAGCGGCGGGTCTGGGAGCTGGCGCGCACCGAGGCTGTGGCCCCACAGGTATCGCAGTACCTGAACCGACTGTCCGATCTGCTGTTCGTCGTCGCGCGCGTGCTGGCCCGGCACGAGAACGGCCAGGAGGTGATTTGGCGCCACGAACGGGACCGAAGCTCGCGCCGCTGAAGACGGCTCCGTTTCCGGCCCGTCACCCCCGCCTCCACCGCGCGGAGGGCGGTCAAATCCGTGTTTTCTGCCGCTTTGTGACCGGCCTCGCGGACCGGGGCATCCGACTGCGAAACCATCGACGCCATTGGAGAGCCCGAGGGGGCCGGTGGCGGCATGGCGATCTCGACCCTGGTGTTGCTCGCGATCCTTGTGGCCGCGTTCATCGCGGTCCGCGAGGCCATGCTCAGAACCTGCTCGATCGCCTTCCAGCAGGGTTTCGCGGACGCGCAGAGCCTCGATGCCCACGATATCAAGGAGCGGCTTGCGCGCTTCCTGCTGCCGATGCGGCCGATGGACGCTGCAGCCTATCTGCGCGGAGTCCGCTGCGCGCTGCGCCGCGACATGAATCCCGCGCAGGCTCGACGGGAATTCGTGCGCGCCTTCCGCTCGGGAAGGATCACACTCGAAGGCACGTCGATCCGCCAGCTCGGTGCCGAGGCCGTGCTGCGTGAGTTCCGGCTGCCCGGTCGTCGCTCGCAAGCCGCCGCCTCCTGAGGCGCCGGGACACACACGGCTTATTGCCCGGCGCGCTCCCGCCGACGTCGCGCGTCGTCGAGGGCGGCACAGGTCGCACGGGTGCCGGCGGCCAGGCGCGGCGTGGCCCGCGCCATCGTATCGGAGGGCAGCGAGTACACCGCGCCGGCACGCACCGCCCGCACGCCCTCCCAGCGACGCCACATCGCCATCGGATCGGCGATCGTGTCATCGGTGCTCACGATCGCCTCCGGATCCGCGGCGATCACCGCCTCGAGAGATACCGGGGGCGCAAGCTGCGGGAGATCGGCGAACACATTGCGTCCGCCGCAGAGCTCGACGACCTCACTGATGATGTGCCGGCGGTTGACGGTGTACACCGGCTGATCGTCGAGCTGGATGAAGACGCTCACCGGGCGCGCCGCTGCGTAGCGGCCCCGCAGCTCGGCGATCTCTCGATCGAAACCGGCGGCTGCGGCCTCGGCCACTTCCGACGTCCCTGCGATCGCACCGATGGCGCGCAGCGCGACCGGTACGTCGGCGAGCCGGAAGGTGGCGATCTCGCGGTGCGCGAGCTTGAGCGCATCGAGGCGCTCTACCACCTCGTCGGGCGTGCCCGACGCCCAGGTCAGGATCATGTCCGGCTTTAAGGCCAGCAGCCGCTCCATGTCGACGCGCCAGGCGTCGCCGATGCGCGGCAGGCTGCGCGCCTCCGCGGGGTAATCGCTGTACTCGACGACCCCGACGAGAAGCTCGCCCGCCCCGGCGGCGTACACGAGCTCGGTGAGATGCGGCGCAAGGCTCACGATGCGGGGCCGGGCGGGCTCGGCCCGCGCCGCGGCGCAAGCGAGCAGCACCGCGACGGCGAACAAGGCGAGCCGCCTCACGCGCCCGCGAGCTCGGTCTCGAAGCGCAGCAGCGCGCGGAGCAGTGGCCAGTCGAAGGCCGGCCCCGGATCGGTCTTGCGGCCCGGCGCGACATCGCTGTGACCGACGACGCTT
>Ga0209382_10012847_pt1 | contig 10315 bp, 7 predicted proteins | sample SoiMetdeltSBSDD5_FD_187599 | JGI IMG/M metagenome (GOLD analysis project Ga0209382, IMG submission 187599) | Bulk soil microbial communities from a Populus tree surrounding site in Tennessee, USA - Soil MetaG P. deltoides SBSDD5 (SPAdes) (version 2) | ecosystem: Environmental > Terrestrial >...
GGCGCGGTCGGCGGTCGTGGCCGCCTCGCCGTCCATCAGGCCGAGGGCGAACTTGACGCGGAGGATCCGGGTCACCGCGTCGTCGATGCGCGCCATCTTGACGTCGCCCTTGTTGACGAGGTCGGTCAGGTCGGCGATGAACTTCTTGTGGCCGTCGGGGACCATGAACATGTCCATCCCCGCCTCGACGCCGGCCTTCACCTGTTCGCGATGCGTGCCCGGGATCTCCTCGATCGCCTTCCAGTCGGAGACGACGAGGCCCTCGAAACGGAGCTCGCCCTTCAGAATCTCGGTGATCAGGCGGCGGCTGGCGGAGGCCTTCACGCCGTTCCAGCTGTTGAACGAGATCATGACGCTGCCCACGCCCTCGTCGATCGTCGACACGTAGCCGGGCAGGTGCGTCTTGCGCAGATCGGCCTCGCTCAGGGCCACGTCGCCGCGGTCCAAGGGATAGCGGCCCTTGGCCGGGTTCTTCTCGTCGACGAACGCCGTGCCGGTGCCCCAGCGCGTGCCGCCGTCGCCGACGAAATGTTTGGAGCAGGCCAGCACACGGTTGCTCTCGCCGAGCTGGGCCCCCTGCAGGCCGCGCACGGCGGCGCGGCCGAGGAGGGCGACGAGCTCCGGATCCTCGGAGAAGCCTTCATACGCGCGGCCCCAGCGTTCGTCCTGCGGAACGGCCACGCAGGGCGCGAAGGCCCAATGGATGGCGGTGGCGCGGACCTCGAGGGCGGTCACGCGCGAGACCTCCTCCACGAGCTTCGGGTCGCGCGTCGCCCCGAGGCCGATGTTGTGCGGAAAGATGACCGCCCCCACGACGTTGCTGTGGCCGTGCACGGCATCGACGCCGTACAGCAGCGGGATCTTGAGCCGAGTGCGCCGCGCGTGCCCCTGATAACGCTCGACCATCGCGCGCCAGTGCTCGACCTCGTTGCCTTCCTTCGGATCGGAGCTGCCGCCGCTCAGCACCGAGCCCAGGAACAGCGTCTCGATGTCGGTCGGGTCGGTCATGAAGTCCTGATCGGGCTGCGTCATCTGTCCGATCTTCTCGGCCAGCGTCATTTGCGCGACGAGCGCCTTCACCTTCGTATCGTTCTCAGTGAGACGTGCCCGTGGCGACGGCTGAACGGAGGCAGGACCGACTGTGAAAAGCACGGCGACGATGGCAGCGATGAGAATGGCCCAGGGTTTCATGGCGGGAGCGTACCCCAGTCGGGCCCGATGTCACCACTCCGTCGAGTAGGACGCCGCGCCGAGCGAGCCACACTCGCTGTGAATTTCTGACCTACAGCCGGCCAATGCCCGGCCCCGGGTGCGACCAATATATGGCGGCGACGCTGGCGCCGACTTCATCAACTCTAGTCGCTCCAGCGATATAGGTCTGGTCCGGTGTGGTCCGGATCACAGGACAGCCGTTCCGGCACGCCCTTTGTACTACCGACTGGTGGAAATGAGGGTGCGCCATGGACCTGCCGCGGCGATGGACGAGAGTCCCGCTGTCGTTGCTGTCCGTTTGGGTTCTCTCGGGTTGTCACACCACGTCACCGACGGCGTCGACCGGAACTAGCGTCGACGTCACCCAAGCGACGGCGGCGTCCCCCGCCCTCGACGGCGGGACGCTCGAGGCCGGAACCGTCTTGCAATTCGTGTCGGCGGAGACATCGACACCGGCGGCCGGCGTCGACGTCGCCGTCGGCCCGAATCGCCATCGCACGGACGGTGGCGGCGAGATCCGCCTGGGGGCGGCCACCGCCCTGCCCGCGGCGCTGGAGGCGTCCTCCGGTGAATACCTGCTTCGCGAGACTGTCATCCGCTCGCGCGACGAGCTGCGGTATGCGCTCTGGCCGCGGCACAGCCCGACCGGTCTCGACGAGGAGCTGACGCGTCGGCTCGTCTACACCGAAGCCACCGGCGGTGCGCCGGGCGCGCTGCGCCTGCGCCGACTGAGCCCGGGCGTGGCTCGCGTGTCCGTCATACCCTCGCCGGGGATCGAGAGGGACGTCGAGGCCTGGCGCGCCCACGAGGAAGCGGCGGACGCCCTGACCCGCGCCACGAACGGCGCGGTGACGTTCGTGGTCGAGATCAGCGCATCGTCGCCGATCAAGGTGCAGACGCTCGTCGACGCCAACGACTCGGCCATGGGCGGCCACGCCGCCCTCGCCTATCGGAACATCGACGGCAGCCAGATCACCGGCGGCCGCATCGTCTTCATCTCCATCGAGGTCGCGCGCATGGCGGCGGTGGTGACCCACGAGCTCGGGCACACGTTCGGCCTCGAGCACTCGCCGGACACGAACGACCTGATGAACCCGATCGTCTCCGCGCCCAAGGGATTGTCGCGGCGGGAGACGCTCACCATGGGCCTGATGCTCCAGCGCCGTCCGGGCAATCGATTCCCCGACAACGACCGCGACGGCGCCGCCGCCATGGGCGGCAAACACACCGAAGTGATCGCCTGCGCCGGTCGCTAGTATGATCGCCTCCGTCCAGGAGGCGTCATGTCCGATATCAGGCCGCGGCTCGGCATCGGGGCGATCATCAACCACGTGGACTACGGCCGCGGGCGGATCGTCCGTTATCAGGACGAGGGATACCTCGTCCTCTACAAGAACGGCGAGACACGCTGGGTCGGCTGGCAGTTCCACGGCTTGACCGCCGTCGACAGCGCGGGAGAGCCCGAGCTCGACCGCATCCGGCAGGTGATGCGCGAGGTGCTGCTCGACTACGGCTGGCTGGATGCCGACCTCGAGCTGGGCAAGCGCTGGCTCGGGGGGACGATGCGCCTCGTTCCCGGGCAGGAGGGGACGCAGGCGAAGGACGTGCCCCTCGAGGCCTTCTTCAAGAAGATCATCGGCGTCCGCGACAAGCTCCGCGTCCTGGAGCAGAAGATCAACAGCCACTCGAAGCTGGACCCCGAGGAGAAGCTGGAGCTGCAGGGGTACATCTCGCGCTGCTACGGCTCCCTGACGACATTCAACGTGCTCTTCGCCCAGAAGGGGAGCCAGTTCACGAGCTCGAGCGCGGGGTCGGAAGAGTCGGACTGAGGGCTATACTTTTTCAATGACACGGACGGCGACGGCGCTGGCGTTCCTTCTCGTCGCCGTGGCGTCGGGCCTCCTCGGCCTGCTCGCGGGAGGCGGCGGAGTCCTGCGCACGGTGCCGGCGGCGCCGGTCCCGGCCGCGCCGTGGCCGTCGTTTTCGCAGATCGTCGAGCGCGTCAACCCCGCCGTCGTTCACATCGCAGTGGCCGACGGCGGGGCCGATCTCACCGCGGAGATCGAGCACCACGGCTTCGGGTTCACCCCGCGCCGCGGCGAGGGCTCCGGCTTCGTCATCGAGCCCGATGGGTACATCCTCACCAACCACCACGTCGTGGAGCAGGCGCGCCGCATCCGCGTGCGCTTCTCCGACAAGAAGGACAGGCCGGCGCGGGTGGTCGGCGTCGATCCCAACACCGACCTCGCGCTGCTCAAGGTCGACGCCGCCGACCTGCCGAGCATCCCTCTCGGCGACTCCGATGCCCTCCGCGTCGGCGACTGGGTGTGCGCCATCGGCAACCCGTATCGGTTCGACCACTCGGTGACGGTGGGCGTCGTCTCCTCGAAGGGCCGCAAGATCTGGGATGCGTCCTTCGACTCGTACATCCAGACCGACGCCGCCATCAATCCCGGCAACTCCGGCGGCCCGCTCCTGAACGCGGCGGGGGAGGTCGTCGGCATCAACTCGGCCATGATCGCGCAGGGGCAGGGCATCGGTTTCGCGGTGCCGGTGAACGTGGCGCGCGAGGTGGTGGAGCAGCTCCGCCGCCGCGGCCGCGTGGCGCGCGGCTACCTCGGCGTCCAGCTCCAGGAGATGGTGCCGGACCTGCAGAAGCTCGTCGGTATGAGCGATACGCGCGGCGCCGTCGTTCTCGACGTGCTGAAGGGTGGGCCGGGTGAGGCGGCGGGGCTGCGCCGCTACGACGTGATCACGGCCGTGGCCGGCCGAGGCATCGCCAGCGGCGACGAGCTGGTCCGGCAGATCGCGTCGCGTTCCCCGGGCAGCGCCGTCAGCCTGACCGTGTTCCGCGAGGGCCGCGTCCTCGAGATCGGCGCACGTCTCGACGAGCGGGCCACCGAAGAGCGCGTCTCGCCTGCGGCGTCGTCCCGCGGCGAGGAGAAACACGGTGGCGACCTGCTCGGGCTGGAGGTGATGGCGCTGCCCCCCGGCAAACGCGCCGAGCACGGCATCCCCGCCGAGCGCGCCGGGGTCGTCATCAAGCAGGTGTTGGCCCCCCTTCCCGGCTCCGACTCCTTGGAGCACGGTGACATGATCCTGGAGATCAACCGGCGGCCCACACCAGACCTCCCGTCCTACCAACGTGCACTGTCCACGGTACGATCCGGCGACGTCGCCTGGCTGCTGGTCTACCGTCCTCATCCCTCCGGAACGTTTCTGGCGAGGCTGGACATAGAACCCTGACCCTCGTCCGTTCTTTGTGCTCCTTTGTTTCCTTCGTGTCTTTGTGGTTTAGTGCGGTAGGCCGATGAAAGCCAAGATCCTGATCGTCGACGACGAAGACGCGATCCGCACATCGCTGCGGATGACATTCGAGTACGAGGGGTACACCTGCCTTCTCGCCGCCAACGGGCCGGCCGCCCTCAAGATCGCCGAGCAGAACAGCCCCGACCTGGTGTTTCTCGACATCAAGATGCCGCAGATGGACGGCCTCGAGGTCTTGAAGAAGATGCGGGAGCTCAAAGGCGCGCCGCCGGTGGTGATCCTCTCCGGCCACGGCAACGTCGCCACCGCGGTGGAAGCCACCAAGCTCGGCGCCTTCGACTTCATCGAGAAGCCGCCGGAGACCGAACGCCTGATGGTCGTCGCGCGCAACGCGCTGCGCGAGAAGCGCCTGGTGGAGGAGAACGAGCGGCTGAAGCTCGCCTTCGACGAGCGCTACCGGATGGTGGGTGAGAGCGCGCTGCTCGAGAAGGCACAGGACGCCATCAAGCGCGCGGCGCCGACGAACGCCACCGTCCTCATCACCGGCGAGAGCGGGGTGGGCAAGGAGCTCGTGGCGCGGGCCATCCACAAGAACAGCCACCGCGCCGACGAGGCCTTCGTGCAGGTGAACTGCGCGGCGCTGCCCGAGGAGCTGATCGAGAGCGAGCTCTTCGGCCACGAGAAGGGCTCCTTCACCGGCGCCACCGAGAAGCAGATCGGCAAGTTCGAGCTCGCGCACAAGGGCACGATCTTCCTCGACGAGGTCGGCGACATGAGCCTGCGCACCCAGGCCAAGGTCCTGCGCGTGCTGCAGGAGGGCGAGGTCGAGCGCCTCGGCTCGCAGAAGACGATCCAGGTCGACGTGCGTGTCATCGCCGCCACCAACAAGGACCTCGAGCAGGCCATCGAGGCCGGTGAGTTCCGCGAGGACCTCTTCTTCCGGCTCTCCGTGATCCCCATCCGCATGCCGGCGCTGCGGGAGCGGCCCGAGGACGTGCCGCCGCTCGTCGAGCACTTCCGCAAACAGTTCGCCGCCGAGAACCACATGCGGCCGAAGACGTTTTCCGAAGACGCCATGGACATGCTGCGCCATTTCACCTGGCGCGGGAACGTGCGCGAGCTGAAGAACACCATCGAGCGGCTGCTCATCATGGTGCCGGAGGACGAGATCCGGCCCGAGCATCTCTCGGACCTGCGCGAACGCGGCCCAGGCGCCGCGGCCGGCGCCGCTGCCGCTGGTGGCTCATCCGAGGCCGGCGGGTCGCTCCGCGGCTTCAAGGAGTCGGCGGAGCGGCAGTTCCTCGTCTCGAAGCTCCGCGAGAACCGCTGGAACATCTCCGCCACCGCCGCCGCCATCGGCACGCCGCGCTCGAACCTCTACAAGAAGCTCGAACAGTACGGGATTACGCAGGAGAAGGACGGGTAGAGCGCTGACATCCGCCGAACGCCACCCGCGCGTCGAGATCGTCGGCGGCGCCCCGGGGCTGCTGGCGGTGGGCGATGTGCAAGGCAACGGCGACCCCCTCTTCGACCTGCTCGAACGCACCGGTTACGCCCGGCGAGACGCGGATGGCGCGATGGCCTGGACGGGGCGGGACCGGGTCCTGCTCTTTCTCGGCGACCTCGTCGACGGTGGCACGCAGCCGGCGGAGGTGCTGGCGGCGGTGACGTCGCTGCACGGCCAGGCCCGGCGGGCCGGCGGACGGGTGGTGGTGCTCCGGGGCAATCACGAGATGATGCTGCTCGGCGCCCTCGCCATGGGTGCCGTGCCCACGTCCGGCGAGAAGTGGTTCACGGAGGGGGGCCTCGATACCCTCGCCCGTCTCGCCGCCGCCCGCGGGGCGATGATCCCCGACGACATCGTGTCCGCGTGTTTCGCCCCCCGCCTGGCCGACTTCGCCGAGCTGGCGCCAAAGGTCGCACCGCTGCTGGAGCTCGTGCGCGGGGAATACGAGGACGTGCTCGCGTTCCTCGAGGTGGAGACGGTCTCGGCGGCGCTGGTGAACGGCTGCGTCCTCGCCGTGCACGCCGCGCCGAATTTCGGTGCCCAGCGCGTGGCCACCTTCGTGGAGACCGAGGCCGAGATCATCGAAGTCGCGTGGGCGCGGGCCTGGGTGCGCGTGTGGCCCTTGGACGCGGCGGGTCTCGCCGCCCGCCTCGCTGCGCTGAAGTCGCGTCTCGACACCGAGGACGGCGTGTGCGTGCGCCACATCATCTTCGGCCACACGCCCCAGGACGAGCTCATGGCGCCCGGCTTCCAGAAGGGCCGCCAGTATCGCGTGGGACGCCTCATCGCGCCCGACCCCGCGTCGGGTGTGCCCGGCCTCTACAATCTCCTCACTGTGCCGCGCGAGATCGCTCCGGGAGGCGCGCTTGGCGGCCTGTGCTTCGACGCCGACGGAGTGGCCGCCGTCTACGGCCGGAGCCCGGTGGGCGACGACGGCCGGTGGCCCGAGCGCGAGGCGCTCGGTGACGCCGATCCCGCGTTCCCCGGTGGCGGGCGCTGAGTGCCGACGTCGGGGCTGGGCGACCCCGTGACGTCCGGCCAGGCCGCGCTCGGCCGCGGTGACTGGTCGGCGGCCCGTGGTTTCTTCGAGGCCGCGCTCGCGGGGCAGGAGACGGCCGCCGCTCTCGAGGGTTTGAGCGAAGCGCTGTGGTGGCTGGACGACGTGGGGTCCAGCTTTCCGCCCCGACGCCGCGCCTATGCCCTCTATCGCGATTCCGGTGAGCCGTGCCGCGCCGTGCGGGTGGCGCTGTGGCTCGCGCGGACGTACATCGGCGCGTACGGCAGCGCCGCCGTCGCCAACGGCTGGCTGCGGCGCGCGGAGCGGTTGGTGGAGCAGGCCGGCGAGTGTGTCGAGCGCGGCTGGCTCGAGCAGCTCCGCAGCAAGATGGCTCCCGATGCCGCCGCCGCCGCCCTGCACGCCGGCCGCGCGGTGGAGATCGCGCGGCGGCACGGGGACACGGACCTCGAGGTGTGGGCCCTGTCCGAGCACGGCCGCGCCCTCGTCTCGATGGGACGTGTCGACGAAGGCATGGCCATGCTCGACGAGGCGGTGGTCACGGCCACCGCCGGCGAGGCCCGCAGCCTGATGGTCGTGGGCGACACCTGCTGCAACATGATCTCCGCCTGCGACCGCGCCGCGGACTTCGAGCGGGCGACGCAGTGGTGCGAGGTGGTGGACGATTTCACACGCCGCCACCACTGCGTTCCGATCTTCCACTACTGCCGCGTGGTCTATAGCGGTGTCCTCATCGCCCGCGGCCGCTGGGGAGAGGCGGAAGCCGAGCTGCAGAACGCGGCGCGGGCGGTGGAGCGCGGCCATCCCGCGCAGACGGTCCACAGCCTCAGCCGTCTGGCCCTCTTGCGCGTGCGGCAGGGCCGGCTGGAAGAGGCGGCGGAGCTGCTCGCCGGTCACGAGACCCAGCGCGTCGCCACCGAGCCGCTGGCGACGCTGCACCTTGCCCGCGGCGAAGCCGTGTTGGCGGCGGCGCTGGTCGAGCGCCGGCTCCCGGCGGATGGAGAAGGAGACGATCTCCTGTCGGCTCCGCTCCTCCCGGTCCTGGTGGAGGCGAAGCTGGCCGTGGCCGACGTCGACGGGGCGCGGGCGGCGGCCCGTCGGCTCGCCGCCATCGCCGAGCGTTCGCGACGCCCGGCGGTGGAGGCCGCATCGTTGCTGGCGGCGGCGCGGGTCGATCTCGCCGGGGGCGGAGCCCCGCCCACCGCCATCTTCGAAAAGGCCTGTGCCCTGTTCGAGGAGCTCGGAATGCCGTTCGAAGCGGCGACGGCGCGGCTCGAATGGGCGCAAGCGGTGGCGGCCAGCGCCAACGACGTCGCCGCGCAAGACGCCCGCCAGGCTCAGGCCGCCTTCGAGCGGCTGGGCGCGCGAATCCACGCGGATCGCGCCGCCGCGCTGCTCCGCGGCCTCGGCTCGGGGAGCCGTCCGGGTCCGCGGGTGCCGGGAGCCCTGACGCGCCGCGAAGAGGAGGTGCTCGCGCTGTTGAGCCACGGGCTCTCGAACGACGAGATCGGCACCCGGCTCTTCATCAGCGGCAAGACTGTCGAGCATCACGTCGGCCGCATCTTGTCGAAGCTCTCGCTGCGGCGCCGGTCCGAGGCCGTCGCCTGGGCGCTGCGCCATCCGCTGCCGCCTCCCACCGAAAAATAGGGGTTTCCCCCGATGTTCGGCCGCGTCTTTCCCTCTACCGTGGGGCATCGATAGGAGGCAGAGAATGAAGAACATCGGAGTGTCGGTCGTGGCTGTCGTCGTCTGTGTGGGAACCGCCTGGTCTCAGCAGCCGCCGCCGAAGGCCCACGTGATGGTGACCGAGGGCGAGGTGCAATGGGGCCAGGGGCCGCCCGCCCTTCCCGCGGGGGCCGAGGCCTTCGTGCTTTCCGGGGACCCGGGCAAAGCCGGTCCCTTTGCGATTCGCCTCCGTTTCCCGGCCGGGTACAAGATCCCCGCGCACTGGCACCCGACGGACGAGCACGTGACCGTCCTCTCCGGCACTTTCTCGATGGGAATGGGCGAGAAGCTCGATGCCGCCGCGACGAAGGATCTGGCCGCCGGCGGCTACGCGGTCATGCCGGCGGAGATGCGCCACTTCGCCTGGACGAAGAAGGGCGCCACGATTCAGGTCCATGGCACCGGCCCGTTCGCCCTCACGTACGTGAACCCCGCCGACGACCCTCGGCCGCCCGCGAAGTAGCCCACGCCAAGCGCGGCCGATCCGTTCGAAACGCAACCGACCGGCCGCGCACCCCGCCATCCCGGCGCTTCCTGACTTGACCCTGTCCGGTCCGGACCCTTACGCTAGAAGTGTTCGTAGAGTGGATCGGGCGATCGCCGCGGCGCGCCGTCAGCGCCGGGGAGGAAAGTCCGGACTCCAATGGGTAGTGTGCTGGCTAACGGCCAGCGGGGGCGACCCCAGGGAAAGTGCCACAGAAAATACACCGCCGAACTCGCGCCGAAAGGCGCGGGTGGCAAGGGTGAAAAGGTGCGGTAAGAGCGCACCGCCGACGTGGTGACACGGCGGGCAGGGTAAACCCCACACGGAGCAAGACCAAATAGGGGGGCGTCTGAGGCTGGCCCGGCCGAAGCCCCCGGGTAGGTTGCTTGAGCCCGCGGGTAACCGCGGGACTAGAGGAATGATCGCCGCCGCCGCAAGGCGGGACAAGATCCGGCTTATAGATCCACTCTACGAACACTTTCTCATCCGGGAGCAGCTACAGACCATGAAGATCCTCGTGACGGGCGGTGCCGGCTTCATCGGAAGCCATCTGTGTGCGGCGCTGCTGCAGCAGGGACACCGCGTGCGCGTGCTCGACGACCTCTCGTCGGGAAAGAAGGAAAACCTCGCCGCCATCAAGGACGACGTCGAGCTCATTGTCGGCGACGGCGCCGACTCCGACGTGGCGAATCGGGCCGCGCGCGGGATGGAGATCGTCTACCACGAGGGCGCGATGCCGAGCGTCGCTCGCTCCGTGAAAGACCCGCTCTCTTCTCATCGCGCCAACGCGACGGCGACGTTGTCGATGCTGGTGGCGGCGCGGGATGCCGGCGTGCGGCGGTTCGTGTACGCGGGATCGTCCTCCGTGTACGGCGACGCCAAGGAGCTTCCCAAGCGCGAGGACATGCCGCCGTGCCCCCTCTCGCCGTACGCCGCCGGCAAGGCGGCGGGTGAGAACTACCTGCGGATCTTCGCCGAGCTGTACGGGCGCGAGTACGGCTTCGAGACGCTCACGCTGCGGTACTTCAACGTCTTCGGTCCGCGCCAGGATCCGGGCTCACCGTACAGCGGCGTGATCAGCCTTTTCGCCACGAGCCTGCTCTCG
>Ga0209382_10012848_pt1 | contig 10314 bp, 11 predicted proteins | sample SoiMetdeltSBSDD5_FD_187599 | JGI IMG/M metagenome (GOLD analysis project Ga0209382, IMG submission 187599) | Bulk soil microbial communities from a Populus tree surrounding site in Tennessee, USA - Soil MetaG P. deltoides SBSDD5 (SPAdes) (version 2) | ecosystem: Environmental > Terrestrial >...
AAGAAGGGATCGATGTGGCGGTCGGCGGATCCGGCATCAGCGTCATGTCGGAGGCCTCGATGCCTTTCCAGCCGGCGATCGAGGAGCCGTCGAAGGCGAAGCCGTCGGCAAACATGCCCTCGTTGACGATCGAGCCGTCCGCGGTGACGTGCTGCATCTTGCCTTTGGTGTCCGTGAAGCGCAGGTCAAGGAACTTGACTTCCTTGTCCTTCATCATCTTCAGCACTTCGCCCACGTTCTTCGGTCTGTCTGCCATTGCTGTTCCCCTGTCTCACTCGACTGAAATTGGCCATGCGATGCACGTGCCGACCCGGCAGTGGCTCACGCACGGCGCGCCTTTGCCCGTCTTCTCAGATTGCGTCCGTTCCGGTCTCACCCGTACGGATGCGGATGGCTTCCTCCACCGTCGACACGAAAATCTTGCCGTCGCCGATGCGCCCGGTCTTGGCGGCCTTCTGGATGGCTTCGAGCGCCTTCGGCAGCATCTCGTCGCCCAACACCACCTCGATTTTCACCTTGGGCAGGAAGTCCACCACGTACTCCGCGCCGCGATAGAGCTCGGTGTGGCCCTTCTGGCGGCCGAACCCCTTGGCTTCAATGACGGTAATGCCCTGCAGGCCGATCTCCTGCAGCGCCTCCTTCACCTCGTCGAGCTTGAAGGGCTTGATGATGGCCTCGATCTTTTTCATGCCTGCCTTCACCTCCCAGCCTCTAAGACGAGGTCGTACTGTCCCAACCACGGGCGAATTAAGCACGTGGCATGCCAAGGTTTACGCGGCAACGATTCCCCGCGCAATAAAGGACTGGTGCGTATCTACAGGGCAACCGGCGCCTTGGGCAAGTCATGCGAATGCCCAAAGATTAGGCCGTTGCCTAAAGTTACGGCGTTCAGTGGGTCGCTGAGCAGGGCATCCGCAAGGCGTTGGCGCCAGGCGCGCCGCGGGTCATGATGCCTGAAAGGCGCAAGGCGCCCGGAGCTGCAAGGAGGACCTTTGGCAAGCCACGAACTGTTGACGGCGGCTGAGATGGCCCGCGCCGATGCGCTCGCGGCACAGCACGGCGTGCCGGGGTTGACGCTGATGGAGAACGCCGGCAGGGCGGTGGCCGACGCTGCGGCAGAGTTGGTCGGACCGACCGGTGCGGCGATCGTGGTTGCCTGCGGGCCCGGCAACAACGGCGGCGACGGCTTCGGGGCGGCGCGGCTGTTGCGCGAAAGAGGCTACCGGGTGCGCCTCGGGTTGCTGGGCGCCCGCGCTGCGCTGAAGGGCGATGCGGCGGAGATGGCGACGCGCTGGGGCGCGGCCATTGAGCCGCTCGCTCCGGCAACCCTCGTCGACGCCGACCTCGTGATCGACGCGCTGTTCGGGGCCGGCCTTTCGCGGCCACTGGAGGGTATGGCGGCCGGGGTGGCGGCGGCCATCAATGCCGCTGGCAAGCCCGTGTTGGCCGTCGATGTGCCGAGCGGGCTCGACGGCACGACCGGACTGAGCAGCGGCCCGGCGGTGCAGGCGACACGCACAGTGACCTTCTTTCGCATGAAGCCCGGCCACCTGCTGCTGCCGGGCCGCAGGCTGTGCGGCGAGGTTCGCCTGGCCGACATCGGCATCCCCGCGGGTGTGTTGCAGGAGATTTTGCCGCGCACCTTCGCCAATGGCCCTTCGCTGTGGCAGGGGAGCTATCCCTGGCCCCCGCTCGAGGGGCACAAGTACACGCGCGGCCATGTCGTCGTCGTGTCCGGGCCAGCGGAGTCGACGGGCGCCGCCCGCCTCGGTGCACGCGGCGCCTTGCGCATCGGCGGCGGCCTCGTCACCGTCGTCGGCTCGGCGACCGCGACGGCCGTCAATGCCACGCATCTGACAGCCATCATGGTCAAGGCGGTCGGCTCCGACACGGCGCTTGCGGAGTTTCTCGGCGACGTGCGGCGCAATGCCGTGCTGATCGGTCCCGGCGCCGGGGTGGGTGCCGGCACGGCGGCAACGGTGCTGACCGTGCTCGCCGCGCCGGCCGCCGCCGTGCTCGACGCCGATGCGCTGACCTCCTTCGCGCCCGGCGAGGCAACCGAGCCGGTGCGCGCCGTGGGCTTCGGCTTCGTCGTGCGCGGGTCCGAGCCGGGTCCGAATGCGCAAGGCCTGTTCGGTACCATCAAGGCGCGACAAGCGCCGGTCGTGCTCACGCCCCACGAGGGCGAGTTCAAGCGCCTGTTCGGCGAGCCGCCGGGCTCCAAGCTCGACCGCGCCCGCCGCGCCGCAGAGGCGAGCGGCGCCGTCGTTATCCTCAAGGGGCCGGACACCGTGATCGCGGCGCCCGACGGCCGCGCCGCCATCAACGCCAATGCTCCGGTGTGGCTCGCCACGGCTGGCGCCGGCGACGTGCTGGCGGGTTTCGTCGCCGGCCTGCTGGCGCAACGCGTGCCCGCCTTCGAGGCCGCCTGCGCCGCCGTTTGGCTGCACGGCGAGTGCGCCGCTCAATTCGGGCCCGGGCTCATTGCCGAGGATTTGCCGGAGATCCTCCCGGCCGCACTCCGTGCGCTGAGGCGAGGGTGCGCGCCTAGGGATTAACTGGCACTAGCTCGAGAAATATCTCCTTCTCACCGAAGGAGATCGTCTTAGCCACATTTGCAAATCCTTTCTTGCGCAACGTCAAAACGATGGGATCCGGAACAGGCTCGCGCACATCGGGTGTTCGGAGCCATCTTGAATAAGTTCTGCTCGTAAATGGAATCCGCAACGTAATATCGGTCTTCGCTTTATTGTCTCGACCATCGATCCAAGTCTCCGCCTCTTCGGGGGTCGGCGTCGATGTAGAGGGTGGTGGGCAGAGGGCGGTGTCCTCAGCAGCGAAAAACGTAGACATGCGTTGCGTTCGGCTCGGTCGAGCCGGCAAATCCCAGCGCGGCGTAAAAGGCGCCGGCCGCGGCGGTATCGGTGCGCAGGCGCACGCGGCTGAACGAGGAGCGGGCCGAGCCGAGCACCTCCTCAACCAGCGCCTTGCCGACCCCGTGGCGGCGCCAAGCCGGGCGAACGTAGAGGTGGCGCAAGCGGCCGGTGGCGCCGTCTCGTGCCGACGCATCCCGGTTGAGTCCGCAAATGCCGACGGCTCGGTCGTCCACCCGGGCCAGGAGGAAGCGCTCGCCGGCAGCGCTGAACGTGTTCTCGCCGCTCTGCCACTCGCGCACGAGGCGATCGACGAAGCCGAAGCCCTCCGCGGCCGCCTCGGCGGCCATGGGCTCGATCCAGCCCTCGAGTGTGCGCACGTCGTCGATGGCGATGGAAGAGGCCATGGCCAATGGTGCCGGCGTCCCGAGGCCCGCGCAACGTTGCGAGCCCTGATATGCCGCGCAAGCGTCAGTCCACGTCAATGCGCAGATCGGCAAGCCGGACGGCGAGATGCGGCGCATGCAACGGCACCAGCAGCTCGCTCGGGCCGAGAGGTTCGACGTCAGTGTAGCCCGTTGCCCGCGGATTACGGTGGACGGTGGCGGTGAGCGTGTGTGCGTTGATGACCCACAGTTCCGGCAGGCCGAGACGCGCGTAGGTGGGGGCTTTGGTACCGAGGTCGTAGCTGAGGCTCGTGTCGGCGACCTCGACGATGAGCAGCGCGGAGGCAGCGGTCACGTCCTTCAGGGCAATGGCACGGGGCCAGAACAGGAAATCGGGCTCCCGGAACTCGTCCTCGCTGATGTAGAGCGTGGTTTCCGTGATGAGGTTGATGGAGCCACCGGCAATGCGGGGGAACCAGTGCTGCTGCAGCGCTGCCTTCACGAGCTCGTGACGGTTGCCCTTTGGCGACATGGGAACAACCTCCCCGCCGATCAGCTCGAACCGCTCGTCCTCGAGGATGATTCCCTTGGCCACCATCGCCTCGATCTCGGCCACGGTCCAGCGCCGCCGTGGCAGACCCTCGGCGGCCTGCGTCGTGGCGGGGAACGGGGCGGGGCGGAGGTGCTCGTTCATGAATAGGAACCTACCACATTGAGGTGCGTCCTGAGAACTGCCCGCCGCGTACAGCGCAAGCCAATCGCGGTTAAACAGGGTCCAAACTCACAAAGGAGGCGCGGCGTGATCGACAATTCCGGCCAGGCAATACGGCTCATGACAAAGCTCGAAGCAACGCTGCCGGTTTTCGCTCCGCTGAGTCCCGAGTTGGCTGCTGTGGTAGGGCAGAAGTCGCCAGCTCTGGAATTGCCCGAGCGCTGCCGCGTCAACCGTGTGGGCGCCGGAGTGAGGGCGCTACGCGCGCGGGCTGCCCCGCACCCGCCCAGGCCCACCCGTTCTTGATGCGATTACCGGCCGCGCTTGATGGCCTGCACGGCCTCCTCCAGCGCTTGCAGGAAGCGGGAGCGGTCCTGTCGGGTGAAGCCGGCGTTATGGCCCTTGCTCTCGCCGGTCTCGCGCAGGTGGCGGGAGAGATCGCGCATCGCCAGCGCCATGCCGATGCCGGCCTCGGTGAAGGGCTTGCCGGTGTTGCCGATGACCCGCGCGCCGGCCTTGAGGCAGCGCGCGGCCAGCGGGATGTCCGCCGTCACGACGATGTCGCCCTTGCCGGCACGTGCCGCGATCCAGTCGTCGGCGGCGTCAGGCCCGTCGGCGACCACCACGCGCTCGACCAGCGACCCCTCGGGCAGGCGCATGTAGGCATTCGACACGAAGCGGATCGCCAGCCCATGCCGCTCCGCCACCCGCACCGCCTCCTCCTTCACGGGGCACGCATCGGCGTCGATGTAGAGGGTGGTGGGCACGGGATGCTTGGCGCGGCGGTGGTCTTATATCATTGCACGCGAGCCGGCAGGCCGTTGTCATCGTCGGGGGTAACTGTCTTTGTCAATGTGATTGAGCTTAGGCGTCGTCAAACTGTCCCCGACCGACAGGGCGGCGTCCCGCGCTGGTAGGGCCGAATTGGCGGCGGCGGAAGCCATCGCCAAGGCGGCTTTCGATCTTACGGGATATCGATCTGGCGCTCGAAATCCCGCGAATGAATACGGGCCTTCGTGCTAAGCTCAGCAGAGAGAATCCGGAGAAAGCATCATGATCGTCTTCGCCCTCCGTCACGCGGACCGCACGAGCGACGACGACCTGTCACCTGCAGGGCTGCAGCGGGCAGCGCTGTTGGCAAGGATGCTGGCGGAAACCGGGGTAAGCATCGCCTATCGGAGCGATGCTCGGCGCGCTGCCCGCACCCTCGAGCCGCTCGAGCGAAAGCTCGGCGCGGCGCTTGCTATCGAGGAGGTGGGGTTTTCCGGCCAAGACGGGGTGGAGTTTCACATCGCGAAAATTGTGGACAGCGTCAAGGCCCTCCCTCCCGATACGGTCGTTGCTGTCGTCAGTCACAGCAACACGGTTGGCCGAATTCTCGAGGGCTTGGGCTCTGGGCCTGTCGGTACCATCGAGCCACCCGAGTTCGACAAGCTGTTCGTGCTTTTTGTCGGCCTTCAAGACCCGCCGACTTTGGTGATGCTACGCTACGGGGCTGCAAGTTGAGGGGGCCTGGGCTCTTGCCCTGGCCGCCGTCGGCGGCATCGCGGCCGTCGGCGCCCACCACGCGTTTGATGAGCGGCCCCTCCGGCAAGCGCAGGAAGTGGGCGAGGTCGCTAGAGATGGTCACCACGCGGCGGCGGGCGTGACGTATCATTTTTGATGGCGCGGAGGGCTGCCGCGGTACGTTGCTCGCGCGCGCCACTGTCAATCGCGGTGTTCGCGGCCGTGCCAGATGCGAAGGATTCAACACCTCGTCGGAGTCAGGCAGGTGAGAATATCGCAGCACATAGCCGGAGCGCCCAAAGGGGACTATCAGCTCGCGCACGCCGGGAGTGGGCGTCGGCCGCCCGCGGCCTGGCGAGGTATCGAGGGACTGAATGGCCGTGCCGATCACTGTCACGGCGCGTTGTGCGGCCTGCGGGTTCTTGTCCGCCAGAAATCTTCGGAGCCGATCGAGGTCGGCGACGGCGTCCGGGGAGACAATCAGCCTCACAGCTTGCGCGGCTTGGGCACCGGCAACTCGCCAGGCGTGCCCCAGCTCTGCATCCACGCCTTCACGTCGTCCCAGGGGACGGCTTCGCGGGCGCACTGGAAATCTGCCAACCGGCGTGCGTCGTCGGCAAGGATTTCGGCCGCCCAGGGTCCGGCACCAGCGTCGCGATCAGCTTGCAGCTCAGGCGGCAGGACGCCGTCGGTGCCGGCGAGATCGGCGATCAGTTGCGCCACGGTGATGCCGCGCGCCGCGGCGCGCGCTTCCAGCACCAGCGCGGTGGCCTCATCGACCTCGATGCGGATCTTGTCGTTCATGGGCCAAACTTAGGAACGGTCGAGACGATTGTCGAGGTCTCGGAGGCGATCTTGATGTCGCGCGCGCGGCGGTCGGCCAATAGAGCACAAGCTCGGTGCGGAGCACTTCATGCTGCCGGCTCTTGGCCGCCCTGGCGACAAGCTCGCCACCGATCAGCTCGAACGGCTCCGGCTCGCGCAGAATCCCCGCCCGCAGCATGCGCTCCACGTCGTCGACGGTAAAGGCACGGCGAGGCAGTCCGTCGGCGACCTGCGTGGTTGCGGGCCGCGGAGGAGCGACCTGGGCGGCCATACACCGTATCAGCTGATCATTCCTCCTTGTTGTCTTTGACACTCTTGCGCGCGTTCTTAGCGATTGATGCGAGTTTGTCGGCGACGCGCGTGGCTCGGTCGCGGAGCGGTTTGAAGGAGAGAGCGAATGCCCCAACCGCTGCAGTCGGTCCCAGGAGTGCGCTGACGAGGGTTGCGATAACGAGCGCAACGCTGGCATTGGCAAATTGTTCGGGTCCCTTCTTGCGGAAGTCCTTCCAAGTCTCTGCACCGAGCCCCACCACGTCGCTGCCAGCCTTCACCGCGCCGGCAATGAAGTTGCGATAGACGAGGAGCATATAGCCGACGGTGCGGTCGCGCGCATGGAGTGCAGCAATTCGAGCAGGCTCGCTGGCTCCGCTTTCGATAATCTGAATGTCGTGTTCGAGTTCCGGCTCTCCTGCCCTGAGAGCTTCGATGGCAGACGGTGCCACTGCTTCGCTTTTTTCCGCGACTTGTCGGATACGCGAAAGTGCCTCGATGATTTGCGGAACATCGACCTCTTTCAGGCGCTGAGCTACACGCTCGGCCTCAATTTCGGCGAGCTGAGGAAAACAACCCATTAAATCCTCAACGCTCGAAGCCAAATCGCGAAGCATGGCCAGAGCGTCTTCGGGCAGCTCCTTTCGACCGTCGTCGGTGTCGTAGGCCGCGATATCTGCTTCCAAGGATCGAAAGCGCATTTGCAATATTCCAGCCCTTACTCCTACGAGAGAGTGGCCCAAAGATGCACCAAGACGGTTAACAGTCGAAATAACGCGGCGCGGGGCATTGGAGTGTGAAAGCCGAAACCGGGTTTCCCGGGCCTTTTCTACGATTTCAATTCGGATATCCGAAGCGACATCGCGATGCCGCGGTACCCGACCCTGTGGTCGAGCACCTATTCGCCCATTATGAAACGCAAACCGGTGGCTGGCTGGTTTCTGAAGGAGAATATCGCCGTCGCGACCTACTTCGGAAGGCGAGGCGGATGCCAAATAGCGCGAATGCTCATAGCCAATTGGGATGTGTTCTGGCAGTCCATTCAGCCTTCGAAGTGCATTTATCGTCTCAACAGTGGTCGCGGGCTGACCCAACCTGACGAACTCCTTGAAGGGCATCCTTTTCGACGCCGGTGAGCCCTCGTAGTAAAAGCCCTCAGTAAATGGCTCAAAGTCTTCGACCGCAGCATCCTGGAGCCTAACGATGCCCGCCACAGGCGCCAGATCCATAACCTGAGTGCCGTCAATTTGTAGGTACTGCAAGGCATTAAGGCCTGATAAAGGAGCGAGATCGCGGACCGGTGTTCGTCCGAGGCTAAGGCTTTGGAGGGCGAGAAGGCTTGAGATTGGAGTAATGTCGGTTGCGAGCGTCTCGCCGAGCTCCAAGTTTCGGAGATTTGTAAGGTTCGCCAGGGGGGCGAGGTCGCTGACCTGCGTGCCTTCGAGCGAGAGACGCCTCAAGTTGCGCAGCCCAATAATGGGATCAAGAGTCCGCACTTTCGTGCGATCAAAGTTCAGCTCCGTCAAGGCGATGAGACCCGCTATTGGCGTTAAATCAAAAACCTCACTGTGATCGAGCCAAAGCATTTCAAGTTGATTCAGAGACGCAAGCGGTTGAAGATTGCTGATCTGTGTTAAAGCAAGGGAAAGTTTGCGCAAGTTGGTTAAATCCGCGATCTCTTCTGGCAACTCGGTTAGGTCGCGTAATGAACTGAAATCGAGGTCTGTTTCTCCCGTGTCCTTGGCGTGCCGAATTAGTTGCAAGGCACTCTTATAAGTGTCATCCAGTGCAACCGGCGTCGGCGGCCGGGCGTTACCGGCATCATTCGGGAGGTAGCTGTTCGGAATGCTCTGCGCGGGCATCGTTTTCGCCGAAGCCAGGCCGGCCGCCGAATACGTTACAATATGCACGAGGTCGTGTTCTGGTTCTGAGAAAGCTTTCCGCAACGAGATTGCGCGTGTAATAACGGAGGAAATGCGTTCCCTGCTTGCTGGAATAAAGAGCCAATTATCGCCATCGGCGGATGGGGGAATGTGCAGTGCAATGAAACGCTGACCAGAGTCATTGCTACAACTAAAAATCTGGGGGCCGTCGTATTCAACGATCACTTCATCGAGCGTGAGGTCGCCTAGATGTGTGCCGGTGGGTAGCATTAAGACGAGTCCGCGAAATATGAGTGGCGAACAGTACCCGTGGCAGGCCACCAGGACCAATGAGACGGCGCACGCTTCGATGGGGTATGCAGGAGCAAACCACCGTCGTTCGGAACTGTGCCCCGCACGATATGGTGGTCTTTGAAGTATGGCACTTGCTCTTTCACGTGCAGCGCGTCTTGCATATCTTCAAATAAAGACAATGCGCATCTGCGACAAGGGTCGCCCACCGCATGGCGTCGCTCCTCATGGGGTGTGCGAAAGCCTGGCGCGCTAGGAGGAAGTGTCGGCACCAGTCGGAACGCCGCCTTAGGCCCAAAGGTTGCGGCGGTAGGCGGACAGCCCTGCGGCAGATAGGGTTCGAATTTCATAACGAGCGAAAGCGAGGAGACCAGCATAGGACAACAATTGCCTCTGCTAGCGTACGCGAGAGCGCTACGCAACCCCCATGCGCATCGGGCAAGCAGCGGCCTTGACTACCCCGAGTGATGCTTGACCAGCATCGCAACAGCCAGAACAAATCAGTTATCCAGGAAGCTCCGCAGCTTCCGGCTCCGGCTCGGGTGCTTCAACTTACGCAGCGCCTTGGCCTCGATCTGCCTGATGCGCTCGCGGGTGACGGAGAACTGCTGGCCTACCTCTTCGAGCGTGTGGTCGGTGTTCATGCCGATGCCGAAGCGCATGCGGAGCACGCGTTCCTCGCGCGGCGTAAGAGAAGCCAGCACCCGCGTGGTGGTTTCGCGCAGGTTGGACTGGATGGCGGCGTCGATGGGGAGCACCGCGTTGCGGTCCTCGATGAAGTCGCCGAGATGGCTGTCCTCCTCGTCGCCGATGGGCGTCTCGAGGGAGATCGGCTCCTTGGCGATCTTCAGGACCTTGCGGACCTTCTCCAAGGGCATCGCCAACTTTTCGCTCAACTCCTCAGGCGTCGGCTCGCGGCCGATCTCGTGCAGCATCTGGCGCGAGGTGCGCACGATCTTGTTGATGGTCTCGATCATGTGCACGGGGATGCGGATGGTGCGCGCCTGGTCGGCGATCGAGCGGGTGATCGCCTGCCGGATCCACCAGGTGGCGTAGGTCGAGAACTTGTAGCCGCGGCGGTACTCGAACTTGTCGACGGCCTTCATGAGGCCGATGTTGCCCTCCTGGATCAGGTCCAGGAACTGCAGGCCGCGGTTGGTGTACTTCTTGGCGATGGAGATGACGAGGCGCAGGTTGGCCTCCACCATCTCCTTCTTGGCCTGGCGCGCCTCGCGTTCGCCCTTCTGCACGGCCTTGACGATGCGGCGGAACTCGGTGATCTCCAGGCCGGTCTCGGAGGCGAGCGTGCGGATCTCCTCGCGGATCTGGTCGATCGACGCGCGCTCGTGCTTGATGAACTGGCCCCACTTGCGGCCCGACTCGGTCATGCGCTCGATCCAGGCCTGGTCGAGCTCGTTGCCGAAGTACTCGTCGATGAAGTTCTGGCGCGGCACGCCGTAGCTGTCGGCGAGCCGCATCAGCCGGCTCTCCAGGGCGACGAGGCGCTTGTTGATGGAGTAGAGCTGCTCCACCAGGCTCTCGATGCGCGCGTTGTTGAGCGACAGGCT